>WNFV01006568.1_pt1 | contig 13709 bp, 13 predicted proteins | sample 5400101 | NCBI WGS metagenome assembly WNFV01 (sample SAMN13153361, study PRJNA577476) | soil metagenome | isolation source: 115 cm soil or saprolite under grassland replicate 1 | place: USA:California | collected 2016-06-15 | reverse complement strand
TCTCCCCCGGCGCCGGTCGCCATCGCGGCGCCGCCGTACTTGACCACCACGGTGCGGCCGGTGAAGCGCTTGATCCAGGGCAGCGCCTCGTGCAGCACGGCCGCCTTGGCCTGCAGGTCCTCGGTGCTCGGGCCGGTGGTCGCCGTCATGTCGTGTACTCCGAGTTGAGCCGGACGTACTCCGGGGTCAGGTCGGCGGTGCGCACGCACGCCCACCGCCCCTGGCCGCCGAGATCGAGGCGGAACGCGATCTGGGGCGCGGCCATGGCCGCGCTCCCGTCCGCCCCGGTCGGCACCCCGTCGCGCAGCAGCACCACGGGTTGTCCCTCGCCGCTGAGCTCCAGGTGGACCGCGTCCGGGTCGAAGGCGACGCCGGCGGTGCCCGCGGCCTGCAGGACCCGGCCCCAGTTGGGGTCGCCGCCGTAGGCGGCGGCCTTGACCAGCGGGCTGTCGGCCACCCGGCGGGCGACCGCCAGCGCGGCCTCGGCGCTGCCCGCCCCGCCGACCTCGACGCGGATCACCTTGGTGCCGCCCTCGGCGTCGGCCAGCATCTGGGTGGCGAGGTCGTCGCAGACGGCCAGGACCGCGCCGGCCAGCTCCTCGGGGTCGGCACGGGTGCCAGAGGCGCCGGAGGCGAGCAGCAGCACGGTGTCGTTGGTGGACTGGGCGCCGTCGACGGTGATGCGGTTGAAGCTCTCCTCCACCGCCGCGGCCAGCCCCGCGCACAGCGCGGCCGGGTCGGCCAGCGCGTCGGTGGTGAGCACGGCCAGCATGGTTGCGTGCGCGGTGGCGAGGGCGGGGGCGAGCATGGCCGCGCCCTTGGCCATGCCGCCCACCGTGACCCCGCCTGGCAGCACCGTCCCTGCCTGCTTGGCGACCGTGTCGGTGGTGCGGATGGCCTCGGCGGCGTCGCGGCCTCCGCGGCGCCCGAGGTTGGCTGCCGCCTTGGCGACGCCGTCGCCGACCAGCTCGGCGTCCAGCGGCACGCCGATCACCCCGGTCGAGCAGACCAGCACCTGCTCGGGCGGGCAGCCCAGCGCGGCCGCGGCGCGCTCGGCGGTGGCGCGCACGGCGCGGTGCCCCGCCGGGCCGGTGCAGGCGTTGGCGTTGCCGGAGTTGACCACCACCACGCGGGCGGCCGGCGAGGCCGCCAGGCGCGCCCGCGACCAGACGACCGGCGCGGCCACCACCACGTTGGTGGTGAACGCCCCGGCCGCCACCGTGCCCGGCGGCCCGACCACCACGGCCAGGTCGAGCTCGCCGGCGGGCTTGACGCCGCAGGCGACCCCCGCGGCGGAGAAGCCGGCGGCGGCGCTCACGCCGAGGCCACGGTCGACGGTCACGGGCCCAGGGGGACGAGCTCGAGGCCGGCCGTCTCGGGCAGGCCGAGGGCCAGGTTGGCGCACTGCAGCGCCTGTCCGGCGGCCCCCTTGACGAGGTTGTCGATGGCGCTTGCGGCGACCACCCTGCGACCGCCGAGGACGGCCGCGGCGACCTGGGCGCGGTTGCTGGCGACGACCGCCCTGGTCGCCGGCCAGGCGCCGGCCGGCAGCAGGTCGACGAACGGCTCGGCGGCGAACGCGGCGGCCTGGGCGGCGGCCAGCTCCTCGGCGCCGGCGCCGGCGGCGAGGGTGGCGTAGCAGGTGGCGAGCAGGCCGCGGCTCATCGGCACGAGGTGGGGCGTGAAGGTGACGGTCAGCGGCCGGCCGGCCGCGCGGCCCAGCTCCTGCTCGATCTCTGGCGTGTGGCGGTGGCGGCCGACCCCGTACGGGGTGACGTTCTCGTTGGCCTGCACGTACAGGTAGGCGTCGCTGAGCGAGCGCCCGGCGCCGGAGACGCCGGACTTGGCGTCGACCACGATGCCGTCCGGCTCGACCAGGCCGGCGGCGAGCAGCGGCGCCAGCGCCAGCAGGGCGGCGGTGGGATAGCAGCCGGGCACGGCCACCCGCCGCGCCCCGCGCAGCTCGTCCCTGTGCAGCTCGGGCAGGCCGTAGAGCCAGGTGCCGAGCTCCTCGGGGTAAAAGTGGGGCGTGCCGTACCAGGTGGGGTAGGCGGCCGGGTCGTGCAGGCGGAAGTCGGCCGAGAGGTCGACCACCAGCCCGGCCGCCGCGCCGAGCCGCTCGGCGATGGCGGCGGCGCGGCCGTGCGGCAGGGCCGCGAACAGCACCTCGGCACCCTTGCTCAGGCCCTCGTCGACGGTGCAGAAGGCGAGGTCGCCGTAGGCGTGGCCGAGGCCCGGGTAGCGGGAGGCGACGGGCTCCGAGGCACTGCTGTCCCCGGCGGCCCAGGTCACCCGCAGGCTGGGGTGGCGGGCGAGCAGGCGCAGCAGCTCGGCGCCGGCGTAGCCGGAGGCGCCGAGCACCCCTGCAGTGATCGAGGTCATACGAATGAGTATGCAGAGGAGCTGGAAATATGCAACACCGTTTGTCCGATTCTTCCGCGACATCGCTGGAAATCAGCTTGCGCCGCCGCGCCTGGTTATGCAAGGTCATGAGGACACCGAGCCGTCCGACGATGCACCAGCGGCGATGCGGTCCCGCCGAAGGGCGTCGTACGGTGCCTGTAGCAGCATCGGACCGCCTCAGGAGACTCCGCGGTGACCAACCACGCACGCCCGACCGACCGCTCCTCCCCGTCCCCCTTCGCCTACCTCGACGGCGTGCTGCACGTCGGCGGGCTGCCCTTGGACCGGGTGGTGGCCGAGACCGGCACGCCCGCCTACGTCTACGACCTGGACGCGGTCGCGGCCGCGTGGCAGCGGCTCAGCGCGGCCCTCGCGCCGGTCGGCGGCCGCGGGCTGTTCTCCGTCAAGGCCAACGCCAACCTGGCCCTGCTGCGCCGCCTCGCCGTCCTCGGCGCCTCCTTCGACGTGGTCAGCGGCGGCGAGCTGCTGCGTGTGCTGCGCGCCGGTGCCGACCCGGCCCTGGTGGTCTTCGCCGGGGTCGGCAAGACCGCGGCGGAGCTGGCCCTCGCCACCGAGCACGGCGTGCTGCTGCACGTCGAGTCGGCCGACGAGCTCGACCTGCTGCAACAGGTCGCGGCCAGAGCAGGCAGGCGCGCCCGCTTCGCCGTGCGCATCAACCCGGACGTGGAGGTGGACACCCACGTCCACGTCCGCACCGGCCACAGCGAGGCCAAGTTCGGCGTGCCGGTGCTCCTCGCCACCGAGCTGCTCGGGCGGGCGGCGAAGGGCGAGTACCCGGCCTGCGAGGCGCTCGGCGTCCACGTCCACGTCGGCTCCCAGCTCCCCGACCCCGACGGCCTGGTCGAGGGCGCGCGCATCGGGCTCGAGGTGCTGGAGACGGGCCGCGCCGCCGGGCTCTCGCTCCACTGGCTCGACGTCGGCGGGGGGCTACCGGTCGACTACGCCGGCGGCCCGGCCGCCGGCCCCGAGGTCTTCGCCGCCGCGCTCGCCCCGGTGGTGGCCGGCCGCGAGGTGGAGCTCGGCATCGAGCCCGGACGCGCCCTGGTCGCCCCGGCCGGCGCGCTGGTCGGCTCGGTGCTGTACCGCAAGCACCGCGCCGCCGGGCGCATGCTGGTGCTCGACACCGGCATGAACCACCTGCTGCGGCCCGCCCTCTACCAGGCGCGGCACCGCTTCCTGCCGGTGCGGGCCGCGCCGTCGGCCGGGCCCACCGAGGTGGTCGGCCCCATCTGCGAGTCGACCGACGTGCTCGCGACCGGCGTGGAGCTGCCGGACCTCGCCCCTGGCGAGCTGGTGGCCATCCTCGACGCCGGCGCCTACGGCATGACCATGGCCTCCAACTACAACGCCCAGCCCCGGCCGCCCGAGATCGTGGTCGAGCACGGCGCCGCGCGGGTCAGCCGCCGCCGTGAGACCTGGGAGGACCAGCTCGCCTGGGAAACTTGAGCGGATCGACCGTTGGAGTGGGACCACTCGACGCCTAGGATGAGACCAGTTGCGGCCAGGGAGGGCCCAATGGCCGACGTCCTGCTCGACCACGTCACGCGCGTGCACGCGGACGGCACCGTCGCGGTGGCGAACCTGTCCCTGCACGTGCGCCACCAGGAGCTGCTGGCGATCCTCGGCCCGTCGGGCTGCGGCAAGAGCACCGTGCTGCGCATGATCGCCGGCGTCGAGCCGGTCACCAGGGGCAGCATCCTCATCGGCGGCGAGGACGTCACCGCCTGGCCGCCCCACCAGCGCGACGTGGCCATGGTGTTCGAGGGCAACGCCCTCTACCCGCACCTCACCGTGGGCCGCAACATGCGCTTCGGCCTGGACATGCGGCACTTCCCCGAGTCCGAGATCGAGCAGCGGGTGGGCGCCGAGTCGCGCGTGCTCGGGCTGGCGCGGCTGCTCGACCGGCTGCCCAAGACGCTCTCGGCCGGGCAGCGGCAGCGGGTCGCGATCGGCCGCGCGACCGTGCGGGTGCCGCGGGTGTTCCTGCTGGACGAGCCGCTCACCCACCTGGACGCGGCCGAGCGGGTGCGGCTGCGCACCGAGCTGGCGCAGCTCCAGCGCGGCCTCGGCGTGACCACCATCTACGTCACCCACGACCAGGCCCAGGCCATGGCCGTCGGCGACCGGGTGGCGGTGCTGCGGGCAGGCCGGCTCGAGCAGGTCGACACCCCGCGGATGCTCTACCAGGAGCCGGCGACCGTGTTCGTGGCCGGCTTCCTCGGTGACCCGGCCATGAGCCTGCTTGCCGGCCGCCTGGTCGACGAGGGCGACGGCGCCTGGGTGGTCCTGGGCGACCAGCGCCTGCGCTTCCCGGGTACGCCATCGGGCCGCCTGCGCGGCTCGAGCGACCGACCGTTGGTGGTCGGGATCCGGGCCGAGGCCGTGACCGTCGCCGGAGCCGCCGGCGCACGCCCTGGCCACCGGCTCCGCTCGACCGTCGCCCGCGTCGAGCACCTCGGCCACGAGGTGCTGGTGCACTGCCCGCTGGACGTCCAGGCGGCCGACGCCGACCGTGACCCCAGTCAGGGCCACGTGGTCGCCAGGGTCACGCCCGGCCAGCGGCCGCGCATCGGTGCAGCGATCGAGCTGGAGGTCGACGCCGGCGCCCTGTCGTTCTTCGACCCCGCCTCCGGCGCGGCCCTCTGGCACGGGAGCTGACCTGAGGCGCGCTCCTAGCTGGTGTCCTTCTGCTTCATCACCGTGTCGATCGCCAGCACCGAGGCCACCGCCAGGCCGCGCATCGGGTCGGGGGCGGCCGGGTTCAGCTGGATGACGTAGTTGTCGGCGTCGGTGAACAGCTCCCGCAGGCCGGCCCACTTCTTGTTGACCCTGGCCAGCTCCTGGCCGGACGCGTCGAGCACGGAGAAGTCCTTGGCGCGCCAGTTGTGCGCCCTGACCTCGCCGACGTCCCTGCCGCTCGGGTCGAGCAGGCTGAAGCGCGCCTTGCCGAGGCGGATCCGCTTGCGGATGGTGCCGAGCTCCATGCCGTCGCCCCTGGTCACCGAGCAGGCCATGCGGAACCACGGCTTGTGCAGGGTGAGGGCGAGGCCGCCGCCGCGGTCGCGCACCTCGAGCGTCATCGGCAGGGCCACGTCGAGGTCGCTGAAGACCCGCGCCAGGAACGCCAGCGGCGACTGCCTGGCCTGGATGGCGGCGCCGATCTGGTTGCCGTGCTGGTCGAAGATCTTGAACTCGTTCCTCAGCTCGATCAGCTTGAGCTTCTGGTTGATCACCAGCATCGGCTCGGCCAGCAGCCCTACCGACGGCGGTCCGGTCTGGTACATCCCACTCACCTGCGCTCCCTCGCGGTTGCGTGCTCTGGCGCGATGGAGCATCCCACAGATGCCCCGCAGGGCGCTTAACGGTAAATCCAACGTGTCACGAGGCCGAGGCACTGGCAGTGCGCCAAGGCTGGAAGAGCGGCCAAGGCAAGACAACACCCAGGAGACAAGGCTGGGAAGGAACGCCGGTGCGCCGGGGGCGGCGTCGGGAAACCGATGCCGGAACCGCTGGTTCCGGCGCATGGGCAAAGTTCCCGCGCCCCCCGGCGCACCGGGTCGGCACCCAGGGTACCGCCCAGCGGTTCGATCGTCTCCTGCAAGTCGTCACCGTCCTATCGGGCACCACTACCCTGGGTGCGGCGGGCGCTGGGGATGCGCCGACGTCCCCGCAGCGGCCTCGAGCTCTCAGGAGGATGCGATGTCCAGCTCTCCCGGCACCACCGCGATCGCGCGGGCGCCCACCCCGGCCAACGAGCCCGTCCTCGGCTACGCCCCCGGCTCGCCCGAGCGCGGGCGTCTCGAGCAGCGCCTCGCGGCCATGGCCAAGGAGCGCGTCGAGGCCAGCATGGTCATCGGCGGCGCGGCGGTGACCAGCGGCGAGACCTTCCCGGCCCGCGCGCCCCACCGCCACGAGCTGGTCCTTGCCGACGTCCACGCGGCCAAGCCGGAGCACGTCGGGCGGGCGATCGACGCCGCCCTCGCGGCCGCCGCCGACTGGGCAGCCCTGCCGTGGGAGGAGCGCGCCGGCGTGTTCCTGCGCGCCGCCGACCTGCTCGCGGGTCCCTGGCGCGACACCCTCAACGCCGCCACCATGCTCGGCCAGTCCAAGTCGGTCCACCAGGCCGAGATCGACGCCGCCTGCGAGCTGGCCGACTTCTGGCGCTTCAACGTGCACTTCGCCGCCGAGCTGTACGCCCAGCAGCCGCTCTCCGGCAGGGGCATCTGGAACCGCATGGACTACCGCCCCCTCGAGGGCTTCGTGCTGGCGATGACCCCGTTCAACTTCACCTCGATCGCCGGCAACCTGCCGACCGCGCCGGCGCTGATGGGCAACGTGGTCGTCTGGAAGCCGTCCGAGAAGCAGGCGCTCTCCGCCCACCACCTGATGGAGCTGCTGGGCGCGGCGGGCCTGCCCGACGGCGTGGTCAACCTGGTGCACGGCGACGGCGCCATGGTCAGCGACCTGGCCATGGCCCACCGAGACTTCGCCGGGCTGCACTTCACCGGCTCGACCGCGGTGTTCCGCGGCCTCTGGCGCAAGGCCGGCGAGCGGATCGAGCGCTACCGCAGCTACCCCCGCCTGGTCGGCGAGACCGGCGGCAAGGACTTCGTGCTCGCCCATCCCTCCGCCGACGTGGAGCGGCTGGTGGTCGCGCTCGGCCAGGGCTCCTTCGAGTACCAGGGCCAGAAGTGCTCGGCGGCCTCGCGCGCGTACGTCCCCCGCTCGCTCTGGCCGGCGGTGCGCGACGGCATCGCGGACCTGGCCGGCTCGCTGCCCATGGGCGACGTCGCCGACCTCGGCAACTTCCTCGGCGCGGTGATCGAGGAGCGTGCCTTCCGCCGTCACCTCGACGCCATCGAGGGCGCAAGGGCCGCAGGGGCCGAGGTGGTCACCGGCGGCGCCGGCGACGACCGCGACGGCTGGTTCGTACAGCCGACCGTGCTGCGCAGCGACGACCCGCGCTCGGACACCATGACCAGGGAGCTGTTCGGCCCCATCCTGACCGTGTTCGTCTACGACGACGCCGACTGGGACGCCACCCTCGACCTGGTCGACGACTCCGCCTACGGCCTCACCGGCGCGGTCTTCGCCCACGACCGGCGTGCCGTGCTCGACGCGCTCGGGCGGCTCCGCTACGCCGCCGGCAACCTCTACGTCAACGACAAGCCGACCGGCGCCGTCGTCGGCCAGCAGCCGTTCGGCGGCGCCCGCGCCTCAGGCACCGACGACAAGGCCGGCTCCGGCCTCAACCTGGTCCGCTGGGTCGCCCCGAGGGCGATCAAGGAGAACGCCCTTGCGCCCAGCGACTGGCGCTACCCGCACCTGGGGTAGGCACAGCGCCGGTCGCGGGCGCTACAGTCCAGCCAGCGACAACCACCGACGAGCAGGCGTCAGCACGCTGGCGCCGGGCACGAGCGACCATGCCAGCGAGCCAACCGAACCTGCAGCGGCCGACGACCCGTTCGGTGCGGCTCTATGGCTGGCGCCATCCCGCCATCCTGACCGCGGCGGGGCTCGCCGTCGCCGCGGGCTTCGCCCAGTTCGGCGTGACCACCACCCTCGCCGACGTGGCCAAGGGGTTCGGCCAGCCGGGGTCGGACGGCTCGGTGACCGCCCAGGTCGGCCTCTCGTTCACCACCCTCGGCCTGGGCCTGGGCATCATCCGCCTGGCCGCCGTCGGCAGCCTGCCGCTCGCCGGCCTGGCCGACCAGCTCGGGCGCCGGCGGGTGCTGCTCGGCTGCTCCGCGCTGGGCCTCGCGATCGCGGCCTCGGCGGGGCTGAGCCCCGGCTTCTGGTGGTTCGTGGCGCTGTTCGCGGCCAGCCGCCCGATGCTCACCGCCACCAACGCCATCATCGGCGTGATCGCCGCCGAGGAGACCTCCAGCGCCAACCGCGCGAAGGCCATCGCCCTGATCGCCGCCGCCTACGGCACCGGCGCGGGCCTGACCGCCATCATCCGGGGGATCGCCGGGGACGCGCTCAGCTGGCGAGGTCTGTTCGCGCTGCTGCTGATCCCGCTCGTCGCCCTGCCGCTGCTCGGCCGCCGCCTGGAGGAGCCAGAGCGCTTCGAGCGGGCCAGGGCCGGCAGCGCCGCCGGCAGCGACCGGCGCGTGCTCGGCCGCGTGCCCGCCGCCTTCCGCGGGCGCCTGGTGCTGCTGTTCACCCTCGCGTTCGCGTTCGCGTTCATCCAGGGCCCGGCCACCAGCCTGCTGTTCGTCTACAGCGAGAGCGTGCTCGACCTGCCCCGCTCGGCCACCGCCCTGATGGTGGTGGCTGCCGGCGTCCTCGGGCTGGGCGGGCTGCTGGCCGGCCGCTGGGCGAGCGACCGCCTCGGCCGGCGCCGCACCGCCGGCAGCACACAGGTGGTGGTGGCCCTCGCCGGCATGCTCACCTACAGCGGCTCCGTGGCTGGCGCGGTCGCCGGCTACCTGACCTCGATCGTGGCGATGTCGGCCTTCGCCCCGGCGGTCGGGGCGCTCGGCGCCGAGCTGTTCCCCACCCGGATCCGCAGCACCGTCGCCGGCTGGGTGAGCGTCGCCGGCGTCCTCGGCGCGGTCGCCGGCCTGGTCGCCTTCGGCCTGCTCGCCGACGGCCTGCAGAGCTTCGCCGTCGCCGCCGTCCTGGTGGCCGCCCCGGTGGCCGTGGTGGCGCCGCTGTTCGCCCGCCTGCCCGAGACGCGCGGCCTCGAGCTCGAGGAATCCGCCCCGGAGTGAGCCCGTCCTCACGGGGTAGCCCGCCGTCCCGCACGGGGGCAGCCCCCCTGGCATTCGCCAGCCAGCCGGATGGGACCGGCCCTTCCTGAGCCGAGAGCCTGTTCCACACGACGGAACGGGCACCGCCGACGGAAGGATGGCGCATGCCGAACAGGACCAGGAACGCCCTCGCGGCCGTGCTGGCGTTCGTCTGCCGCACCGCCTCGGCCTCCGCCGCCTCGGGCGGGCCGCTGCCCGCGGCCACGTCGCTGGCGTGGGGCCGCTGTCCGGCCGGGGTGGACTCCTCGGCGCGCACCTCGGCAGGCCAGGTCCTGACGCTGCAGTGCGCCACGCTACGAGTGCCGCTCGACTACCGTCGGCCGGCGGGCCGCGCGATCAGCGTGGCGGTATCACGGCTGCGCTCCACCAACCCGGACGGGCGACGCGGGGTGCTGCTGCTAAACCCTGGCGGGCCAGGGGGCTCGGGCCTCGAGTACCCGCTGGAGCTCGCCCAGTCCGCGCCCCAGCGCCTGCTCGACCGCTACGACCTGGTCGGCTTCGACCCGCGCGGGGTGGGCCGGAGCACCCCGTCGGCTGCGGGCTCACCTTCGAGCAGGCGATCGAGACCAGGGCGCCGTGGCCGCTTCCCGGCGGCGTCGCCGAGAACGCCCGACTAGCCCGCACCGTGGCCAGGCAGTGCACCGCCCGGTCCGGTGCCCTGCTGCCGTTCGTCACCACCGCGAACACCGCACGGGACATGGACCGCGTCCGCGCGGCGCTCGGTGCACGGAGGGTCTCGTACTACGGGATCTCCTATGGCTCCTACCTCGGTGCCGTGTACGCCTCCCTGTTCCCGCGCCGCACCGACCGGGTCGTGCTCGACAGCGTCACCGAGCCCAACCGGGTGTGGCGGCAGTCCGGGTTCCGGGTGGCCGGCCCCGCGGTCGAGGTCCGCTTCCCCGACTTCGCCCGCTTCGCGGCCGACCGCGACGCCACCTACCACCTGGGCACCACCGTCGCCCAGGTCCGTGCCAGGTACTTCGCCCTGGCGGCCGGGCTCGACCGCAGGCCCCTGGCGACGCCGTCGGGCACGCTGAGCGGCAACCTGTTCCGCACCGTGACCCTGCTGGCCATGTTCGGCGACCAGGCCTTCCCGCCGACCGCTCAGCTCTGGCAGCCGTCCAGGCAGGCGACGCCGTGACTGTCGGCGCGCTCGGCGACCAGTTCGGGTTGTGGGACGCGGCAGGCTTCGACGCCGCCGCCGAGAACTCCGTCGCCGCCGACCTCGCCGTGATCTGCGACGACGCCTCCTGGCCCCGCTCGGTCCCCCGCTACGAGCACGACGTTCGGCACGACTCCCGCCGCTACCCGATCGCCGGCGCGCTCGCCGCCGACATCTGGCCATGCGCCTTCTGGCCGAACGGCCCGCTGGAGCCGCCGGTCAAGGCCGACCGCCACGGTCCCCGCAACCTGCTGCTGGTCAACAACCTGCGTGACCCGGCAACCCCCTACGTCGGCGCGGTCGCCACCCGCCACGACTTCGGCGACCGCGCCCGGCTCGTCGGCGTCGACCAGGGAGGACACGGCGTCTACCTGGTCAACCTGAACGCCTGCGCCAACGACACCGTCACCAGCTACCTGGTCGACGGCACCATGCCCGCCCGCGACATCGTCTGCCCGCGAGAGCCCGGCCCGGCGGTGGCCCCTGCGGCGCCGTCGCCGGGCGGCGGGCCGTCAGCGCGCCGAGCCGCGGGCGGCCGCTCAGTCCGGACTTCCCTCGCCGCGCAGGTAGTGCTCGACGGGATGGGCGGTGCCCGCCTGGCGCAGGGCGCCTGAGGGTTTGTCGACCAGCAGCGGGCCGTTGCCGACCAGGCAGTCGCGCAGCTCGCCGGTCCGGAGGAAGGCCACGGTGTTGTAGAAGAGCACCCAGCAGCGGTCCGTCTCCACGGTGGCGCCGTGGTCGAGCGCCACGCGGCCGTCGGGAAACTCCCGCCTGAGGTGGCGGCGGGCGATGGTGGCGGCGGTATCGCGATCGATCATGGCTGCTCAGTCCGTTCGTAGCAGGAAGAACGCAACGTACCGTTACCCGATCCTCAGCCTTGGTGAGTGATCCGGGCAGCCGGCCGTTGCCAGCCGGCGGTCCCCCTCTTGCCCAGCACGCGGCTGGTGCGGGGTTCCCGCTTCGTCGCCACCTGCCCGCCGAGGCGGGGCTTCCGGTCGGCTCCACGGGCGTTTCGGGTCTCCGGGCCACTCCCGGCGACCACATCGTTTACCAGCGCGGCGAGGTTCCGCGCCGCGTTGAGGTCACGGTCCAGCACGAGCTCGCAGGCGTCGCACTGGAAGGCCCGGGCGGACAGGGGCAGCTTGGCTTTCGCTGCCCCGCAGGCCGAGCAGGTCTTCGACGACGGGTACCAGCGGTCGGCCGTGACCAGGACCGACCCGTACCACTGGCACTTGTAGGTGAGCTGGCGGCGCAGCTCTGCAAACGCCGCGTCCGAGACCGCCCGAGCCAGGTGCCGGTTGCGGGCCATCCCGGCGACGTTGAGGTGCTCGACTACGATCATCCCGTGACTAACCGCCAGCTCGGAGGTGAGCTTGTGCAGGCTGTCGCGACGAATGCACACGACACGGGCGTGTGCGCGGGCAAGGCGTCGTCGGGTCTGCCGCCAGCCGCTTGATGGCGTCTGGTGGGTGCCGTCGGGGGCGCGGGGGCCGTGGCGGCGGGCGAGCTGCCGGTTGAGCCGCCGCAGCCGCGCCTGGGCTTGGTCGAGCGGTTGCGGGTTGGGGATCACCCGCCCGGTGGACAGCACCGCCAAGTGGCGGATGCCAACATCGATGCCGACCACCCCACCAATGCGGGCGTGTTCGGGGATGCGGCGTTGGACCTCGACGGTGAACGACACGTTCCAGCGGTCCGCCGTGCAGCTGACGGTGGCGGCCAGGATGCGTGCGGTGCCGTTCTCAAGGCGGCGTGCGAGCTTGCGGGTGGACTCATGCGTGCGGATCCGCCCGAGCCTGGGCAGCACGACGTGGTGGCGGTCGGGCTCGACCCGGATCGCGCCAGTGGTGAACCGGCAGGACGGGCGGGTGCGGCGCTTGGCCTTGAACCGGGGGAAGCCCATCCGACGCCCGGCCCGTCGCCCGGCCTTGGAGTCCGACCAATTCTTGAGTGCCCCTGCGAGCGCGTCCAGCCCCGATTTGTAGGCCTCCTTGGAGTTCTCCGGCCACCACGGGGCGACCTGGTGCTTGGCGCGGTTCCACTCCCGCTGCAGCGCCGGCAGCGTCCAGGGCACCTCGACGTCGAGGCCGGCGGCGCGCTGGTTCAGGCGCTCTTTGACCAGATCCAGACCCCAGTTGTAGGCGCGGCGGGCCGCGCCGCAGTGCGAGGCCAGCGCCCCTTGCTGTCGTGGCGTGGGGTCGAGGGCGTACCGGTAGGCTTGGGTCACGAGCATCTCGGCACACACCCTACTCGAACTTGTGTTCGATTGACGGCCCTTGGCGTTGTGGATGGCACAACGGCATTGCGCTCGGGCTGCTCAGGCATGGTCGGTTGGCGTGCTCTGTGGCTGGTCGGGGCCGGCAAGCTCGCGCCAGACGAGCGCGTCGCGGTCGTGGCCGATGAGGGCTTGCCTGGTGCGCTCTTGCTCGACCTGCAGCCGGTGGGCGCGGCGGGCGCGGAGCTGCTCGGCGCGAAGGCGAGGATCGACTCGCCGTGGAACAGCAGCAGCACGAACACGGCGAGCGTCCAGATCGCGGTCCACATCACAGTTCCCCTTCTCACTTCGCTTCCCAGGGCGGCCGGCCTGACCAGTCCTCGTCGCAGGCCAGGTGCGCCTCGGCGGCGCGGCGGGCGGCGGCGGTGGCCGCCTCGACGCTGCCGAAGCCGCGCTGGACGGCCGCGTAGCGGTAGTCGGACCATTGCTCGGTGCTGCCGGGGTCGGCGGGGTCGGTGCAGGCCAGCAGCTCGGTCTGCCGCTCGACGGAGATGGTGGTGAGGTCGTCGAGGTCCACGGCGGCGTAGTAGCGGTAGGTCACCATGGCGCCGGGCTGGTCGCGGTGGTGGAAGCGGACGCTGAACGACTCGGAGAGCTGGGCGTCGCCGCCGACGTCCCCGCCGGGCAGCACCCCGCCGCCGCGCTGGTCCCGGATCCAGGGCGGACCCGGGTCGAGGCTGCCGGCTGGTGGCGGCTGTGCCTCGGCGGTGGACGGTGCGGGCGCTAGCGGGCTGGCGGTGCTGGCTGGGGGCGGGCGGTTGTCGTTGATGGCGACGAGCAGCAGGCGGCCGACGTGGCCGAGCAGGCCAAGGCCGAGGACTGCCTGGGCGAGCTGGCGGAGCAGGTTCACGACAAGGGCCCTTCGACGGCTGGGTAGGGAGCCGGCCGGCGGTACTTTGCCGGCTCCCCGGGGGTGGCTAGGAGGCGAGGGCGGCCGGCTGGGCGAGGCGGGTACGGATCTCACGGTCGAGCTGGGCGGCGAGGTCCGGGTGGTTGCGGAGGTGCTTGGCGGCCTGGGCGCGGCCGTGGCCGAGCGGGGTCCTCGCGAAGGTGAGCGCGGGACCGGCCTTGGTGAGCAGGCCGAGGTCGGCGCCGA
>WNFV01007286.1_pt1 | contig 13718 bp, 10 predicted proteins | sample 5400101 | NCBI WGS metagenome assembly WNFV01 (sample SAMN13153361, study PRJNA577476) | soil metagenome | isolation source: 115 cm soil or saprolite under grassland replicate 1 | place: USA:California | collected 2016-06-15 | reverse complement strand
GGACGTCACGCTCAGGGAGGCGACGAACAGGATGAGCAGCTCGTCGTTGCTCGCGAGGCCGTGGACGATGCCGATGCCGAACATCGTGCGGTGTTCCGGGTCCTCGTGAAGATGCGTGTGCACATGGACGTGCTCTTCCAATTCGTGCCGATGCGCGTGGCGGTGGAGGAACCCGAATTCGACAAGCAACCCGACCACCCCAATGACCACGAGCATCACCGCAACGGCGATCTCGAGATTCGCGAGGATACCTTGCAGGACGGTGGCCCGGAGTTCGTACAGGAGGACCGTGATGATCGTCGCGGTGATCATGTGGCCCGCGGCCCAACTCACGCTCATCAACGTCGTCTTGCGAAGGCTCTTACTGCGCGTCAGCAGGTTGGAGACGGCGACGAGGTGGTCCGCGTCGTAGCTGTGCTTGAAGCCCAGCGCCAGGGCGAGGACCACGAAGAATGCGGGGTCGATCGGCATCTTAGGACTGTTACGGCCGGACGAGCGGCGAGCCGCGTAACACGTCTGACGAGATAGTAACACGCCTTAAACGTTCGCCGGGGCCTTGAAGACCCCCGTAACACCTAGGTGGGTCGGGGGTAACACATGGCCGTCGACCGCATCGGCGTCTCGCTCCAAGGGAGGCTCCTCGCCGACTTCGACCGTCTCGTCCGCTCCGAAGGATTCCCGAGTCGCTCCGAGGCGTTGCGGGAGCTGATTCGGCGCGCGCTCGTCCGTGAGCGCCGGGAAGCGGGCGGAGAAGTCGTCGGCACGATCACGTTCGTCTATCGGCACGACGTCGGCATGGTTACCCATCGCATCCTGCATCGACAGCACGACTTCCTCGGGTCAATCCGCGCGACGGCCCACACGCACTTGAACGAAGGAAGGGCGTCTTGTTCGCGGAGACCGTGGTCGCGGCGGCGGACATCGGGTAGCCGTGAGTACCACCCGTGGGAACGCCACGGAAGGATTTATCCGGGGGCACGGCGACGCCATTTCCGACAGCCCACCGGCCTGTCAGGTCGAGTCCTCGATGTCGTACCCGTACGCTCCGACGCGCGCCCCGAGGGCCCCGCCGTCGTTGCCGTTCGGGTGGGGCGCCGTGACCGTGCTCCTCATCGGGGCGCTCTTCACGATCGTGGGCATCGTGATCATCCTCTACGCATTCTTCGGCTTCCTCATGGGCACGATTGGCGCCGCGATGAGCTCGTCCTTCTCCGTCATGCCGTTCTTCCAGTCGTTCTTCGGAGCCATCATCCTGTTCGTCATCGGCGGCGTCCTCGCCGGCGTCGGCGGATGGATGATCCGGCTCTGGTGGATCTTCCTGCTCGTCGGCGTCGTCGCGGGCGCGGGGAGCGCCAAAACGGCCCGGGACCGCGAGGTCTCTCGCGGGCCGGCCATCCAGATCCGGTGCACGAAATGCGGCCGGCTCAATCCCGAGTGGGTCCAGTTCTGCATGGGCTGCCGGAATCCCGTATAGGCGTCGCCGGTCCTTCAACCAGACCTATTCCCGGCGTACTACTAGGACGGGCATTCCTCTGCACGATAGGGCCTTGAGTTACTTGCGATAGCACGAGCTTATTCAGCGGATGTCGAGGCTAGCCTTTGCGACACCCGATCAAAGAATCGATAGGAAGCGAAGGAGAGAAAAGCGGCGTCGTACAAGGCTAGGATGAGCAGCGTAACCTCCAGGGAAGGCGCCTCGCTTGCTGACGTCACGATGACTGCAGACGTGATTATCCAGCCAAAGGCGAGGACCACCGCTCCTATTAGACCGGCAGCCCTCCAAGCCCGAAATGCTCGCGTTTGACCCGCATCCAAACCGCGCTTTCTAAGGTAGCGTGTTAAAGATTCTTCCTTTGTCATTCCGAGAAAGTTCGCGGAGGAGAGAAGCAGGAACAGCAACACAAAAATCAGCACTATATCTAAAGCGAACGTCTCGCCAAGTCCAGAAGACATCCCGGACCTCCCTAACAGCTCCCCTGCCAGAGCTAGACGGCCCCAGCCCAGCAAATGGTCAGAGGGACCGCCTCCTCTCCAATAAATAGCAAGTCAATACCATCGCTGAAGATGACTGCCAGTACTACAACGGCCGTGAAGATGGCGCAACCTATTCCCAGAAAGATTGACCCGATCTTCCCATATTTCTGGCAGCTTCCTGAACCGGTTTCGCCTCCCCCGCCGCTACTGCCCGCGCCGCCGTCCCCTCCGTAGTCATGCCCAGTCCCGAAATACAGGGTTGAAACCCACTCCGCCACTCACGTAACTGTCGCCCCCTCCTCCGTCGAACAGGTGGCTCGGCAAACGTCCGCTCGGGTCGATCCGGTTCGCCGGGTTGTTGCCGACGCAAGTACAACGGTTATAGCGCCGCACAGGCCGAACTACTGTCACTTAGTCCCTCCCAGGGAATCCATGCTAGACACTCCTCCCCACTCTCGTCCGAACGTAGACGCTCAAGAAGACAACAAGAAACAGGAACGTGGTCCCCACCATTCCAACAATCTCCGGCTGCCATTCTTGATTTCGCCAGAGCGCGAACGCGAGCACGATCTCCGGAGCCAACAAAACGAGCGTGACGAAGATGACCCGCCGGGCACGAAGGTTGGCCCGATCCCTTCGCTGCTCGAAAGAGAGTCTTGACATTACATCGATTCTCTGCTTCCGGCGCTGGGTCTGGAAAGGAAGAAGCTTGTAGGCTGAGGTCATGAGCAATCCGGCTCCCAGAGCGACAAGCACGAGCGCGGGCCCACCGAGGCTCCCCCCTCGTAGAACGGCAACGAGCGATCCGATGACGATAGTTCCTCCCCCGATGACGCCAAGAGCCGAAAGCAATCTAAGCCTGGGCAACAGATTCCTTGAGTTGCCCTCCATCGGAGTCATTCCAATTCTCCCGTTACGAAACTGAAAATCGGCCGGTCGGCTTCTTCTCGCCAAATTACGGTGTCCTTGGCGCCGAACCGCCAAGTTGCCGATCTCCGCTCCCGGAGTGGGGCTGAGAGCAGTTGAGCCTGGTTCATCGTCGACTCCTATCTGCTATTGGCGTGACACAGCCTTGCAAACAACGGACCCACAGGTAGGCGCAGACGACACAAACCGCGCAGGCGACGGCGATTTCCGGCAGAAATGGTGCAAAGACCTCCATGGTCGCCCCAGCTGTTTCAACTATGCTCCAGATAACCGCGCCGCAGGCCACGCACGGAGGGCCGCACGCAATGACAGCCAATGGGCCTGCCTCCTGCAACAGCACGTCGAATAGGCCGCCGACATCGAGTGTGCAACCCACGACGCACTTCCAATCAACAGAATACTGCGGTCCGTACCAAATCGGATTGAACCCGATGCCTCCGCTTGTGTAACTGTCGCTCCCTCCGCCGTCGAACAGGTGGCTCGGCAACTTGCCACTCGGGTCGATCCGGTTCGCCGGGTTGTTGCCGACGTACGCGTAGCGGTTGTAGCCGCCGCAGAGCCCTGCCGAATCGGACGACGTGAACCGGCCCGCCGACGGATCGTAGTACCGGGTGCGGTAATACATGAGAGCCGCTTCGTTCTCCCGCGAAGTGAAGCCGTACGTGTTCGAGGCGCCAGTCTGCGATCGGATTCCCCCGAACCCGTTGTACCGGTACGTCGAGAGCGTGCCGCCCGCGCCGTCCGTGAGCCGCGTGACGCTCCCGAGGCCGTCCCGCTGATAGAAGGACCACGTCCCCGTCTTCATCCCGAGCGGCTCGTCGACCCGAGGTCCGTGGACGTACGTCGCGTTGACGGAACCGGTTGACGTGAACTCCGTCACGACATCGTCGACGCCCGACACCCCGGCGTAGTCGTACCCGAAGAACGTCGTCGTGCCGCCGGAGACCCGCTTCATCCGTTTGCCTTCGGCGCTGTACTCAAACGAGGCCGTCGGCCCGCCACCCGCGATCGAGGTGATTCGGTTCTCGACGTCGTAGCCGTACGACGTGGCGTTCCCCCCGAGGGTCTTCGATCGGAGGTTCCCGTTCTTGTCGTAGGCGTACGTCGTCCCGCCGCCTGACACGACGGACCGGAGGAGTTGGTCCTCCTTCCCATACGAGAACGTTGTCGTGGCCGTCGAATTGATTGCATGTCGGCGGTTTCCGTCCTTGTCGTAGTCGTACGAGGTGTACCGACCGTCCGAGGCGGATTCCCTGATGAGACGATATAGGTTGTCGTAATCGTACTTTACCCACGACCCGTCCATCTCGACGACCCGCACGCGGTTGCCCGCCTTCTCGTACCAATACGTGAACGATTCGAGAGTCGTCGCGCCCTTCTTCGAACTCGTCGTGTTGAGACGGCTCGCGGCGTCGTAGGCCCATGTCGTCACGACGTTGTTCGGCTCGGTAAGCTTCGTCCGTCGGTCATCTTGGTCATACGCGTACCACCACGCAGAGCCATCGCTGAACGCGGTCTTGTTCAGTCGACCGATCGGATCCCACACATACGTGACGTACGTCCCGTCGGAGTAATTCATCCGGGTCCGATGGGAATCGACGTCGTATTGGTAGGAGACCGTCTTCGAAAACACGCCATTGTAGTTGTACGTCGTCGAGGCGCGCCGGTCGAGGGCATCCCACGTCTCGTCCCGAGTGTAACCGAGGCCCGTCGCGTGAAGCGTGTTCCCGTTCGCGTCGTACGTGGCCGTCCCGACGACCGACCCGGGATAGGTGATTTTCATGAGGCGGTTCTCCTTGTCCCACGCGTACCTGGTGAGGTTCCCGTTCGCATCCGTCCGCGTGGCCATGTTGCCGCCCGCGTCGTACGTGTATGAGGAATAGTTCCCGCCGGCGCTCATCTCTCGCGTCTGGCGGTCGTACGCGTCGAAATCGTATGAGGTCGCGTTCCCGCTCGGGTTCGTGAACCGCACGAGGCTGCCTCGGAGATCATAGTCGGACAAGCTGAAGTTGCCGCCCGCCTCCGTGGTCTTCGCGATCTTCCGCGAGGTGACGTTGATCGCGAAGGAAGTCACCTGGTTGTTCGGATCCGTGCTCCGGGTCCTGTCGCCCCTCGCGTTGTAGCCGAAGGAGGTGATATTGCCCGATGGGTCCGTCACGCTCGTCAGGCGATCGAGGCTGTCGAACTGATTCTTCGTCTTGAACCCGAGAGGGGTGGTGACGTTGAGTCGGCGGCCGACGCCATCGTATTCGTACGTTGTCGAATACCCGTTTGGATTCTGGACTTGTTTAAGCCATCCGTGGCCGTCGTAGGTGTAGTTCGTCTGGTATCCTCGGAAGTCCTTGGAGGTCGCGAGGAAGCCTTGGGAGGTGTACGTCCGGTGCGCGACGGAACTCAGGGCGTTCGTGGTCGTCAGAAGGTTGCCGTTCGCATCGTAGGTGAAGCTCGTCTTGTATCCGCGGTAGTTCGTCTGGTCGAGCAAGAGGCTGACGTACTGCGTGGCCGTGTTGACCTCGGTCCAAGTCTGGGAGGACACGTTGCCACCGGGGTCGGTGCGGCTCACGGGCCGGGACCGATAGTCGATGTCTTGGAGCCACGCATTGACGCGGCCGTCCGTGATTCGGATCTTGTTCATCTCGCCGTCCCATCGGTAGGCGCTCCAATTGCCCTTGGAGTCACAGGCGGCGCAGCCCATCGACGGCCCGGACATGTTCGTCGGGTTGCCGAACGAATTGAGGGTGATCATCGTCGTGAAACCGCGGGCGTTCGTGATCGTCCGGGTAGAGGAACCGTACGCGATTGCGTACTGACGGTATTGCCAGACGACGCTGCCCGCCTGGTAGAATCCGAGCCAGATCTCCGTCGCCCGGCTCGAACCGTCGTAGACGAAGGATGTCCGCTTCCCAACGGAATCCACGATGGACGCGAGCTTGCTCGAACTGTACGTGTAGTTTTCCAGGAAACCCATCGGGTCGATGCGCTGAATCAGATTCGAGCTCCCGTCGTAACTGTAATTGACGTATCGGCCGATCGGGTCCCGAATCGACGTAATGCGGCCGCTCCCGTCGTACGTGAACGTCAGGGCCTGGCCGGAGTCGTCGGTGACGGTTGATAGACGGCCGGACGTGTACGTCATCGTGACCTTGTTGCCGTTCTTATCCACGTTGGACGTCAGCTTTCCGGACGAATCAAATGTCTCACGCGTTCCGTCGAGGCGCCAGAGGGCGAACGAGCCATCGCCGTTCTTCACGAGGCGCGCGGGGATGCCCCGAGGCGCGGCGTAGCCGCCCGTTGTGCCTTTGGGCGTGAAGGTGTGCTGCGAACCGTCCGCGTCGTTCCAGGTGACGGTCGTGTCGGCGTTAACGACGAGTTTCTCGTTGTAGGTGAACGTCCAGCCGTTCCCAAACGGGCCCGCCTCGCTCCCCCGGAGGCTGTTGTACGAACGCTGGATGAACAGGTCGAACGCCCGCGCCCGGATCGAGATGTCCCGGGTCGAGTACCAGACGTTCCCCGTGACGGCGTTCACTTGGCCGCCGACATAGGCGTACCACGGTTCGAATCCCGTGTTCGACGTCGGGGAGATTGCCTGCGGGAGGTTGTCTTCGGTGGTTGTGAGTTCCGAGAGGGACGGAGTGCCCTCGTTGCCGGTGGTGAGCGTGACTTGCAGTTTGTAGTACCGTTGTGAGTCTTGGTCCGACACCTTGTAGAAGACGCCGCTCGCGGTATCGGCCTTGAGGTTCGTCCAAGGCCCCCAGGGATCGCTGGTGGTCGCCCGGCTCTGAATCCGCACGTGGGTCTGGTTGAACGCGTCCACGACGCCGACCGTCTTCGTCTGCATCGGGTGGTATCCCCCGGTCGCGTCGCGGATCGCCGTCGTCATCGTCCCAATCGCGGTATTCCACACCCGGACGTCGTCGATGTTCGTCTTGGCCACGCTATTCGTCGCGAACTTGATGTAGCCGGTTGCAAGAGCCCCGGTTCCCGTGTTGTCCATGCCAGACCACCTGAGAGCACCTTGCCACCACACCTCGAGCGAGGGGGCGGCGACCCAGCCGCCACCGGTGACCCGAAGCTTCGCCGTGTAGTCGGTGTTCGCGAGGATTTGCACGCCCGGAATCGTCGCGACGGTGTAGAGGATGCCAAGGAACTTCTTCTTGAGCGTCAGCGTGTCGCCGACTTCGGACATGTCGAGGTAGTAGTGGTTGTTCGCGTCCGCGTACCGGAAGTACGCCTGGGCTGTCCCTCCGGCCTGGGTGAATCGGATCTTGTATGCGAATCGATAGTCCGCCCAGAGGTTCGACCCGGCGAGGTTCAGCTTCACCGTCGTGCTCGTCGAGAGCTTCATGACGCCGGTCGTGAACGTCACAGATCCGGATTCGACGACCCATTGGCCCTCGTTGGTGTTGTCGTTGAAGTTGTCCGCGAACCAGCCGATCTTGACGTTGTGGTCGCCCTTGTCCTCGGTCGCGTCCTGGAACGTGCTCGCGCCCCATCCGAGCGAGGCGCTGAGCGTCCACGTCGGATCCACGTACAAAGGATACACTGCCGTCGCGAGCATCGTCGGGTCGAGCAGAATCAGGATCTGCCCGTCGGCGTAGCTCAGCGAGCCGATCGGGTTCTCCCAAACCTGCGGCGTCAGGGACGAATCCCAAGCGTGGAAAGGCTCCGTCTGCCACACCGCTGACCCGGTTTGATCGCTGAGCGTAACCACGCTGTTCGAGACGTCGACCTTGTACTTCGTTTCGAACGGAATCAGGATGCGATCGCTACTCGGAACGACGGAGAACACCAGAGTCTCCTTGATTCGGTTGGGAAGGAATTCATGGACCGAATCCGGTAGGATGCCTTGACTGAAACTCTCATTCAGACGGCTGGCCGTGAAGCTCTTCCCCGAGTCGGAAACCATGTAGGGCCAGTCGCCTTTCGAACTATTGAGAGAACTCTCGGGGAGTACGACGCCGTCCCACCGTTGGAACGTCGCGACGTCTCGCACGGACAGGAGGCCGTCGACTTTTTCGAGAACAACCCCACCCGCAGTCCCGGAATCAACGCTCGCGCCCTGAGCGAGCGGAACGTTGACGGAGTCCGCTCGAACTGGTCGCGACAGCCCCGCGAACGATCCGAGCAGGAAGAGCACAACACAGACGAGAGTGAGAATCACTCGAGGCTTCGACGTGGGCGTCCCTCCTTGGAGTCACGTCGAAACGTTTCCCACGCCAGCACGGGGGTGTTTCCGCGCGGCTCAACGCTATGAGGGTGAACATCCTCTACGGACTTAGTTCCTTCGGCTCGCCACTCATTTTGGGCCTGCCGCAAGTGGCGTCTCATCCCGAGGCATGGACCTGGAGTCTGGCATCCCGACACCACCGGCCCTCGAGACAGTGTCTATCTAATCTCGATGCGAATCTCTGCAGGTTCGGAACCTATTTGAGTCCGAGGCGGGGTTCGCGCGAATCGATGGGGCTCCTCACCCGCTTCGCCAGCCAGTGGGTGGCGGGGGAGACCCTCGAGGACGCGCTTCGAGTCGCGAAGGACGCGAACCGCCGAGGGATCGACGCGCTCGTCAACCACCTCGGGGAGCACTACCGTGAGAAGGGCCCGGTCGAGGCGACGAGCCGCGAGTACCTCCGGCTGGTCTCCGCGATGCGCGACCAGGGCATCCGCGGGCATGTGAGCCTCAAACCGACGCAGTTCGGCGTGCTGATCGAACGGTCGTACGCCCTCGCCCAGATGCTCCCCGTCCTCGACGCGACGAAGGCCGACGGCCGCGTGCTGTGGCTCGACATGGAAGGTTCGAACACGACGGACGACACGATCGGGATCGGCGAGGATCTGCGAGCACGGTACGAGCGCGTGGGGGTCTGCGTCCAAGCGAACCTGCGGCGGACCGCGGACGACCTGAGCCGGCTCCTCGACCACGACATCCGCGTGCGCCTCGTGAAAGGCGCGTACAAGGAGAGCCCAGACATCGCCTTCCCGACGCGGGCGGAGATCGACCGCGCGTACCTCGCCCACCTTGAGACGTTGTTCGAGCGAGGCCACGACTTCCAGGTCGCGAGCCACGACGGGCGCCTGATCGAGCGGGCCCTCGAACTCGCGCGGGAGCATCCCACGCCGTTCGAGTTCGCGATGCTCCAGGGGGTTCGGGACCCGCTGAAGGACGAGCTGGTCAAGGGGGGCCACCGGGTGGCGGAGTACATCCCGTACGGCCCGAACTGGCTGCCGTACTTCACCCGCCGGCTCCGGGAACGGCCTCGGAACATCGTGACGATGGTCCGTTCCTTCGTGAGCGGCTGAAAGCTTTTCCCGCCCCGGAGCGTTGCAATCCCGTGGACGCGCGCGCCTTCCGGCGGACGATGGCGGTCCTCGAGAGGACCTATCCGATGAAGGATTGGTCGAAACGCATGACCGCATTTGAGGTCCTCGTATCGACGGTCCTGTCGCAGAGCACCACCGTCGCGAACGAGCGACGTGGCCTGGAGGGATTGCGCACGACGTTCGGCGAGATCACGCCGGAACGCCTCGCGGCCGCGCGGGACGACGCAATCGCTGCCGCGATTTGGCACGCCGGCCTCGCACGGCAAAAGGCACCGCGGATCCAACGAATCGCGAGGTCAATCTTGGAGAGATGGGACGGTCGCGTCGAGCGGATCCTCGAGCTTCCCACCGAGGCGGCGCGGGCCGCGCTCATGTCGTTGCCCGGCGTCGGCCCGAAGACCGCCGATGTCGTCTTGGCGATGGCGGGCGGCCATCCGACGTTCCCGGTGGACACGCACGTCGCCCGGATTGCAAAGCGATGGAATGTCGTACGATCGGCGGACTACGAATCGATCCGGGCCGCCCTCGAGCGCCGCACGCCGCCGGAGAAGCGGAAGTCGTGGCACCTCGCGATGATCACCCACGGCCGGGCCCTCTGCCGGGCGCGCAATCCGCTCTGCGACGAGTGCCCGGTGCGACGGGACTGCGACTGGTACCGGCGCGTCCGGAGCCATCGTCGGTCGCGGGCCGTCGCGCAACAAAGAGTTAAGAGCGCCCAGTAAATAGCGCGGGGAGCGGTGGGTCGTGGGCGTCGCCGATTATATTCAGCTGATGAAACTGCGGATTGATGCGCTTCTGTTGCTGGTGGCTGCCGCCGGATACGTCGCGACGAGCGGCCCGCACGTGGACCCGACCCGGTTCGGCCTGCTCATGGTGTCCGGCCTCCTCGCCGCCGCCGGCGCGAGCGCGACGAACCACTACCTGGACCGAGACTTGGACTCGCTGATGCGGCGCACCCGGGCCCGGCCCCTGCCGCAGCACCGGATCGATCCGCCCGCGCACGCCCTGGAATTCGGCGTCGCATTCCTGGCCCTCGGACTCGGGATCGCGGGGTTGGGAATCAACGTCCTCACGGCCGCGATGATCGGCCTCGGCTATGCGGTCTACATCGGCGTGTATACGCTCGGCCTGAAGCGATCCCATGTCAGCAATATCGTGATCGGGGGATTCGCGGGGTCGTGCCCCGCGCTCGCGGGCTCTGCCGCCGCCGCGAACGCGATCAGCTTGCCGGCGGCGCTCATCGCGCTCCTCGTGTTCCTCTGGACCCCGGGCCACTTCTGGGCGCTCGCATACCGGAGCCGAGACGATTACCGCCGCGCGGGCCTGCCGATGTTGCCCGCGGTCCGCGACGAGCGCACGTCCGTTTGGGCGATCACCGGGTCGACCGCGATCCTGGCGGTCGCGAGCATCACCTTCGTCTTCACGAGCGCTTTCGACGTCGTGTACCTCGTCGTGGCCGGCGTCGCGGGCGCCATCCTCCTCGGGCTGATGGTGAGGTTCCTCTGGACGCCGAACGCCGAGACGGCCTGGGCGGGATACAAGTTCTCCGGCGTGTACCTGGCCCTCGTGCTGGTCGGCATCATGCTGGATGCCGTCGTGCGAATCCCGGTGTGACGCCCCGCGGGCCCGTCGCAACCCTGCCTTTTAATACGAGCCTCACCTTAGTATCCTCGAACCCACGAGTCGGTGGACGGCATGCCGGGGTTGGCGCTTGTTGATGGCAATCGGTCCCGCGCCCCGCGCCGTGTCGTGATCGCTTCCGACTGAGGCGACGGCGATGGTCAACCCCGTGAAGACGGACCTTGCGGGCCCGCGGATCGACAAGGGCCTCGACGACGTCTACGTGAAGGAGAGCTCGATCTGTTTCGTCGACGGGCAGCGCGGACGCCTCCTGTACCGCGGGTACGACATCCGCGATCTGGCGACGCACTCGACGTTCGAGGAGACCGCGTTCCTCCTGCTGCAGGGGCACCTACCGAACCGGGAAGAGCTGGAGAAGGCGAAGGGGGACCTGGCGGCCAGCCGCACCTTGTCGCCGTCCGTCTTGCGGCTCCTCCGATCGATGCCGGAGCACGCGCCGCCGATGGACGTCCTGCGGACGGCCGTCTCCTACCTGTACAATTTCGATCCGGAACGGGACGACACGACGCGCGCGGCAAACCTGCGCAAGGCGTGGCGGCTCGTCGGGCGCTTCGCGACGATCGTCGCGACGTACGAGCGGATGCGGAAGGGGCAGCGCGTCGTGCGGCCGGACCCGAAGCTCGGCCACGCCGAGGACTTCCTCCGGATGCTGAAGGGCAAGAAGGCCGACCCAGTCTTGGCGAGGATGATGGACGTCGCGCTCATCCTGTACGCGGACCACGCGATGAACGCGTCGACCTTCGCCGCGACCGTCGCGGCCTCGACCCTCTCGGACTTGTACAGTACAATCATCGCCGCCATCTCGACCCTGAAAGGCCCTCTGCACGGAGGCGCAATCGAAGCGGCGTTCGAGGCGATCGAACGGATCGGCCGCCCGGAAGGCGCGGAGGAATTCGTCGTGAACACGTTGCGGAACAAGGAGAAGGTGTTCGGCTTCGGCCACCGCGTCTACAAGACGTACGACCCGCGGGCTCTGATCCTAAAGGAATTCGCCCGCCGCCTCGGAGAGATGAACGGCGACGACACGTATTACCGCATCGCGACGGCGGTCGAGGATACGGTCGTCCGGGAACTCGCCTCGAGGCACATCTACCCGAACGTCGACTTCTATTCCGGGCTCGTGTTCCACGGCCTCGGGATCCCGAAGGACCTCTTCACCCCTCTCTTCGCGGTCTCGCGGATCTCCGGTTGGACCGCGCAGGTGATCGAGTACTGGGAAGACAACCGGCTCCTGCGGCCCCTCGACTGGTACGTCGGACCGAAGGACCTCGTCTACATCCCGATCGACGAGCGATCGTGAGGCGAGACGCATGCCCGCCGAGCGTCTCGTCCTGCGGCCTCCGGATGGCGGCCACAAGATCCTGATCACGGAGGCGGGGATCCGCGTCCCGGACGATCCGATCGTCCCGCTGATCGAGGGGGACGGAGTCGGCCCCGACGTCGTGCGCGCCGCGCGGAAGGCCGTCGACGCGGTCGTCGAGGACGCATTCGGCGGCCGCCGGCGGATCTCTTGGTACGCCGTGCCCGCTGGCGAGAAGGCGATGTTCCAGTACGGCGAGATGCTCCCGGAGGCCACCCTCGGCGCGATCAAGGAGTACGTCGTCGCGCTGAAGGGACCTCTCACGACGCCCGTCGGCGGCGGCTTCCGCTCGCTGAACGTCACCCTCCGCAAGGCGCTCGACCTCTACGCCAACGTCCGCCCGGTGTACTGGATCCCCGGGGTCCCGAGCCCCGTGACGCATCCGGAGCGACTCGACATCGTCATCTTCCGCGAGGGGACCGAGGACGTCTACGCGGGGATCGAGTGGGAGAAAGGGTCCGCCGAGGCGGCGCGGATGATCGAGATCCTGGAGAAGGAGTTCCGCGCGCACGTGCGGCCCGACAGCGGGCTCGGCATCAAGCCGGTGAGCGAGACCGGCTCGAAGCGGCTCGTCCGGAAAGCAATCCGGTACGCGATCCAGAACGGCCGCCGGTCCGTGACGCTTGTGCACAAGGGGAACATCATGAAGTACACCGAGGGCGCGTTCCGCACCTGGGGATACGAGGTCGCGAAGAAGGAGTTCGGCGAATCGACGATCGCCTGGGAGGACGTCGCCAAGTCGCACGGCGGCCAGGCCCCGAAAGGCAAGGTCGTGATCAAGGACGTCATCGCCGACAACATGTTCCAGCAACTCCTGCTGCGGCCGGCGGAGTACGATATCCTCGCGACGACGAACCTGAACGGGGACTATCTGAGCGATGCGGCCGCGGCCCAGATCGGCGGACTAGGCGTCGCGCCGGGGGCCAACATCGGGGACGCCCACGCGCTCTTCGAGCCGGTCCACGGCAGCGCGCCGAAGTACGTGGGACTGGACAAGGTCAACCCGACCGCCGAGATCCTCGCGGGTGTCTTGATGCTCGAGTACCTCGGATGGCGCGATGCAGCCACACGGCTCCGGGACGCGGTGAAGGCCGTCATCCGTTCCAAGGTCCTCACGTACGACCTGGCGCGCCAGATGCCCGACGCTAAGGAGGTCGGGACGGCCGCCTTTGCCGATGCCGTCGTCGGCGCGATCCACGGGGCGGGCCGTTGACGGTGCGTGGCGGCCACGCGTGCGATTCGCAACTCGAACAGTCCGTCTGCGCCGAGATGCAACGCCAAGGCGTCCCGCACGAGCACCGGTCGCTCCACTTCCGTGTTGCGGATGAGACCGGCGGCAAGGCGGACTACACGCCCGCGATCGTCACGCGACGCGGATCGATCCTGTTCCTCGTCGATTCGGTCGAGTCGGCGACGGACCGCGACGCAATCGATCGCTTCTCGAGATTCCTCGAGCAGCACTCGCCGGAACTCGTCCTCGTCCTGGTGACGACGGCCG
>WNFV01012179.1_pt1 | contig 13720 bp, 8 predicted proteins | sample 5400101 | NCBI WGS metagenome assembly WNFV01 (sample SAMN13153361, study PRJNA577476) | soil metagenome | isolation source: 115 cm soil or saprolite under grassland replicate 1 | place: USA:California | collected 2016-06-15 | reverse complement strand
CACCGTCACGGTCGCCTTCGACTACCCGATCGACCTGGCCATCCCGTTCCTGCCGACCCCGGAGAGCTGGCGGGTGGGACGGGCGACGGCCTCGATGCGCATGGAGCAGTTCTCCCAGCAGCCCTACCCCTGGCCGGCGGGGAGCTGCGAAGGGGTGTGACCGGAGCCGAGCGTCGGTCCCGCGCGGCCTGACAGGAAGACGAGGATGCAGAACAGACTCCTGGCGATCATGGTCGCCATCGTGCTCGCCGTCGTCTCGGCGATGGCGCTGGTGGTGTATGCCAACAGCGCGGACCGGCGGGCCCTTTCCGAGCAGGCGCCGGTCCCCGTCTACGTCGCCAGCCGCAAGATCGAGCAGGGCGAGTCGATCGAGGAGGCGGCGGGCAAGATCCGGGTCGCCTCGCTCCCGCGCAAGGCCCTGGCCGAGAACGCCGTGCGTGCCCTGTCGCAGATCTCCGGCCGGGTCGCCGCGGTCGACATCCTGCCAGGCGAGCAGCTCCTGGTGGGCCGCTGGGTGAGCCGGGAGGAGGTCGAGGGCCAGAACCTGCTCAACGTCCAGCCGGGCTTCCAGGCCGTCTCCGTCCAGGTGGACGCGACCCGCCAGGTCTCGGGGTTCATCACCCCGGGCAACCGGATCAACGTCTTCGCCACCCTGACCGGCGCGGGCGGGGTCAAGTTCTCCCGCCTGCTGCTGGCCGACATCAAGGTGCTCGCGGTCGGCGCCAGCGCCCAGGCCGGCAGCACACGGCCCGCGTCGGCGCAGGGGTCCCTGTCCACCGTCACCCTCGAGGTCAAGGACGGGCTGGTGGAACGGGTGGTGTTCGCCGCCGAGAGCGGCTCCCTGTACCTCTCGCTGGTGGCTCCCGGCGCCAAGCCGCCGCCGTCGAGCGAGTCCAACATCGGCAACCTGTTCGGCTAGCTGGAAGTGAGGTCACCATGGCCGTGATCATCGCCGAGCCGGAGGACGGCTACGCCACCTGGCTGGCCGGGGCCCTCGGTGGGCTGACTGCCAGGGTGATCCGCACCTCCGGGCCGGACGAGGCCATGGCCGCGCTGGCCGCCGAGGGTCGCGACGTGCTCGGGCTGATCATCGGACCCGACCTGGACGACCAGGATGCGCTCGCGCTGGCCGGCATGACCCAGCAGGGCGCGCCCGACGTGTCGGTGCTGCTGATCCGCTACCACGACTCCTCCGACCTGTTCCGCAGGGCACTGCGCTACGGCGTCAAGGACGTGATCACCACCCCGGACGACGAGGCCGGGGTGCGCGCGGCGGCCGCCCGCACCCTGGAGATCGCCCGTGCCCTGCGCGGCCGGCTGGCCGGCGCCACCCCCGAGGTCGGCTCGGGGGACGCGAACGGCCGGGTGATCACCGTGTTCAGCTCCAAGGGCGGCTGCGGCAAGACCTTCCTTGCCACCAACCTGGCGTTCGCCCTGGCCGAGACGGGCGCCGAGGTCGCCCTGGTCGACCTCGACCTGCACTTCGGCGACGTGGCGATCATGCTGCAGCTGTTCCCGGCCCGCACCATCCACGACGCGGCCACCACCCACGGGCTCGACACGGTCGCGCTGAAGTCCCTGCTCACCCACCACCGCGACGGCATCTGGGCGCTGCTCGCCCCGACCGAGCCGACCGTGGCCGACACCATCAGCCCGCAGGCGGTCGCCACCATCCTCAAGCTGCTGCGCCAGAACTTCGACGCGGTCGTGATCGACACCCCCGCGGCCTTCTCGGACCAGGTGCTCGCCGCCTTCGACGAGTCGGACGCGATCGCCGTGCTCGCCAGCCTCGACGTGCCGAGCATCAAGAACCTCAAGCTCGCCCTGCAGACCATGGAGCTGCTCCACTACCCGCGCACCCGCCTGCGGGTCGTCCTCAACCGGGCCGACTCGAAGGTCGGGCTGCGCCTGCCCGACGTGGAGAAGATCCTCGGCGGGCCGGTCGACGCGACCATCCCGTCGTCGCGCGCGGTGCCGCTCTCGGTCAACAAGGGCAACCCGATCCTCCTGGAGGACCCGCGCAGCCACGTCAGCGACGCCATCCGGCGCTTCGCGGCCCAGTTCGCCTCGAGCCCACGGGCGGCCCGGAGCGGCCGCTCCAAGCAACGCCGCTCGCTGTTCTCACGACCCTGACGCCGTCACCGTCGAGCGACCCACCCGACCAGCGACCGTGCCGGGCCCCGGCCGCCGACCCGAAGGAGCCGCCAGCGATGTCCTCCTCGTTCTACGAGCGCCTGGCCCGCGCCAGGGCCGACGGCGGCCTGCCGCCGGCGACGCAAGAGGAGGCCAGCAGCGGCCGCCCCCACCGGGTCCGCCCCGACCCACTGGCCCCGCTGCGCCAGAAGGTGCACCGCTCGCTGGTGGAGGTGCTCGGGCCGCGCCTCTACGACGCCCAGCTCTCCCCCGAGCAGCTCCGCGCCAAGGTGCGGGAGCTGCTGCAGCGCACCCTCGAAGAGGAGGAGACCCCGCTCACCAGGGAGGAGCGGCTCCGGCTCACCTCCGAGATCGCCGACGACGTCCTCGGCTTCGGCCCGATCGAGCCCTTCCTGCGCGACCCGACCGTCACCGAGATCATGGTCAACGCGCCCGACGTCATCTACGTGGAGCGCGAGGGCCGGCTCTACCCGACCGAGGGCCGCTTCGTCGACGAGACCCACCTGCGCCGCGTGATCGACAAGATGGTCGGCCAGATCGGCCGGCGCGTCGACGAGAGCTCGCCCTACGTCGACGCGCGCCTGCCCGACGGCTCCCGCGTCAACGCCGTGCTGCCGCCGCTGTGCGTCGGCAGCGGGCCCTACCTGACCGTGCGCAAGTTCTCTCCCGACCCGTTCCAGGCCGAGGACCTGGTCACCTTCGGCACCATGTCGGCCCGCCTCGCGGCCTTCTTCGCCGCCTGCGTGCAGGGACGGCTGAACCTGCTGGTGTCGGGTGGCACCGGCGCCGGCAAGACCACCACCCTCAACGTGCTCTCCTCCTGGATCCCGCCAGGCGAGCGCATCGTCACCATCGAGGACGCCGCCGAGCTGCAGCTGCGCCAGCCGCACTGGCTCCGCCTCGAGTACCGCCCACCGAACATCGAGGGCCGCGGCGAGGTCAGCATCCGCGACCTGGTCCGCAACGCGCTGCGCATGCGTCCCGACCGCATCGTGGTCGGCGAGGTTCGCGGCGGCGAGGCGCTCGACATGCTGCAGGCGATGAACACCGGCCACGACGGCTCGCTGTCCACCATCCACGCCAACTCGCCGCGCGACTCGGTCTCCCGTCTGGAGACGATGGTGCTGATGGCGGGGGTGGACATCCCCGTGCGGGCGGTCCGCGAGCAGATCTCCGCCGCCGTCGACGTGATCGTCCACCAGGCCCGCATGAAGGACGGCACCCGCCGCATCACCCAGGTCACCGAGGTGGTCGGCATGGAGGGCGAGGTCGTCACCCTGCAGGACCTGTTCACCTTCGACTACCGCGCCGGCATCGACGACCAGGGCCGCTACCGGGGCACCATCCAGCCGACCGGGCTGCGGCCGACCTTCTCCGAGCGCCTCGCCGAGCATGGCACCAGGCTCGACCCCGACCTGTTCGCCAACCAGGGCGGCACCATCCCGATCGCCATGCGCCGACCATGACCGGCGGGCCGGCGCCATCCCGCCCGGGACCGGCTGGTCGGTCGCGGGTCGCCCTCGCCGGCCTGCTGCTCGGTCTGCTGGCGGCCCTCGGCGCGGCGCCAGGGGCGGCCGAGGCCGCCGGGCGGGCACCCCCGGCCGGCCGGCCGGGAGCACCCGACCCGGGCTCGGCGGGCGCGGCCACGGGTGCCGGCTCGCTGCGGCAGGGCAGCCCGGCCGGCGCCGTGCAGCAGCAGGGCCCGCTCGGCGCCAGCATCAAGCGGCTGGTCGCCACCGGCGGTGGCCGCGCGCAGGCCACCGTCGCGCTCACCGGGCCGGCCGCCGAGGGCGTCAAGCTCGGCCCTGACGCGTTCAGCGTCACCATCGGGGGCCGGCCGGCCGAGGTGACCAGGGTCGAGGCACCCGGCGCGGCCCGCACCCAGGTGTCGGCGCTGCTGCTGCTGGACACGAGCGGCAGCATGAAGGCCAACGACAACATCGGCAGGGCCAAGGCGGCCGCGCTGCGCTTCGTCGGCCAGCTCGAGCCCGGCGGGCGCGCCGGCCTGCTCCCGTTCGCCGACCGGCCCGCCCAGGCCAGCGTGCTCACCAGCAACGGGGCGCTGCTCGCCCCGAGCATCGCGCGGCTGCGCGCCGGCGGCGAGACGGCGCTCTACGACGCGGTGGCGGCCGCCGCCGCGGCGCTCAGCCGCGCGCCGGGCGAGCGTGCCGTGATCCTGCTGTCGGACGGGGCGGACAACCGCTCGCTCCGCACCCTCGACGACGCCGTGGCGGCCGCCAAGCGGGCGCGGGTGACCGTGTACGCGATCGGGCTGTCCGACTCCGGCGCGAGCCTGCCGGGCGACGCCCTGACCCGGCTCGCCCGGCAGACCGGCGGCCGCTTCGTCACCACCCAGGGCGCGGAGCTGGCGAGCCTGTACACCAGCCTCGGGCAGGAGCTCTATTCTCAATATCTGCTCCTGCCCGCGGCCGCGCCGGCCCCGGTCGGCCTCGACCAGCAGTCCGTGCCCGGGCTGCGGGGCATCGAGCGGCAGCAGGCGCTCTACGTCATCGCCGCGCTGATGTTCACCGCCGTGCTGCTGCTCGCCTGGGCGTTGATGTCGCCCCTGCCCGGCGGCGGCAAGAGCTACCGCGAGCTGCGCCAGCGCCTGTCCCAGTACTCGCTCAGCTCGACGCTGGCCGACGACCCGCCGCCGCCGAGCGCGCTGGGCTCCAGCGAGCTGCTCGGCAAGGCCGCCCAGGTGGCCGAGTCGCTGATCAGGCGGACCAACCTGGAGGAGTCGCTGCTCACCAGGCTGGAGCTCGCCGGACTCAAGCTGCGCGTGGCAGAGTTCGCGCTCCTCTGGCTGGCCTCCGGCCTGGTGCTCCCGCTGCTGCTGCTGGCGCTGAGCCGCAACCTGCTGATCGCCTTCGCCGGCGCGCTGCTGGGCGTGCTCGCCCCGTTCGCCCTGCTGGTCCTCAAGGCGGCCCGCCGCCAGGCGAGCTTCGACGAGCAGCTCCCCGACACCCTGCAGCTCCTCTCCGGCGCGCTGCAGGCGGGGCACAGCCTGCTGCAGGCGATCGACACCGCCGCCAAGGAGGCTGGCGAGCCGATCTCGATAGAATTCCAGCGCGTGCTCACCGAGGCGCGGCTCGGCATGCCGCTCGAGGAGGCACTCGACGGCATGGCCAAGCGCATGAACAGTCAGGACTTCGAGTGGACGGTCATGGCCGTGGGCCTGCAGCGGCAGATCGGCGGTAACCTGGCCGAGCTGCTCAACGCGGTGGCGCAGACGATGCGCGAGCGTTACTCGCTGAAGCGGCAGGTCCGCGCCCTGTCGGCCGAGGGGCGGTTGTCCAGTGTCATCCTGTCCGTCCTGCCCTTCGTGATGTTCTTCCTGTTGCTGATGCTCAACCCGACGTTCCTGGCGCCGCTCTACTCGACCCCGCTCGGCTTCGTGATGCTGTCCGGAGCGGCTGTCCTGATGATCATCGGCATCCTCTGGATGAAGAAGATCACCGACATCGAAGTGTAGGTGGGAATTGTCAGCAGTCCTCCTGGTCGCCGGCGCCACCACCCTGTCAGGGGCGGTGTTCGTGGCGGTCCTGTCGTTGCAGTCGCTGGTGGCGGAGCGCCGCCAGGCCTACCGCACCATCCGGGCGCTGCGCGCCGTCGAGATCCGCCCGGTCGACATCCGCGACCGCGAGCTGGCCAGCCCGACCCGCCTGCGCGTGCTGGCGCCCTTCTACCGCGCCGCCCTGAAGCTCGGCAGGCGCTACACGCCGTCGGGGGCGTTCGAGAACTTGCAGCGCCGGCTGCTGATGGCCGGCAGCCCGGTCGGCTGGGACGCCGACCGGATGCTCGCCGCCAAGGTGGGCGGGCTGGTGCTCGGCCTCCTACTCGGGGCGGTGCTGCTGGTGGGGCTGCCGCTGCCGTTGGGCCTGCTGCTGCTCGCCCTCCTCGGGCTGTGCGCGCTCGGCTACTTCGGCCCGAACATCGTCCTGCTCAACCTGATCCAGCGTCGCCAGGCGCAGGTCCGGCGCGCCCTGCCGGACGCCATCGACCTGCTCACCATCAGCGTTGAGGCCGGCCTCGGCTTCGACGCCGCCCTCGCCCAGGTCTCCCGCAATTCGACCGGCCCACTGGCCGAGGAGTTCTACCGCACGTTGCAGGAGGTCCAGCTCGGCCGCAGCCGCAGCGAGGCGATGCGCAATCTCGCCGACCGTTCCAGCGTCCCCGAGCTGTCCGCCTTCGTGCTGGCGATGGTGCAGGCCGACGTGTTCGGCATCTCGGTGGCCAACGTGCTGCGCATCCAGTCGCGGGAGATGCGCAAGAAGCGGCGCCAGCTCGCCGAGGAGCGCGCCATGAAGGTCCCCATCAAGGTCCTTTTCCCGGTGCTGTTCTGTATTTTCCCGGCACTGTTCGTTGTCATCCTCGGACCTGCCATCATGCGTATTGCGGCCGCATTCGGCGGGTAGGAGCGGAGACTGTGCCACGCCACGTAGTCCTGATGTCGCGCGACGCCTCCCTGGCGATCGCGCTGCGTACCCTGCTGGCCCCGACGGACCGGGTGAGCATCCTGGCGGCCCCGAGCGACTGGGGCACCCTGCCCGAACCCGGCGTGGACGCCGTGGTGATCGACGCCCCACTCGACCGCCGCCGTGCCGAGGTCGAGCAGCTCCGCACCAGGTACGAAGGTCGTGTGGTGGTGCTCCTCGGACAGCGCGACAACGAGAAGGACCTGCCCGACGACCCGGCCCTGCTGGTGATGCGCCGCCCGTTCGCCATGCTCGAGCTCTGGGAGGTCCTCACCGGCCCAGCACCAGCCATCCGCCGCCCGGCCCGCCGCTGGGGCCGCTTCTCACACCCCAAGCCAGCCGTGCCACCTTCCAGCCCTGCCGAGCGCCCCGCCGACCGCCCTCCCACCCCGCCCCGCGAGGGCCAGCCCTCGCGGCCACCCGACGCCCGGCCCAGTGACCCCCCGGCCGCTGGCCCCCGGCCGGCTCCCGCGGCCTCGGACCGTCCCGCCGGGGCACCGGCCCGAGCCACCGGGCCCGAGGCGCGTACGGCCGGTGCGCCCACTCGCCCGTTGAGGGAGGGTCCTGCGAGGGCAGCTGAGGACACGCCGCGTCCCGGCGGTGCTGGGCTCCGTCCGGTGGGGGAGGCTCCGGGCAGGGTGGGCGGGGACGAGCGGCGTCCGACGGTGGGGGAGTCCCGTTCGGGTGCTCCTGACGACGCCGGGGTGGACGAGCGGCACGGGGCCGCTGCCCCGCCTCGTCCGGTGGGCGAGGGCCCGGGCAGGGCGGGCGAAGGTGGGCGGCGTCCTGGCGGTGTGGGGGAGCGCCCTTCGGGTGCAGCGTCTGTCGGTGCTGGGGCCGATGAGCGTGGCGGGGCCGATGACCGTCGTGGGACCGGTGCCCTCGCGCGTCCCGCGAGCGGGGACCGGCCGCCGGCCAGGGGTTGGGAGGCCCGGCCGGGCACCCCGACCCGTCAAGGTGCGGGCCAATCCGCTCCCACCGAGCGGACGCCGGCGCGTGGCCCGGATGCTCCCGGACGCCCGGCCGGCGGTGCCCGTCCGGCGGCCTCGGCCACCCCGGGCGCGCCGTCGCGCGCACCTGACCGTCCCGCCGCGGGCGGCGGCCCCGCTGGTGGTTCGACCTCGTCCGGCGGGCCGGCCCGGAAGCCAGCCGATGGCAGCGGCGGCGAGACGAGGAGAGCTGGGGCGCCGGCCGGCGGGCCACGGCAGGGATCGGGCGCTCCTCCGAGCACGCGCTCCGACGAGGGAGGTGCCGGCGGCCGGCCGGCAGGTGCGGGTCCTCCGCCCAGGACCTCGGCCGGCGCCCTGGGGGTCATGCGGCAAGCCGGGGGACCACCACGCCCGGCCGCTGCCCCGGGCCAGCCGGAAGCCCGCCGCTCCGGTGCCGGGCCGGCACCGGGAGCGCCGTCCCGGGCACCCGCCCCGAGCTCCAGCCGCGAGCAGGCCGGGTCTGAGGGGCGGCCTCCGGCCTCGGCCGGCGGACCGTCCAGCGCTCCGCCAGCAGCGCGCCAGGCTCGTCCCTCGGCCGGCGGCCGGCCCGGGGCTGCCGCCTCGCCGTCGGCTCGCACCGCAGGCTCAGCCGGCGTCCCGACGAGGGACGAGGACGCAGCCAGACGCGCCGGGAGCCGGCCAGGCACCCCAGCGACGCCCGCTGGCAAGCGGCCCGACCGGCCGGCCGCTGGCCGCCCGGTCGGACCGGGTGCCCGGACGACGCCACCCGCGCGGCCGCCCGCGTCGCGTGACCGCCCTGGAGCGAGCCGCCCGTCCAAGCCAGACGCCGAGCCGGCGCGGGGCGAACGGCAGGCCGAGCCCGAAGCGCCTCCCCGGATGCCGTCCCGCCTGCGTGGGGCACCCGAGCGACCGGCTGGCGGCCCCGGCTGGCGGTCCCGCGCTCCGTCGCAGGAGCGTGCCGGCCAAGGCCCCGCCAAGCCAGAGGGTGGGAAGGCGGCCGCGACCAGCGAGCCCGCCCCCGTGGCCCGGGCCGCGGGGCCCACCGCTCCGTCCGGCGAAGACGCCCAGGAGCCCACCTCGAAGGTCCGCCGGTTCCTGCGCGGTGTCGCCCGCGTGGTTGGCGGTGGCCAGGTGTCACAGGACGCCACGGCAGCCGAGCCCGGCCCTCAGGTCGCGGCGGGTGAGCGCCCATCCGCGCCCGGGCGTCCGGCCCAGCAGGTTCACGAGCGGCCTGCCCCGACGGCCTCGACCGGGACCGCCACGCGCCCGCCGCCGTCGTCGCCATCGCAGCGCGAGGCCCGGACCGAGCCGGCGGCCTCACCAGGCGCCAAGCCCGCCAGCCCCGCCAGGGGGACCGGCCGACCAGCGGCCCCATCTGGTAGCGGCGGGACTCCTACCCAGGCAAGGACGGGGCCTGCCGTCACGCCCAGGCGACCTGAGCCCGGCGAGCGGCCAGCCCCAGAGAAGGCGGCTGAGCCCGGCGCGGCGCCACCCGAGGAGCGGGAGCGCTCGGCCACGGAGTCGCCGAGCCTGCCCGACTTCTTCACCAGGCCGGCCAAGCCACCAATGCGCGCGCATCCCTACCGCGCAGCCGGCCAGGCAGCCGCCCCAGAGGCTGGAAGCCGAGCGGCGCCGGCCGACCGGAAGCCTCCGTCGGAGCCGCTCCCGGAGGCCGACCGAGCGGCGGCCGAAGCCGAGTCGGCAACCAGGCCCGAGGCCGAGCGCGAGGTGTCGGAGGCCGATGAGGCCGCGGCGAGAGAGGCCGCCGACGTGGAGGCGCGGGCCAGGCCCGAGGCCGAGCGCGAAGCGGCGGAGGCCAGTGAGGCCGCGGCCGAGGAGCCCCGCGAGGCCGAGGTTAGGGTCAGGCCTGAGGCTGAAGGCGAGGCGGCGGAGGCCGGTGGAGCCGTAGCGGAAGAGGCCGCCGAGGCCAAGGCGTGGGCTGGGCCTGAGGTCGAGCGTGAGGCCGCGGAGGCCGGTGAGGCCGCGGCCGAGGAGCCCCGCGAGCCCACGGCGGCGGTCAAGCCTGAGGCCCAGCGTGAGGAGGCGAAGGCTGGCGAGGCCGCGGCGGAGGAGCCCCGCGAGCCCACGGCGGTGGTCAAGCCTGAGGTCCGGCGTGAGGAGGCGAAGGCTGGCGAGGCCGCTCGAGCCGATGTGCCGGCGGGCAGCCCAGAAGCGGGACGCCTGCTGGCTGAGGCTGATGCCGCCAAGACCGAGGAAGCCGCCAGCGCCGAGGCGGCGGCTAGGGCCGGTGCTGGCGAGGTCGCAGCCAAAGAGATTGGCCAGGCCGATACAGCGGCCCGCCCCCAGGCCGAGCGCGAAGCGACGCAGCCCGCTGAGGCGGCGGCCGAGCCCAAGACGGAGGCCCGCCCCCAGGCCGAGCGCGAGGCCGCCGAGGAGCAAGCCCAAGCCCTGAAGGTGCCCGAGGCCACCGCGACGGCCCCAGCCGAGGCGGCCGCGCCGCCCGAGGCGGAGAAGGCCGCACCGGCGGAAGACCGTCCAGACACGGCCCCAGCGGCGAGTGCCGCGCCACCCGAGGCGAAGGAAGCCCCGGCAGAGGTCCGTCCTGAGGCGCCGGCCGAGGAAGCCGCGCGCGTCAGCCCGCCAAAGCCGCCTGGGGAGGCCGAGCAGCCCTCCACCGCACCTCCCGCCGAGGCCAAGGCGACCGCACCACCTACGCAGGCTGCGACCGAGGCGGCCGCTCCCACGGCTCCCCCGGAGGCGAAAGAGGCCGCTCCGTCAGCAGAGGCAACCCCTGCGGCACCGCCGGAGGCCAGGGAGGCCGCGGCGCCGGCGCAGGCTCCGACCGAGGCGGCCAGGCCCACGGCTCCACCACAGGCCGAGGCGGCTCCACCACAGGCCGAGGCGGCTGCGCCGCCTGCTCGAGCTCCGGACCGGGCAGCTCCGACCGCCCCTGCCACTCCGCCAAGGGCCAAGGAGGCCCCCGGAGAGCAGGCCCGTCCCGAGGCGCCCGCAGCCAGGGTCGCGCCGCCCGAGCCGAGAGAGGCCCCGCCGCGCGCCGAACCCGTGGGTCCGCCGCCAAGCCGGCCGGGAGTCCCGACCCCGCCGCGGGTCGAGCCGGCGACGCGCGCGCGGCCGCCGGAGGCACCGAGCCGGCAAGCGCCCGGCGCGCCCACGGCACCGCCGAGCGAGCGGGCGCCAGCCCCGCCTGCCCCGGGGCCCACCCCTCCGACCCCGGGGCGGCCAGCCCCACCCGAGCGGGCGGCCCCGCCGGAGCGGCCGGCGGCCAGGGCGGCCCCGCCGGCGGCCAGACCGGCCCCGTCCGGCGCCCCGCCGCCGCCCGAGGTCGAGACGCCGGCGCGCGAGGCGCCGCCCCTCGGTCGGCCAGCGGCCGCTCCGCCACCGGCCCCACCGAGGCCGGCTCCGCGGCAGCCCGCTCCGCCACGGCCGACCCCGCCGGTCGCGCGGCCCACCCAGCCGATCCCACCCGAACGCAAGGTCGTCCGGCCGCGTGAGGACCAGCCGGCGGCCAGAGCCGGCCGGGTGGTCGAGCCGACCGCCCCCCCACGCCAACCAAGGCCGGTCCGCCACGCGGCCCCGCCCGTCCCGTCGGCGCCTCCGGCGCCACCGGCGCCGGTCGAGCGGCCCAAGAAGCCTCGGCGGCCGGGCCTGCTGCGGCGGCTGCGGGCGAACCTGAGCGGGGCCTATCCGGCCGGGCCGGTGGAGACCCCCGACCAGGCCCCGGACTTCGAGCGCCTCACCCACTCCATCGAGCGGGTCTCCGAGGTCCTCGGCGACCAGCCGGTCGATTTCTACGAGCGCGACCTGCCGCAGATCGCCGCGGCGGAGACAGCCCGTCGGGTCCGGGCCGACATCGTCGTGCTGCTGCTCGACAACGGGGAGGGCCTCCTGGAGGTCTCCGGTGGCGTCGGGCTGACCCCGGCCGAGCGGCGCATGACCGTCGACTACGGCCGCGACGTCATGCGCGAGCTCTTCCGTGCCGGCGTCGGCCTGGTCGAGGACACCGACCGGGTCCGCGGCGCCCTGGCCGGGATCCCGGGCAGCCGCGCCGAGACCCTGGTGATGGTGCCGCTGGTGCACGAGCGGCTCGGCTTCGGGGTCCTGGTCGCCGGCCGCAAGCGCAATCCTCAGGGCCTGCCACCCCAGGTCTTCACCGACGAGGAGGTCGAGTCGCTGATGAACTTCGCCGACGACGCCGCCTCGTCGCTGCGCACCGCGGTGCTCCTGCGCCACCTGAAGCACCAGCTCAACCCGATCGAGTGAGCACCCGGCCCCCGAGCGTCCCGCGGAGGCTCGCCCGCTGCGGCGTGCGTTGCGGCGCCGAGTGCCGCCCGGCTCCCTAGCGGCGCAGGTAGACGCGCTCCTCGTGGTGCGCGAACGCCAGCCGCCAGCCGGCCGAGTCCTCGAGGTCGGCGACCAGGTCGGGCGTCGCCTGGGCGTCGGTGACCACGTAGGCGATGCCGTGGGCGGCGAGCAGCCGCTGGGCGTCCCAGCGGCCCGCCATGATCGCGTGGTAGTCGGACCAGAAGTCCGCCGTTGTCAGCTCGATGCGCGAGTCCACCGCCGGCTTGACCGCCGGCCCGAGCTGGAACTCCAGGTACGAGCCCCAGGGCTGGTAGTTGAGCATGCGACCCGCCTGCGGGTGGGCGGCCAGCCAGTCCGCGGTGGCCGCCGGCGCGGACGCCAGCGCCGGCCGCGACGCCACGCCGGGCACCAGGCGCTCGCGCACGCCCGGCGCCGCCACCGTGATCGCCAGGGCCACCACCAGCAGCAGTACCGCGGTCATCAGCGGTGAGGCCCGGTCGTCGCTCGCCGGCCGTGGCGCGCGCTCCCGGGCGAGCGCGGCGAGCGCCAGCGGTAGGACCAGCCCGAACCAGACGCCGGCCCGCGCCGTCCACAGCGCAAGCGCCGCCAGCGGGACCACCCTGGCGAGCTGGTCAGCGGCGCGTGCCGGGCTCCCGCCGCGGGCCAGCGCGACCACCAGCACGGCCATGGCGCCGAGCAACGCGGCCCCGGCCGGGTCGCGCACGGTGGTGGGCGCCCACTCGGTCACCCCGGCCGTCACCGACCGGTCGCCTGCCAGGTCGACCACGTAGCGGAACACGCCAGGACCCCACGGGTTGAGAAGCAGGGCGAGCACGCTGGCCGCGCCGGTGAGCAGCAGCCGCAAGGAGGCCGGTCGGTCCCGCCGCGCCACGGCGACCGCGCCGTCGATGCCGAGCACCGCGAGGCCGACGACGAAGGCCCCGTGGAGGTTGACCCAGACCGCCATCAGCACCGGGAGCGCGATCAGGACGCGCGGCCGCCGCCGAGCCAACTCCAGCAGGTTCAACTCGACCGCGAACAGCAGCACCGAGAACATCTGCGGCCTGGCGGCGAAGATGAACATCGCCCCGGCGTGCGCAGCCAGCACGCCGCCCGCGATCACCCGCAGGCTGGCCGTGCGCCGCCGGCAGGCGGCCATCACCAAGCCCCAGGCTGCGACGGTGACGAGCGCGTTGGCGACCGCGATCAGCGGGAACCCGCCCACCCGCCAGAGCCCGTAGAGCACGAGCTGCGCGCCCCAGTTCTGGTCCAGCCAGGGCTGACCGGCCGTCGGCCAGGCGAACACGTCGGTCCGCAACACGTGGCCGGAGCTCACCATCAGCGCGCCCGCCCTGACGTGGTAGGCGAGGTCGACCGCGTTCGGCCCGACCGCAAGCTGCATCGCCCCGATGGCTCCGAGCACCACCACCAGCCACAGCCGCGGAACCGTCAGCCACCCGAGCCAGCGTCCCAGCCAAGCCGCCCCCGGGGCAGCCGGCACCGCGTGCCCGTCGGACCCCGGACTCGTGCGAGGGGAGCCGGACCCGCCGCGCTCGCTCCCCCCACGCCGGCTGGACCGTGTCGGCGCTCGTGCCACGCAGCCCCCTTCCACAGGGCCGTCACCCCACCGGGCAGACGCCCGAAAGAGCCTACGAGCAGCGCGAACCCGCCGCATCCGCAAGACTACCCAGCACCACGCCGAGCCACGTCACCGACCCCACACCACCCGGAAAGCTCGATTGCGGCCACCCCGGCAACGTCGTTAGACTGCCGTCACCCCGGGCGTGTAGCTCAGCGGGAGAGCGCTGCCTTCACACGGCAGAGGTCGCAGGTTCAAAACCTGCCACGCCCACC
>WNFV01006558.1_pt1 | contig 13720 bp, 16 predicted proteins | sample 5400101 | NCBI WGS metagenome assembly WNFV01 (sample SAMN13153361, study PRJNA577476) | soil metagenome | isolation source: 115 cm soil or saprolite under grassland replicate 1 | place: USA:California | collected 2016-06-15 | reverse complement strand
GTTGAGGTGACTGGGGAGGTTCCACAGCACGCCGGCCATGTCCTCGGCCGGCATCGAAAGGAAGTGGTGGGCGCCGAACAGCACCGCGGAGACCTGGCCCACGGTCCACACCAGCAGGCCGGCGGCCAGGATGACCGCGCCGAGGAGCAGCCAGATTCCGTCGGTGGCGGGGTATTCGGCGTACGGGGGACGACGGTCACGCCACATCCGCGCCACCCCCCGGTGCCGCGCCGTCGTCGTGGCGGTTCCGTTGCGCACGGAGGAGCGCGCGGTATTCGTCGTTGTGGACTGCGATCAGCAGCCGCAGGGCACGGCGCCGGTCGCGACCGGTGCGCCGCGCCGTCTCGCACTGGCAGGACTTGCAGCGGCTGGAGTGCTTGCCGTTGCGGTAGGTGTAGAACTGGTCAAGCGGCTTGACCCGGCCGCAGCCGGAGCACTGGCGTCCCGCGGGCTGGCCAGGCGCGCCAGAGTTGGTACGCTCGTCGCGCATCTGGGAGGGTCCTTTCTCGGGTGCAAGGCCCCGGGGCGGGTCTCATCCGCCCCGGTGGCCGCCAACGTGGCGCTGCCCGCGACTACGGCGGAACGCCCGCCAGCAGCACGGCGGTCATGACGGCTTCTCCGCAGTCATGAGCCGCTCGAGTGCGGCCAGCGGGATGAGAATGCGTCGCCGGATCCGAATGGCCGGTAGCTCGTGGCAGCGCACCGCGTCGTAGATCGCATCCTTGGAAACGCCCAAGACGGCGGCGGCTTCGGCAACGCTGAGAGCCAAGCGCTCCACCTCTACCCCCTCACCAACAATCTGCGACAAGCAGTGTAAAGGATTCCTAGTAAGTTCACGAGGACTACTAGTAAGCCGTGCGGTGCTGCTCGCATGCCCTGGGCAGATGCGGCATCCTCATAGCCCAGGTCAGCGACCCAGTGAGAGGGCGGAGCGTGCCGACCCAAGCACAACGCGAAGCGTTCCGTGCCGTGTTGCGGCGCGTTCGCGAGGAATGCCGCTTGTCCAAGCGCGGTCTGGCGCTCAAGGTCGGGGTGACCCAAAGCGCCGTCTGGCAGTGGGAGGAGGGCAGGGCGGCGCCGCGACCTGAGACGGCAGCCACATTGGAACGGGTGCTTGGCCTCGACCCTGGGAGGCTGAGCAAGCTGCTCGGATACCTGCCGGCTACCACCGAGACCGGGACGACGCCGGATGTGGTCGAGGCGGCCAAGACTGATCCGCGGCTGGGCGAGCAGGAGCGCGAGCTGCTGATGGCGGTCTACCGCGAGCTGGTTCGCCAGAGCGCCGCGAAACGTTCCAAGCTCCAGGAAGGCGCCTGACGCCGTCACAACGTCTCCTCGTTCGATGCCGGTGTAGCCTCGATCCGAGGAGACCGCAGCCCTCGCCGCTGTGTCGAGGACCTGATAGCGACCCGTTTGCGAGCGGAATGCGATAGCGAGCCCGCCGCAGCGGGCGGAGACAGAACGCGATGCCCCGGTCGCTCAAGCCGCTCAATCCCTACGCCTCCTGGGCGGCGCTCTTTGGCGCCACCGTGCAGCGGCTCCGGCTGAGCCTTCGCGCCCGGCCGGTGGTCTCGCAGGCCGAGCTTGGCAAGCGCATCGGCTACCACGGCTCGACGGTCGGGGCCATCGAGCGTGGCATCCTGCGGCCCGATGCCAAGTTCGTCGAGGGATGCGAGCGTGAGCTGCCAGCAGGCGGCCTGCTCACGGCTATGCTGCCGCTGGTGGACGCCGAGTGGGACCACTGGGAACGGGTCGGCGAGGTCCCACCCACCGGCAGCCCGCTCCCCCCCGGCGAGTTCGCCGCAAGCCCAGCGCAGCTCCACGACGTCGGCTACCTGGAAGCCAACGCCGATGCGGCGGTGAAGGGACTCGAGCTGGCCCGGTTGAGCCAGCCACCCCGGCTCGCCCAAGGAACGCTGGAAGGCGTCCAGCGGGCCGTGGATCGCCTCCGCCGCGAGTACTCCAGCATCCCCCCGGCGGTCCTCACACCGCGTGCCGAACGGCGCCTTGGGCACCTCAGCGGGCTGCTGGAAGGGCGGCTCACCCTGGGGCAGCACCGTGAGCTGCTGGTCGCTCGTGGCTGGCTCTGTCTACTGTTGGCGGCGCTGTACTTTGACTTGGGCGACCGGGAGGCGGCCGAGGCAAGCCGGGACGCTGCCTTCGGGCTCGGCACCGAGGCCGAGCACCCGGAGATCGTGGCCTGGGCGTTTGAGACGCCGGCCTGGTTCGCCCTGGCCGACCGGCGCCTCCGCGACGCCATTGACCTTGCCCGCGCCGGTCAGGAGGTCGCGCCGGCCGACAAGTCGGTGATCGTGGCGGTCACCCTCCAAGAGGCCAGAGCGTCAGCGCGGCTCGGCGCTCGGCGGGAGACCGACGACGCCATCCGCCGCGCCGAGGCAGCGCTGGCCAAGCTGCCGGAGCCCAGCCACCCGGAAGACCACTTCACCTTCGACCCGCCCAAGCTCTCCTTCTACGCGGCCACCTGCTACGTGTGGCTGACCGAGCCAGCCCGCGCCGAGGAGCACGCGCGGCGGGTGATCGAGCAGAACGGCAATCCTGCCAGCCGGAACTGGTGGCCAACCCGCGTCGCCACCGCCCGGATCGAGTTGGCCCTCGCGCTCGCCCAGCAGGGTCAGGTCGATGCAGCGGCCCAGATCGGCGCCGATGTGCTTGCCGCCGCGGACTTTGTTCGCCGGTCGACTCTGTGGCGGGCTGGTGAGCTCGACACGGTGTTGCGAACCGACCATGCCGAGGTGGCGGAGGTCGAGGACTTCCATGAGCAGTACGTCCTGGCACGACGCTCGATGAGGCAGACGGCGGCTGGCTCGTGAGGCAAGATGCCGGCGCCTCCAGCCGAGCAGCCGGCAGACGAGGCGGCCACGACAGCTCCATACTGGCTCGGCGAGCACCCAAGCACCAAGCGGCGCCATGAGCCGGCCGAGCCTGGTCCGCCTCGGCGCGCTCGCGCTGCTGTGGGGCTCTGGCTTCTTCTGGCTCAAGCTCGCCCTGCATGGCCTGAACCCGCTCCAAATCGTGCTCGGCCGCCTGGTGGCAGGCGCCGCGGTGATGCTTGCCGTCGTCGCCGTCGGCCGCTACTCCCTGCCGAGGAAGCCAGCGCAATGGGCGCACGTGACGGTCATGGCCGCGGTCGCCAACATCGCACCGTACTTCCTGTTCGGCTGGGGGGTCGAGCGGATCGCCTCCGGCCTGGCCGGCGTCCTCAACGCCACCACCCCGCTGTTCACCGTGGCGTTCGCCCTCGCCATCCGCTCTGAGCGTCTCTCCGCGGTTCGGCTGACTGGCTTGCTGCTCGGCTTCGCCGGTGTGGTGGTCCTCGCCGCCCCGCAGCAAACCGCAGCACTTGGCAGCCCACTCCCAGGCGTGGGCGCCTGCCTGCTGGGCGCCGCGTGCTATGCAGCCTCCTACGTCTACGCCCGCCGGTTCCTCACCGGCCGCGGCCTCTCCGCGCTGGTGCTCTCCACCGGCCAGCTGGCCGCCGGCGCTGCGCTGCTCGCGCTGGTAGCACCCGTCGTGGCCCGCGACCCGATGAGCCTCACGCCGACCGTGCTTGCCAGTGTGCTCGTGCTCGGCGTCCTGGGCACCGGGGTCGCCTACGTGCTGAACTACCAACTGATCGCCGACGAAGGCGCGGTTGCGGCCTCGACGGTGACCTACCTGATTCCCGTGGTCGCGGTCGTGCTCGGCGTACTTATCCTCAACGAACCCCTGACGTGGAACCTACTGGTGGGCGCGGTGATCGTGCTCGTCGGCGTCGCGGTCGCAGAAGGTCGATTCGGTAAGGTAAGGGACCAGCCGGTCCTTCTGGAGGAGTCCGAGCGCGAGTGAACTGGTTAGCCAGCCAACGCTGTGAGGACTTCCTGTACATCGACCTCAAGGCCGGCCCTGCGGGCGGCCTCCGGCCGCCCTCCGGCCCGGCAGCGACACCGCGGTTACCGGGGAGCCGGCCGAACACGGCCGCCGTGGAGGAATCGAAGCAGTCACGAGGATGCTCGGTGGGCTGCGCTGTGGCCGCAACTTTCACTGGTCACTAGTTGAATGGTGGCGGTAGTGAGCCTCCATATGCCGCTCTGAGTGCCGCGATAACTTGGTCCCGTCTTCGCGCTTGATACTCGGCCGATAGTTGTTTGTGCGCCCCCGAAGAGACGGCCGTGGATGGCTGAGGTGGTTTCGCCTGAATCAATGAAATTCGCATGTGGTCGTCTTGCGACGGCTCTGGCTTCGGCGCTAGCTTATCGAAGATACGCCTTTGCGCGGGCGTCATCCTAGCGATCAGCTCAGCTATAATTGCTTCTGGCTCGTGGTCCTTTGACTTGTGGATCGGAGTCGTGGGCAAGGGCGCTGCCGAGCCACCCGATGGGTGACTCACCGTCCAGCGCAGATGTACCTCGCCGTGCACTGCGTCTCCGTACGCTGTCCCTCTGACGAAAGGACTGCCCGGCAGAGCAGGAGTTACACGAGTCTCAGGCAAATGAACCCATAGCTGCACACCCCTGTCCCGGTAGATTGTGTAGCCGACCTGCGTTACTGGGTCACAGCCGCAGTAGAGTTCTTCTTGTGTAACGGTTACGTCAGTGGCGCCGGGGCGAGGGAGCAGGAACGCAATCGGTGCCGTGGACGGAAACACTTCATAGCGCCGGCTGCACCAGCCTTCATCTCCAAAGTTCATCGCCATGATTGCCCATATATCGTCGTTGGGGTCATCCTTGACGTGAATCGCGAGCGCTACAACTGGGTGGAGCTCACTGTGGTAAGAGTGGTCGCCATCCAACCCCAGCACTCCGAAGGCGATGACCTCGGGACTACCAAGCATGACATACGCAGCGTTGAAGCTGTCGTCCACCGCCTCATGGAACCGATGCCACCAACCACTCTCAGGGTAATCAAAGCCGTCGATGGTTAGCTTGGAGTTGAACTCCATCAGGAGATGGTCGGGATTGGCTTGGGTGTAGCCCGCGTGATCGGGCCGGAACAGGTTGATGTTGTAGTCGTCATCTGCCCACGGATCTGAATGCTCGTCCCAAAGCACTCGTCCCTCGTATGTGGCCCAGGTCCAGTTGTGGTGGCCTTCCGAGCACCCTGCACCACCGCTGACCGTCCAAGTGGGCTGGCTCGTACACGTTGGCTCGTAGGGTTTAGCTCCGCTACACATGTCAATCGAGGGCAGACGTTGCTCTTGAACCTGCGAATGCCACTTCGGGTTCAAGGGATTCAGGGTCGTATCGCGCTCGGTGATAACGACATCAAATGGCTTACTAGGAGCAGGGCCCTGGCACGCTGTAACGGTCAATAGCATGAGAACGATGATCCAAGCCAGAGGCTGTCTAGAGCTGCTACCCGAACCCATAGCCGGTCCTCTCGTGCGAAGGTGCTGGGAACGAGGGCGAGCTACTGGTAGTTCCACTTGGTGCGCGAGACCGGGCGAGACAGCATTCAGGGACATCTTGTCAGGTTTGCATCAGTGGTCAAGTGGCAGATAAACCTCAATTGGTGATTGGCCCTGCCATGTCCTGCTGGCTCCCGGTCCTGACGCATCGGAGCCCGCGGGGCTGGAAACGCCGAGCAGGGTCGACGCGCCCGGACGGGTCCGCTAGAGGCGCGCCGGCCGTGCCACCTGCGTGCCACATCGGACGGACACGTACGGTACTGAGCGGACAGCCGCGGTCACTCTGACTCGGTCGATTAGCTGGCCGACTCTCGCTCAGCTGCTTGAACCCATCCTCCGAATGTGCCTGATAAGGACGAGGTCGTGGCCGTGTGGCAGCTGCCGCGCCGCCTCCGCCAGCTTGGCCACGAGGACGATGGTCTCCCAGGACGGGCCTCGCCCCGCGCGCAAGCCAGTAGCGAAGCCGTGGCTTGTCACTGCACTTGTCACCGAGACGAGCAGCGAGTAGGCGGGGCGAGCCAGTACAAACCGAGACCACGGACAGACGGTTCCCGAGGTCAAGCAGCATTGGAACGACCAGGGAGCACGCGATGAGACATCCGGCGGGCGACTCATAACCCAGCGCCGGGCTGTTCAGTCCGGTCGCTTGAGGGTCTGCTCGAGCAGCTGGGCGGCGCGCCGGTCGGCTGCCGCCTGGAAGTGCGTATACACGCGGAGGGTGGTCGCGCCGCCGCCGGCGTGGCCGATCCGGCCCGAGACCGTGCGCACATCCACGCCGCCGGCGATGAGCTGGGTGGCCGCGTAGTGGCGCAGGTCGTGAAGCCTGGCGTGGAGGCCCAGCTGCCTGGCGAGCCGGCCGAAGCGGTGCGTGACTGCGTCCGGGTTCATCGGCTTCCGGCCGGCCGGGTCGAAGGAGAACACGTAGGCGTCGGCTGCCAACGAGGCGTCGCAGGCTTGCGCCCGCTCCGCGCAACGGCGCCGGTGCTCCTCGAGCAGGGCGACGCTGTCGTCGGACAGCGCGATCCGGCGGGCCGCGTGCGTCTTGGTGTCCTTCTCCACCAGCTGCCCATCCCGCACGATCAGGTTGCGGACGATCACCAGCTCGCCCACGGCCAGGTGGACGTTGGACCAGCGCAGGGCGCACAGCTCCCCACGCCGGGCGCCGGTGGTCGCCGCCAGCCACAGCAGCACCGCGAAGTCCGGGTCGGCCTGGTAGGCGACCTCGAGCAGCCGGGAGACCTCCTCGGGGGTTGGCGGGCGGAGGTCGGCCGGCCCGGGCCGGGGCGGGCTGGCCAGGGCCGCGGGATTCACTGGGATCCAGCCCCAGCGGGCCGCCTGGCCAAGTGCTCGGCGCAGGATCGCGTGGACCTGGCGCACGGTGGCCGCTGCCAGCGGCTTACCGCCGGTGCCACCGCGGGCCCGCAGGGTGGTGTAGAAGCGGTCGAGGGTGGCGGTGTCCAGGCGGCGCAGCGGGACCTGGCCCAGGGCGGGCAGGATCACCCGGTTGATATAGCCCTGGTAGGTGGCCCGGGTGCTCCAGGCGAGGTCGGCCACCTCGAGCCAGCGCGCCATCAGCTGGGCGACGGTCGCATCGGTCGCCGGCCGCTTGCCCTCGTTGACCTGGTTGAGCAGGCGGGCGCGGAGCGCCTGGGCCTCGCGTTTGGTCCGGGCGGTGCCGGTGAGGTTGCGGCGCTTGCCGGTGATCGGGTCGTGGCCGGCGTGGACGATGACCTGCCAGGCGTTGCCGCGCTGGCGCATGTAGCCCTCTGCCATGGCCCGAGGGTAGCCCGTTGACAGCAGGTTGACAAGCAGGCTAGGCTCGGGCTGCTCGGTGATGCGAAGCTGCTGCTAGATGGTGGTGCGCCCGGAGGGACTCGAACCCCCGACCCGCGGATTAGAAGTCCGCCGCTCTGTCCGGCTGAGCTACGGGCGCCAGCTGCGGTATTGCTCTCGGTGCCTCCTCGTTGACTGCCAAGTTGACTGCCTAACAGGCCCTGGAAGGCGCGCACGGCCTCCTGCTGCATGGTAGCCGTGACGTGGGAGTATAGGTCCAGGGTGATGCCGACCTGGCCGTGGCCGAGCAGCTCGCTCACGATCTTGGGTGGATGCCCGCCGCAAGGCCCGGGCGGAGCGCCGAGTTCGAGCACGACCCCATCCCGGACCGAGTGCGTTACGCCTCCACGCGTGGCGCGTCGGCCGCCAGCTGCTTGGCCAGGCGGCGCAGCCCCCGGTGGACGAGCACCCGCACCGTCCCGGGAGGCTTGCCGGCGATGCGGGCGACCTGGGCGACGTCCAAGCCGACGACCACGCGGAGCAGAACCACCTCGGCCTGCGCCTGCGGCAGGCCGGCGAGCAGCGTCAGCGCCGCCTCGGTCGACAGGGTCTCCATGGCCGCGGCCGCCGGGTCGTCCGGCGCTGTGTGGGGACGAGCAGCTCGGTGCCGAGCAGCAGCGCCTGCTGCCGGATCGCGCGGCGCTGCCAGTCCAGAGCGCGGTGCCGGGCGATGGTGAACACCCAGGCCCTGAAGCCCTGCTCGTCGCCCCGGAAGCGGCCCAGCGTCTGGACCACGTCCAGCCAGGTCTCCGAGGCGACGTCGTCGGCCGCGCCACGCGCCACCACCATCCGCAGATAGCGCAGCAGGGCTGGCTGCAGGTCGCGCCAGATCAGCGCGAAACACCGCTCGTCGCCGGCCACGGCGCCGGCCAGTACCCGCTGGAAGGATGCCCCGATCATCGGCCATCCCGACGGCGAGCGACGGCCCAACGCGAAGCCTGCTGCGCCTGCCGCTGGCGGGCCATGCGCACTCCTCCGGGCCGACCGGTTGCACCCGGAATGTGTGCCACGGCTGTACCCGGACGAAGCTGCGTGGTCGCGCCGTACGTATCAAACCGGCAGGAAGCGGCTCGTGCGCCGACCCAGGCTGGACCGTTAAGCCGTCGCGAGGCGGCCAGCCTGCCAGGGGTCGAGGGTGAGTGTCCCTTCCACCCGTGCTACCACTCCCCTTCGTCCAGGGGGCTAGGGCAGGCTGGTAGTGGTCTCCCCGCTGCCCCCTTGGTCGCTGTCGTTGTTGCCGACCTGGTCCGAGGAGCCGCTCGCGTCGGGGGGCACAGTGGTGGCCGGTGCCATGGTGGTGGTCGGTGCCTGGGTGGTGGTCGGTGCCTGGGTGGTCTGCGATCCCGTAGGCGTCGTGACAATTGGCGCGCCGGTCGTGGGGGTCGGCTGCAGTGTGCCCTCGACGAGGCCCGGGGTGACCGGGGCCTGCTGGATGGCGTCGGTGATTGCCTGGCGTGCACTCGCCGAGAGCACCCCCTGGTCCAGCTTCTCCCGGAGGCGACGTAGCGCGACAGCGGACCCGGTCGTGACTGCAGCCAGCTTCACCTCCAGGGCTGGTGCCTGGCCGGAGTCGCCGGTGTCGCGCACCGCGTCCGCCACGGCCTGCTGGGCGTCCACGTAGGCCTGCGTGAGGCGCACGATGGCGGGCGGGATGCGGTCGGCCGCGTTGAGCTGGATCAGCCAGTTGAGCTCGTCCAGGCGGTTGTCGGTGATCTGGAGCCGCTCGCTTGCCTCCCGGGTGCTCGACCAGGTGACGGCGGTGACCCGGAGCTGTTCGACGGCCAGCTTGATCGGGTATAGGGCCTGGCCGGGTAGGGCCGAGGCCGAGGCCGAGGCGATGGTGGCGGGCAGGACGGTGAGCGCGGCGGCCAGGGCGACGGCGGCCATCCGGCGGCGCCACCGGCCGGCCTGGAGCCGTGGCGGGGCCGGCCGGGGCACCACCTTGGCGCCGCCTTCCAGGAGAATCCCCAGGTGCCGCTCGGCGGTCTCGGGATCCAGCTCGGTGGCCTCCAGGGCAGCACGCAGCTTGGCCGCCGCCTCGATCAGCGGGGCCAGGTCCTCGTCGGCCTCGACCGGACGCCCGTCGAGCCAGGCGTCCAGCTCGTCGGACGGCTCGTCTGGACGGCGCATGCTCACCCCTGTTCCACCTGCCCCGTCAGGCGTGCCGGCTCGGGGGATCGGGACGGGGGTTCCGAAGAGCTCGTGCCATTGGTGATCGCGAGCACCCTGGCGAGGGCGGCCAGGCCGCGGTGGCGCAGCGCCCTCACGGCCCCGGTGGTCTTGCCGACGACGACGGCCACCTCGGGCGCGGTGAGCCCGGCGGCCATCCACAGCAGCAGCACCTCGCGCTGCTCGGTCGAAAGCTGCCGCAGGGCGGCCAGCACCCGGTCGCCCTCGACGCGCTCGATGGCCAGCGCTTCCGGGTCGTCCGCGTCCTCGGCCAGGGCCGCCTCGTCGAGCACGTCGTCCAGGCTCTCGGTGCGCGCCCGTGCCACCCACCGCCGGTAGTCGTACAGGTCGTTGCGGGCGATGCGGAATAGCCAGCCGCCGAGCGCCTCCACCGAACCGCAGAAGCGGGGCAGGCCCTCGATGGCGCTCTTGAAGACGTCGCCGGTGAGGTCCTCGGCGGTGGGGCGGTCGCCGACCGCGGTCAGGAAGAAGCGGAAGACGAAGGGGGCGTAGGCGGTGTAGACGCGGGTGACGGCGGCCGGCTCGCGGCGTCGCGCGCCAGCCAGATCGGCGGCCGTCAGGCCGACTCGGCTGGCCCTCTCCTGCTTCTCGCCGGTCCCAAGCACGTGCCACCAGCTTCCGGCCAAACGTGGCAATGAGGCTATCGGATCGGCCGGACCTCGGCTACAGAGGCTCGTGACACGACTTCAAGCTTCAGTTCGGACCGCATCGGATGGCTGCGAGTCGTTGACCAGCTGATCTGGACAGCGATGGAACAGCCTTGGACAAGTGGGAAGAGTCAGAAGTCCCGGGCTTTTCCGGCTGAGCTACGGGTGCTCGCGGCGATGCTGACCCTCTGGACCTCCTCGGTGACCGCCGAGTTGACTGCCTAACAGGCCCTGGAAGGCGCGCACGGCCTCCTGCTGCATGGTAGCCGTGACGTGGGAGTATAGGTCCAGGGTGATGCTGACCTGGCTGTGGCCGAGCAGCTCGCTCACGATCTTGGGGTGGATGCCGAGGCCGAGCAGCAGCGTCGCGGCGCTGTGGCGCAGGTCGTGGAAGCGGATGCGGGGCAGCCCGGCCCGCTCCAACGGGTCGCGGTGGTGATCACCCAGCTCACCGGGGTGCGCCACCACCCCGGCCACGTCTGGTCGATCCTGCGCGACCGGCTGGGCTGGACGGTGCAGCGGCCCGAGCGGCGCGCCGCCGAACGCGACGAGCAGGCGATCGCCCGCTGGGTGGCCCACGAGTGGCCCCGGATCAAAAAGGGGCGCTCGCAGAATCGGCCTGGATCGTCTTCTTTGACGAATCGGCCGTCTCGCTAGTCCCACCGGTCCGCCGGACCTGGTCACCGCGCGGGACCACGCCGGTCTTGCGGCACCGGTTCGGCTGGAAGAAGGCCTCGATGGCGGCCGCGCTGGGCTACCGGCCCGATGCCACCGCCGCCCGGCTCTGCTTCCACCTGCAGCAGCCCAGCTACGACACCGACAGCCTGATCGGCGTGCTGGACCAGCTCGCCGGCTTCTATGCCGGCCACAAGGTCGTCCTGCTGTGGGACGGATTGGCAGCGCACCGGAGCCTGCGCATGCGCGCCTTCCTCGACAGCCAGCGCGACTGGCTGTGTGCCGAGCGGCTGCCCGCCTACGCGCCCGAGCTCAACCCCGTCGAGTACCTGTGGGCCAACCTCAAAGACGTCGAGCTGGCCAACCTCCCGACCACCACCCTGGTCGAGGTCGCCGACGCCGCCCAGCAAGGCATCCAACGGGTCTGCACGCACGAGGACCTGGTCGCCGGGTTCCTGGCCCACACCGGCCTCACCCTCGACCCATGAGCCGTCAACCCAACCCACGAAACTCAAATAACGGTAGTTTGTTGCCTATGGCGGCAGGTAGAGGTGCAGTGGCCGACCAGCGGCAAGCCCGTCAAGCAGCCGCTGGAGCTGCCGGGGCGGCGGCGTTGGCGACCACGACCGCCAGCAGCGTCGTAGCACGCTCCACGGGACCAGCCAGGCCCGCACCGCTCGCAACGCCGCCGGCCACGAGCTCCTGGCGGCTGGTTCGGCGCCGATGCCCGCTCGCCGTGACCCCCCGCGCGGCCGACGGCGCGGCCTGCGGGTCAGGCGAGTCGCATGGTGCTGGCTGCTCGGGCTGGGTGGGATGCTCGGCGAGGAAGGCCTGCCAGCAAAACGAGAAGGCGCAGCAGACCAGCGCCCAGTGCCGGCGGATCGCCCGGTCAGAGCGGACCTGGAAGTCGGCCCAGCCGAGCTCGCCTTTGACCTGCTTGTAGCCCTGCTCGACCCAGTTGCGCAACCCATACAGGCGCACCACCTCGGCAAGGTTGGCCTGCTGGGCGCGCCGGGTCGCGGGACGGGGCAGGTTGGTCAGCAGGTACCAGGTGCGGTGCCCCGGCAGGCTGGCAGGGTCGGTGGTGGCCACCACCAGCCGCAGCGCCCGGTCTGGACCCCAGCCGCCGAGCTTGGCATCGGCCGCCCACCAGGTCTCGGCGTGGCCGGCACGGAAGCGCCGCTGGATGCGCCGCCATTGGCCGGGCTTGCGGGGGCTGTGCCAGCCAAGCTCGCCGGCCGCCTCGGTCGGGGTGTGGGCCGCATCCGCCGGCGCCCAGGTGCCCCGGCGCGGCTTGAGCGCCAACACGAACGGCACCCCGACAGCGGTCAGCGCCTGGGTGAAGCCGGGGTTGTCGCCGTAGGCGCAGTCGGCCACCACCGCCCGGAACCCGATACCGGCCTGCCGGGCCGCCTGCACCAGCTCCACGGCCAGCTGCGGCTTGGTCCGGAACCCCGGATCCCGCTCGCCGCCCGGCAGCCGCGCGGCCGGCGTGTAGGGCACGGCGTGGACCGGCCAGTAGCAGCGTTCGTCGGCCCACAGGCTGGTGACCGCGACGATCCCGTTGTCGATCTTGCCGACCGACCCCAGGTACTGGCGGGCGACATGGGCGGTGGCGCTGCCGTCCTTGCGGTCGCCCGTGTCATCGATGACCAGCGCGCCCCCATCGTGCGGGGCGGTGGCCGCCTCCTCGCACAGCAGCCGTACCCGCTGGTCGTTGACCTGCTGGTGGTCCCAGGCCAACTCCGAGAGGAACCATTGCAGCCGCTGGACCTCACGGTGCTGGGCACCGCTGATCGGCTCGGCGCCGACTTCGCCCTCCTGGGCATGACCCTGTGGGCCGCCCTGGAGGCAGCCAATCCTCGTGCTGCCACCTGGAACAAGGCTCTGTCTGCTCTCAACGAGGCGCGCAACGCGATCGCTCACGCGGAGGAGGGGAGGCTCATTGCGCTCAGAGCCGACGGATACCCCATGACGCTCGGAACCATACGCCGATGGGAGAGGACTCTGGACGCGCTCGCCGCGATCAGCCGGCTCGGCGAGCAGGCGTTTTCCCCCTCCCCACCGGAGCGTTGACCGCGGCCACGGGCGCGTCGAGCACCGCACCACCCAGACCGCGCCGGTCTCACCCGACCCGAACTTCCCGCATACCCGGCAGGTCGTCGTCGTGCAGCGGCACACCACCGACCTGACCGGCAGCAACGCGCGCACCGAACTCGTCTACGCGCTCAGCAGCCAGCCCGCTCACCACGCCAGCCCGCAACAGCTCGGTGCCCTGGCCCGCGCCCACTGGCAGGTCGAAGCGCTGCACTGGGTCCGCGACGTGACCTTCGCCGAAGACGCCAGCCGCATCCGCACCGCCTCCGGTCCCGGGTCATGGCCAGCCTGCGCAACCTCGCGATCGGGCTGCTCCGCCTGGCCGGTCACACCCAGATCGCCCCCACGCTGCGCTGGGTCAACCGGAATCCCGCCCGCGCCCTGGCGTTCCTCAGCCTCCCATGAACCCGCTAACACCCCAAACCCGATCACGCCGAGGACCTGGAGGCCCCGGTACGAGGATCCCCATCAGCCACCAATGTCACGCGATGGGCACCTTGTTCGATATTCGAGAGCACAAGATGGCCGAAACTTGCGGCCCCGTGAGATGTTCTCGCTGAGGCGTCACGAAGGAACGTGAACCCAGCCAGCCCAGGGCGCTCAAGTAGGTTCGCCGCGTGCGGTCCGAGGAGGAGCTGGATGATCGCGCAGAACGAAGAGGTCCCACACCGTCGTGCCACCGCGGTGGTCACGATCGCCGCGGGCGTGACGTCACTCGCGAGCCTTATCGTCGGGCTGTCGGGTGCCGACTTCGACTTCGAGGCCGTCAGCGAGGCGGCCACCTTCATCGCCCTGGGGACGGACGCCGTTGAACCGGTGCGGTGGGGCCTGTGGCTGTCGATGTTCGGCAGTTACCTGCTGCTGGTTCCCGTCG
>WNFV01008995.1_pt1 | contig 13723 bp, 13 predicted proteins | sample 5400101 | NCBI WGS metagenome assembly WNFV01 (sample SAMN13153361, study PRJNA577476) | soil metagenome | isolation source: 115 cm soil or saprolite under grassland replicate 1 | place: USA:California | collected 2016-06-15 | reverse complement strand
AGGAGGCGCAGGGCTGGGCGGTCGAGCGCACGCCCTTCCACGAGTCCCGAGCGTGCAACCACATCCACCGGCAGCGTGCGCCACGGCGCGCCGTCCAGCTCGACAGAGACGCGGCCGTGGCCGTTGTCGCGCAGCCCGGTGACCTTGGGCACTACTTCCGAGAAGCGGCTTTCTCGATCCGGGCTTTCTGGTCTCCCTTGACCTGGCCGTTCTGCTCGGCAGCGTCAACGGCTACCGGAAGCAGTCGCGCCGACACGACCTGTTCGGCCCCGGCCTCGGCCTGGATGCCGGCGAGGATTCCCAGGCAGACGTCCGGATGCTCGCGGAGGAAGGCGGTCGCGTTCTGACGTCCTTGCCCGAGCCGTTCGTCGCCGTAGCTGAAATACGACCCCGACTTGGTCACGACCTTGCGCTCGAGCCCCGCGTCGAGGACCGTGCCTTCCCAGGAGATGCCCGAGCCGTAGATGATGTCGAATTCGGCCTGCTTGAACGGTGGTGCGACCTTGTTCTTCACCACCTTCACGCGCACGCGGTTGCCGATCGCCTCGACGCCTTCCTTCAGCGTCTCGATGCGGCGGATGTCGAGGCGCACCGAGGAGTAGAACTTCAATGCTCGGCCGCCCGGGGTCGTTTCCGGGTTGCCGAACATGACGCCGATCTTCTCGCGCAGCTGGTTCGTGAAGAGGCAGATCGTGTCCGTGCGGTTCAGGGTGCCGGCGAGCTTGCGCAGCGCTTGCGACATCAGTCGCGCCTGCAGGCCGACGTGCGTGTCGCCCATCTCGCCTTCGATCTCCGCCTTCGGCGTCAGCGCGGCGACCGAGTCGACCGCGACGACGTCGAGCGCACCCGACCTGATCAGCAGCTCGGCGATCTCGAGCCCCTGCTCGCCGGTGTCGGGCTGCGAGACGAGGAGGTCGTCGATGTTGACCCCGATGTGCTTCGCATACGTCGGGTCCATCGAATGCTCCGCATCGATGAACGCGCAGATGCCACCACGTCGTTGCGCCTCCGCGATCACGTGGTAGACGAGCGTCGTCTTTCCGGACGACTCGGGGCCGAAGATCTCGACGATCCTGCCGCGCGGCAGCCCGCCGATTCCGAGCGCGAGGTCGAGCGAGAGCGAACCGGTCGAGATCGCGCCGATCGAGACGGCCGCGTGGTCGTTCATCTTCATCACTGCGCCCTTGCCGAATTGCCGCTCGATGTGCCCGAGGGCGGCGTCCAGAGCCTGCTCACGATCCACTTACATCACCCTCCCAGGGCAAACGATTCGACAACAAAATACTGCGCTCCACTGGACCGCAGCACCGAATGGTAGGCAGCGGCATCGGACGGACTGACCTCTCCCAAGTCCGGGAGCGGCAGCTGCAGCCGGGGACGCTCCCTGAAGCGGACGACGGTCAGATGGGGCAGCCAGGGCCTCTGCTCGCGTTCGTAGACCCCCAGGCCCTCCAGGCGGCCCTGCAGGTCCTCGGCGAGGCGGGTCGCCCAGCCGCCGAGATCGCTCAGCACGAGCATCCCGACACTGCGGGTTTCCCGGTAGCGCTCCGGCACGAGCCGGATCGGGCTAGCAGCAGCGGCGGCCTCGCGCAGTGCGCCGAGAATCGACTCGAGCTCCTCCACCGGACGGTGCCCGAGGAAGGCCAGCGTGACGTGCAGGTGGTCCCGAGGGACGGGCCGGCCCTTCTCGATGTGGTCGGCCTGCCATTCCGACAGCGTGTCGAGTGCCCAGTCGGGAAGACGGAGGCCGCAGAACAGACGCGCGCGTTCACTGTCCCCGACGCTAGCGGGGAGATTCACGCGGATTCGTCGCGAGTCTGTTCCAGAAGCCGCCGCAGCAGATGGAGCGCAGTGACCGTTGCACGACGCCGGATGGAAGTCCGGTCGCCCGGGAACACGAAGTCCCTGCTGCGCGAGCCGTCAGGTCCTTCCGCGTGCAGATAGACGAGCCCAACGGGCTTTTCGTCATTGCCACCGCCGGGGCCCGCGATGCCGGTGACTGCGACTGCGATGTCGGCGCCGAGCCGCTCCCGTGCGCCGGCCGCCATCGCTGCGGCCGTCTCCGCGGAGACCGCGCCGTGGCGCTGCAGGACTTCACCCGGCAGGCCGAGCTCGCTCGCCTTGACCTCGTCGGCGTAGGCCACGATTGCGCCGACAAAAACGGCGCTCGAGCCCGGGACCGAGGTGAGCCGCTCTGCCACCATGCCGCCTGTACATGACTCAGCGGTCCCGAGCGTCAGCCCGCGCTCGCGGCACAGATCGAGCACCAGCTCCTCGATCGGGCGGTCGTCCCGGCTGAACAGTTGGCGCTCCAGTGGCGTGACAAGCCGCCGCGAGAGCTCATCGGCACGCGCCTCTCTCCCCGGCTCGACGACGAGGTCGACGTGGATCTCGAAGTCGCGGGCGCAGATCGTGGCCTCCACCCCATCGCCGTCGCCTCCCGCGTCTGCGAGCGCCTTCGCCACGGCGGACTCACTGATTCCGAAGAAGCGCAGCTGCCGCAGCTCCGGCGGCTTCGTGCGCGCGAGCACCCCTCTCACGGGCTCGCTCTCGAGCGCGTTCGAGCACGAGGCCGGGAGCAGTCCCGGCGAGCCCGAGTGAGTGAGCGCCCGCGGGGATCGTGGCCTGCTTGCGTACCCCCGGCTCGAAGTCCACGTAGGGCCGCCCGAGCCTCTCCGCGAAGGCGCGTGAGATCGCACCGATCTGCTCGTGCAGCGCTACGTCGAGTCGAAGCCCCACTCCCGCAGCCCGCGCAACGAGCTCAACCGTGCGGTCATCATGCGTCGGGCCGAGCCCGCCGGACACCACACAGAGGTCGGCACCCTCGAGCCCTTCGGCGAGCGCCTCCGAAAGCTCCTCCTCCCGGTCGCCCACGATCGAGATGCGGGCCGGCTCGACGCCGTGCCGCAGCAACTCCCCTGCCAGAAACGGCCCGTTCAGGTCGCGCCGATCGCCGCGGACGAGCTCGCTGCCGGTGACGACGATGAACCCGCGGGGACGCTGGGTCACACGGCCGGGCGAATGCCGCGCGGCGTCACGATCAGCGTCTTCACGCCTCCGACCGGTAGGCGGCGTGTGCGGCCGTTCAAAACCGTGACGAGGTTCTCCGGCCGGTCGAGTGTGATCCACAGCTTTCGTGCGGTGAAGAGCTGTTGTTGTCCGTGATCGAGTGTCCCCTGAAAGAGGATCGGCCCGGTCGCGGAAGTCTTGTGCACCTGCAGCCAGCAGGAACCGCGCGACGCCTTCACGAGTAGCCGCACCGACTTTGCCACGGCGGGCACGACCGGAGTCTGGTGTGTTGGCGCCCTCGTTGTTCCGAGACCGACCGGAGTGACCGTCTGTGGCTCCCCGCGGGTCCATGCGACGATCACGAGTGCGGTCACCGACACGATCCCGAGGAGCGTCAGCAAGACGACGCGTGATTGAACCTGCACACCCCGCGACGGCGGGGCGGAACGTCTAGGGCGTGACGGCGGTTCCTCTTCCCCCACGACGAAGCGGGAGTTGTACTCGTCGACGTAGAGCTGGCCGTCGAGGCCGAGATACTCGGCATACGAGCGCAAGAAGCCCTTGACATACGTCTGCGCGGGCAGGACGTCGAACTGCTCGTCCTCCAGAGCGCGCAGGTATTTCCCCCGAATCTTCGTTCCCTGCTCGATCTCGGGAAAGTCGAGGCTCTGGCGCAGGCGCGCCTCGCGGAGGCTGTTACCGATTTCGAACACGGCGGCGGACCCATACTAGGGACTCGTCCGCGTCACTGGAAGTGGGCTCGCCCGGAGGGCGAACAATCCTTTAGGACGGCCGTCGCGGGCAGAGCCCGCACAGCCTCTAGGCGGCGCCGCCGAGTCGGCGCCTCAGTCCAGAGATGTTGGTCTCAGCGGGAATGCTGGTAGGCAACCACGAGCCCGTAGAAACCCACGGAAAGGGCGGCCGCCACAGCCACGCAAAAGGCGAGCGCTCCGATCACAACCGCAACCTTGGCGATCCCTGTTCCACCCTCCCGCAGTTGCAGCCATTCGAGATTCCTCTTTGCCCGCCGCGCCATGACGAGGGAGACCAACCCGAGCAAGAAGGCCAGCGGTATCGCGTAGCCGGCCTGCAAGAGGTCGATCCGCTTTGACCGGCGCGTCACCTCGATCGCGGCGGGAAGCGTCAGGAGCCCGGCGAGGCCGACGACCAGCGCCACCCACGCCCTGCGTCTACTGCTTGACGTAGGGACGGCCAGCCGCCGCGGGTGGGACCGACCGGCCGATCACGCCGGCGACGGCGATCAAGGTCAGGACGTAGGGCAATGCCTGGAACAGGACTGACGCGTTCCCCCACGGCTGGGCCAAACGGAACGAGAGCGCCGTCGAGGCCCCGAAGAGCAGGGCGGCGGCGAATGCCCCGAACGGGCGCCAGTTGCCGAAGATGACCGCCGCGAGCGCGATGAAGCCGCGACCCGCGGTCATGTTCTCGCTGAAGGAACCGAGATAGCCGATCGAGAGATACGCACCGCCGAGCGCGGCCAGCACTCCCGAAAGAACGACTGCCGCATAGCGCGTTCCGTACACCGAGATGCCGACGGTGTCGGCGGCGCGGGGATGCTCCCCGACAGAGCGAATGCGTAGCCCGATCGGCGTCTTGAAGAGCGTGATGTGCGCCGCGATCAGCAGCACGAACGACAGCCAGATCATCAGGCTCAGATGACCGAACACCTTCCCGAGGGCGTCGATATTCACGTCGGGAATCCGCGGGAGGTCTCCGGGTGTGCCGTTCTCGCCGTAGATCTGGATGAAGAAGTAGCCGGTCACACCGAGTGCGAGGAAGTTGATCGCCGTACCGCTGACGATCTGATCAGCGCGTAAGTGGATCGCCATGACCGCGTGCACGAGTGCGAAGCCACCGCCTGCGACGGCCGCGCAGACGAGCCCCATCTCCCATGAGTTGAACTTGTCCGCGCCGAGCGCCCCGAAGAAGGCGCCGGCGAGCATCATTCCCTCGAGGCCGATGTTCACGACGCCGCTCCGCTCGCAGAACATGCCGCCGATCGCGGCGAAGGTCAGCGGTGTCGCCCAGACGAAGGTCGAGGACAGGAGCGCCGACCACACGACGACCTGGTCGAGGTTGCTGACGCTGGCCCGTGTCGAAAGCAGTCCGAGTGCGATGCCGACGAGGCCCGCCGCAATCGCTCCCCAACCGGGGCGGCGGACGTCGCGGGTCACCGCCCAGATCCCGGCGGCGATCGCGCAGAGGCCCGCGAGCACCGGCCACCATGGGCTGCGCGCACTGACGGGTGGAATCGTCAGCCAGAACGCAAACAGGCCGAGCACGACCCCGCCGATCGCGACCTGCCGCGTCGTCGGAAGCCATGGTGGCTGCGCGGGGACCGCGTTCACGCGGAGCCTTTCGCCGGCCGGGGGGCGCCCGGCAGCCGCAGCTTACGCCGCGCCTGCCAGATGTAGAGGATCAACAGATCGGCGCCGACGAAGAGCAGAACGAGCGCCTGGATCATCAGTGCGAGATTCCCCGCCAACTGTGGCGGGAAGACCTCGGGGTCAAGGCTGCGCGTGGACGTGCCGGTCAGCAACGCGCCGAACAGGAGCGCAGCCAAGCCGACCCCGACAGCGGTGTTTCGCCCGAGCAGCGCGACAGCGATGCCGATGAAGCCGATGTTCGACACCTGCACGTCGAGCACACCGAGCCGGAACTGCCAGCCGAGGATGTCGATGCCGCCGGCGAGGCCCGCGAACAGGCCGGAGATCGCCATCGCGAGGATGAAGTTGCGCGCCACGCTGATGCCGCCATAACGCGCTGCCTCAGGGTTGAACCCGACGGCGCGCACCTCGTAGCCGAGCGTCGTCCGGTTGAGGATGAGGTAGAAGGCGATGAGAGCTCCGACTGCGATGAAGATTCCGACATGCAGCGCCTGGAGATGCGGGTTACCCCACAGCGTCGGCAGCTTCGCGTTGTCGACGATGTCGTCCGAGATCGGGACCGCCTTGTTGAAGTGGTTCTGCAGCGGGCCGTCGCGGCCGAATAAATAGCTCCCACCCCAGTACGCGATCCAGTTCAGCATGATCGTCGTGATCACCTCGTGGGCGCCCACCGTCGCTTTCAGGAAGCCGGCGATCGCACCCCAGAGCGCGCCGGCGAGCGCCGCACAGGTGAGCGCGAACAGGACGTGCGGCAGATGGGCCATGTCGGTGAACCGCGAGCCGATGTACACGCCCACGATCGTGCCCATGAGGTACTGACCCTGGCCGCCGATGTTGAAGAGGCCACAGCGGAATGCGAAAGCGACCGCGAGCCCGGTGAGGATCAGCGGCGTCGTGGTCAACAACGTCTGCGTCAGGTTGTAGGCAGCCGTGTGATTCGTGTTCGTGTCCCACAAGAACCACAGGTGCGTGTCGGTGAACGGGACGTGGATGGAGTGGTTGCCGACGTGGAAGAACCAGTTGAGCCCGGACCCTTCGAAGATCGCCTTGTACGTACGCCAGGGGTTGTGGCCGGTGGCGAGGACAACGATCCCGCCCATCAGGAACGCGAACACCGCGGTCATGACCGGCGTGACGATGCCGCCGGCGCGCTGATAGAACGCCATCCGCCGCGCGACGGTCGGTGCGTACCCCTCCGGATCCGCGCCGAGCGGGGCCTGGGAGTGCGGCTCGCTCACGGGCCGATCTCTGGCCTGTGAGCGGGGGAAGGGGCGTAAGGGGAAACCGGGAGGTTTCCCCCTTGTTTCTCCTCAGGGGTGGTGGCGGCGGACGCATCGCCACCATCCCTGAGGCGACTTCTAAAGAAGGGGGCTCGTGGGGGAAACATGGTTTTCCTCACGGGAGCGAGCCGAAGGCAAGCGACGCTCACGCCGCCGCGTCCTCCTGGCGGCCGCCACCAAGCATCGCGATCCCCACTTCCTCTTCGCTGACGTCCGGCGGGAACTCGGCCACGATGCGCCCCTCGTAGAGCACCAGGATCCGGTCCGAGAGCGACACGATCTCCTCGAGCTCGAGCGAGACGAGCAGTACCGCCTTACCGGCGTCGCGCTGCTCGACCAGCCGGCGGTGCACGAACTCGATCGCCCCGACGTCGAGGCCGCGAGTGGGCTGTGCCGCGACTAGGACGCTCGGGTCGCGCGACACCTCCCGTGCGACGACCACCTTCTGCTGATTGCCGCCGGACAATGAACCGCCGCGCGTCGCCGGGCCTCCACCGCGGACGTCGAACTCCTTGAGTAGGCCGCTGGCCCACTGGAGCCAGCGCCGCGGGTTCAACCAACCGAAGCGCGAGAACGGCTCCTTTCCGTAGTCGTGCAGCGCGAGGTTTTCAGCGAGGTTGAAGTCGAGGACGAGGCCGCGCCGCTGCCGGTCCTCGGGAATGTGACCCATGCCCGCGTCGAGCGCCCCGCGCGCCGACGCGTGAGTCAGATCGTGGCCGCCGACGGTTATCTGCCCGCCTGCGACCTTACGCAGCCCGGTCAGGGCGTCGATCAGTTCGCTCTGGCCGTTGCCGTCGACGCCGGCGATGCCGACGATCTCCCCCGCTCTGACGTCGAACGTCACGTCGCGCACAGCCTCCAGGCCGCGGTCATCTTGTACGGAGAGGTCATCGACCTTCAGAAGTGTCTCACCGGGTTGGACCGGCTTCTTGTCGACGCGAAGTAGCACTTCGCGTCCGACCATCGCACGTGCGAGCCCTGCCTCGGTCGCGCCTTCGCGCGGAATCGTTTCCACCTTCTTGCCTCGCCGTAGCACCGTGATGCGATCCGCGATCTCTAGCACCTCGTTCAGCTTGTGAGTGATGAAGATGATCGAGATCCCCTCGCGCGTGAGCGTTCTGAGGATTTCGAACAGCTCCGCCGCCTCCTGCGGCGTGAGCACGGCGGTCGGCTCGTCGAGGATGACGACGTCGGCGTTGCGGTAGAGGGCCTTCATGATCTCCACGCGCTGCTGCTGCCCCACCGTGATGTCCCGAATGCGGGCATGAGGATCGACCGCGAAGTTGAACGTCCGCGCGACCTCGGCAACACGCTTCTCGGCTGCTGACTCGTCGAGCAGGACACCCGCGTGCACGGGCTCATTCGCCAGCACGATGTTCTCGGTCACGGTCATGACCGGAATGAGCATGAAGTGCTGGTGGACCATCCCGATCCCGAGCTCGATCGCGTTCTTAGGCGAGTGGATCGACACGGGCTTCCCGTTCATGAGGATCTCGCCCGAGTCCGGGGTGTAGAGCCCGTAGAGGATGCTCATCAAGGTCGACTTGCCGGCGCCGTTCTCGCCGAGCAAGGCGTGCACCTCGCCGCGGCGCAGGTCGAAGTCGACGTGGTCGTTCGCGAGCACGCCGGGGAACTCCTTCGTGATTCCGCGCAGTTCCAGGACGGGGAGTTCGTCCATCAGGGCGCGATTCTAAGCGGGAAAGGAAGGAGCGGGCCCGAGGGCCCGCTCCTTCGTCGAACCGTTGCTAGTGGTCGTTACCCGACGGTCTTCGGCGGCTTGATCTTGCCGGCGATGATCTGGGCCTTCATCTTGTTGATCTGGGTCAGCCAGGCCTTCGGAATCTTGGCCTTCGCGCTGATCTTCCCGAGGGCCACGCCCTTGTTCTTCAGGTTGAAGACGAGGTCGCCGCCGCGCTTGTAACCCTTGCCGCTCTTCGCTCCCTTGACGGCGAGGAAGATCCCCGTGTCCACCCTCTTCACGGCGCTCGTGAGGATGTAGTTGCCGAGGTACGACTGGTCGACGTCGACCCCGACAGCCCACCGGCCGGCGTTCTTGGCGGCGTCAAGTGCGCCGAGACCGCAGGGGCCCGCGACGCCGAAGACGACCTGCGAACCGGCGTCGAGCTGGTTCTGGGCGACGCTCTTGCACTTCGCCTGATCGATGAAGTCCTGCGAGTAACCGATCTGGACCGTCGTCCCGGGGACACACTTCAGCGCCCCTGCCTTGTAGCCGGCGAGGAACGTGTCGACCGGCGGGATCTTGACACCTCCCACCACGCTGATGTTCTTGCTCCCGCTTCTCGCAGCGACCTTCGCGGCCAGGCAGCCGATGAGGTAGCTGTTCTCCTGCGTGGCGTACGTCAACCCTTCGATGTTCGAGTGCTTCCTCTTGAACGCGGCGACCCCTTGATCAGTAATCGCGAACTTCGTGTTCGGGAACTGATCGGCCACGTCCTCCGTCGCATCCGACAGCAAGAAGCCCGCCGAGATGACGATGTTGTAGCCACTTCGCGCCAGCGAGGCCATGTTCGGCAGGTAGTCGCCCGCGGACCGGGACTCGACCGCGCGGTACTGGATCTTCAGGACCTTAGCCGCCCGCTTCATTCCGGTCAGCTGGTTCTGGTTGAAGCCCTTGTCGTTGAAACGGCCGACGTCGCTGACCAGCCCAGCCTTGAACGTGGCCTGGGGTGCCGCAGTGCCGCTGGCCACAAAGCCCACGGCCGTGAGTACCACGGCAATGAGGCCTGCCAGGCCAAACGGCAGCATTCGATGCTTCTTCAAAAGACTCTCCTCCTCCTCGAGACCCACCTATTCATCAGGGGCGATGCTACTGCCTGCCGCCCCCGCTTTCATCTCTAAGACGGCAGACGGCCCCCTATGGTTAGGCGGTGGCATGAGCGAAGCGGTCAAGTTCGACCCCTCGGATCCCGAGTTCCTGGCGGACCCCTACCCTGTCTTGAACGGGCTCCGTGAGCGGGTTCCCCTGTTCTACGACGACGGGCGGGAGCGCTGGTTCGTTACCCGGCACGAGGACGTCCGCAGCTGCTTGCGCGACAAGCGTCTCGGACGCAACTTTCGTCACGTGCTGGCGCCGGAAGAGATCGGCGTGCCCCCGCTAGACCCGCGCTGGCAGGCGTTCTGGGACTCGGAGCGCTGGAGCCTTCTCTGGCTCGAGCCGCCGGATCACACGCGCCTGAGGAAGCTCGTCGCGGCCGCGTTCACGCCGCGAAGCGTGGAGGCGCTCCGTGAGCCGGCGCACGTCCTCGCGCGAGAGTTGATCGAGCCGCTCGCCGAGGCGGGCGAGATGGAGCTTCTCTACGACTACGGGCAGCCGTACTCGATCGCGGTCATCTGCCGCATGCTCGGCGTGCCGCTCGACCGTCACCGTGACCTCCTCGACTGGTCGCACTGCATGGTGAAGATGTACGAGTTCGAGGTCCCCCTCGAGGCTGCGCACGCAGCAAACGAGGCCGCCGCAGAGTTTCAGGAGTATGTTCGCGAGCTGATCGGCGAACGTCGCGTGAACCCGCGCGACGACATGGTCACCGCGCTCGTGCAGGCACGCGTTGACGGCGGCCGCCTGTCGGACGACGAGATCGTCAGCACCGTGATCGTGCTGCTGAACGCGGGCCACGAGGCTTCGGTCAACACGCTCGGGAACGGGATGCTCGCCTTCGCGCGGCACCCTGATCAGTGGCGTCGCGTGGTCGACGGCTCCGTCCCTGCGGCTGCGGCCGGTGAGGAGATGATCCGCTTCGACCCGCCGTTGCAGCTATTCGAGCGCTGGGTGCTGACGGACGACTTCGCGGTAGGCGGCGTGCCGATACCACGCGGAGCGAAGATCGCGTTGCTCTTCGGCGCTGCGAACAGGGATCCGCGAGTGTTCGAGCAACCCGATGAGTTCGACGTCGGCCGCGAGAACGCGGCTCAACACATCGGTTTCGGCGGCGGCATCCATGTCTGCATCGGGGCGCCTCTGGCTCGGATCGAGCTCGAGGCGAGTCTCGAGGCGCTCCGAAGATCGTGGCCGGACTTCCGGCTCGTCGAAGAACCGAGGCGAACCGGCGCATTCGTCATCTGGGGTCTCGAGGCAATTCGCCTCGCGCGGCGCTAGCGCGTCGTCGCGACAGCCGCCGGCCGAGTGACGGTCGCTGGATCGCCGCTGCAGACGCACCCAGCATCGCGCTCAGCATCCAGAAGACCGGTTTTGTCCCGTTCGCTCCGGCGACGCCGCCCGCCGCTGCCGGTGCGGCCACTTGTCCGAGCCGGTTTCCGGCCAGCCGAATGGCGAGCGCGGTCGCCCGCGCGTACGGCGGCACGAGCTGCACGACGATCGTCATCGACAGGGGCTGTCCGAAGCCGAGGCCGAAGCCGGCGACGACCGTGAGCAACGCGAGCAGCCAGACGTCGTGGACGAGCGTCAGGCCGGCGAAGGCGATTCCAGCGGCGGCGGCGCTGAGCGTGATCAGTCGCAACCGGCCGACGACACGGACGATCGAGCCGATCCCGATTCGCGATGCAAGCGAGGCCGCCGCTCGCAAGCCGAGCAGGACACCCACTGTGCCGGGAGCGATGCCTCGTTGCTCGCCCAGGACCGGCATGTACGCCGTGAACACGTCAGCGGCCGAGAGAACCGCGATGCTGGCAAAGATCCCGGCGGGAACACCGGGCGTTGTGAGGATGGTGCGGACGCTCCCGCGACGGCTCTCGGCCACGGTTTCGGTTCCGTGTGGACGGTGCCGCTCGGCCAGGTATGCGCACGAAGTCGCCGCAGCGGCAAGCCCTCCCGCGACGACCATCGCGACGCTTGTCGCGCTGGTCAAGGACGAGCCTCCGCGGTGTTGGAGTAGCGCGCCGCCCAGCACGGGCCCGACCAGCTGCCCGACGGAAACGCCCGCCGTGAGCAGGCCGAAGTGCTGGTCGTGGTGCGCCGGGTCCGATTCGCGTGCGACGACTTCCTGCACGCCGAGCGCGAGCGCGAGGTGCCCGAGGCCGAGTAGGGCTGTTGTCGCGGCAAGCTCGAGGGGCGTCCGTGCCACGGCCAGGATGAGACATGCCGCCGTCTGGACGGCGCAGCCGGCAACCAGCAGGGGCCTGCCGTGCCGGCGGTCTGAGAACCGGCCGAGCGGGATGGCGAGGAAGAGCGGGATGAGCGCGAACGCGGCGGCAACGAAACCCACCTCGCGCGGGCCTGCGCCCAGCGCAAGCAGCCGGTACGAGGTGATCGGGCGAGCGATGTAGACGGCGGCCTGCGCCACCGTCATGGCCAGCAGTGCGTATGTGAGCCGGCGGTTCAGGTTGCGCCGGCGACGACGGAGCACGCCTCGGGTGGGATGTGAAGCTTGATGCGTTCGCCGGGTACGTGCCGAAGGCTCTGTACCGTCAACGGCTGCGAGCCGACGCTTACCTCGTATTCGTAGTGGTCGCCGAGAAACGCAACCGCGTGGACGTCTGCCTCCCAGGTGTTCGTGCCGTTCACGGCGACGTCGGTGGCCGGGAGGAGCGTGACCGCCTCCGGCCGGAAGGCGATCGTCACGGCGCCGTCGCTCCCGGAGCCAGCCGGTGCGCTGACGGCAAGGCGTTTCGCAGAGGCGGTTACGTCGACGAGTAGCAGCGCACCCTCCCGCGAGGCGACGACGCCGTCGACGAGATTCACACGACCGACGAACTCCGCCACGAATCGGTTTTTGGGAGCGCGGTAGACCTCCTCGGGTGTGCCGATCTGCTGGACGACTCCTGCGCTCATGACGACGATGCGGTCGCTCATCGACAGAGCCTCGTCCTGATCGTGCGTCACGAAGATGGTCGTCAGCCCGAGCGTCCGCTGGAGCTCCTTGACCCACGTGCGCGCGCGTTCGCGGAGCTTCGCGTCGAGGTTCGAGAACGGTTCGTCGAGGAGGAGCACGGACGGCGAGTAGACCAGCGCACGGCCGAGCGCGACGCGCTGCTGCTGTCCACCCGAGAGCTGGTGCGGATAGCGCTTCTCGTAGTCACGCATCTCGACGAGGTCGAGCACTTCGAGCACACGCGTGCGGACGTCGCGCCGCTTGAGCTTCCGGACCTTGAGCGGGAACGCGAGATTCTCGAACACGGTCATGTGCGGCCAGACCGCGTAGGACTGGAAGACGATGCCGAGGTTCCGACGCTCCGCCGGGATACTGACGTGGCGGCCCGCGTCGAAGAACGCCTCATCGCCCACGCTGATTCGGCCATCGTCAGGCTGCTGAAAGCCGGCGATCGACATCAGCGTCGTCGACTTGCCGCAGCCGCTTGGACCGAGGAGCGTGAAGAGCTCGCCGTCCTCGACTGCGAAGCTCACCCGGTCGAGAGCCCGTTGCTCTCCAAATGTCTTGACGAGGCTCTCGATGTGGATCTCAGGCATCGGTCCCTCCCATCGGCCGGATCTTGAAGAGCGTCGCTCCGACAGCGAGCACGACCACCGTGATGGCGACCTGCACCATGGCGAGCGCGGAGACGGGTCCGATCATCCCTTGCAGGAACTGCGACAACATCGTCGCGCCCATCACTTCTGTTCCCGGCTTCACGAGGAAGACCGCCGGGTCGTAGTCGTTGAGGATCTCGACGAACATGAGGACGAGGGAGGCGAAGAGCGCCGGCCTCAGGAGCGGCAGGACGATGCTGCGGTTGGTCTTCCACCAGCCTGCGCCCGCCGCCCGCCCCGCGCGGTCGAGCTCCTCGCCGATGCGGGCCAGCGTCGGATACATGACGACGTACGCGAACGGCAGATTGCGGACGCAGAAGGCGAGCATGATTCCCCAGATGCTGCCGCGGAACCAGTCTCCGATCGCACCCGTGACGAGGAACGTCCAGAAGAAACCGATGCCGATGATGATTCCCGGCGTCGCGCGCGGGTAGAGCAGTACGACCGGCAGAGTGCGCCTGAGTGGAAAACGGGAGCGATGGGCCACGAGCGTCGCGAGTGCGACAAGCGCGGTCGCAAGGACGGCTCCGACCACCGAGATGAGTGCGCTGTTCTCGATCGACCGGCGAAAGACATCGTCGCCG
>WNFV01007076.1_pt1 | contig 13724 bp, 13 predicted proteins | sample 5400101 | NCBI WGS metagenome assembly WNFV01 (sample SAMN13153361, study PRJNA577476) | soil metagenome | isolation source: 115 cm soil or saprolite under grassland replicate 1 | place: USA:California | collected 2016-06-15 | reverse complement strand
GGTCGCCACCGCTGATCGTCCAGTCCATGCCGGGCGTGTAGATGGTGCCGATGTACTGGGTGGATGCCCCACCGTTCATCGTGGCCGGGCATGTGTTGGAGGCCGGCGCGTAGATCACGATCCAGTTGTACTGGACGCCCGCGAAGACATACGTGGCACCCTGCGAGTTCTGGTTGAAGCAGGAGCCGTTCGGGAAGTAGAACTGGACCCCACCCGGCGTGACCGCCGAGCCCAGGCACGGCGAGTTGATGTTGCCCGGGTTGGGCGAGGGCTGGCAGTAGTTCTCGTTCGCCACGTCTCCGGCGTTGTACGGCGGGTACTCGAGGGACATGTCGGCGTTCTGCTGCGACAGCAGGTTCGCGGGGGGCGGACAGTTGCTGAAGCACCAGGGGGCTAGCTCATTCGCCGTGGGCGTGCAGCCGAGCGTCCTGGATTGGGCATAGCAGGTCGTCGCCGGGTTGGCGATCATCGTGTCGTCGATGTCAATCAGCGTCGCACCGCCTGCGGGGGCAGTCGGTGCCGGGGTCAGGGCGCCGACCGTCCAGCCGGCACCACCGTTGGGATAAATGCCGGTCGGCAAGCCGTTGACGAAGCCGGGAGCGTCGAAGCGCCCGACCCACCCGAACTGGCTCTGCTGCCGTTCGGTGTCAGGTGGCACGACGATGGCGCGCTTTCCCGCCGGCATCCGGGAGGGTTGTAGCAAGGATTCGGCGAGACCGCCGAGTCGAGGAACCTGTCGTAGCGCACTGAGGTCACCTCGACGCCCCAGCGGTTGTTGCGGCTCTTGGTGTCGGTCACGCCGGAGTGGCAGCCCGCAGGTGTCTGTGGATTGAGGTCGGTGCACGCGGTGCCCGTCACTGTCTGTCCGGCCCCGTTGCTGACCGTGAAGTGACCCGCGCAGAACACCGCGTTCTGGTCCCAGAACTGTGGGTTGGCGACCGATGCCGTGCCGGGGGCGGAATACAGCTGCTCGTCCGGCGCCCGGAGCTCGTTGGACAGCAAGCTTCCGTTCGCGTCCGAGCTGTAGTCGTTTGTCCACGTGTAGACGCCGGCGTTCAGGAAGGCGCAGCTCGCTGAGCCACCGCTGAGGTGGAAGTTGCCGTAGCGGCCGGGGTACATCTCGGTCCACGTCCCGCGGTTGTACTGGTTGTAGAACTGGGCGTTCGGGTAGTACGGCACAGAGGTCGCGAGGAAGCCGGGGTCGGGCAGGGTCGGCGCCGGGACGACGGCCGTGCCCAGGATGTCACCGATCGCGCAGGGCGGAGGGTACGGAACGAACCCTGGACTGTCGTTGTAGCAGAAGTACTGCGCGTCGCTGCAGTTGGACCCCGCGGCGCCGTAGCAGTTGCCGGCCTCATGCAGGTTGGAGGTGATGCAGGCGGTACCGTTGCTGTAAACGTCGCCCAGCACGGTCAGCTGCGCCGAACCGGTGAGGGTCATCGAGCACTTCTCCGTGCTCAAGGTCAGCAGGGCCGGCGTCTGCCGCTGGTTGCCGACGACTGCGGTGGCGGTGGCGCTGATGGGGATCGTCGGCCCCCCGCCGAAGATCTGCATGAACGCCAGGGGCAGGTTGTGGTTGGTCGTGTAGACGAACTGGTAGCCGTTGAACTGGGTGTCGGTGGCGACAATGCTCAGCGAGTAGTTGCCGGCGAACGTGTAGTTGTACGTGTCCTGTTGCAGCGCGCCATTCGGGCCGACGTTGGCCCACGTATGGCTCGACGTCTGGACACCGGAATAGATGCGCAGGTTGCGCTGGTACAGCGCCACGGACTGGTTGATGGAAACAGTGAGGTCGCTGTAGTTCTCGTACCAGTCGCCGGCCGCCAGGGCGGATGCATCGACGGCCGCCTGCTGGTCGCGGCGGTCGACGTAGCCGCGGCCGGAGTCGATCGCCAGGCCGAGCATGCCGAACAGCACGAGGATGAGCAGGGCGATCAGGACGATCGCCTGGCCCTCCTGCAAGCTGCGCTTGCGTGGCTTAGTTGCTGTACTCAGCTCGGTAGACCGCATATGCAGTAATGACGATGTTGTTGCCAACGACTTGCTGAATGATTGGAGTGATCGGCTGGAACGTGTACCAGAGGGTGACCTTGATGGGCTCGTTGCCGACGGCCGGCGTGACGTTGTTGCAGCCGGCGCCCGTGTTGGGTGGCGGGTAAGAGCCCAGGCCGCCGCGAGGGCCGTTTGGCGTGCCATTACCGGCGGTGCTCGGGTCGGTGATGAAGATCCATCCCGTGTTGGGCGCAGGTTTCGACGGCGAGCCCTGCGGAATGCCGCCGTTGGGCAGCGGTCCGTTGGGGCAGGCCGGGTTGTTGGCCAGGTCCATGATCACCGCGTGCCCGGAAACCGCGTTCGCGACGTCGGTGTCGGTCGGCCAGTAGTGCGGCGCGCCGCTCGGGTCGATGAAGTAGGACGCTCGAACCGCCACCCGCGCGCCTTCGTTCGCGGCCTGCTGAAGGGTGATGTAGAGGTACAGCGCGCGGCCGAAGTCGATGATGCCAAACGTCAGCAGCAGGATGACCGGGGCGATGATCGCGAACTCGGTCAGGCCCTGCGAGCGTTCGCTGCGGAAGTAGGTCTTCAGGCGCTCTTTCATGGCTTGCCCTGGATCGTGAAGTGCTCGTTGTAGGCGAGGTTGATGCCGTTTCCGAACAGGCCCTGGATGAGGGGCGTGATCAGCTGGAAGTTCATCAAGATCGAGACGTTGATGTCGCCCAACCAGAACGAGTTGTCGGTCGGGTGATTAGGGATGCTGCCGTACGTCAGCCCGGAGGGCGTCGTGTAGCAGATGTAGACGTTCACGTGCTGCGACTGCGCTGGGAATGCGGCGGCGGGATATGGCTTGTTGTTCACCGCGTTGCCATCGGTCGGGCTCAGGCACCCGTTGGCGTTGATCAGGTGGATCTGGCTGTCCTGAAAACCGGCGCCGTGAAGCGCGTCTCTGACCGCGGTCATGACATCGGCGTCGTCCAGGTAGATGTTCTCTCGGGAGGCGGTTTGGAACCACGCCCCGTGGCGGGCGCCTTCCCGGGCCGCGCCCTGTAGGCTGACCGAGAAGTAGAAGGCCCGGGAAAGGTCGATCAAGCCCATCGCGAGCAGCAGCAGGACCATCGAGGAGATCGCGAACTCCACCAAAGACTGGCCGTGCTGCCGCCGGTGGTGAACGCGCGTTCGACCTCCAGTCGGCATAGTCAGCGACATTTAAGCAACCGGGAAAGCATTCTGTTCGCGCTAACGCGGAAAAACCCGTTTTCGTTCGCAGAAACCGCAATCAATCTGTAAGCGCTAGCTGGAAAGCAGCGCCTGGCCGGTCGCGCTTTCGGGCTCCCTCCCGGCGCGTCTCGACCTTGCGCATGAGACGCGCCCGGCGCGCCTCCAGTTCTGCCGCCTCTTCCGGCATCCGGCGCCGCGCGTCCTCCACCACCGTCAGAGCCGCCTGCGGGTCACGACGGCGCCACTCCAGCAGCCGGGCACGCGCAATCGAGACCCGTACATCGTCCGCGACCCGCGACTCGAGCCAGCCGAGAAGCTGGTCGGCGCCGGCGATCGATCCGCGTCGCACCAGCCGGCGCGTGAGCAGCAGCCCAGCCGTCGCTGCCGCCTCTCCGCGGGCGAAAGCCGCTGCGTTGCGGAGAGCTCGCCAGCCGTCCGCTCGAGCGCCACGCCGCCACCGGTGGCGCCCAAGGGCCAGCCAGTCGTCGGCGTCCATGTCGACGTCGCCGCCCTGGAGCCGCCTCAGGAGGCGTGAGTGGAGGTGGACGAGGCTGATCACGTCGAGCCGATTGTGCTCGAGGGCGGCCTCGAGGAAGTCGCGGGAGCCGATACGGAGGTAGTCAAAGTAGGCATCGGGCACCAGCGCGCTCGGCAGCGGGTCGTCGCGCTCATAACCCAGTACGCGCTGCTCTACGAACCGCAGCGTGCAGTTCTCCAGGCGGTGGCGGTAGAGGGCGCGCACCAGGATGAGCAGGTCGACATGGGATGCGTGGGTGAACTCGCCCGGCATGCGCGCCATCACCCAGCGGGTGCGCAGTACGGGGAGGTCGAATGACCCACCGTTGAACGTCGCCACGCCGGCCGCAGGCTTCAGCTCTTCACGGACCGCGTGCAGGAAGGCGGATTCCATCCCGGGTTCGGGCAGGAAGAACTGGGCGACGCGGAGGCCGCAGTCGATGGGTCTCGCCACCGCGGCCGAGAACACGTAGGTGCCTGTCCCTCCGCTGAGCCCCGTCGTCTCGGTGTCCATGTAGGCGACAGCGCCCGGGTCCGGGTCGAGCGCCGGCAGCGGGATGACGTCCTGGCGCATGGCCGCGATACCGAAGGGAGTCTCGACCTCCTCGAACGCGCGCGGCAGCTCGAAGCTGCGCCGTGCCCTGGGTCGAGGCGGAGCTCCTAGACGGGTAAGGCGCTCGCGGAGAGAAGCCTGAGACAAGCCTCTTTCGCTCCCTCGACGAGATGCAGTGGACCGATGCAGGAAGGGCAGCCCGCGGCGCATGGGCAGTCGCGCACCAGCGCCGCCGCGTCGTCGAGCAGCTCGCGATGCAGCTCGTAGAGCCTGGCCGCGAAGCCGACGCCACCCGGGTAGACCTCGAAGAGGGTCACAGTGGGCAGCTGTGTGGAGACCGAGCGGACCTCGGCGACCGAACCGAGGTCTCGCGGGTCGCACATCAGGCGCAGGCTCGCCACGTGGCGCAGCGAATGCGCCATGCCCTGCAGGCCCGCCTCCAGGGATTCCCTGCCCAGCAAAACCCACAGCCCAGGGTCGACGGTGATCCAGTACCCGGTCGTGTGCAGGGTCTGCTCGGGAAGGTGGATCGGTCCCGCGCCGATGTTCTCGTGCGTGTGGAAGCGAATCTTCTTGAACATGCTCGCGAGGGAGGTGATCTTCACCTCACCGTGGCTTCGACCCAGGCCCTCGCCCACGGCGGAGGCGAACGTATCGAGCACCTGGACCGTCACCGACGCGAGCGCATCGGTGTAGTAGTCGACCTCGACCGGTCTCACGTACGCCTTCTTCTCGTCCCAGTCGAGGCGGTCGACGTGGTACTGCGCGCCCTCGTGCAGGTAAACCGCCTCTTCGTGGAGCAACACCGGGGCGGTGAACTGGTCCATCTCGCCGATCACCTGCGGCCTCGGGTGCGAGGTGTCGATGATCACGACGTTGTCGGCGAGGACGCGGCGCAGGTGTACCTCCTCGGCGGGAAAGGCCTGCCGGCTCCAGAACCAGCGGCCGGCAGATCGGGTCGCCGACCCATCCTCCTCGAACAGCCTCAGGAGCTCATGCACGTCGGCCGCGCCCAGGCGCTCGTCCTCCACGAAGGGCAGCTCGAACAGCCCCGCCTGCAGGTGACCGGCGAGGAGCAGCTGGTTGTCGGGGTCGATGAGCCCTTCCTCCGGGTCGGTGCCCAGGAAGTACTCCGGATGACGGACGATGAACTGGTCGAGAGGAGAGCTCGATGCGACGAACACCCCGATCGACCCTGACCGCCTGCCGGCGCGGCCGAGCTGCTGCCAGGTCGAGGCAATGGTGCCGGGATAGCCGACCAGGACCGCGCACTGCAGGCTGCCGATGTCGATTCCAAGCTCGAGCGCGTTGGTGCTGACGACGGCGGTGATCTCACCGTTGCGCAGTCCAGCCTCGATCTCGCGTCGGTGCAAGGGCAGGTAGCCGGCGCGGTAGCCGCGAACGCGCCTGGACGCGTCGAGGCGCGGAGCGAGGTCCTCACGCAGGTAGCTGAGCATCACCTCGACCTGGAGCCGGCTCCGGCAGAAGACGATGGTCTGCACTCCCGCGCGGATCCACGGCGAGGCGATCCTTCGCGCCTCGAGCATCGAGCTTCGCCGCACGCCGAGGTCGCGGCTGACGAGCGGAGGGTTGTAGAAGATCAGCCTTCTTTCGCCGCGCGGCGCGCCGTTGCGGTCGACCAGCGCGATGTTCTCTTCCTCGAGCAACCGGCACGCTAGCTCGAGCGGGTTGCGGATCGTCGCCGATGCACAGATGAACGTCGGGTGGGAGCCGTAGAACGCGCAGATCCTCTTCAGCCGGCGGATGACATTGGCGACCTGGCTGCCGAAGAGTCCGCGGTATGTGTGCAGCTCGTCGATGACGACGAACTCCAGGCTCGAGAACAGGCGCCGCCACCGGGTGTGGTGCGGCAGCAACCCGGTGTGGAGCATGTCGGGATTCGTCATCACCACGTGGCCGCCTTCGCGGATGGCAGTCCGGCGTCCCGGCGGGGTGTCTCCGTCGTATGTGTCGACCCGGACCTCGATCGGAAGTCCGGACTTGAGCGCCCCCAATTCGGCTAACTGGTCCTGGGCCAGCGCCTTGGTCGGATATACATACAGGGCGCGTTTTTCAGGGTTCTCCAGCAACCGCTGAAGGACCGGCAGGTTGTAGCAGAGGGTTTTGCCACTGGCGGTGGGCGTGACGACGACGAGATGGCGGCCGCGACGTACTGCATCGAAGGCCTCGGCCTGGTGCGAGTAGAGACGCTCGATGCCGCGCCGGTTGAGCGCCGCCGCAAGCTCGGGTCGAAGTTCTGCAGGCAGCGCTGCGTAGACGGCCGGTGATGCCGGAATCACGTGATCCAGCGTTATCTCCCCTTGGAGTGCTTCAGCCTCGAACCTGGGCCCGGTGCGTACGGACATATGTTCGGGAGGTTAGACGAACATCCGTTTGCAGTCAATAGACGGTGACAAGACGCGGCAGGGTCTGCCACCGGAGGTCGAGGGCTACAGCCCCGGCTCGGAGGCGGACTTCGAGCGCCTGTACCGCAAAACCTATCGCCGCATCCTCGGCACCCTGATCACGCTCGTCCGCGACCAGGCAACCGCGGAAGACTGCGCCCAGGAGACATTCGAGCGCGCCTACCGGAACTGGCGCACGTGGAAGCCCGAAGCGCCGGTCGAGGCCTGGCTGCACCGGATCGCCATCAACGTCGCGATCTCCGACCGCCGCCATCAAGGTCTGCGGCAGGCGGGTGAGCTGGTCAGGCGCCTCGGCCGGCCGGCGCCCGGCCTGGATCCCTCCGTGGTCGCCGAGCGCTCGGACCTCGTCCGGGCGATGAAGAAGCTCCCCACGAAGCAGGCCGCCGCGCTCGTCCTGAGGCACTACCACGGCTACACCAACCGCGAGATCGCCGCCGCTCTAGGCGTGCCCGAACAGACCGTCGCCTCCAGGCTCGCCGCCGCCCGCAAGCAGCTGCAGGGCGTGCTGCGGCGGTAATCCAAAAAATGGTTGTCGGCGGCACGCTCGGCGTTATGGCTTCCTGCAGATGAGTGACATCGACCGGGAGATCGAGCTCGAGCTGAAGCGGGTGCTGGACCCACTGGCCGGCGCGCCGATCCCAGCCCGTCGCATGGTCAGGAGCCAGAGCACCCGGATGCGGGCGCTGCTCGGAGGGGCCGGCGCGGCGCTCTCCGTGAAGCTCCTCACGGGCGTCGCCGTGGCCGCTGCCGCGGTCACTGTTGCGGGCACGGCCGCGACCGGAAGCCTCGATCCCACGGCTTGGGGACAGCAGGTCAAGGACCGCGTCGCAGAGTGCCGGGACAAGCTCGCTGACGGCCAGCATGGAATCGGTGACTGCGTGAGCTCCTTTGCGAGCCAGCACGGTCAGGACGTGGCCAGCGCGGCGCGCCAGCACGGGAGCGAGAACCCCAACGCGCACGGTGGTAACCCCAACGCCAACGACCACGCCAAGGACAAGAACAGCGGTCGCGCGACCCCCTCACCAAAAGGAGGCAGGGTCGATCCCGAGCCCGAAGACCCGACGGGCACACATCCACCGGTGACGGTCCCGCGGCAGCGGTAGCACCGCACTTCTTTTCGACCCCTTCCTCTCGTGGGGCCGGGCCGCAAGGTTCGGCTCCTTTTCATTGAGGGAAACCTGCCGGTTTCCCTCTATGCCGGGGCGCTCAACGGCGCCCCATAGCGCTATCAACTCCCATAGTGCTGCGCGCCGGATTCGCGCCCCTAACTCCCTTCGGCAAAGTAGACCCTTTTTCAGAGTGGCCTTCCACCAGCGACGTGTGGAGGCGATTGTGGGACGCGGGTTGCGGCCGGAGTGAATCCGGCCGCCAATGCGACGCTGGCCTCTAGCTCTTGATGCGCTGTCCTTCTGGCGTGTCTATCACTGTCACGCCCATGCCGGCCAGCTGATCGCGAAGCTCGTCCGACTTCGCAAAGTCCTTGGCGGCGCGGGCCTTTTCCCGCGCGGCAAGTAGGCGCTCGGCGCCCACAGGGAGCGGCTTCTCCGGTCCTGCCCGATCAAGGTCGAGGCCGAGCACCAGATCCCATCTCTTGAGAAGGGATGCCTTCGTCGCCGGCCGAAGCGAGGATCGCGTCAGCTCGGCGAACAGCGCCATCGCAGCCGGAAGATCGAGGTCGTTGCCGATCGCGTCCCGGAAGCGCGAATCCCATTCCTCAGGGACGCGCTGGTCACCGCCGTTCGACCATTCGGCCACCCTCTCTCGCAGCTGGCGCAGCGCGCGGTCCGCCCCCGCCAGGCTTTCCGTGCTGAAGTTCAGCGGCGCGCGGTACTTTGCCTGCAGCGCGAGATAACGAAAGGCCAGGGGGTCAAACCCCTGCTCTTCGAGCTCGGTGACGCGGAAGAAGTTGCCGGCCGACTTCGCCATTCGCGCGCCCGAGAGCATCAGCAAACCCCCGTGCATCCATATGCCGACTACGCGGTGGCCGGTGACCGCTTCGGACTGCGCGATCTCAGCCTCGTGGTGCGGAAACACGTTGTCGGCGCCGCCGGTGTGGATGTCGAAACGCTCACCGAGCAGTGACAGCGACATCGCTGAGCACTCGATGTGCCAGCCCGGAAAGCCTTCCCCCCATGGACTGGGCCACACCTGGAGGCGGTGCTCGCCGGCGGCTTTCCACAGCGTGAAGTCGCCCGGATGGCGCTTACGCGGATCGGGTTCGCCGCGGACACCGGTCAGCAGCTTGTCCGTGGTGTTTCGGGACAGCCTGCCGTAGGCGGGGAACGTGGCGATGTCGAAGTACACGTTCCCATCGATGACATAGGCGTGTCCCTGCGAGACCAGCTTTTGGACCAGCTCGAGCATCTGAGGGATGAACTGGGTGGCGTGGGGGTAATGCGCCGCCGGCCGGATGTTGACCTTGCGTATGTCCTCCATGAAGGCGTCGGTGTAGTAGGTGGCGATCTCTTCGGTCGACTTGTTCTCCAGTCGCGCTGCCACCAGCATCTTGTCTTCGCCGCGGTCGAATGTGTCGTCCGTGAGGTGGCCGACGTCGGTCACGTTCATGACCTGCTCCGTCTGGTAGCCCAGGTACTCGAGGCTCCTGCACAGAAGGTCCGGCAGCATGAACGTGCGCAGGTTCCCCACGTGCACGTAGCGGTAGACGGTCGGACCGCAGGAGTAGATCCGGACCATCCCGTCGCGCAGCGGTTTCAGCTCTTGCTTGGATCGCGTGAACGTGTTGTAGAACCGCGCCTGGGGCAGGCTCATCCCGCCTCTATCCTCTCAATTGTTGAAAGCGATCCGCCTTGAGGGGAGCTCCGTCTCCGCACAACAGATAAAGGGACGCGTGCTCGTCCACGACCTGGGACCCGACCTTCGCAAGGGCAGCGTCCTCGAGGCGGGACATCTGGAGCGGGTGCGGCAAAGCGGCGAGGTCCATGTCGTTGAGCTCGAGCCCGGTGACCTCCACGAGGACGAGGCTGCCGGCCGCCTGGCGGCCGCGCTCGCTGGGCCGGGGCTCGAGCCCAGGCCGCCCGTCCAGAGCCAGGCGCGACTGGTCGCCAGGCACCGCGGACTGGTCCGCGTCCGCGGCGAGGTGGTGGACGCGATCAACAGCCTCGGGTCGATCTCGGTGTTCACGCTCATGGACGGGCAGGCTGTCGGCGAGGACGAGGAGGTCGCCGGCTGCAAGGTCACCCCCGTGGCGGTTCCAGGGTCCCTGATCGACACCGCCGAGCGCCTTTGTCGAGACCAGGGCCCGGTGGTCGAGCTGCTCGCGTTTCGGCCGCTGAAGACGTTCGTCGTCGCGACCGAGCGCTTGAAGCCCAAGGCGCGCGAGCTGTTTCGCCAGGCGGTGACCGCCAAGCTCGGCTGGTACGGGGCCGAGCTCCTCGCGGTGCGGGAGGTCGCCCGGACTTCAGAGTCCGTCGCCTCGGCCTATCGGGAAGCGGTCGAAGGCGGGGCGGACCTCGTGCTGTTCGCTGGAGCTTCCGCGATCGATCCACTCGATCCCGCATACGCGGAACTCGCGCAGGCCGGCGGTGAGCTGCTCCAGCTGGGCGCGCCCATGCATCCGGGGAGCATGTTGTGGCTGGGGCGCCTTGGCACCACCGCCGTCGTCGGCGTCGCCTCCTGCGCAGGCTTCGGCCGCAACAGCTCCCTGGACCTGCTGCTTCCGTTCGTCTTTGCCTATGGTCGGGCGGACGCCGGCGACCTGCTCAGGCTGGGCCACGGTGGCCTGATCGAGGCTGGGGCCGGACGAAGGTTTCCGCCCTACTCCTGACCTATGAGGGGCATCTCGAGGTCGGGCCACTCTCGTCCCCGCATCGCCTCCAGGTAACCGTCGACCGATCTCACCAGGGGAGCCAGCGCGATCCCCTTGTGCCGCGGGAGATACGGGCGCAGGTAGTCGGCCCCGCTCCGCCACTTGTTGACGGCGCCGCGCCGGTTGTGCCGCGAATAGTGGAGGCATCCGGCCGCCACCTGGATCAGGCCTTTATAGAACAGCGCCTCGGGACCCTTGCGATCCTTCATCCATTCACGCTCCCAGGCCTCGTGCGCGTGCCAGTAACGACTGGTGTTAAAAAGCTCGACGCCCTCCGTCAAGAACGACGTCACGGCAATAATCGCGTCGTGGACGAGACTCGTTCCGAGTATTCGCGCGTCAACCTGTCGAGCGATCCCATCTACCGCTACCTTCGCATCACGAAAGGCGGTCCGGGCGGCGTCGCGGGCCAGGCTTCAGAGCAGGACCTCGTGGACAGCGCCTGGTTGCAGCGATTGCGGCGCATCCACCAGCTGCAGAGCGCGTGGTGGGTGTTCGCGACCGCCGAGCATTCGCGCTTCCAGCACGCTCTCGGTGCGATGCACCTCGCAGGGGAGTGGGCCCGTCACCTCTACCCCTCACTGAAGCTCGCGTGCGGCGATGCGCCCTCGGCGCAGCTGGTCGAGGAGACGATGCGGATCGCCGGGCTGCTCCATGACGTCGGCCACGGCCCGTTCGGCCACTTCTTCGATGAGAACTACCTGGACACCTGGGGCATCGACCACGAGGTGATCGGGCGTGCCTTGATCAACGCGCCGCTCGCGGACCTGGTCGGCGAGATCGGCGCCTCGCCAACCAGCGATTTCGACAGCGGAGAGCGGATCGACCCGCGCTGGGTCGCTTACCTCATCTCCTCGACTGAGCTCGAGGGCTTCCAGCCTCCCTCGTGGCTGGCGGTGCTGCGCCCGGCCCTGGTGGGCGCATTCTCGGCCGACAACATGGATTACGTCCCTCGCGACTCCTATATATGCGGCGTCTCTTCCGGGCCGGTCGACGTCCAGCGCATCATCCACTACTCGTTCATCTCGGAACGCGGACTGACACTCCACTCCCACGCGGCCGAAGCCCTGTACATGTTCCTGAACTCCAGGCTCTACCTCTATCACCAGGTCTACTTTCACCGCACGGTGCGACGGATCGACCTGCAGCTTCGCGAGGTGTTCCGCCCCACGCTCGAGATCGTGCTCGGCGGCAACCCACTCGAGCGCCTCGACCGCTATCTGGTTCTGACCGAGTGGTCGCTGCTGTCCGACGTCGACCGCTGGGCTCGCGGCCACGAAGATCCGCGTCGCCGCGAGCTCGGGGAGGCATGGGCCGCGGTGGTGGCACGGAAGCTCAAGTGGAAGCTCATCTACCAGGGTCACACCGACGCCCGCGACGTTCCCAGCGGCGCGTTGAGCGTGACGCGCGAGCAGTTCGCCGGCCGACTGCGCGAGCGCTTGCCGGCCGGCCTGCGCGAAATCGTGTTCGAGGTCGATGTGGCGGCCCAGGAGTCGCGCGCGTTCAACCCGATGACCGAGACGGCGGACATTCTCTTTTACGAGCCTCTGGAGGACACGTACCGGCAGAGCCGCGTGCTCGACCTGTTCAGGCGACTCCCGGTGCGTATGGCGCTGTTCAGGATCTTTGCGCACGACGAGACACACCGCCGGGAGCTCATCAAAGCAGCGAACGAGGTGCTGGGCCTGTCTAGTTAGAAGTCGTCGTCGTCCCCGCCGCCGAAGTCCTCGCCACCGCCGAGATCCTGGTCACCGCCACCGAAGTCGTCGTCGCCACCGTCGCTGTCGCCAGAGCTCACGGTGGCGAACATGGAGACAAGGCGGCGGAGCGCGTGCTTTCCACAATGAGGGCACGCCGGGTCGGGGGAGGAGAAGCCGGCCACCAGCACCGACGAGCGCTTGTCGCACTCCTCGCACCGGTACTCGTAAATCGGCATGCCTACGATTATCGGCAACATGGTCTCCCTCGAGCGAGTCCGCGTGGCCGCCGGCCGCGCGCGGCCGCACGTTCTCAGGTCCCCTCTCGTTTCCGTGGAGGGCGCGCTGCTCAAGCTGGAATGCTTGCAGCCGACCGGAAGCTTCAAGGTCCGCGGCTTCTTCGCCGCGGCGCTGGCGCTCCCACCGGAGCGGCTTCAACGAGGTTTGATCACCGTCAGCGCGGGCAACGCGGCGCAGGCCTGCGCCTACGCGGCCTCCAAACTGGGCGTCTCGTGCCGGGTCGTCATGGTCGACACCGCGCCCGAGGTGAAGGTGGCAGGCGTGAAACGGTGGGGCGCGACTCCCATCCCGATGCCACGCGAGCAGCTCTTCAACTGGATCTCGACGGAGGGTTGGAAGAACGATCCGGAATCGTTCATACATCCCTTCGCCGACGAGGACGTGATAGCCGGGCATGGAGGGATCGGTCTCGAGCTCCTTGAAGAGGTGCCCGACCTGCGCCGGGTCGTCGTGCCAGTCGGGGGAGGCGGCCTGGTCACCGGGATCGCGTCGGCGGTCAAGGGCATGCGGCCCGACGTAGAGGTGATCGGCGTGCAGTCGGACGGATATCCGCTCTGGCCGAGGACATTCGCGGCCGGCGGTCCGGTCTCCATCCAGCCGGCGACGATCGCCGACGGCACGGCCGCTCCCTTCGATCCGCGGATGTTCGGGCGCCTGCGCGAGCTCGTCGACCGCTGGCTGACCGTGCCGGAGCCCCGCCTGAAGGCAGCCGTACCACAGCTCGCGTCGGCGGCCAAGGTCGTGGCCGAAGGCGCGGGCGCGCTCGCCTACGCGGCGCTCGAGCAGCTGGAACCTGGCCCCACCACGGCGGCCATCGTGAGCGGAGGCAACATCGACCAGACCCTGCTGGCCGAGCTGCTGAGATGAAGCTCAGGCCGTCAGCACGTCCTCGCAGATCTTCAGCGCCGATTGGACATCCTCCGCCTCGATTCCGTAGTGCGTGACAAATCGCACCCGCCGCGGCCCGGTCGGGAGGCCGCGCACGCCACGCTTATCGCAGGCTTCGGCGAAGGCCGCTGCATTCATCGTTTCCAGGTCGAAGTAGACGATGTTGGTCTGCACCCGGCTGAGGTCGCACCGCACACCGGGTAGCTCGGCCAGACCTTCCGCAAGCGTGCGGGCGTTGGCGTGATCCTCGGCAAGTCGATCCACCATCTCGTCGAGCGCGATGAGGCCCGGCGCGGCAAGAATCC
>WNFV01006552.1_pt1 | contig 13728 bp, 9 predicted proteins | sample 5400101 | NCBI WGS metagenome assembly WNFV01 (sample SAMN13153361, study PRJNA577476) | soil metagenome | isolation source: 115 cm soil or saprolite under grassland replicate 1 | place: USA:California | collected 2016-06-15 | reverse complement strand
TGCCCAGGCCGAGCAGCCGGTCGACGAACTGCCGGTAGCCGCGCAGGGCGAGGCGGAGGTCTTCGGTGGAGCCCTCGGCCACGGGCACCTTGAGCGGGCCTCGCTGTGCCTGGAGGGCGTCGATCACCTGCTGCACCAGCTCCTCGACGAAGCGGCCGGCCTCCTCGACCGCCTGGCGGGGCTCGTCGACGAAGCTGGCCTGGATGTCGAGGAAGCGGCCGCGGATACCCTCGGCGTCCAGCGACGCCAGCAGCGCGGCTGGCGGCCCGGCCGTGGCCGTCGGGGTCGCCAGGGTCGCCGGAGCGGCCGGGTCGGGCGTGCCAGGCTCCATCGGCCCTGGCGCGGCCGCGTCCTGGCCGACGTCGAAGATCGACGTGGAGCCGGCGGTGGAGGCCGGCCCGGCGGCGGCCGGCGCCGAGCCCGGATGGAGCTCGAAGGCGCCGGGCGTCTCCCAGCCGGTCGGTGGCTCCTCCTCGCCGGCCTGGGGACCGGGGGCGCTGGCCTTGTCGCCGGCCGTCCGCTGCGCGGGGGCGGGCTCCGCCGCCTCTTGTTCCCGGCCGGCGGCGTCGTCGGTGAGGTCGACCTCGCGGGCCTCCTCGTGTTGCCTGGCATGCCGCTCAGCGACAGCGCCCCGCCCCGAGGGCCGCTCCCCACCCGGCTCCTCGCCGTACCGGTAACCGTCGCGTTCGCTCATCGTGCCTCCTCGGTCGGTTGGTCGGCGCGACGGCCATCGTCGGGCTGGCGGCCCGGGTCTGCCGGTCCACCTCGAGCAGCTCCTCGAACAGCCAGCGGTAGTGCACCACGCCGAGCTGCAGCGGCTCATGCCGGGTGCTGGGTAGCTCGCCGAGCAGCTCCCCAGCTCGTGGACCGACAGGCTGTCCAGGTAGGCGACCAGATCAGCGCGGAACGTGCGCGGCCAGCTCGGTGAGCAGCCCGGCCGGCAGCTGTGGCGGGCCTGGCGGCGCTGGCTGCACCCCACCAGCGGACGCCGCCCGGCGACCGCTTCCTCGAGCGGCGGACACCCGCAGTCCACGCCCATGTCCGCCGCGGACACCGCCGTCCGGACGCCCGGCCACAGCTCCGCAGCACCGCGGACACCGGTTGGCCGCCGCCGGACAGAGCCGCGGCCTGCGGCGGACAGCGCCGCGGACGAGCCGGCCAGGCCCGGACGCTGCGGCCGCCCGCGCTGCTGCGGCACCCCCGGCCGGCACCCGCGGTCCGGCCGGGTTGTCTGCGCTGGTCAACCGGCCAGGTCGGCATGGGCGAGCGGATACGGCGTGCCGGCCGGCGCGGACACCGGAAGCGCCTTCTGGACACCCACAGTCCCTGAACACCTGCCGCGGCCGACCCCCGCGACCGCGGCACGATCCCGCATGGACACCGCGGCAGCGGTGCCGACCGGCCAGCAGCCGACCCGGCATCCAGACCGCCGCAGCGTGAGCAAGCCCGGTGAGCGCCACGAGTGACCCGGCTGCGCCGGCGGCGCGTCACCAGGCTTTGGCTGGCGTTTGCGCCGTAGGTGCCGAAGTGGGATCTTCCCGCATCGCAGCAGCAGACCAGGCGACGGATCCCCCGCGCGTCGTCAGGAGGATGCCATGAACGTGTTCCAACCGGACGCTGAGTCCGGGTCCGGGCAGCCTACCGCACACGGCCTACCGGCCTTCCAGGTGGTGCGGCGGGGTTATGACCCCACGCAGGTCGACGCCTACATCCCGCAGCTCGTCGCCCGCCTGGGGGAGGCCGAACGGGTACGGGTCGAGCTGCAGCGCGAGGTCGCAAGCCTGCGGCAGCAGGCACCCCCGACGTTCGAGCAGCTCGGCGCCGAGGCCGCCGTGGTCCTTCAGGAGGCGGGCCGGTCGGGCGAGCAGCTGGTGGAGAAGGCCAGGCGCCGCGCCGAGGTGATCGTGGAGGGGGCCCAGCAGCAGGCCGAGCAGATCCGAATGGAGGTGACCGGTAAGGCGCAGGCGGTGCTGGCGGAGGCAACCGAGGCGGCCGAGCAGGTCCGCCAGGAGGTGGAGCAGGAGCGGGCTGCGCTGTATGCAGAGACCCAGCAGGTGCGGGAGTTCCGCGATGGGCTGCTGGAGAATCTGGGTCGGGTGCATACCGACATCACCGCGCTGCTGGAACGCACCCGCAGGCACAAGGACGGGGCGCCACCGGTGTCCGAGCCCGCCGGTGCCGCCGAGCCCGACACCGACGCTGCGCCGGACCTGGTGGTGGAGGAGGCGTCCGAGCCGGCTGGGGCTGCCGAGGCCGGGCAGCCTCAGCCCGTCCAGGCACCGACCGATGCCCGCGGCCAAGGCGCCGCGCTGGCGTCGGCGGCGGCCGCGCGGCGCCCGGGTCACCTGTCAGTGCCGGCCGGGCAGGAGTCCCGCCGGCCTGGACCGGCAGGATAACCCCTTGGCCCGGTAGCCGTCGCGGCCCAGGGCGGCGGGCGAGCAGCGCCAGGGTGGAGACGCGGTGCCCGGCCAGGCTCCTGGGTGGAGCGTAGAGGCGAGCCGGCGGGCCTCGGGGACGTCCTGGACCGAGGTGACCACCGCCGAGCAGACATCGACCGCGCAGGAACTGGGCGGCCTGGCCGGTGGGCGGCTCGGCTCGGTCGCCGGCGTGGTCATGGCGGTCGGCTGCCCGGGTCCGGCGGGGGCTTGCCAGCGGGGTTAGCATTCCTCCCTTGGTTCCCCCACTACCCAAAGGGAGGTCCCCCGTGAGCGCCTCTGAGGTGAGCGCCTTCGAGCCGCAGCCACCCGCCGAGTCCAAGGTCGACATGCCGGACTTCGTGGTCGTGCGGCGCGGCGTTGACCGCCGGCAAGTCGAGGAATGGGGCAAGAAGCTAACCAGCCTGATCGAGCAGGAGCGGCGGCGCGCCAACCAGGCCGAGCAGGCGCTGTACCGGATACAAATGGAGCAGCCGGCCACGCCGTCGTTCACCCACCTCGGCTCGCATGCTGCCGGGATCATCCAGGAGGCCGGACAGTCGGCCGAGAAGCTGCTGCTGGACGCGGCCGAGCGGGCCCAGGAGGCCATCGATGGGGCCGAGGCTGAGGCGGCCGAGATTATCGAGGCGGCCGAGGGTCGGGCCGGCGAGATCGAGGGTGCCGCCCGCCAGGACGCCGAGGAGCTTCGCGCCGAAGGCGCCCGGGTCGCGGAGGAGACCCGCCAGGCGGCCGAGGTGTTCCGTGTGCAGACCGAGCAGACGGCTCGAAGCCTGCTTGGGGAGGCCAGGGAGGCGACCGAGGCGCTGTGGCAGCAGGCGGAGCGGGAGCGGCTGGCGGTGGAGGGCGAGACCAGGCGGCTGGAGGGGCTGCGGCAGGGGACCCACGAGCAACTTGGGCGGATGTACGGCCATCTGGAGTCGGTCCTGGACGAGGTCCGTCGCGGCATCGGCGGCGCCCAGGAGGTCGAGGAGGAGGCCGAGGCCGACCCGGCCGAGCCGGTGACCCCCGAGCCGGCCGCTGGTGGGCGGCGGGCCAGGCCGGCCAAGGCCGATGCGACCCTGCCCACCGTGGCTGAGGCCAAGCCAGTCGCGCCTGCCGGGTCGCTGGAGCCGGCCGCCGCGGCGCAGCGCAAGGCCTGACGCCCGGCTGTGGGGTGCGCCGCGCTGCTGTGCGTCCATCGCGTCCACGTCCACGGCGGCGGCGTGCACGCCCAGGGCGTGGCGATCGTGCCCGCCCATCTGCTCCGCGGTGCGCTTGGCTATGACCGGGTGCTGTCGGACGCCGACGTCGAGCTATTGGCCGCCACCGCCTGGACCAGCCTCCACCCGGCCGCCTGACCGTGCCCAGCCGGCCAGCGCCACCGGGGACAGCAGCAGGGCTGACCAGCGGTCGGACACCGGCGTTGACCGCTTACATGCTGTTGCAGAAACGGTAGTAGCTGGTCGGAAGCAGGTCAGATTGCTGTTGTGCATGACAGCGGCGGTCTGCTGGTTGCACTACTGGCGGGAAGGCGTCGTGAGCTCCCACACCACCACCCCGTCACCTGAGGTACCGGTGGCTAGCCAGCGGCCATCGGGACTGAACGCCACCGCCCCCACCCCGAACATATCGTGGTTGAGGGTCTGGAGCTGCTCGCCGCTGCGGGCGTCCCAGATCCGCGTGGTGCCAAAGGAACTGGTGGCCAGCCAGCGGCCATCGGCGCTGAACGCCACCGCCTGCAGCCCCATGTCGTGGTTGAGGGTCTGGAGTTGCTCGCCGCTGCGGGTGTCCCAGATCCACGTGGCCCCGTCGAACGTGCTGGTGGCCAGCCAACGGCCGTCGGGGCTGAACGCCACCGCCTGCAGCCCCATGTCGTGGTTGAGGGTCTGGAGCTGCTTGCCGCTGCGGGTGTCCCAGATCCACGTAGTGTCGCTGGAGCTGGCGGCCAGCCAGCGGCCGTCGGGGCTGAACGCCATCACTGGCAGTACAAGAACGCGGTGGCGAAGGATGCGCAGCTGCTTGCCACTGTGGGTGTCCCAGATCCACGTGGCCTCGCTGGAGCTGGCGGCCAGCCAGCGGCCATCGGGGCCGAACGCCAGCACCTCCACTCCCTTTAGGGACAGTATGCCGTGGGTGAAGGTGTGGAGCTGCGTGCCGCTGCTGGTCTCCCAGATCCGCGTGGTCTTGCCCGTACTGGTGGCCAGCCAGCGGCCGTCCCGGCTAAATGCCACCGCCTGCACCCCGCCGGTGTGGGTCAGGGTGTGGAGCTGCGTGCCGCTGCTGGTCTCCCAGATCCGCGCGGTCTTGTCCTGGCTCCCGGTAGCCAGCCAGCGGCCGTCGGGGCTAAACGCCACAGCGTTGACCGGCTCGCTGGGCAGGTCCGACGTGGAGGGGTTCAGGATCGTGCGGACACGCTCGCGCGACCAATCCGTGGCCGGGTGTAGCTGCGCCAGGGGGGACGCGAGCTTGGCGGTGCCGGCAGCCGCAGGGGGTCCGGCGGCCGTCGTCTCGGTGGGCGCCGCTGGCGCCGCAGTGGAGGCAGCGGCCGCTGGCGAGCTGGCTGCCGGTGGGGTGGGGGCAACGTCGAAGATGCGCCCATCCGGCGCCCGCAGGTACAGCACCGGGGTGGCCCACTCGACCTCGCTGACCTCGGAATAGATCGCCTGGCGCGCCTGCGACAACGCGGCGTCCAGCGGGTAGCCATCGGCCACCGCCGCATACAGCTCGCTGGTCAAGGCGATCGCGGCCAGGTCGGTGATCTCAAACTGCATCGCCACCACCGCCGGAATGCCCTGCTGGATGAGGGTCTGGGCGGTACCAGCAAACGGGTCGGTCGGGTCGGCACGGGCGCCCTCACAGGCGTTGAGCACCACCAGTCGCAGCGGAGGATGGTTGTGCAGCGGCACCCCCAGCGCCTGGGCAGTAACCAGCCGGCTACCGCCCGCCGGGTCCTCCAGGACCAGCAGCCCGTCTTGGGCGTGGGGGTCGAAGCCGCCGTGGCCGATGAAGTGGAACACGTGCCAGTCGTCGCGGCGCAGCCGCTGCCGCAGGGCCGGCAGGGTCGCCGCCTCCAGCCGCTCCAGCTGGACCAGGCCGGCCTGCACCAGCCCGCCGAGCACCCCGTGCAGCTTGCTCCACTCCTGCTCGACATCGAGCTGGGCGAAGCGGGGATCGTGGGGGCTGGAGATCATGACCAAGACGCGAAGTGGCGGGCTGACCGGCAGCGGTCGGGGCGGATCGGGGACCTCCAGGAAGCGGACCAGCGGGGTGCGGTCCGACAGGCACACAAAGCGGTTTCGGGCCCGGTCGTAGAGGAACTCCCAGGGCAGCTCCGCCAGCTCCGGGGTGTCGGACAGGCGCAGCCGCAGGCGTAGCCCTGCTCCCTTGGCGGCGGCTTCGCTGAGGCTGCGCTCCAGGCTGACCCGCAGGTCGTCGTGGAACAGCGCCCGATACAGCCGCTCCCCGAAGTCCTTGATCGCCTTGGTCTCCGGGGCGTCCACCCTGCGGACGGGCCGCCGGGGCCGGCCGATGCGCAGCAGGAAGTTCTCCAGCTCCAGCGGCGCAAACGGCTGGGTGAACGCCACCCGCGCGCCCTGCCCGGCCGGGGCGTGGACCACGCGGGCCCGATAGACCCCCTCGCCGGAGCGCTCCAGGAGCACATCGAAGTTCTCGTAGCTGGGTGCCGTTCGCATAACCCCTCCACCGGGCCGGTCAGCCCAAGCGCGACGGTCGCTGCAAGCTGGACCGCCGCCAGCTATCCAACGGAATCACATCGCCGCCGGTCAAGGCCGATCCAGCGGTGACGTCCCCCGTTGTCTTCCAGCTATCCCGTGGTCCCAGCGGGCTGCAATAGGGTGGCGGTCGGATTGCTCTGTCGCCCTTTGACAACTTACAGACTGTGTCGCAAACGGCTGTTAGTGGTCGCCGTCGGTGCGTCGGATTCACTAGCCGCTAGGGAGACAAGAAGGCAGCGGTCGCACTCGCAAGTAGCGGGCCGAGGATGGTCAAACCAGTCTGGAGATCCGCGACGATGCCGCGGTCCATCCCGAGCAGCTGCTCCAGCTTGTGGCGATCCTCGGCCGAGCTCAGGACGGTCGACGGCCCGTCGGCCTTGTCGAGTGGGAACAGCGCGTCGCGCAGTTCCTGTCCGCGACGCTGCAGGGCGCTGGCATGCTCGACGGCACCAGCGGGGTGTGACGCTTGGCACTTTACGGCCGGTGGCGCGGGTGCCACGATCCAGTCGTTCACAGCCGTCCCGCGGTCAACCTCAACGGCCTCTAGTGGCAGCCCGCTCCGAAAGGGGAGTTGCCTTCGCGTACGGGACTGTCTGCGCGCAGCCCAGGTGCCGCGCCGGTATTGGTGCTCTCCTACAGCGTCTTGAATCATCGCTGAATCAGATTTGGTCTCGTCGCCTGAAGGCGCATGATCCAGCCGACCGGAGGGATCGAAGATGAACCAGATTCCGGAGCCGCCAGCTCCGGTCACCGAGCCACTGCCCCCCGCGGCCCCAGGCCAGGAGGACCTGCTCGGGCGTCGCAGCAGCGCCGCGCTGATCGATGTTGCCCTGCTGACCGGCGTGTTCCTGATCTTCAGCCTAACGGTCGGCGAGATCAGGACGGAATCGGGCACGGAATGGGGCTTCCACGCCAGCCTGAACCCGGCCTGGTGGCTGGTGTACCTGGCCGTGGTGCTGGTGTACCACTTCGGGTTCGAGGTGGCCGTGGGGCAGACCGTCGGCAAGCGCCTGCTGGGCCTGCAGGTCGTGCGCGCCGATGGCAACCGGCCGTCGGTGGCCGCCATCGCCGTGCGCACGCTGCTGCGGTTGGTGGACTGGCTACCGGCGCTGTACCTGGTCGGCTTCCTCGCCATGCTGGCCACTGGCGAGCGGCGCAGGCGGCTGGGCGATCTTGCGGCCAAGACGAGGGTGGCCCGGGCCCTACCGGTGCGCCATCGCAGCCTCGCCCTGATACCGGTGGCGCTGGTTGCGGTCTTGTTGGCGCTGTCGGCCTACTACGCCAGCGTCACCGGCAACGCACCGAAGACCTATCAGGGCCATGGCGTCTTGTTCGAGTACCCGGCGGGGTGGCATGAAGCCAGCAAGGTCAACGTCGCCGGCGTCGACCCGGATGAGCTGTGGCGCACCGGGGTCGGCGTCGGCACCGGCACCCGCGAGGTGAGCGTGGTTATCGTCCAGGCATATCGGCTCGATGCGCCGGTGACAGCCGAGAACCTGGCCGAGATCAAGGCCGAGGCTGCGACGGACATCCGGCAACTGTTCGAGCGGCTCGGTGGTGCCATGCAGACCGGTCCGGAGGAACTCACGGTGGGTGGGCTGCCCGCCCTTCGCTTCCGGGGCACAGCGATCGCCGAAGCAACGCCCGTCGAGAACACCTGGGTCTTCGTCTTCGACCACACGACGCAGTACTTCCTCAACTGCCAACACACACGCGACACGACCGCGGAGATCCAGCGCGGCTGCGACCAGATCCTGCGCACCTTCAAGGTGACAGCCCCTGGCAATACCACGACCGCGTGAATACCTCGACACCCCCGATTCCCGGCTCGGGAAGCTCGCCGTCATCAGCAACCGGACCGGCATCTACAACCTCTACCTGTGAACGCCGACGGCAGCGGGCGCCGGCTGATCGGCCCAGGAGGTCACGCCGGAGCAGAATGCCCGCGACCAGCTAGTAGGACTCTGTCAGGTCGGTGCGCGTGGTCGTCCGTGTCGTGACCAGGTAGGGTGGCCCTCATGTCAACAAGGGGGGGCCATGCGGCCTGAAGCAAAGTCACTCGATGAGGGCGCTGTGCGCCCGGTCGATCGAGGCATCGTGCAGGTGGTGGAGCTGGACGGGGCCACCCTGATGCGCACCACCTTCGAGCCGGGCTGGCGCTGGTCGGAGTGCGTCAAGCCCATCGTCGGTGGCGAGAGCTGCCAGGTCCATCACGTGGGCTACGCCATCTCGGGGCGCCTGCACGCCAGGATGGACACGGGCGAGGACCTGGAGTGCGGGCCTGGGGACGCGGTCCAGATCCCGCCTGGCCACGACGCCTGGGTGGTGGGCGATGAGCCCTACGTCGGCGTGGACTTCACCGGCGGGGACACCTACGCCAAGCCGTAACTGAGCAGCTTGGAGGGGTCGGGCCGGAGGGTCGCCCGGCCCGGCCCCTCGCACCCCATCCCTCATCCCTCACCGCAGACCTGCACAGAGTCCTACTAGTTGCCTTCGCGGTGCATGTGGTCCGCCGCCGAGGGGAGCTTGCGGGGCGATGGATCGGCAGCGGCCCCGACCCCAGCCTGGAGGAACGATTGGCCGAGCTGGACCAGATCATGACGATACTTCGTCAGGCCGAGGAGTTCGCCGTCCTGCGTCACAACCAAGAGCCTACCGAGGCTGACCTCGAATTTGACACTTAAGAAACAACCCGCGTTTGGAACGAATGCCGCGAAGCGTTAGTATGCGCCATGGCCTACAACTTCCTGCGCGGCGACCGCGACCAGCCCTTCCTGCTCCCTCCGGACCTGCGCGACTGGCTGCCAGCCGACCACCTCGCCTGGTTCATCCTCGACGTGGTCGACCAGCTCGACCTTGGGCCATTCCTGCGTGCCTACCGCGACGACGGGCACGGTCATCCCGCCTACGACCCCAAGCTGCTGTTTGGCGTGCTGCTGTACGCCTACGCCATCGGGGTGCGCTCCTCGCGGCAGGTCGAGCGGCGCTGCCACGAGGACCTCGCCTTCCGGGTGCTGGCCGGCAACCAGCTCCCCGACCACGTGACCATCGCCCGGTTCCGCGTCCGCCACCAGCAGGCGCTGGCCGGCTTCCTGGTCGAGTCCTTGAAGCTGTGCGCGGCGGCCGGGCTGGTCCGCCTCGGCGTGGTGGCCCTGGACGGCACCAAGGTGGCCGCCAACGCCGCCAGCAGGGCCAACCGCACCCTCGACAAGCTCCAGGAGGAGGTCGACCAGATCCTGCAGGAGGCGGCCGAGACCGACCACGCCGAGGACCGCCAGCACGGCCCCACCCTGGGCGATGAGCTCCCAGCCGCGCTGGCCAGCCCGACCGGGCGGCTGGCCCGCCTCCAGCAGGCCAAGGCGCGGCTGGAAGCCGAGGCCGCCGAGCGGCAACGGCGCTACCAGCAGCGGGTCGCGGACCTGGCCGCGGCGGCCCGGGCCAAGGGCAAGCAGCCCCAGGCGCACATCAAGCCCCGCCGCCGTGATGAGGCACCCAACCCGGGGGCCGTCGCCAACACCAGCGACCCCGAGAGCCGCTTGGTGCCGACCCGAGGCGGCACCGTGCAGGGCTACAACGCCCAGGCGGTGGTGACCGAGCACCAGGTCGTGGTGGCTGCCGCGCTCACTCAGCAGGCCAGCGACCTGCAACAGCTGGACCCCATGCTGCAGGCGGTCGACCAGACCCTGGCTGCCGCCGACCTCGACCAGCGGCCCGGGAGGGTGCTGGCCGACGCCGGTTACTGGTCGATCGCCAACCTCACCGCCATCCCCGACGCGCCCGACCTCTACATCCCGCCGGCCAAGCACGGCCGCCAGGGCAAGCCCCGCAAGGACGGCAAGCCGTCGGAGTCCAAGAGCGATGGTCTGCGCGCCGCCATGGCCGCCAAGCTCGGCAGCGAGCAGGGCAAGGCCTGCTACGCCAAGCGGAAGCAGACCGTGGAGCCGGTCTTCGGGCAGCTCAAGGAGCAGCAGGGCGCCCGCCGGTTCACCCGCCGCGGCTTGGCTGCCTGCGACGCCGAGTGGAAGCTGCTGTGCGGCGCCCACAACCTATCAAGCTCAAGCTCTGGCGCCACACCCGCCGACAAGCCACACCCACACCAACCGCCGCCTGAGCAGCGGCCACCGCCGCCTCGCTTTCGGCGGCGCCCGGCGCCCACCGCCGCACCGCCGGCCGGGTACGTCCGACCCTGGGCGGTGCGGTGCTCCAACCTGCTGGCCGCGGCAATCAAGACAAGCCCTTTCGGCAACACGCTGCTTAATGTCAACGACCTCGTTGGGCCGGGTAGCCTGGCGCCCCACCCATCCACCAGCAGCAGGAGCGGGGCCAGTGGCACAGCTCGGCGCAAACGCCCACGGCGAGGTCCTAGAGCCCGGCCGGGTGCCGGACTGCTACGTTGGCCTGCTGCTCCGCGCCCGCGACCCGGACCAGGCGCCGAGCGTGCTGGTCGTCAGCCCGGCGGCGTTCCTGCACCCTCGTATCCGCCAGCCAGATGGGACGCTGGTGTATGAGCTGGTGACCGGCCACCCCGACCGGGCGCCCCGGGAGCTGGTGTTCTTGGCCGACCTCACCGTTGAGCTACGTGCCTGGCCGGCCGACACCTGGGCCAAGGTCGGGATCGACCCGCAGGCGGCCGCCGGTGCGGTGGTGGCTGGCTGGCAGCGCGGCGACCTGCTGGGCCTGCGGCTGGGCAGGCTGACCGCCGAGGAGGCCCTGGCCTTGGAGCGGCCGGCCATGACCTACGTGCGCGCCCAGGTCGGCGACCGGTTTCAGCGCCAGCTCGGCCGCGCGTACCGGCGGTGGCGGCACCCGTCCAGCGGCCGCCGGCCCGACGACCGCTTCCTGTAGCGGTGGACACCCGCAGGCTGCTGCGGTGTCCCGCGGCGGACACCAACCGTCCGGACACCGACCCTCCGGACACCGACCGTTCGGACACGGACTGCGGTTCCGGAAGCAGCAGCGGACAGCCATGGCGTCCGCGGTGTCCGGTGCCGCAGCCACCCGGACACCCGCTCCGCGGGCCGCGGTGTCCGCGGCGGACACCAACTGTCCGGACACCGGCCGCGGTTCCGGAAGCAGCAGCGGACAGCGGACACCCGACACTGCCGCAGTGTCCGGTTCCGCAGCCACTCGGGCACCGCTCCGCGGGCCGCGGTGTCCGCGGTGGGCTGCCGCAGGACTGCGGCGGACCAGCGGCGCCGTCCAGCACTGCGGCAGCCGCACAATTCGCGCCGCCTGCTCGTCTGCGCTTGTCAACCGGGACGGGCCGGCGTAGCCGGCGGACACCGACGGTCCGGCGGCCCGGACAGCGGACGCGGCTTGCGGACACTGACAACCCGCAACCGCCCGGCGCTGCGGACATCCGCGACTGCGGCAGGTCTCATGCGGACACTGCGGTCCTGGCTGTCCGGCCGGCAGCGGAACCGTTCACCACGGCACCCATGATCAAGCCGGGCCACGGCAGGACGACCGAACACCCCTACGTTCCGAACCGATCGGAAGGTCGCACCGCGACGAGAGCCAGCGTCGCCCCAGCATCAGAGCCCTCCGCGACCCTGCCCCGACGGGGGTCTCGGTGGCCGCCGCCCAAACAGCCTGCGAGCAGTGCGCAGCCACCACTGGCCAGTGGGAGGCTTCAAGGCGGTTGCGCCCGGCTCGTGCCCGCCGTCCGCACGCGGCGGCCCGCCGGCCTGATCGGCTTCACCGATCACGGGCGCGGGGGCCACGACGGGCGCGCTCTGGTAGCGGCTCTCCTTCTCACGACCGATTTCCATGATCACTTGGGCAGACCGCTGGCTGCTGAGGCCCTTACGGCGACTACCTTCATTTTCCGAGAGGAAGGCATCGAACGCCGCTTCAGCGGCCGTGATGACCTCATCTGTCTCCGCTTGATGGTGTAGACAGGCTGCCTGCACCCAGTCTGCCTGGGCTTCAATCTCCAGCTCCACCGCGCGGGGTCGCTTGGTCCAACTCGTCCAGGGTTGGCACGAGTCGAGTAAGGTGATGGATGATTCGCTGCTGCATCACTCCCCGTCCGAGCTGGCTGAGACTGCCGACTCGTTGCGATCGAGGAAGTGCTGTAGCCGCGATCGTGGCGATCTTCAAGAAATCCGCTATGTGGGTCTGTCTCCCGGTCCCGGTGAGGTCAGGCAACGGCATAACCGAGAACCATCTAGCCCAGTGATCTGGCTCGTCCACCACTCGCCTTTTCGTGTGCATCGTGACGGCGATCACTGTGACGTCGCTGATCAGGGTTGCCCCCCGCCGCATCGTGCACGGGTGCAAGAACAGCATGGCAAGCCGTTCCGGATTGTCTATCCCCGGTATATCGACCTCGCTGAAGACATCGCCTTGGTGATATGGCAGCCACAACGGCGGCGCCTCCGCATCGACCCTCGGCTTCCCGCGATAGTCGTACAACTCGGCTACCGCGGGAAGAGGGACGGGCAGGTCGGCCATCTCCTAAGTGCGACCCCGACGAGAGCGGAGAGAGAACTGGCCATCAGCGGCGAGGAACACTTCGTACTCGCTCTTGTACGCCTCCCGCCAGTCGGGAGCGAGCTCGTCAAGCAACTCAGCCGCCAACACATTGCCGGCTGCATGATCAACGAGCGCTGCGGCGTTCGCAAAGGAGTAGAGGTGCCGCGGGGTGACGGTGTAGCCATCACATAGGGGTACCGCGATCCCAGGGCCCCGGCAAAGTAGCGAAATGTCGGAGTTGGTCTCCTGGCGCGCTCTCGCGACGCCACACGCGAGCTGCCTGCTACCTGAGACCGGGGCCAGCGTGTCCGTGGTACGAACTGGACAAATCTCGACGTTGCCGGGGTTCTGCGTCGCTTCGCTTGTGAGCCAAGCGGTAAAGTCCAACTCGTGGCGGCGCCATCGGCAAGCCGCGATCACCGCTTGGAGGGCAACCGTGCCGATCAACCGCCGGACAGCACGCAGCAACCGTGACGAGCCACCTTCCGGTACCGCCGCAGCGAGTCCGGTAACGATCACTCGGCCGGATGGCACCACGGTGACCGAGCCACCTCAGCCGCCAGGCAGGTCCGTCCGTGCCTTTGAGAAGCCAGAGCCTCCCGGCGGAGGCGGGCGGTTGGAGTGGGAGCGGAAGGTTGACCCGGTCGCTGGCATCGGGTTCATGGTGGCGCGGCGTGGCACCTACCATGCTCGGATCGATGCCAAGCATGACGGCTGGCGTTGGAGCGTGTGGACAAACAGCGGCCGAGTCGCTCGCGGTGTCGCTCCGACGTCGGGGCTCGCCGAAAGCGCGGTCGAGGACGTGCTCCTCAGCGCTGAGCAAGCGTGGTGACTGCCCGCCCATACAGGGTCGAGGTAGCGCGAGGGACCGACCCCCAACCGCCAGATCCGTAGCCTGGTGATTGGCGTCCATCTGGTCGGATCCAGACGGATCTGCCCTGCTCAGGTTGGGTGCGCTGTCGACCCAGCCGGATCGAGAAGGATCACGTCGGATCGTCTGGATGATCAAACGGATGATCAAGCGCCTCGGCCAGCTTCTCGCTGCTCGATGAGCCAAATGGGGCAGAGCACAAGATTCTGAATCTTTCAGTGGAATCTGAGGA
>WNFV01010504.1_pt1 | contig 13729 bp, 8 predicted proteins | sample 5400101 | NCBI WGS metagenome assembly WNFV01 (sample SAMN13153361, study PRJNA577476) | soil metagenome | isolation source: 115 cm soil or saprolite under grassland replicate 1 | place: USA:California | collected 2016-06-15 | reverse complement strand
GCAGTGCTCGAGACCATTGATGAATTCGCCGAGCGCGTGCGAATGATCGGTCAGGATCCAGTCGCCAGTCCGCAGGAAATGTTAGGCGCCGCGAGCGTAAAAGTAGCTACGCGGGGCCAGACCATGCGCGAGATGATCCAGGAGGCAGATACGAACCTTCTGACAGTCATTAAAGAAATACGCGCTGGCGTTCGGGCAGCAGATGAGCACGACGACCCTGGCACCGTCGATCTCTTCTCAAAGTTTGTGCAAATACACGAAAAGCATGAATGGTGGCTGCGGGACATACTTGAAAAACACGATGGATTGTTGGACTGATTCGTTTTGGCTCCTCTGGGGATCGCTCTGACTTTTGCTAAAGAGTTACGCCGATATTGTCCAATTACTCGAGGAACGAGGTTAGAACAGTGACGTTTATAAGGCGTTATCGCGGCAGGCTCGCAGCGCGGCAGCCAGGCGTCCTGCGGCCTCGCTTTCGCGTGCGGCCTGGAAGGCGGTGGCGACTAGAAAGAAATAGTGTTCAATGCTATGACATACTCGAACGTTCAGAGGCCTTCGATTTCGTCGCAACCTGATCAACCGGTTTCCGAACGGGAAAGCCCTGTTGGAGTACTCGATCAGTCAGCAAGACGCCACGAAGAAAGTTCACTCCAGCGCGAGAATCAGAATCTCTCTGTCCCAGCCATTGAGTTTCGCGACGTGCATTTCTTCTTTGACGACGAGAAAGTTCTCGACGGAATCAGCTTCACGGTAATGAGAGGCGAGATCAAGATCATCCTGAGTGGTTCAGGTGGTGGCAAGTCCACGATGCTTAAACTTATTCTCGGACTTCTCAAGCCAGATGAAGGGCAAGTTCTAATTGAAGGCGAGGATATTACAAATTATAACGATACACAGTTAAAGCCGGTACGCGACAAGATCGGAATGGTTTTCCAGGAAGGTGGCCTCTTCGATTCGCTTTCGGTCTATGACAATGTCGCTTATCGATTACACGAGGAAGATGTGGCTGAAGAAGACGTTAAACTGGAAGTGGAGCTACTACTTCGTTTTGTCAATCTTGAAAATGAGATGGATAAGCTCCCGAATGAGTTATCTGGTGGCATGCAAAAAAGGGTCGGCATAGCCCGGGCGCTCGTTGGCAATCCCAGGATCGTTTTGTTTGACGAACCAACTGCCGCGCTCGACCCTCCGACAGCGGCAACTATTTCCGCATTAATCATAAGGATGCGCGATCTCGAAAATGTTGCCTCTATCCTGGTGACTCATGAGATGGACACTGTCAAATACATTACGTCTGAGTACGCAATAGTTAGCGAGAAGGGCGAAGTCACGGTTGAAGAGGAAGGAGGTGACTTCTGTCTCAGCAATACGAAAATTCTGATGATCCGCCAGGGTCGCGTCATCTTTAGCGGTACAAATGAAGAATTCGTTAAATCAGAAGACCCATACATTCAGAAGTTCATCAGGGGCACGGAAATGGAACCTGACCACTGACCCAATAGAACTCATTTGAGGTCATGCCTTCAAAGTATTTTCTGCTTCCAACCATTGGTGCCGGAAGACAAACCGTATTGGTTAAAGTGTCCTACTTACAAGCTGAAGCAAACTTACCTGGCAATAACCCCGCAAGCAATGCGATCACCTGAGTTGCCTGATGGATCCGTTTTCATGTCATCTGCCTTCGCGTGAATTACCAGGGAAGTACCACCCTTGGTGAACAGTGAATGACTATCTGCTCCCAGATTTACTCGTGAATTGGTTAAGGTTGCAGTCGCGGTTCCATCAGCCCGCACGATAAAGTTATTCATATCGCCAGCGTGAGGCCCTCGCGGATTCTTTAGTCCGTGCTGCCTTGCGTCAGGATTGAAATGAGCGCCAGCGGATTCGAAACTCGGTGCTTCACACTTAGCCATCGCATGAATATGGATTGCGTGCTTTCCCGGAGGCAGATTCTTTAGATCGAGCTTGATCCTGACCCCCTTGCCTGCTTTGAATAACGTGGCGGTGCCGATGCTCTGGTCTTGAGCATTCTTCAGCTCCACCGTAACACCACTTTGCTGAGCACTGGCATAACACAACAAACAGATCGCCATGGTTGCAACGACCAGGCATATGAAAAATAGTATCCTCATCATTCTCCCTCCTTGAGTTCGCTCTTAGTCCTGAGTCGGCCGCTGAGTTCGATGTTGGCGTGTTTGCAGTCGGTCGCACGCCGAAACCCCTTATGCTCTCACCGATTGTTTCACAACAGGTTGCCCGAAATCACTCACAAAACTTTTCTATCTTTCTTCGTAACTTGTCACGGCAACAAACAGCAGAGGCCAAGACATGTCCTCATAGCGCTCAGCCTGCGTATCGTTTTGTTTCTAACGTCCCTCGGCCTTCGTTGACTGTCCAAATTATTGCACTTTATCAATAGGGACAACCCAATTGTCGGGTTGGAACACGAGTTGAGTTTAAGATTTGAGCATATTCGACTTCGGATTGCAGACATCATGTCTGAACAAACAGGGCCATCATTCAAGGAAGGTAAAATGCCATGAACGGACAACTAAAATTGGGTTTCATCATTATAACGCTGCTATTGGCTGCAGCGTGTTCCAGCGAACCAAAGCAGACTCAGCCAGTAACAACCAAAACCGACAGCGGAACTTCTACGGCGCCTCCGGCAAGAGAGGCAGAGCAGCGTGACAATGCATTGGTTCGTGTCCTTAATACTGTTCCGGGAAATGTGTCGTTTGACATCTTTGCGGACAATCAGAAGGTCTTTGCATCAGTGGGTTTCAAGAACGTCACGCCGTACAAAGAGTTGCCGGGTGATCGACATTCGTTTCGCGTCCGTCAGGCTGGACACGACACCGCGCAACCAGTTGCGGAGAATAGCGAGGGCTTGAGCGGCGGCAAGCACTACACCCTTGTAGTGATGCCCGGTACAAATGATAAGACCACACTCTACGTAGTCAACGACAACATAACCGCTCCTCCAGCCGACAAGGCGCAGGTCCGCGTCATACATGCATCGCCTGATGCCGGCGAGATTGACGTTGTAGATAAACAAGCAAACAAGAAGCTCTTTTCCGGCGTCAATTTCGAAAAGGATACAAGTTACATGAACGTCGACCCAATGAAGACGACGTTGGAGGTGAGACAGGAGGGTCAGGAGAAACCAATAGGGACTTTGGCTAACGCGAATTTCGAAAAAGGCAAATTCTACACAATCGTTGTAACTGGCCATGCGAAAGGAACACCAAGACTGCAGACGTTAATGGTTGAGGATCAACTTGGCAACGCGTCTACGGCAGCTACTGCTTCGCAGGAACGGAAAATGGTGAAGACGAAAGCTTCGAAATACTAGGCAGGAAAGATTCCTTCCCTGCGCCATGAATTAGTGGTTGGTCTGGACTTGCTGAACGAATTGAAAGCAAGTCCAGCCCGTCAAATTTAGCAACCTGAACCCGGCTTTCTCGGTGAGGAAGTGGCCAATACCTTTGACAAAGTGAGTAGTATTCTATTTCCCGTGGCAGAAATATAGCTTTTGCCAGGGTTGGGCCGTTAGTGCGGGAGTATCGTCAAGTGTGAACCCCATTAACCCTTGCGTAACATCATCTCGTTAGAATTCCTGCACCTATAGAGGTTCAGATGTCGCCCGGCGAATCTTATCTGGTCAAATAATGAGTCGCAAACTCGCGCTATTACCAGCACTTCTGCTTCTCATCCTTTCATTAATCACTGCGGTCCCTGGCGTCAGAGGCCAGAAGATACGCGTCCTCCATCGCGAGGACCTTCATGGGGTGGAACGCGAAAAACGAGAAGCGACTCTTGATAAAGACCGAGGGCGAGAGGTCGACAATCCCGCTGAAGCAGAGTCGCTCAACCGCGAGTTGTGGGAATTCGCGCGACACACTCCATACGATCAGATCCTGCCTTATGTGGCGGACGAGCAGCGCAAGTCCCAGGCTAGTCCGAGCGCGGAAGTTGTGTTGCCAAACGGGTGGCGAATAGCTCCAGCCGGTCAACAAGTAGAAGTTGGAAGACTGCCGTACGAAGCTGTCCCCTTTGCAGGCAAACTAGTCGTTCTGGATACGGGCTATTACTACAAAGAGCCGCAGGAAGTCTCTATTGTTGATACTCAATCCGGCCGAGTTGAGAAAACACTCAAGATAAAATCACTGTTTCCGAGCGCGATCGTTGGGGCTGACGGTGACTTGTATATCAGCGGCGGTTTTGATCAGAAAGTCTTCCGAGTCGACCATCACTTCAATGTCGTTCGCGAGTACCAGGTGCGCGGGTTTGCTGCTGGGTTGGCGTCCATCGACGCACAACATCTCGCAGTGGGCTATATGGCCGTCAAGAATCTGAAGGGTGCTTACCTCAACGGGGAATTGGCCATCTTGAATACGGCCGACGGAAAAATAGAAAAAGAAATCGATCTGGGCTATTTCCCCTACGCCGTTCGTTATATAGCTGGCAAACTCTTCGTCACGCTGCTCGGCGAAAACAAGCTATTGATCTACAGCCGCCAGCTTAAACTGATGAAGACAATTTCCGTTGGTCTCACGCCTCAGGAGATGTGCAACGACGATCAGTGGTTGTATGTCGTAAATACCGATTCGGATAGTCTCTCAGTCATTGATACACGGACCAATCGCTTGCTCTCGACGATCTCTTTAGCGGAGAAGGGAAGTGAATTCGGCACAGCTCCGTCTTCATGCGCCGTCGATTCGACAAGGCTATACGTCACGTTGGCAGACACCAATTCGGTGGCCGTTCTCGATCGTTGGAATAGAAAGCAGTTGGGTCTAATTCCAACTGGGTGGTATCCGACGAAAGTCTTGCTCGATAAAGACAAGCTTCTGGTAGTCAGCGCGAAGGGAATACGTCCTCGCCACCCAAATCCCAACGGGCCGAGAATAGCGTCGGCGAGCAGGGTCGAGGAGTATGTGCTGAATTTGCTCAAAGGTAGCGTGTCGATCATTCCAAAGAGTGAGCTTGAACGGAATGCTAAATCATGGACTGACCAGGGTAATTCAGGGTCGCCAATTTTCGATGCCCGGCAAGCCCTGAAGTTACCAATCAAACACATCTTTTACATTATCAAGGAAAATCGCACCTACGATCAGGTGCTCGGCGATCTAGGCAAGGGCAACGGTGATACGAAGCTCACGTTATTCGGTGAATCCGTGACTCCGGTTCAGCATCAATTGGCCCGTGAGTTTGTGACGCTCGACAACTTCTTCGTCAACGGCGAAATCAGTGTATTGGGACACGCTTTCACCACAAGTGGTTATGCGAGCCCGTTCGTCGAATGGCTAGGCAACCTGAGCTATTCGGCACGCTGGAAGGGATATCCGTTCGGCACGGTGCCGGCCACGATGTCTCCTGTTTACCTCTGGGATCTTCTGGACGACAAGAAGGTCGACTATCGTATTTACGGCGAAAATTATTTTCTCTTCACTCGTGCCTATCGGATTCTTGTTGAAAGGTCTGGTGCTAATAGCGATCTGGCACGCAAGTTCTACGACAAGAGCATCCTGGCCGCAGCTGGCGATGATCGCGGCACCGAGTTCAATGAGCTGGCCAGGGCTTATTACGGCCATGCCAACACGCGCCAGGACGCATACAAACTGCTGGGGAATCAAGATTTTCTAAAGAGTCTTTCGCGCTTTCTAACAGCCGACCAAAGTTTCGCGGAGGCGATTGTCCACGACGACGTACTGCGCCATCGTTTCGCTGATTATCTCTACCATTATCCGTTTAATTTTCGCTCGTGGGACTTGAAGTATTCGGACCTGGATCGTGTGCGCGAATGGAAGGAAGACTTTGAAACTCAGATTCGACTGGGTAATGTTGCGCAGCTCAATTACATCTGGCTGCCAAACGATCATACCGATGGCGCCAACACAAAGATTCTCAATGCGTTTGAGTTTGTCGCTCAGAACGACGCCGCTCTCGGTCGCATTGTTGAAATCATTTCGCACAGCTCTGTTTGGAGGGATTCTCTGATTCTCGTCGTTGAGGACGATGCTCAGAACGGCCCGGACCACGTCGACGCAACTCGCACGATTGCCTTTGCTGCTGGACCATACGTCAAACGCGGAGTTCTGGTGAGCGATCGGCACGATCAACTTAGCATGTTGCGCACGATCGAACTCTTGCTCGGATTGCGGTCGCTAAATTCAGCAGAGCAACTGGCGGCGCCAATGTTTGGTATTTTTACAGACACTCCTGACTTTCGTCCTTTCGTTTCCACTGAACCCTCGAAGCATCTCGCCGATGCTGATCGCGAACGCTATCGGAAGCTTAGACGATAAGCTAAAAACCAACATAGTCGCCACGCTGGTAGTACCTGCTTAATTAATTAATGTAGTTTGGAAGCGCGTCCCCAAATACTGTTCACATGCTTGCCAAGCTACCTACGAAGGCGTATCCGTATACGGCCGCCATCAATATCCAACGATGCCTGCTGACGATGACGTAACTGACTACAAACGAAATAATCGTTTGATTGAGCAGGCAAAACTTGGGCTCGAACAGATGCGAGGCTCCGATAAGTAAAAAGCATCGTTATGAAACGCTTCATGTTTGTCGTCTGCGTTTTCCTCGTTCTGGCTTCAGCCATGTTGGGTCAGACCAGGCAGAAGCCGATGCCAATTGAACAAGCAGAAGATGTCGTACGGATCAATACGGAGCTGGTTCAGACCGATGTCATGGTCTTCGACAAACAAGGGCACTTTGTAAATGGGCTGCGTGCCGGGGACTTCGAGCTGCGCATCGATGGAAAGTCGCAACCTATCAGTTTTTTTGACCTGGTCAGCACGGGAAGCGCAAACGAGGAATCGCAACTGGCTGCTGCACGCGGCCCTCGGTCCGGGACAGATGAGAGTGCTCCAGTGTCCGTCGAGCTCGATCGGCGACGAATGATTTTTTTCTACGTGGATGACCTGCACCTGGCGGCAAACAATCTCGTTTCAGCCCGCAAGCTACTGCTCAATTACATTGAAAAATACATGCGGCAGAACGATGAGGCAGGTATTACGTCCGCGAGTGGTCAGATAGGGTTTTTGCAGCAACTCACCGACAACAAATCCGTCCTTCGCGCAGCGATTGAACGGCTGAAAATCCGACCCTATTTTGTCAGCGATTCTGAACGCCCGTCGATGACGGAGTATCAGGCGTTGGCTGTCGAGCGCAACAATCGCGATGTGATTGATTATTTTGTTGACGAGCTGATGAAGGATCTTCCTAATCTGTCTACCATTTGCGGCTCCCGGAGGCTTGCCGAGGGGAAGAGCGGAGCAGCACGTGAGAAATCGTGCGCGTACGATGCTGCAACAGGCCGCAGCAATCTCGACAAACTCACTCTCCGGTCTTGAGAGTCTTGTACGCTCGTCGAGCAAGTTACCCGGGCGTAAGCTCGTCTTTTTCGTTTCGGACGGCTTTTTCCTCGACGATCAGAACTCGAACAATCGCGACCAGCTGCGTCACATTACCAGTCTGGCCGCGCGCAGCGGTGTGGTGATCTATTCGATTGATGCGCGCGGCCTGGTCGCCAGTTTGACTGACGCCAGCAGCGATGTCGCCCCGGATCCCTCCGGCCGTCTGCAACGCATTGCCGCTGGTGAACTCGTAGAATCACAAGACGCGATGAACGCCCTTGCCAGTGACACTGGCGGACGTTCTATCTTCAACACCAATGCCCTGGATGCGGGCGTTAGACAGGCGGTAGAGGAGACTTCTACTTATTACTTGCTTGCCTGGCGGCCCGAACGTAATGAACAAAAGAGCGAGAAGTTTCGCCACATCGAGGTCAATGTTATCGGCCGGCCCGAGCTCAGTGTGCGTGTCCGTAAAGGCTTCTTCGATCTTGAGCGTGCTCCCGTTTCGGCCCGCCAGTCCAAAAACCTCGATCAGAAAACTGATGAAGCGAAAGAGAAAGCAGCAGAAACACAGCTTCGCGCGGCGATCACCGCTCCATTTCCAGAACGTGGCCTGCCAGTTTCATTAAGTCTTACCTGGACCGATACTGCAGAGAAACGACAGATTCTGAATATCGCGGTGAAAGTAAACGGCAGGGCCGTCTCGTTCGAAGGAGAAAACGGCAAACAGAAGGCAGTTGTTGAGAATGACGGAACAGTATTGACTGAAAAGTCACACCTGTACTACTTAATAACATTTGAGTGTTTTCTTCTAAAGTCACAAGTAACGCTGGTTTGGTCCTTCTACTTCGCTTGAACATATCGTGCGACGAATAAATCTACAGAGTGTAACTGTTGCCCGCTCGAACACAATTCGAGACATCAATCGTCAGATCGTTCTCAATTATGTGCGCGAAAGAGGACCAATCTCCAGGTCGGAGATTGCGCATGAAACTGCGTTGCAACGCTCCACGATCTCACTCATCATGGATGAACTGAAAGCTAATGGGTTGATTGAAGAAGTAAGCGGAGAGTCAACAGGCGGCCGACCTCCAATCTTGCTCTCCTTGCGGACAGCGGACGCAGTGGCCATAGGAGTGGACCTTGGCACTGTCAAAACGGTTCTGGCAACTAGTGACCTAGCTGGTCGCGTGCTGGAGCAGGAAGAATTTACGACAAATCCCGACGCCGCTAAGACAATTCGTGAGATCGTCCAGCGAACCCGCAAGCTCGTCGCAAAGAACAAACGCACTGTTGAAGGCATTGGCATCAGTTTGCCCGGACTCGTTGACCCCGACGCGGGCAAAATCTACATACCGCACTTCCAGTGGCGAGATTTACCATTGGCACACGAGTTAAAGCGTGCTGTCGGATTGCCGGTGACGGTTGATAACGATGCCAATGCCGCTGCGCTTGCCGAACTCTGGTTTGGTCGTCCCGAGGTCCGCCAAGTACGAGATTTCATCATGGTGCTGGTGGAACAGGGTTTAGGAACCGGCATCGTTTTTGATGGGCAAGTTTACCGAGGTGAAGCCGGAGCAGCCGGCGAGTTTGGTCACATGACAATTGGTGTGGGAGCACCTGTCGCGTGCGCCGCTGGAAGTCGTGAGTGCTGGGAAGCTTTTTCATCCGAGCGCGCGGCATTGGCACGCTATGCGAAATTGTCACGCAGATCAAATGGATCTACCAACATCAACTTTGGCCGGCTCATTGATCTCGCACTAAAAGGTGATGCGTCTGCATGCGCTGCTTTGAAAGAGACGGCCCACTATCTGGGTGCCGGTATATCCAACCTCATTCAAGGCTTGGCACCCCAAGCCGTGATCGTGGGTGGTCCAATTGTACGAGCCTGGTCGGTCATTTCTGAAGATCTCAAACGCGCTGTGGAGACCAGCATGTGTCGCGGTCTTCCTTCCACCCGCATCATAGCCTCAACGTTGGGACCCCAGCCGACTCTTATGGGAGCGATAAGTCTCGTATTGGCGAGCAAATTCGCTTCGGTGTCAGTGACTTGATCACAACCTTGTAGAAAAGCGATCCGCCTTCGGAACGAGAGTTTAGTTGTCCCCGCGAACTAATTAACAGCTGGGAGAATCTTCTTGACAAGAAAAAGAATTCGTAATATATGGTTTTGATCAGTCGTGCAACAAAGTGTCTTAGTCCGTTTGGCAGGAGTCGGAACCCCCATTAATTTGTATATTGTTTGAAATTTTTGGATCACCGTCTCATGCTTTCGTCATCTGCAATCTTGTAACCACTTTCGTTAGGGCAGTTTAGTTTTCGAGCAGCAAGTAGGAATGTTCTTTGCGTGGGTAAAGTTCCTGATCGGTTACCATTGATCTGTGTTGTTTGTCCGGCGTTCTCAATTGAGGCTCATTTCACAACTGAGAACTCTTCTCTTGCAATACTTTCAGTATTCGAACACTTAACTCGGCACTCGCTCGCTGAGGCATGCGGTCTAAAGGATGACTCTCCGGCCAGTACGTAGAGCGTAACACTGAGGAGGTTCGGTTATGTCGAAGAGGCTTGGACTTCAAGTGGTTTTGTTCCTTCTGAGTATTGGTCTGCTGGCAGCGGTGCATGCCCAGACGAGTACCGTGGGAAATATCAGTGGCAATGTGCGCGATCCTCAGGGTGCTGGCGTCCCCAAGGCTGAAGTTACAATCACTGAGGAAAGAACGGGGGTCTCGCGTACAGTCATGAGCGACGACAATGGCTTCTACTCCGCTCCGAGTTTAGCTGTTGGTAAATACACTGTGAGCACTTCGCCACAGGGCTTCAAGAAAACAGTCGCGAGTGAAGTGGATTTACACGTTGCTGAAAATAGGGTAGTCAACCTGGACCTTCAGCTGGGTCAAGTAAGTGAAACGGTCACCGTCTCAGCCAATGCTACGCCGGTCGAGACCCGGAGTGGCGATGTGAACAGTCTCATTTCAGAGAAGCAGGTGACCGAGCTCCCGCTGAATGGTCGCAACTATGCTGCTCTAGTAACGCTCGTTCCGGGTTTGTCGGCACCAAATGAGTCTGGGGCCTTTGGTACTCAGGGTACCGGGCTCGATTCTCACGTGGACGTATCGGTGAATGGCAACCAATCAAACGCCAACATGTGGACCGTTGACGGCGTTAACAATATGGACGTCGGTTCCAACGCCACACTCCTGGTGTTTCCTTCGATTGATTCCATTGCAGAATTCAAAGTTGAGCGCAATAGCTTCAGCGCAGAGTATGGTCAGGCACAGGGCGCCGTTATTAACCTGGTGACGAAAGGCGGCGGCAATCAATTTCACGGCACCGGCTTTTATTTCCTGCGCGATGACAGTCTCAACGCCAACGACTTCTTCCTTAACGCCGCTTCTCAGACTAAGGGGCAGTTAAAGTATAAGAACTTTGGCGGCAATTTCAGCGGCCCGATTATCAAGAACCGGGTCTTCTTCTTCTGGTCTGAGGAGTGGCGACGCGAGCGGCGCGGCACGGCGCTTACCGGTCACGTTCCGACTCTTGGTGAGCGAGCGGGAGACTTCACTGGGCCACTTGCGACAAATCTAAGCGGAATAGTGAAGCCAAGGGATCCGCTGACTTGTCAAAGGAGTCCTACCACCGGGCTACTCGTGAGAGATGCTGATGGACAACCCATAGGTTGTCAGCCCTTCCCTGGCAACAAGATCCCGACAGACCGGCTTAGCCCTGCAGGTCTTGCGTTGATGGGAATCTTCCCCGCCCCCAATAATGCATCCGATCCGCTTGGAACCAACTGGGTCTCAGCGCCATTGCAGCCGGTTAACACGCGTCAGGATCTTATCCGCGGCGATGTGACTATCACCGACAAGATGAACCTGATGATTCGCTATATACATGAGAACTGGACCCATGGCGTCGCGTCAGGCAACTTCTGGGGCGACACCCCATTTCCGACGCTATCCTCTGACTGGGACCAGCCCAGCCGGAGTTTCTCAGTTAAGTTAACCAACACGCTGACGTCGACGGCAGTCAACGAATTCCAGTTCTCGCGCGCCGGCAATGACATCTTCATTGCGACGAGCCCTTCAACCGAGGCGCTCAACCAGGCGGTCGCTGCAGTATTCCCAACCGTGTTCCCACGAGTCGCCGGGACCGGATATCCAACCGTCGGCTGGGGCGCAGGTGGTATAGGCAATCTCTGGCACCAGGCTCCTTGGCAGAATCATGAGGACCTCTTCACCTGGAAGGACGACTTCTCCAAGGTGTGGGGCAACCATGATTTGAAATTCGGCGGATTGTTCAGCCATAACATCAAGAACGAGCAGCCGAATGGCGGCAGCGGTATCTACGTAGTTCAGCAAGATGGAGGCCGTACGGGCAATGCTATCGCGGAGTTGTTGCTGAAAGATTTGCCTATCCTCGAATACACTGAATACGAGCGTCAGGATACTACTCTGGGACGCTGGCACGATGTCGAGTTTTTCGGAAATGACGTGTGGAAGATGCGGCCTAACGTCACGCTGACCTTGGGCCTACGATACTCGATCATTCCGCCTGCATACGCTAAAGATAATCGCATCACCAACTGGATCCCTGAACGCTATGACGGAATTAATCTGAATAGTGGGTTCGTTCGAGCGGATCAAGCTGACGCAGCCGGGCTGCCAAGAGCTTTGGTGAACACCTATCATGGCGGTTTCCAGCCACGTGTGGGTGTCGCCTGGGACATTAATGGTGATGGCAAGACTGCGCTTCGTCTCGGTGCTGGGCGCTATATGAGCAGAGCAAATGTAATCTCGGGTCTCCTCCGGTTGGCCAATAACCCGCCTTGGAACACGATAGTAGATTCTGGTTGGAATTCTGATGCTGTTGCTCTGTCTGACTGTCCGACCTGTCGAAGTCTCGATACCATCAACCCAGGATTGAGAACTTCTACGGCCGGTTTGGGAGGCATAAACTCCATTGATCCAAACTTCAGGCCCGCTGAAAGCTGGCAGTGGAATGTAACGGTCTCGCGCGAGATCATAAAGAACACCGTGGCGGAGGTTTCTTATGTCGGCAACCATGGCCTGCACATCTGGCGCTTCATCAATGGTAATTACAATGAGGTGATCCCGAGCGCACGTGCAGCGGTGGCCGCAGGAGCAAACGGTAATGACTTCCGCCGGTTTGGCTTTTCAAACAATGTAACCAGGGACGAGTCAACCGGCGACTCAAATTACCATGGGCTTCAGGTTACGCTGGACCGCCGCTTTACGAACAGGTTGGCATTCCAGGCCTTTTACACGCTGTCAAGGACGATCAGCAACGTCCCGACTCAGTCGTACCAGAGCGCAACTACCGACGTGTTCAACTACGACCTGGATAAAGGATACTCTGACCTTGACCGCAGACACGCGTTTGTATTTAACGCGGTCTACGCGTTGTCGTCGTACAAAAATCTGGGCAAGCTCGGAAGTGCAATTCTGGGCGATTGGCAATTGAATACCATTGCCTCGTTCTACAGCGGCACGCCGCTTAACATCCTTTCGGGGGTCAACAGGGCTGGGCTTATTGGCAATACAACCCAGCGTCCCGACCGTGTTGCAGGGGTGCCTCTTTATCTGCACACCCCCGGCGACCCAGTTGCGATCATCAATCCGGCTGCATTTGCGATTCCCGCCCCCGGAACATTCGGCAACCTGAAACGTGGCGATGTCCGCGGGCCTGGCATCAGCAACATTGACTTCTCAGTGGCAAAGAACTGGAAAGTGAAAGAGCGCTATGGCATTCAGTTCCGAACTGAGATGTTTAATGTTTTCAACCATACGAACTTTAGAGCGCACAATGCCAGTACGGCCGGCGGCGGGATTGAGAACAACCTTAGCAATTCTGGATTTGGTCGCGCTAGTTCGAGCCGAGGACCACGCGAGATTCAGTTTGGCTTTAAGTTCACTTTCTAAGTTCGTTCATCCTACTTGACTGAAGATGGAGGGCCTTGATTATCGGCCCTCCATCTTAGTTTTGTGGGAACCGAAAGTTCGGAAGGAAATACTTAACCGAGCGCAACTCTAGTTGCTTCTTCGCCGTGCGGCTGGCATATTGGAAATAGATTGGTTCTGCGGCGAATTTAGTCCTATATATTTTTTTGTAATGCATTCACGAGTTGCCTGCCTCTTTCTTTCGCTCCTGCTCCTACCGTTTCAATCGCCTCGGGATTCGATTCGGCAACATTATGAAGCAGCCGAAGCGCACCACCGATCCGGCAATCTGGTTGCGGCCGAGGGTGAGTACGTGGCGATCCTTACCGAGGCCTATCAAGGGCTGGGAACGATCTACACGGCCCAGGCGAACTATCAAGAGGCCGTTAGCGCGCT
>WNFV01006551.1_pt1 | contig 13729 bp, 9 predicted proteins | sample 5400101 | NCBI WGS metagenome assembly WNFV01 (sample SAMN13153361, study PRJNA577476) | soil metagenome | isolation source: 115 cm soil or saprolite under grassland replicate 1 | place: USA:California | collected 2016-06-15 | reverse complement strand
TCCCTCCCGCCGGGAAACCCGGCCAGAAACCGCCGAGCACTGACGAAACTAGCCGAATCAGCCGCTCATCTCAGGGACAAGCAACCCAACACGCCGGACACGAAACGCATCCAGTTCACCCCAGAAGATACGCACCCAAACCGTTCAGGAGCCGGCCGAAGGCGACCCGGCGTGACTTCTCTGTCGCGTCCTCGGAAAGTTCCGCGTACTGCTTGAGCAGTCTGGCAACGCTGTGCATGCCGGGCCAGACGCCAGGCTCCAACCGGACCACCACCTGCCCCGGGACTGGTGCGGGTAGCGCGTATAGGAGATCGGCTACGGTGTTGGCGGGTACCGCGTCGGCCGAGTCCGGGTCGGCGGTGATCGGGGCGGGTGGGCTGAACCCGTCACCGGCGGCGGTGGTTGACGGGGTGAACGCGGCGGTCCGGCTGTCGATCACGACAAGATCGCCGGGCCTGATGTCGACCTTCTTCGGATCGACGACGGTGATCTCGTCGCCGCGGCGTCGCACCGCCTGTGGAGGTTCCGCTTCGTCTGTTGCGCCGGTTAGCCGGAGGGCCTGAGTCACGACCGACACGGCGGTGGCGCGCGGTACCGTGAAGACCTCGTCGGCACGTGGCGGGATGGCACGAACGAGCGACACCGCCTCGACGGCGTCGGCCGGCATCACGTCCCGCACGGCAAGGCCGACGGTGATGTCCTCGTCGAAGTTCTCGGCCAGCCACAGGTCGAGCTGCGGCTCGGCGGCGAGGTCGTCGGACGTGCGCGCCCAGTGCCACGCGTCGCCCATCTCGGACCGCTGGTACAGCATGCGCCGCCGGGTAGCCTGCGGTGGCGGGTCGTCCCGGATGCTCCAGGGCGCCAGGCCCGACGAGTCAGCAGCACGGCGTTCGAGCCACCCGAGCGCCACGCCGAGGTCGTCCGGCTGGTACGGCCCGGACCGGCTGCCGTCGGTGAGTTTGCCTTGGGGGACGATCACGTGTACCGGCGCGGCCGGTCGTAGTCCTCGGCGGTTGGCCCTTCCAGCTCGTTGCACCAGCGCCGATCCCGGGGCCAGTTCGGTCACCACGGCGGCGAGGTCGAGATCGACGCCGACCTCGAGGCTTTGTGTGGTGAGCAGGACGTCGACGGCGGGGTTGCCGGTGAGGCTCAGTACGTTGTCCGGCAATCGTTTGAGGTCTGCCGGCCGGACCTGGCCGCACACCATCACCACGTTCGGCACTCGACCTCCGTCGATGTGGCGTGTCCGCAGCGCGTGGGCCACCTCGACCGCCATCCCGACGGTGTTGACGTAGCAGCCGACGGTGCGCACGGCCGCGGTGTCCGGTGTCGGGTCTGCCAGCAAGCCGATCACCTCGTCGGCCATCAGCGCCGCGACGCGACGCCGCGGCACGGCTGTCGCAGCGGGCCAGTCCTTTGTGGATACGAGGCGGACTGGTTTCGGCTTGGTCATCCGGTCCCGCAGCACCGGTTCGTCGGCCAGATCCTGCGGTTCGACCCCGACGCCAGGCCCGCCTGTGGTGTCGTGGCCCGGGGTGGCCGTGGTTTCGACGACCTGCAACCCTGGCGCCGTGATCGGCTCGTCGGCCACCGAGACGAGCCTGGCGATCCGCCGCGCTGTCGTCAGGAGCTGCCCTGACAGGTGTGCCTCGTCGACGACCACGGCCGCGTCGAGTGCCAGCAGCCCGGCCTCGCGGGATCGGGCACGAGGGGCCGTGCCGTATCCGCGCAGTAGCAGGCGGCTGCCCCACATGTCGGGTGTCGCGCAGATGACCGCGCAGGCGGTGGGTTCGTCGCGCCAGTCCCGAGACGGCGCTGTCCCGCCCCGCAGGCGGGCCACGACCAGCGGGTCGTTGTCGTGCGCGAGCCGACCATGCCAGTTTGACGGCCGGCGCAGGGTCCGCAACTGCGTGGCGACCTCTGCCAGTACGCCGTCACGGGAGTTGCGCAGGGCCTCCGCAACGTACGCGGCGTGCTCGTGCTGGTCGTCCACGAGGACCCGACGGCCGACCACCATGGCCAACCTGCGCGGCGGGCGTGGCTGGTCCAGCCCGGCGGTCAGTGCGACCGCGAAGACGTGCACGTCGATGACGGAGGTCTTGCCGGCTCCAGTCGGGGCGACGATCCGGCCGGGCCATGCCCCCTTGTCCAGCAGTTCGTCCAGCAGCCGTTCCTGCCATCTGAACGGCGGCTGACCGTCGTGTAGTTCGCGGAAGAAAGCGGCGAAGTCCTCACGTGTGAGGGTCACGGCCGTACCTCCGCATCGGCGTCTATGGGCCGTGGTGTCCCGCAGGCGACATCGTAGGGCACCAGCAGGCCGCCGCCGAGGTGACGGCTCTGACCGATCGCGGCCACGGTCTGCGCCCCGGCAAGGTTGCCGAGCCACAGCAGCGCCGTGTACGGGCGGACGACCGCGTCGGTGTTGACGCGGTGCGCGTAGGCGCCGACGTCGGTAGTACGCAGCGGCCACGCCCGCACGACGGCGGCGCCGGCCTGCGTGACGGCCCGTGCGAGGCGCACGTAGCCGGCGTCGCCGCGGCCGGGGACGGTGGGCAGGTGCTGTTTCCAGACGAAGCCCACCGACAGCAGCGCGGCGTGGCTGAAGGTCCATTCCGCGGTACGCACACCGCGGATGTCCGGAACGGCCGCGGGTTCGGTACGCCACAGCCGCAGCCGTCCCGGGTCCGGCGGTGCCCAAAACCGGTGGCCAGCGACGACTCGTGCCGGGCCGACGAACCGGATCACCCGGCCGCGTGGACCCCGTACGGACCGCAGGCCGTCCACAGCTCGGGCCAGCACCTCGACGTCGGTGGTGACGGTCTGGGGCGGAACCAGGATGATCAGCAGGCCCGCGGACTTGACACCGCCGACGACCGGCGCGGACGCGTCGAGTAGGTGCACGGCGAGCCGGTTCGCCGGCCGTGGCTGCCCGGGTGGGTACACGCCGGTGATCAGCGGCGGTGCGCCCTCGCCGATCCATTTGATGAGCGCGCGGTGAACGGCGATTGCCCATCGCACCCGGTGCGGGGGCGGGACAGCCTCGGACAGGGGCACCAGGATCGCCTGTGCCCAGGGCACGTCGGCTACCGGTTCCTCGCGCGGCATGTATCGCATCGGCTCGACCGCCTCCCGGGGCGGCTCGTCCGATGTTGACTCCTCATCGGTGCCGTAGGCCGCCCGCGGCTCGGGCGGCATGGCCGAGCGGCGTGCGTGCGCCGCCATCAGCTCGGCGGTGCGGCCGGGCCGGCACACGCTGATGTCGGTCCCGCCGGGTGTGAACAGCCCGGCGTCACGTACCAGATGGTGTGTCGGCTCGGGCTGGTCGCCGGCGGCCGCGGTCAGCCGCACCGGCGACTCGGTCGTGCCCAGGTAGGGCACGTCGCCGCACAGCGCCCCCAGTGCCTGCTGCACCTCCCGGGGTGGCTCTTCCCGCCAGGACCAGACGAACCTTCCGGCGACGGCCACCGACGTGCCCGGCGGCTTCGGGAACTTCTTGACCCGCAGCGCCTTGCCGGGCCGCTTGAACAGCGTCCCGTCGTCGCGGTACGCGATGCCGCTGACCCCGGTGACGGTGATCTGCGGAATCACCGCTCCGTCCGGCGGGTGCTCCTCCAGCCACCGCAGCGCGGTCTCGTCGGCGTCGCACGGACGCAGCCCATCGCCGTCGGGCACCGCGCGCGGGCCGAAACCCGCCGCGCACAGCAGGGCCGCATGCAGCCGCACCAGCGACGGCATCGGCTCCGGGCGCCCGTCCGGGGCGGCGCCCTGGTACGTACCCAGCGGGAGCTCAGCCTCGATCGTGAATCTCACGACTGTTGCTCCTCGTCCACCGCCCCGGCCGCGATGTTAGGGTTCCCGGTCACGTGCAGGACCACGCCGTTCCACTGGGCCCCGGCGGCGCGTTCGGCCTCGGCCAGCGCGTCAGCCAGTAACGCGTCGGCGGCGGGAATCGACAGCGGCTCGAACTCGATCCGCTCGGCGCCGCGGTCGATCTGGACACGCTTGGCGCTGCCCTCCTTGTGGACCAGGTCGTAGTTCGCCCGCAGGTACAGCTCCGCGTCCGAGCGGGCCAGCGCGTCCAGCGCGAGCGCGGCGAGCAGCGCCCGGCATGCCGCGTCACCTTCGTTGCCGGCGCCGAACCGGATCTGGCGCAGGGTCGCGAAGCTCAGCACGTGCGAGCGGATGATGCGGTGACACGCCACTCCGGCCAGCGCCTCCAGGGTCGGCGGTATGCCGCCAAGCCCCATCGTCGAGGCCGATACTTTCTTTTCGCCGGTGGCCTTGCCGGCCTCCCTGACTACCTTGTCATAGGTGGCGCCGCTGAGCTCAGCCCGCTGGCTCGCGGCCAACTCCTTGAGCGCCACTTCACCGAGCTCGATCTTCATACCCACCGGATCAACCCTCGCCCCGCCACGCATGGAGGTGCGATCGTCGGCGCAGAAGCCGATGATCTCCCCGACCAGCGCGCTGCGCCACCGCCCCTGATGCGAGGCGCGGCTGGAGTCCCAGCTGCCGAAGATGAGGCTGACCGGGCTGACGTCCAGCAGCGCCCGCGCGTTGGCCGGGGTCGCATTGCGGACCGCCCGATACGCGTCGAGCTTCGTCACCGGCTGCCCGTCCACCGTACCGGCGCGGATGTGCCCGTCGAACGCACGGTGCGGCAGGGTCAGGTCCGAATACTCCGCCGGCTCCCCGTCTCGCGTGTAGGTCACCACGATCCGCGGCAGCCGGCTCAGCACCGGATGCCCATCCGTGATGGCCTGTTGCAAGGCCTGCTCGCACCGGTTGAGCTGGCTCTGCTTGCTGTCGATCAGAACAGCATGCTGGACCGCGCCGTCGAGGTAACGCCGTTCGTACGCATAGGCGCCCTTCCTGTCGCCTTGGTTGCTGCTTGCGAACTTCGCCGGCGCCACGGACGCCTGCGCACCACCGGCAGGCTCCAGTTCAGTCACCGAAGTCAGGCAACTCGCACCACCCGGAGACGCCGCCTCCAGCAGCAGACCTAGATCGATGGTCGACACAGTGATTCCTCCTCTACTTGCATGATCAGATGGCATGTAAGGTTCGCCGGCATGCAGCCGCCGAGGAAGGTCGCGCGCGATGTTGGTGTACGCTGACCCGTCTCGTAGGGTCAGGTCGTCCTGGCACGCCCGCTCGCATGACCAGGGTGTGGCCGTGGCCGGCGTGAGGTGACCGTGTATAGCCGGCCATTTCGAGCTGGATGGAAGGCAGCCGGATCGAGCAACCAGACAGCGACGCCGAGGACTCCTGCCCCGGTGTCCCCGGATGCGCCAACCGTCGGGTCAAGACCGAGTCGGACACGTCTCCGGCCCTGGATCCCATTCGGATCGATCTCCGGCGTCCGCGCGGGCCCCGCGACCTCCGGGGCCGGCACCGAAGGGCTACTCACGCGGCTTGCGCCTCCGTGCTGCCGACCGACCGGTTCGGAGCGCGAGGCGGCACAGCGTGTCCGCACGGGGATCCTTCATCGAGGCTTCGTCCCTGTCAAGGTCATCCATCTGAGACTGGCATTGCTCCCACCTTCCGTTCTTGGTTTCGAACTCGGCACCCATCGAGGTGCCGAGGTTTGATCGCCTCCCCGAGCTGGCACCCGTATCACCAGGCGCATACGCGCCACGGTGCCAGTCGGGCAAGTAGCGCTTGGTTGGCTTCCCAGCCGTCGGGGAACTTGGCTGGGACGTTCAGGTGTACCGGCTCGGTGGAGGGGTGCGCGTCGAGCAGTTCGGGGATGCCGCCCCGCGCGACCATGACGCAGGCGTGGCGGTGCCGGGAGGACAGGACGCACAGCCGTCCGGCTTCGAGGTGGAACGCGGTCGCGTCGCGTCGTCCGGACAGCGGGTGCAGCACGATCGTCACGTCGTATTCGCGTCCTTGGAGCCGGTTGGCGGTGTCGACGGTGATGTCTTCGCCCGCCGGGCCGAGGTGGGTGCGGATCGCGGCGGCTTGGTCGCGGTGCGCGGTACCGATCGCGATCCTGTCGGCGCTGACCGGTGATCCGTCTGGCGACCGTTCCGAGTAGGCGACCGCGCCGCGTTGCAGTACCCGTACCGCCAGCTCGGCGCAGGCGGAGGTTGCCTGGGCATCGGTGCGGATCGCGTGCCGGGCGGGTAGCTCGTACAGCGCCCACCCGGCGGCCGCTGCCAGTTCCAGCGTCTCGTCGAGCGGCTCGCGACGAAGCGCTGTCGTGGTGAAGTCCAGCCGCCGTTGCTCCGGTCGGGTGGCGGCCGCAAAACCGGTGAACGGGTAGAACGCCTCGGCGACCACGGGTGCCGCGGTGGCGGGTAGTCGCCAGGAGACGGGTAGTCGGTGTACCGGCATGTCAGGGTAGTGGCGTTGCAGTACCGCGACGGCGCTTTGCAGGGGGTCCCAGGTGAGCCCGGTCCAGCGGTCGATGTCGATGGTGGAGAACGGGTCGAGCTGGCCGGGGTCACCGACGAATAGGGCACGGTCGAAGCGGGGGGCGACGCGTAGCAGCATGTCGGAGCGCATCTGGTACGCCTCGTCCACGATGGCCCAGGGCCAGGTGCCGTCGTTGACGGTGGCCCATTTCGCGGCGGTACCGACGATGACGCGGCGGCCGGGCAGGTCGGTGACCTTCGACGCTACGGTGACTGAAGGCAGGGCGAGGATGCGCGACGGCGGCATGTAGTCCTGCGCCGACAGCCGGCCGATCGCCAGGCCAGGGGCGGTCTGGGCGATGCGGACGGCGAGGTCGTCGACCTGTTCGTTGGTCTGGGCGACGACGATGAGCGGGTCACCGGGGGCGGCCAATTCGATGGCGGCGCGCACGACCAGAGTGGACTTGCCGGCCCCGGGTGGGGAATCGACTACGACGCCTCGGTGCATGCCGGAGAGATCAGCGAGCACAGCGCGAAGGATGTCGCCTGTCATGACCATTCCTCGTCCGCGTCTTCATCGTCGGGTACGTACTCGGGGGGTGGCCCGCCGTGAGTCCAGGGCGTGTCCTGGCGGGCGGGGAATGTGGCCAGCGGCTGGTAGCTATCCAGGATGGACGTGTAGCAGACCCGTTCACCGATCTCAGGCACGGTGCCGGGGGCGGGGGTCAGAGCGCGGCCCATGCCGCCGGCAAGTTCGAGGAGCACCTCGCCTCCGTCAACATCGAGGACGGTGGCCCTCTGGGACGGGCGGGTAGGGGCGGTGACGATGGTCCCGGCCGGCAGGAGTACCGGGTCCGAGGTGCTGACGGTGATGTGAGGGCGCAGCTTGCGCGAGCGGCCGGTGCCTTCGACACGGGTGGGAGCGGCGGCGGTGACGATACCGGCGAACGCCTCACCGGTCAGCCGGTACTCGGCGAGCACGAGCGGGTCGTCGAATGCGCGCTGTGCGGCGTAGCTGGCCTGCCCGCGTTCGAGCCAGTTCAGCCGGTGGGCGGCGGCTACCGCACTGTCCCGGCGGGGTTGGGGGAGACCGCTGTCGCGCAGGTGCTCCACGTAGGACGTGTACGCCTCCTTGTCCGCGTCCCACCGTCCAGCGACCCGGCCGCCGACGGGCAGGGCGCGCAGCAGGTCGATGGCCTGCCACATAAGCGCCCAGGTCGGTGCGAGCTGGGTCGCGAGGGCCTTGTCCAGCCCCGCGAGGTTACCGGACTCGATGAGCGGCGCGAGGATCTCGTTGTCGAAGGTGGGGTCGGTAGCGGGTCCGGCTGGTGGCCAGGTGAGCGGGTCTTCGGCCCGCCCGGCGGCCTCGGCACCGGTCAGGCCGCCGGGCGGGCTGATCCAGGCGAGCAGGGCGGCGAGGTTCTGGTCCTCGACGGGGCTTTGCCCGGTCGCCCAGTGCAGGCCCAGCGCCTCGGTAGCGGCTAGCAGCAGGCAGGAGCCAGGGTGTTCGGTGCGTTCGGCGAAGAACGTCAGCCACCGCCCGAGGATAGGCACGGCCGGGTCGACGGGGTAGTCGCCGTCGGTGCGGCGGAAGCGGATAGAGCGGCCGAACAAGCGTAGGAAGCCGATCCCGCCCACGTTGGGTACCACGATCTGAGGTGCGTCGGTGAAGCGCAGCCGACTGTCCCGGCCGCGGTCGATGGGAACGGGCTGCGTCGAGCCGGCGAAGCCATCCACATAGGACATCACGTGGTGGGCGAGCGTGGCGGCAAACGCGAACCGCTGGTCCCGGTTGCGTGGCTGCGCGACCACGAGCAGATGGGTTGCGGCGCGGTCCTCGCCGACCATGGCGGCCAGGGGAGCGTTGGCCTCGCCGGCCAGCGCGAGGGGGACCACGACCAGTGGCCGCTGGTGGATGTGCACGTGGCGTACGGTCGCGATGGGCTGGGCCCGGCCGGCGGCCACGGCCTGCACCCGGGCCAGAGCGGTGAGGGTACTCATGCGGCACCGGCCAGGGCTTCAGCGCGCAGCCGGGCGGCCAGACGCAGTAGATCGGCGGCCTCGACCCGCTCAGCTGCGGGCGAAAGGGTGCCTTCAGCTAGCCTGAGTTTCCCCCCTATTTTGATCTTGGAGTGGTTTCCGTTGGTATCACGGGGTTTCCGAGCCGGATGACGTATTACCCAATAGGCAGATGAGGCTACCGGTTGGGGGCGTAGCGGTGGATGTTGAACAGGTCCGCCAGACGCTTCTGGGTGGTGGTCATGTCGGTGAGCAGGTGTTGCTCGCGGGGCGGCCTTTGCCGCCGTCGTGGTAAAGCAGCACGGTTTCGCCGACACCGGCCAGTTCGGCGAGCAGTTCCCGGACGGACATGTGCACGCCGTTGCGGTCGGCGTGGCGGCGCATCAGATGCGCGAGGGCGAGGGCCAGCACGCAGTAGAAGACGTGGACACGGATCTTCTGCTCGGTCCAGTGGTGCATCGGGCTAAACGACACGACGTGCGGGTCTTTAAGCTGGCGGAAGCCAGCTTCGGCCTCGGATTGGGAGCGGTAGGCGGCGACCACGTCGGCGATGGGCCAGTCGTCGCGGTTGGTGAACAGGATCCGTTTGCCGAACAGGCGTTGCTCCAGCCGGCGACGGGCCCGGCCGTCCACTTTCCACGTCAGCCGCAGTTCGGCTGGTTGGGTGCCGGTTAACGTGGTGGTGATGACATCTGCGACCCAGCGGGGTTTGCAGATCGAGGCGATGTCGGCCTCAACCGCATCACGCGCCCGGCGGGTGTTGCCCCGGGCCAGCCGCTCGGCCAGTTCGCCCAGCCGGCACTGCGCCTTGGCCAGGGTCTGGTCCAGGCCACGCGACTGGGCGGCATGCAGGGTTGGTGAGTGGGTCAGCACTGCCCGGCGGGTGACCCCCAGCGCGGTGACGGTGGTGTCGAAGGCGGTCAGGCCGGCGAACCGGTCGCCGTCCACCGGCCGGTAGCGGGTGCGCGGGACGGTCAGCAGGTCGGGGTGGTCCGAGGGCGGCAGCGACCCGACGAAGCCCAACCCGGTAGCCTCGATCATGCTGTGGTTGTCGGTGGAGTTCTGCCCGGCGTCATACACCACGGTCAGCGACTCGACCTGTTCGGTCAGGTCCCGGTAGCGGGCCACCAGTTCGTCGATGACGGCGGAGAACTGGGTGACGTCCGGCCGGTCCCCGGCATACGCGTGGGACACCAACGGGATACCGCCATCACGGGTGACCACCAGGCCCAGCCCGACCAGGCGCAGATCGTTGCGTTTCTGCTTCGCCTTGCCCCGCGCGGCGATCGGCGCCCGATCGTTGGTCGAGTCGATGAACGTGGCGAAGTTGGTCATATCAAGCACCAGCCCGGACAGGTCCAACCCGAACCGGGTCACGATCACCCGACCCAACTCGGTCTCGATGCGCCGCAGATCGGCCCGGCTCAACGCGTCCATGGCGTCCCAGAACCGGCGATGGTCCAACCCAGCCTCGGCCAGCTTCACCCAGCGGGGCCCGGCCGTGCCCGCCCACCAGTCCGCGAACGCCAACTTCGAGCACGGATCCACGATCCGGTTCGCCGTCGCCAGGGCCAGGTAGGTACCCACCGACGCGGCCGCGTCCGCCCGCCGGGGCACCACCGCGTCGATCACCCCGACCACGTCCAGGTCCTCCAGGATCGACCACACCGCGGCCAGATCCCCGAACCTGCGATGCTGCGAGCGCACCGGCCTACCCGCCGACCCACCCGACAGCTTCTCGACCACCTCAGCCGCGCTACCCAGGTACCTCTGCGACACGATCCGCGGCTGCCCGTCAACCCGGGCCGACTCCACCAGGTAGTAGTAGGTCTGCCCACCCTGGCGTTTTCCCACGATCGACGGCATATCTAGGTACTACACTAAATCAGCTTGAAACCCAAGCACCGCAACGCCAAACCATCGCAAGATCAAACTAAGGGGGAAACTCAGGCTAGGCCGAGTACGACGCCGACGCTATCAACGCCACCGAGTTCATCGCGCACCACGCGGCCGAGGGCCGCGGTGTCGTCAGTAGCCTCGTCCCGGCACAGGCGGCACAATTCACACGTGTCCAGGCATTCGGGGGCGTAGCGTGGTTCGATCCTGCGGACCGCGCGCAGCAACTCGCCGGCGGGCCGCTGCGGGATTCCGGCGTTATCGACGGCTAGGTCGACGGTCAGATCCTCGGGCAGCGATGCGGCGAGGGTGTCGATGCGGGTCAGCCGCGACAACTGCCGCGACAGGACGGTCAATCGTTTACGCACGTCAACGAGCGCGGCGGTGGGCCGGTTGGCGAAGTTCTCCGGGCACACCAGGACGACATCGTGAGCGACGGCCTCCGGCCCGTACCCGAGATCGGCGAGTAGGGCGCGCAGGGCGAGGACGTACACGGCGGCCTGAGTGACTGCGGCGGCCACCTTGCCACCGTCGGCTTGCCCGTCGATGACAGCGAACGACTTGATCTCGATGATGTGGAACCGGCCGCGCAGCCGAAACGTGATCAGGTCGGGTTCCAGGTAGGCCAGCCGCCCACCCACGTCCAGGCGCAGCAGAGGGTGGTCAAACAGGGTGCCCGCGTCCTCGCCGGAGGCCGCGGCGCGGGCGAGGATGGCTCGTGTACGGGCGTGGCGTACCTCGCGGCTGTCGTTGCCACCGACCGACTCCAGATCGTCGTAGGACACCTCCGGGATGGGCAGACCAAGTTGATCCCGCAGCAGCCGCAACAGTTCGGCGCAGCCGTTGGCTTTCACCTGCGCCTCGAACACGTTGCCACGAGTGATGGCGAACTGGGACTGGCCGAATGGCGCAGGGAACCCAGCGTGTGCCGCGACGCGTTGCTTGTCCACACCGGCAGCGTCGAGAAGGGCGCGTCGGGCGCAGCCAGGGTTGTTGGTCAGCGCGGCGATGGTGCGCGCGTTGTGGTCACGAGCCGGTACCGCACCACGCAACCGGTCAAGGCGTATCTTGGTGTCGTTCATGGCTTTGCCTCGCGGGGTAGAAGCGCATCGACAGGAGGATCAGGACTCTTCGGTGGCGCGGGCCAGACCCCGCAGCCGACTACCGAACAATTGCTCAGCATCGGACAGTTGTTTACGGGCCCGGGCGGCGGCGGCCCTGCGGTGCTTGGCGTCGGCGTCGCGGTGCACCTCCAACTCCGCCTGTGCGGCCCTGGCAACGACGGCGGGCTCAATCGCCTTGAAGCCCTCGGCCGCCGCCGGGATGTTCGCGGCGAAGCCCCACAGCAGCCGCGTCGCTGCCTGCCCCGGCTCGGGCAGCCGGCCGACATACTCGGCGACCGCGATCGCGGCGGTCAGAAAATCCACCCGCGGGCTGAGCGGCCCGACGATTCGCTGCTGCATGGACGAGGTGGACACAGCCAGCAGACCGCGGCCGGCGGCGAGCAGGTCCGCAGTCAACGCGCTGCAAATGTAGTACGGGCGGGTATACGGTGCGGCGACGAACGAGCGCTCCTCATCCCGACGCAAACTGGTCAGCCGAGCGCCGAGCATGCCCCCTGCAAAGAACGCCTGGTGCACAGAGACGATCAACTTCGGCGCCGCCGGTACTGTCAACAGCGTCAACGCCTGGTGCACCTGCTCGCGCACCGGAAGCAACGGACCGGCCGGCCGCGGGGCCGCCGGGGACTGCGCGGCCTGCACCACCTGTTCCTCGATATCGACCACTGCCTCCTCCCAGGCATGCTCGGCCGCGCGCAACTCCGCCCGCAACGCCTGGGCACGGACCCGATCCCCACGCATAGCTGCATACCGCACCTGCGCTCGCAACTGCTCGATGCGCTGCTCCAGCCTCTCCACAGACTCCGCCACACCGGCCACCTTGCAGTAACCCAGTCTTTTCCAGCAATCCCCAGGCTTGCTGCTTACTGGCCGCCCCCACCCTGCGAAACGCTCCCGCCCGGAGGGGAAGGACCCAGTCGCGATCGAGACGATCCCAGTGCAGGCCTGGCGCGCCGCCCTCGGCGCCGACGGCCAGACCCGCGACGGGGCACAGGGCGCCGAGCTCACCGCGTGGATGCCCTCGCCGATGCGGGCCACCCGACCCGGCCCGAAGGACTGGCCGGACGGGATGCGGGTCATCGCCCGCCGTGAACTTCCCCAACCAGGTGCGCAACTACATCTGACCGATCATGACGGTTGGCGGATCATCTGCTTCGCCACCAACACCAGCGGGCCGGGCTGGACCCTGGCCGCGCTGGAGGTCCGCCACCGACCCCGCGCTCGGGCCGAAGACCGCATCCGCGCGCTCAAAGACACCGGCCTGCGCAACCTGCCCTACCACGGCTACAACCACAACCAGATCTGGCTGGAGATCGTCGCCTTGGCCGCCGATCTACTGGCCTGGACTGTCACCGCCGGTGTGAGGGCCAAGGGCTTGGCTGCTTTGCCTCTGGGGCGTGGTCATGCGTCCGGCCGCCGGTCAGGCGGCGTTTCCGTGGTTGCGTCGGCGGGCTTGGAGTTTGGCGAGTAGGTCGGTGGCGATCTGCTGGGTCTGGGGCGAGGCGTCGATTTCGAGTTCGGCGAGGCGTTCGGTGAGGGTGCGTAGGGTGCAGGTGATTCCGTCGGCGCTGTTGAGGGCGGCGTGTAGCCGGATGGCGCGTTGGTAGACGTCTTCGTTGTAGGGGTCGAGTCGGATGGCTTCCTGGATGAGGGCGAGGGCGGCGGTGGGGTTGGGTTCGGCCTCGGCGAGTCCGACGTAGGCGTCTAGGACGTGGCGGCGGATGGTTTCCCGGTACGGGGCCAGCCACAGCCAGTTGTGCCCGTCGGCGACCGGGCCGGTGTGCAGTTTGATGACCTCGTGCAGGGCGGCGGCGTGGTCGGCGGGGTCGACGGTGGTGGCGGCGCGGTGGGCGGCGGTCCTCAGGTGCCACAGGTCGGCGTCGACGTGGGCCGGGTCGAGGTGGTACCACTCGTTGGTGCGGGTGATGGCCTCGGTGCCGGCGGCTTCGGTGAGGGTCTGTCGTAGTTCGGACATGGTGGTGTGGAATCGGCCGCGGGAGAGGTGGGGGCGGGTTTCGGGCCACAGCACGGCCATGAGCTGGTCGCTGGTGGCGCCGTCGGGTTCGACGGCGAGGTGGACCAGGATCTGGACGCCGTCGCTGCGGCGGATCCGCACGTCGGTGGCGCTGTCTGCGCTGATCAGGTGCAGGGTTGGTTTGCCGAGGACGCTGAGCCGTAGCCGCGGCTGGCCGGTGGCCCTCTGTGCCAAGATCGAGTGAGGCAGGGCTTGAACCTGAATCGATGTCCTTGAGGGCGAGTTCGGAGTCCATCTCTCGTGAGTTCGATCAACCAGGTGCCTGATCCGGAGGTCCCGGCGAAGGCGCGTACGCGGAC
>WNFV01023853.1_pt1 | contig 13733 bp, 17 predicted proteins | sample 5400101 | NCBI WGS metagenome assembly WNFV01 (sample SAMN13153361, study PRJNA577476) | soil metagenome | isolation source: 115 cm soil or saprolite under grassland replicate 1 | place: USA:California | collected 2016-06-15 | reverse complement strand
CAGCCGCTCGGCTACCTGCGACGCGTCCGCGAGCTGTGCGACCGCCACGACGTCTTCCTGATCTGCGACGAGGTCGCCACCGGTTTCGGGCGCACGGGGACGATGTTCGCCTGCGAGCAGGAGCGCGTCGCGCCCGACTTCCTGTGCCTCGGAAAGGGCCTGACCGGGGGCTACATGCCGCTGGCCGCGACGTTGACCACCGAACGCGTCCACGACGGCTTTCTCGGCGCGCACGAGGAGTTCCGGACCTTCTTCCACGGCCACACCTTCACCGGCAACCCACTTGCCTGCGCGGCCGCGCTCGCCAGCATCGAGGCCTTCGAGCGCGAGCACACCCTGCTCCGCCTGCAGCCGAAGATCCGCCTCGCACACGAGCTGCTCGCCGAGGTCGCCGCGATGCCGGAGGTGGCCGAGGTGCGGGGTCGGGGGTTGATGATCGGGATCGACCTCGGATCGCACGACGCGGCGTTGCGGCTGGGCCACCGCGTCGCGATCGAGGCGCGGCGCCGCGGCGCGATCATCCGCCCGCTCGGCGACGTGATCGTCCTGATGCCGCCGCTGGCGATCACCAAGGCCGATCTGCGGCGCCTCGTGCGGATCACCGCGGACTCGATCCGCGCCGCGGTCGAGGCGGCCTACGGCGAGCTGCCGGCCGAGCTCGATGCGGGGCGCGCCACCGCCGGCGCCGCGGTCCCCACCGAGGTCGCCCGGGCCGCGTAGTCCCGCCGTTCCAGGTCGCGCTCGCGGCGCATCATGTAGCGCAGCGTGATCAGCAGCAGGACGTCGAAGCCGAGTCCGATCGCGGCCGAGAACTGGGACTCGACGAACGAGAAGAACTGCCCGATGAAGATCTGGACCATCAGGGCGCGGTCGAACCAGCGGTAGGCCTCGAGCCGCGTCCCACTCCGCAGCCGCACGAGGCCGAGGATCACCAGAGCTCCGGAGACCAGCGACGACGCGAGGCTGGCGACGTTGAGGAACGAGACGTGCTCGTCTCCGACCCCGCTGACGGTGACGGGAGCGTCCCCGCCGCCGAGCGCAAAGCCCGCGATCAGCACCAGGCCGATCACCTGGATCATCGTCCCGAGCGCCCAGACGCTGAACAGCCCGGCCACCACCCTCGTGAACCAGGGTCTGTCGATGAGCGCGAAGTAGCGGGCCCGGACGGCGTGCGCGGCCCGTGTCGCCCGACCAGGCTCGGGCGTCGGTAGTGCGTCGATCCTCTCGAGCAGCCCGCGGGCTTCTCGTGCTCGTCGAGGTCGCGCCGGGCGGCCTCCGTGAGCAGGTCGGCCGCGTTGGCAAGGTACTCGCCGCTCGAGAACCCGCGGCGCCGCTGCATCCAGCTTGTCAGCAGATAGAGGAGGACGAAGATCAGGTAGATGATCGCCGCCGACGGCTGGAAGAAGTAGTCGTTGTCGGAGGTGATGAACTTGCCCAGCTCGTCGATGAAGAACCCGAACCCGACTCCACCGAGGATGGCGGCGGGCATGCGCAACGAGCGCCCAACGTAGGACAGCGCGAGGCCGATCGCGATCAGCATCAGCAGGCCGCCCCACAGCAGGTGCGCGATGTGGAGCTTCCCTCCGCCGAGCTGCGGGTACTGCGTGAGCCAGAGCTGCAGGCGGATGACGAGGATCGTTGCCACCGCCGAGATCAGGAAACCGTCCTGAAGCGACCCGATCTCCACGTCACGCACCTGCGATCGCCAGATCGGTCTCATGCGAGCCCCCGCTGCATGCCGATTGAAGTGTGATGGAAGCGACTGGCGGCCGTAGTAGTGGTGTGGAGCAGACGCTGGCGGCACCCGCCACCGAGATCCCCAGCGACGCCGACGCGGCGTTCGAGGCGCTGTATCGCTCGAGCCGCGACGACGTCTACGCCTACGTCGCGGGACTGCTGCGTGACCGCTCGGCCGCCGAGGACGTCACCGCGGCGGCCTTCGAGCGCGCCTACGGCAGGCGGGCCCGCTTCGACGCGCGGCGCGGCACGCCGCGTGCGTGGCTGTTCGGGATCGCACGCAACGCGGCGCTCGACGAGCTGCGGCGCCGCAGGCGTCACGCCGAGCTCGCCGCCGAGCCCGCGGACGACGCCGCGGCGCCCGACGCCGCGGCCGAGGTCGGGGTGCGGCGGGCTGCGCTGCGCGGCGCTCTCGCCCGACTGTCGCCCCGCGAGCGCGAGCTGGTCGCGCTCAAGTTCTTCGCCGGCCTCGGCAACGCCGAGATCGCCGCCGTGCTGGGCGTCAGCGAGACCAATGCGGGCACCCGGCTGCACCGCACGATCCAGAAGCTGAGGAGGGCCTGCGATGAGGCTGCGTGAGACCGAGACCCTGAGCCCCGAGATCGAGCGCGAGCTGGACGCCCTCGACGCGGCGCTCGCCGGGCACGCGGTCGATCCCGAGCTGATCGGGGTCGCCGAGCTGGCGCGCGAGCTGCGCGCCCAGCGCCCCGTCCCGCGGCCCGAATTCGCCGCCGGGCTCGACGCCCGCGCCACCGAGGGCTTCCCGCGTGCCGACTCCACCGGGCCGGTTGCGTGGGCGCGGGGATGGATCGTCGCCCGCCCGCCGCACCGGATCCTGGCGCCGGCACTCGGTGCGGCGACGCTTGCGGTGGTCGTCGCAGTCGCGATCTCACAGGGCGGCGGAAGCGGCGGCGGCGAGCTGACGACCGCGACGCAGCCCTCGGGCGCCGCGGAGTCGCTTCAGGGTCCGGCCAAGCCCGCCCCCGCCGGCGAGGCCGCCCCCGCACAGCCGGCGCCCAGTGACATCGGAGTGCAGACCGACCGCCAAGGGCTCGTCCCCGGCCAGCAGAACCGCAAGGTCGAGCAGGCCGCCCAGCTCAGCCTGTCGACCGAGCCCGACGACGTCACCGACGTCGCCGACGACGTGATCGCGGTGACCGACCGCTACCGCGGCATCGTCGTCTCGTCCCAGGTCAGCGGCGGGGACGGTGAGAGCTCTGTCGCCCGCTTCGACCTCGCGATCCCGGCGACGAGGCTCCAGGACGCCCTCGCCGACATCTCTGCGCTCGCCGACGTGAGCGCGCGCAGCGAGAGCATGCTCGACATCACCCAGCCGTTCGTCTCCGCGCGCCAGCGGCTCGCCGACGCGCGCGCCGAGCTGGAGAGCCTGCTGGAGCAGCTCGCCGCGGCCGACAGCCCGCGCGAGACGGCGAGCATCCGCGAGCGCATCGACGCCGTGCGGGGGGAGATCGCGCAGGCCCGCAGCCAGGTCGAGGATCTCGCGCGACGCGCCCGCTTCGCGCGCGTCAGCGTCACCGTCGAGGGCGACGGGGGCGACGGATGGACGCTGGGCGACGCCGCGGACGACTCGGTTGCCGTGCTGCGCACGATCGCCGGCGTGGCGCTGGTCAGCCTCGCGATCCTGGTCCCGGTCGGGGTCGTGGCCGCGATCGGGTGGCTCATCGCACGCGGCACGGCGCGCCGGCGCCGCGAGCGCGCGCTCGACTAGCTGCGGCTCGAGGCCGGCTCGGCGAGGCCGGCGAGCTGCTCGCTTCGCCGCCACAGCTCCTCGGCGACGAAGTCGTCGGCGGCCTGTCCGACCACACGACGCTGGCGCTCCCCGGCGAAGTAGCCGCCGGATACGCGCTGGGCCTCGGGCGCGCTCGCCAGGTAGACGACCGTGCGCGCGCCGCGCCGCGGCGAGCCGAGCAGCAAGCGGACCGCCGACCACCCGATCCCCGTGACGCCGCCGGCATTGCGGCCAAGCCGCGACCTGATCACCCCCGGGTGCAGGCAATTGGCGACCACGCCGGTGCCCTCGAGCCGCTTCGCCAGCTCGCGCGTGAAGAGCACGTTGGCGAGCTTGGAGTTCGAGTACGCCCGCCAGCCCGACCACGAGCGCTCGAGCTCGAGGTCGTCGAGGTCGAGCAGCCCGCCGGCGTGTACCCCGGAGCTCGTGGTCACGACCCGTGAAGGCGCGGAGGCCCGCAGCCGATCGAGCAGCAGGTTGGTGAGCAGGAACGGAGCCAGGTGGTTCACCTGGAACGTGAGCTCGTGCCCGTCGACGCTGACCTCGCGGCGCCCGAAGAAGGCGCCGGCGTTGTTGACGAGGACGTCGATGCGCGGATGGCGCTCGAGCAGGCGCGCCGCGAGGTCGCGGACGTCGTCGAGCGACGCGAAGTCGGCGCGCTCAGGCTCCCCGGCCGAGCCCAGCTCGCCGATCCTTTCGGCCACGGCGCGCAGGCGGCGCTCGTCACGGCCGACGGGAACGACGGTCGCGCCGCGCCGCGCCAGCTCCACGGCCGCCGCCTCGCCGATCCCGGAGCTGGCGCCGGTGACGACGACGCTCACACGGCCTCGCGCTCGGTGGCGATCGCGCCGAGCCCGGTGAAGAGCACCGCCAGCATCGTCCCGAAGAGCTCGTCGGGGACCTCGTCGGGCTCGAGCAGCTTTGCGAGCGCGAATCCGTTGGCCATCGTGAAGGTCATCATCGCGACCTGCTCGACCGGCAGCGGCGGCTCGGTGCCGGCCTGCTCGGCGGTCGAGCGGTAGACGGCGGCGATCCGCTCGCGCAGCGAGCGAAGCCGCGTGGTGAGCTCCTGACGGAAGTCCTCGTCACGCGCCGCGTAGGCCGTGAACTCGAGGAAGAGGCGATGCCACTCGTCGTCGCCGAGATGGCGGGCGAAGTCCGCGCCCGCCTCGCGCGCCTGGTCCTCGATCCCGCCTCCGGCGGCGGCCACGCGGTCGATCTCCTCGAGCCGCTCCTCGAAGCGCTCGTCGAGCATCGCCAGAAAGAGCTCCTCCTTGCTCTTGAAGTTGGCGTAGAAGGCGCCCTTCGTGTAGCCGGCGTCCTGCGCGACCTCGTCGATCGAGCCGCCCTCCATCCCCTTGCGGCAGAAGACCTTCGCCGCCGAGCGCAGCAGGTTGGAGCGCGTGTTCGCCTTGCGCTCCTTGCGTGTCAGCCGGGGCGGCATCAGCCGGCTCCAGCTTCGCTCGCGTTCCCCGCGCCGATCGACTCTTGGGCCATCCACCGCGACGGAAACCACTGCCAGCGCGCGACCCGACCATCGCGGACCGTCCACAGGGTCGCGGGCCTGACCTCGACCGGGCCCTGCGGCGAATCGGACACGATCCGCACCTGGACGAGGACCCGCCTGTCTCCGAGATCCTCGGGCTCGCCGACCTCGACGCTCGCGTAGCCGGCCCTGCGGCGCTCCCAGAAGGCCCGCACCCCGGCGTGGCCGCGAAGGACGCCCTCGGGCGCGTGGATCTCGCAGTCGGGCGAGTACAGGCCCACGGCCGCGTCGATGTCTCCGCGCCGCACCGCCTGGTAGACCTCGGCGACCACGGCGGCGCCGCTCATCGCACACCCCCCACGCTCAGGTCCATCCGCTGCGGCTTGATCGCGGCCAGCCACCGGATGCCGCGGGGGCACTCGACCTGGCTGGCGATCATCGCCGCGACCGGCTCGGTCACGTTCTTGAGCCAGTGCAGGTGGCGCTCGCCGAACTCGACCTTCGCCAGCCGGCCGGCGGCGCGCCGGGTCACCTCGCTCACCAGCACCTCGTCGCCGCCGGCGGCGGTGCAGAGCCGCGCCGCGACGTTGACGGTCATCCCGTACCAGTCGTTGGCGCGGTAGACGGCGGGGCCCGTGTGCATGCCGACGCGCACCGGGGGAAAGCCCGGGACCGCGTCGAGCTCGCGGACGATCCCGAGCCCGAGCCTGACCGCCGCGCCGGCGTCCTCGCAGCGCAGCATCAGGGCGTCGCCGAGCGTCTTGAGCTCCTCGGCCCGATGCGTCGGCAACAGGCGCTGTACACGCTCGTAGAACTCGATCGCGACCTCCGCGCCGCGGTCGTCGCCGGCCGCCGCCGTGAGCGCCGTGAAGCCAACGAGATCGCTGAACAGGAAGGTGCTCGGGGGCGTCGGCAATGGCTCGGAGCTCACATACCGTACGGTATCCGAATACCACCCGGTATGTCAAGCGAGACCTGTCGGCTCGCTACCCCTCGTAGGGCTCGAAGTCGGCCTTGCGGGCACCGCACACGGGGCAGAACCAGCTGTCGGGAATCTCCTCGAACGGCGTCCCCGGCGGGATGCCGCCGTCCGGGTCCCCCTCGTCGGGGTCGTAGATGAACCCGCACGAGGTGCACATCCAAAGCGGCTTGGCCTCGATGCTCGCCTCCATCGGCCGCCGCAGACTAACGCAGCCCGCGGGATAGATTGGAGGCATGCCCGGCGACCCCACCACCCCCCGACCGGCCGCCACAGTGATCCTGCTGCGGCGCGGCGGCAAGCACACCGACCGGGCGCTCGAGGTCCTGCTCGTGCAGCGCAACCACGAGGCGAAGTTCATGCCCGGCGTGTGGGTGTTCCCCGGCGGAGCCGTCGGCGACGACGACGTCGAGGCGGCGCGCGAGACGCGCGGCGACTTCGCCGACGAGATCGACGACGACGAGCTCGCACACCGCGCGTGCGCCGTGCGCGAGCTCGAGGAGGAGGCCGGCATATCGCTGTCCGCCGCGGAGCTGCGGCCGTGGTCGCGCTGGATCACCCCCGAGGTCGTCCCGATCCGCTTCGACACGCGGTTCTACCTCGCGCTCGCTCCGGCCCACTCGCCGCCGAAGCCCGATGGCGCCGAGACCGTCGACGCGGGATGGTTCGAGCCTCGCGCGGCGCTGGATCGCCACCGGGCGGGGGGGCTCGAGCTCGTCTTCCCGACGATCAAGCACCTCGAGTCGCTGCTCCCCTACAAGGGGTCCGAGGAGGCGCTCGCTGCGGTCGCCGAGCTCCCTCCCACCCCGGTGCTGCCGCGCGTCGTCGGCGAGGGCGAGCGGCGGCGGGTCGTCCTGCCGGGCGAAGCCGGGTACGAGTAGAACTAGGCGTCACGACGGGGCTCGGCTATCCCAAGAAGGCCGACGACGCGCAGCGAAACCGCTACGTCTCGCTGCTGTTCTCCGATCCGACCGGCTCGGGCATCGAGGGCGGCTGCCGCGTGCTCGTCCAGGGCACGGCGCAGGTCGACGACCGCGACCTCGATGCGAACCGGGAGCGCTACTGGCGCGAGTCGGGCGAGAAGCTGCCGGCGACCAAGGAAATGCACCCGCCCAAGCTCCTGCGCGGGATGTTCGGCTGGTACTACACGCGGATCTACGTCAACGTCCGGCCCGAGCGCGTATTCGTGTGGCCGGAAGGCGACCACTCCACCCCCCCGACCGTCCACGACGCGCGCCTGGAGGAGGTGCGCTCCGGGCACACCGAGGAGCCGCCGGCCGAGCACGAACCGCCGCAAGGCGGCGCGCCGAAGTGGGACGAGCGCATCAACGAGCTTGGACGGCGGTACGAGACGGCGGTGCTCGCGTGGGTCGGCCCCGACGGGTTTCCGATCTCGATACGGGTACCGGTGCGTCTCGATCAGCGGGCGGGCCGGATCGCGGTCGGGTCGACGCCCGCCGGCCTGCCGATCGCGGAGGGGCGCGCGTGCCTGACGGCCCACAGCCACGGTCCCCGATTCGAGTGGCAGGAGAACTTCCAGGTCCGCGGCGACCTGGTGCGCGACGGCGACGGCTGGGCGGTGGTGCCGCGACGCGCCATCGGCGGCTTCGAGCTTCCCGATGAGAGCACCATGGCTCGCTACCGCCGCAACCTCACGAAGTCGATCCGCTTCTATCGCACCGCGCGCGGGCGTCTCAAGCAGCGGGACTAGCCGGAAATGGCGCCAGGCCGGCGTGCCACGGCCCCGCGGGGTACGTCGCTATGCCGTGCTCGTCCATCTCGCGGCGTACGCGCTCGAACAGCTTTCCGGCGTTGTCGATCGCGAGCTCGAGCTCGTCGCGACTGCGCCCGCGCAGCCGCCAGAGGAAATAAAGCTGGCGCTCCGAGACGCCGAAGTCGATCTCGCGGTCGATCGTCGTCACCCAGGTCAGGAAACCGGGGCTGAACATCTCGCGAAGCGCCACGGGGTCGTACTCGCTCGGCACCGTGGCGAGGAAGCGCTTGTTGAACTCGATGCTCTCGAACTCGACCTTGCGCCGGGAAACGCGGCGCTCGACGATGTCCTCCGGCCTCGTCTCGAGCGACTCGACGTTCCATTGCGGCATCACCTCGGCGAGGTCGGGCATGTGCGCCTTGGCGAGCACGGCGTGGGGCAGGACCGTCTTGGAGAACATGCCGCCCTCCTCGCGCTCGTCGGCATCGCACGACGCCCCCCAAAAGCCCTCCGCGAGCTGGCCGGTGAGGCGGTTGGTGCCTCCCGGGCAAAGTGCCGCGGGACCGCCGGCGGGGTTGAGGCCGCCGACGGGCTCATAGCGCAGGCCGCGCTTCTTTGCGAGCGCCGCGACGGTCTCGGCCCAGGCCTGAGCCTCGTCCCCGGCGCTCATCTCACCGCGGCCTGGCGCTCGCCACCGAACCGCGTGTCGCGCTCGGCGCTCAAAGTGCCTTGCGGTAGAGCTCCGCGAAGTCGTCCTCGCTCGGCTCGCGTGGGTTGACGAGCGTGCAGCCGTCGCCCATCGCTCCCTCGACCAGGGCCGGGATGCCCTCCTCAGGGACTCCGACCTCCGATAGCCGCCCCGGAAGCCCGAGGCGCGAGACGAGCTCGCGGACGTGATCGGCGAGCCCCTTGCCGATCGCCTCCCCGCCGCCGGACGCGTCGGCTCCGATCACCTCCGCGATCGTCCGGTAGCGGTCGGCGATGTCCTCGCCACCCGCCGCGTTGTACTCGATCACCCACGGAAGGTTGATCGCGTTCGCGACGCCGTGTGGCACCTCGTAGTGGGCCCCGCACGGGTGCGACATCGAGTGCGTGATCCCGATCGCTCCCGAGCCGGATGGCGCGATCGCGAGATTGGCCGCGATCAGCATGTTGCCGCGCGCCTCGGCATCCGAGGTGTCGGCGACGGCCCGCTCGAGGTTGTCGCGGATCATCCGGACGGCCTGAAGGGCGAAGGCGTCGGCGTGTGGGTTCCACTCCGACGAGACGTGGCCCTCGATCGCGTGGGTCAGAGCGTCCATGCCGGTCGAGGCGGCGATCGGGGCGGGCAGCGTCTCGGTAGCGGCCGGGTCGAGGATCGCTAGGTCCGGGAAAAGGGCGAGATCGGCGATCTCGACCTTGATCTTCTCGGCGCGGTCCTTGACAACCGCGGCGAAGCTCGCCTCGGAGCCCGTGCCGGCCGTCGTGGGGATCGCGGCGAGCGGGGCGAGGGGCACGGGTCGGCCCATCCCGTCGCTCTCGCGCGGCAGGGTCAGAAAGCCCTCCCAGTCGCGCACAGTCCCGCTGTGGGTGAACAGGACGTTGGCGGCCTTCGCGGTGTCCATCACCGACCCGCCGCCGACCGCGAGGAAGCTGTCGGCGCCCGCGTCCCTGGCGGCCTCGGCGCAGCGCGCGACGACCTCGGTGTCGGAGTCCTGCGGAACCTCGTCGAACGTGCCCGCGACCTCGAGCCCGCCGCCCTCGATGCCCTCGGCCGCGCGTCCCGGGATCCCGGTGTCTCTGATCACCGCGTCGGTCACGACCATCACCCGGGCGGCCCCTTCCTTTGCGAACTCGAACCCGGCGCTCTCGATCAGGCCCTCGCCGGCGATCACCCGCGTCGGGCTGGAGAACTGGTAGAAGGGCTTGAAGCCCGCCATCTGGCGGGCTCCGGCCATTGAGGCCTCGGCTTCCATCCCGGCAGTGCCCGCGCGCGACGCCTAGACGTTGACCAGGTCGTCGCGGCCCTGCTGCTCTAGCTGGGCCTTGTAACGAGGAAAGACCGGCTTGGTGAGCGGAACGAGCTTGAGGATCTTCGCGACCGGGCCCTTGGCCTTGATCTGACCGCGCGCCATCGCCACGGTGACGTTGACCTTGCCGAGCCAGAAGCGGTGCGCCGTGTCGGCCTCCATGCTCATCGTCACGTCGGGCTCCATCTCAGAGTCGCCGAAGTCGACCTGACCCGGCTCTCCCTCCTGCAGCCGCGTCGTGATCGCCGAGTCGGGGTCGGTGAACTCGTAGCGGACGATCGCGTTCGCCTTGTTGAACTTCGGCGCCAGCTCATCGTCCTGGGATAGGTCCACGAACAGCTTTCCGATCGTGTCGTAGACGTCCTGGGCGTCCTTGAAATAGGCCAAATCGTCTCTCCTCCCTGGGGAAAACGGCATTCGATGAGCGGGGGGTGCGCCCATCTGGGCCGAATCCTTCCAGAATCCCCGCACAGCGGTCCCCGGCGGGGACGCGGCAACGCGGCCGCCCCTGCGAATCGTCACCCGAGCTGCGACATGACCTCGGCGGCGAACCACTCCATGGCCCCTGGTGTCTGGGGCGCGAGCAAGCCGACCTGGATGAGGACGAGCCCGACGCCCGCCTCCGCATAGCGCCCCAGCTCGTCGACCATCTCGGCCGCCGATTCGCCCAGGTTGCGGCGGTCCGGTATGAAGGTCTCGCCCACCCGCTCGGGCGGGACCATGCCGCGCGTCGCAGACAGGTCCAGCTCCGCCGGGTCGCGACCCACCTCCTCGGCCAGCTCGTCGAGGGTGCGCCGGATGTCGGGCATCTCCTCGGCGTAGACCTCGAACCCGTGCCACCCGTCCCCCTGCCGCAGGGCGCGGCGCAGCGCCGGGCGGCTGTTGCCCCCCACCCAGACGGGGGGCTCGGCGCCGCGTGGGGTCATCGCGAGCACGACGTCGTCGAAGTCGACGAAGCGGCCGTGAAACGAGGCCGGATCGTCGCGCCACAGCGTGCGCAGGACCTCGATGTACTCGTCAAGCCGCGCTCCGCGCTCCGCCGCGTCGAGGCCCAGGGCCGCGAACTCCTCGCGCATCCATCCGGCCCCCACGCCGAGGATCAGCCGGTCACCAGACAGCAGGTGTACGGTCGCGGCCTCCGCCGCGACGATGATCGGGTTGCGGTAGGGCAGCACCAGGACGCTGGTCCCGAGCCGCACGCGCTCCGTGCGAGAGGCCACGAACGCCAGCGTCGACAGTGGCTCGAGCCACCGTATCCCTGGCGTCATCGCCATCTCCGTGCCGGAGCGCCCGTAGGGGTACTCGCTCTGCCGCGCGTAGGACATCAGCGCGTGGTCGGTCGCCCACACCGAGTCGAAGCCGAGCCGCTCCGCCGTCTCCGCGACTTCCAGCAGCTGGTCGGGTTTGTGATCGAGCCCGACCGTCGGGAGCGCGACGCCGATCTTCACGCCGCGAGTCTAAGTGCTGAGTGGACCCCCGCTGAGGTGCGCGCGGCTTACGGATCCGCGTACAGGTTGGGCGCTTGGCCGCCGCCGAACTCGCTGCCGTACGGCGGCGCGATGACGCACGCGGCGGAGAGGACCGTCTTCTCGAGCTTCTCGCCACCGCTGGGGTCGCAGTCGAAGTTGGGGAAGATCCCCGCCGTCGCGGCCTGGTAGTTGTTGAAGGCCAGCGGCTGCGGATAGCCGTTGCCGCGGTTGGTCTCCAGCCGTTCGGGCTGGATCGCGACCGACTCCGTGCTCAGGTAGACGGCCTGGCGCAGGTAGTGGCGGGCCGACGGCTGGCCGGGTTGCGGCGGCAGGGTGGCGGCCATACTGGATGGCGGCCCGACGAGGAAGTCCGTGACCGTTTGGCGGTACGCGCCCAGGTACCGGATCACCGGGTTGAGGTTGGCGAGGAAGGGGTCGAGGCGGTCGAGCACGGGCGCCAGGGCGTCTAGGAAGCGCCGCAGCGCCGGCAGGCCGTTCTTGGATACCCGAATCAGCGGCCTGAAGTCCTTAAACAGGCTCTCGAGGCTCGGCGACAGCTCGCGCACGCTGCGCAGCGTCGGACTGATGTCGCGCGCCACCGGGATCAGGTCGCGGATCAGCGGCTCGGTGTTGTCGGCGAACTGATCGAGGCGGATGAACGTCGCCCGGCTCTCGCGCTCGAAGGTCGGGAAGACCTGGAAGGTCTCGGCGAGCGCCCGGTCCTCGGAGGCGAGCGCGTCGAAGGTGTCGTTGGAGTTGGTGATCAGGCTGGCGAGCTCCTGGTCGTGGGCGGTAAGCGCCGCGAATACCTCGCCGGTGTCGCGCACCAGGCCCTTGAGCGCCACCTTCTGGCGGTCCAGGATCTCGAGCACGTCGGAGGCGTCGGTCACGAACGGCCCCAGGTTGCCCAGCGCGTCGTTTACGTCGAGGCCGCGGTCTTGGATCGCGACGGCGGCGTTTGCCTGCCAGCGCTGGAAGGACTCGCGGGTCTGCTCGTCGAGCGCGTTGAAGATCTCGTCGATCTGGGTCGCGTTTTGGACCTGCGTGGACGACAGGTGGCCGCCCTCGGGGACTCGGCGTCGGTCGCGCCCCCCTGGGCGCCCAGCGAGACCGGCGCCCCGGCGTCGGTTTTCGACCCCGGGGTCAGCTCGATGTAGGTCTCGCCGAGCAGCGTCTTCTGGCGCAGGATCGCCCGGGTGTCCTCGGCGATCGGGGCGAACTCGGGCTCGATCTCGATCGTCGCGCGGGTGGCGTTTCCCTCGTCGGGCAGCTCGAGCGTCTTTACCTTGCCGACCGAGACCCCGCCGATTCTGACGTCGGCCTCGATGGCGAGCGTCGTCGCCTCGGGGAAGTCGGCGCTGAACTGGTAGCTCTTGGGCTTTAGCGGGATCGGCCCGCCGAAGGCGACCCACAGGAAGAGCAGCAGGCCGAAGCACGACAGCGCGAAGCCGACGGCGACGAGGATGCGCCCGATCGAGGGAGCCTGCTTTTGCATCAGCCGCTCACCTCCATCATGGGTTGCACAGTCCTCCGGGCTGGAAGAGCACGCTGAACCCGGTCAGGTTCTCGAAGATCGGGCGGGCGAACATGGGCGCCCCCGACGACGCCTCGTTGATCAGGTCGTCGAGGTTGTCGCAGCTCGACGTCAGGTAGATGCGCCTGTAGAGCCCCGTGCCGTCGCCGGCGGAGAAGATGCTGTTGCCGAGGTGGCCCAGCCAGCCGACCCAGTACAGGTAGCCCTCGTCGCGGCCCTGCGTCCCGGGCGGCTCGGCGCCGTTGGGGTTATAAGCGACCATGTTGCCCAGCCTGTTGATCTTCTCCCCGACCACGGTGAGCTTGGGGGTCGCCTTGACGAGCGGCTTGGACGCCTTGCGCAGGTTCTTGACCGGGTTGCGCGCCTTGCGCACGAAGGGCCGGATCTGGTGCTGGATTACCGGCGTCGCGTCCTCGGAGAGGTCGACCACCGAGGCGTTCATCTCGTCGAGGTTGCGCGCGAACGGCCGCAGGTCGTTAAACGCCGGGCCCAGGACGGCCGCGAAGTCGGCGACCTGGGCCAGCGCCTGGTGGGCCTCGGCGAGCGTCGGCCCGAGCAGCCGGACCGCATGCTGGACGTCGGTGTCCTGCGAGGCGATCGCGCCGAGCGCGGCGTTCGAGGAGTCGACGAGCTGGGCGAGGTCGTCCTCGGAGTCGCCGACCGCCTGGGTGAGCAGGTTTAGGTTGTGGACAAGGCGCGCCAGGGCCTCCTTGCGCTGTGCGACCTTGGAGTTGAGCTTCGCCAGCTCGCGGTTTAGGGGGCCGAGCGAGCCGAGGACCTGGCCGAGGTCGCGCCCGCGGCCCTCCAATCCCTTGCCGGCGCCGACCAGGAGCAGGCGCAGATAGGCCTGGGTGTCGGAGTCCAGGGCCTCGAGGATCTGGTCGAGGTTGACGTCGGGGGCCGTGTTTGAGACCGGCAGCGTCGCGCCCTCGGCGACCTCGCCGGCCGCCTTCGAGCCCGGGTCCATGTCGAAGAACATGTCCTTGAGGCCCGTGGTCGGGCGCATCAGGATCGTCGCGTCGTCGTAGATCGGCAGGAACTCGCGATCGATCGCG
>WNFV01006546.1_pt1 | contig 13733 bp, 10 predicted proteins | sample 5400101 | NCBI WGS metagenome assembly WNFV01 (sample SAMN13153361, study PRJNA577476) | soil metagenome | isolation source: 115 cm soil or saprolite under grassland replicate 1 | place: USA:California | collected 2016-06-15 | reverse complement strand
GGCAGCAGGGCGACCAGGATCACCCAGGTGGCGCGGTTGTACAGCCCGGAGAGCTGGGTGGCCTTGCCGTTGGACGCCTCGTAGATCTCCCCCAGCAGCTCGTCGAGGTAGGCCTGGTAGACGCGCCTGAGCCGCTCGTCGTCGGGGCCGTCCTTGGCGGCGAGCAGGGTGTGGATCACGTCCTGCCACGCCTCCCGCCGGTGCTGGGGCAGCTCCTCGAGCTGGCCGAGCGCCCGCTCCAGGCGGGCGACCAGCTCCTCGTGGCCGAGCATCGGCAGCACCAGCCGCTCGGCCTCGTGCATCAGCACCCACTGGGCGATCTGGTGCGAGCCGTTCCAGCCGATCAAGCCGCTGACCCTGCTGTGCGGAGACTCCGCCTCGATCTGCGCGATGATCTCCTCGACGCGGCCGCGCAGGTCGTCCCCGGTCACCGGCGCCCTGCCGTTCCTGGACGGGTCGCGCGCCACCTGCAGGTCGAGGCGCTTGGTCATCGCGCGCCACTGCGCGTCGGTCCACACCACGTTGCTGCGGGCGATGTAGAGCCACCTGGCCAGGACCACCAGCAGCACGTAGACGCCGAGCAGCGTCAGTCCCCAACCGAAGTCAGACATCCGACTCCGCCTCCCCCCAAATTGCACCGTCCGCAGCACAGCACACAGCGGACCAGGCACGCGGTGACGCAGGTCACCGCGGGGCTGTGCCGTTCGGCACAGGCCGGCTCGACCTGCCGCCTCCCGAGCCCCGGCTGACGTCCCGGCCGGTCACGCGTATGGTGCCGACCGTCGGTCGGTGGCGGGAGGACGAGCGGGATGGCCTTGTGGCGGGTGCGGTCGGCGGATGGTGAGCGGCTGGCTCGCGGGCCGGCCGAGGCCGGGCCGGCGGAACTGCTCCCGGCCGGGCTGACCGTCGACGGGCTGCTCGGCGGGCTGCCGGGCGCGCTCGCCGCGGCCCTGGACGGGCCGGGCGACGGGCCGCTCCCGGACGGGGCCAGCCCGGTCCTGCCGCTCGGCGCCCAGGAGGTCTGGGCCGCCGGGGTGACCTTCTGGCGCAGCCGCGAGGCGCGCATGGAGGAGGCGGAGGCCGCCGCGCCGGACGTCTACGACCGGGTGTACGAGGCGGAGCGCCCGGAGCTGTTCTTCAAGGCGGCTCCCGGCCGCAGCCGCGGCCCGGGCGAGCCGGTCGGCATCCGCGCCGACTCCGGCTGGGACGTGCCAGAGCCCGAGCTGGCGGTGGTCGCCGACCGCCGCGGCGGGATCGTCGCCTACACGATCGGCAACGACCTGTCGTCACGCTCGATCGAGGGCGAGAACCCGCTGTACCTGCCACAGGCCAAGCTGTACCTGGGCAGCTGCGCGCTGGGCCCGGCGCTGGTCCCGGTCGCCGAGGCGCCGGCGTTCGAGGACCTGGAGATCCGCCTGGTGGTGGTGCGCGACGGCGGCGAGGCGTTCGCCGGCTCGGTGGCGCTCGGCCAGATGCGCCGCCGACCCGCCGAGCTGGTCGACTGGCTCTTCCGCGCCCAGGAGTTCCCGGTCGGCGCCGTCCTGCTCACCGGCACCGCGATCGTGCCCCCGTCCAGCTTCACCCTGCGCCCCGGCGACCAGGTGACCATCACCGTCCCCGGCCTCGGCGAGCTCAGCAACCCGGTCGAGCTGGTCCCGGCCTGACGGGCGCGCCGCCGCCTGCTCGACTGGCTGCCACTGTTCGACTGGAACCAGGAGATCGACGGCAAGATACCTTGTGGGCGTTGTAGCATCCGCACAGCATCGGAGCACTTCAGCCGGGGGGTGTGAGGGGTGCTTCGCCGATGGGCAACCGCGCTGGTCGTCGTGCTGGGACTGACGCTGCTACCCGGGCCGGCCACGTCGGCGGCGGCCTCACCGACCCGGCTGCCTGGTCAAGGGACCGGAGGCGCGGCACCTGACTCCTCCCTCAGGCTGGACCCGCCGCAGGGGCCGCCCGGGTCCACGGTCCGGGTGACGCCGGTGACCGTCACCGCGCCCGACCAGTGTGTCGCTCTCTTCGACGCCCAGGAGGTCGCCCGGTTCACCTGCGGCACGAACTCCGACGGGATCCTCCTGTGGACCGAGCTGATCGTGCCGGAGACCGCGCCCGGCACGCACACGGTCAGGGTGTGCCAGCCCGAGTGCAGCATCGAGCCGGCCTTCGAGATGTCCGCGCCCTTCACGGTGCTCGCCGTCGTCCCCGACCTGGGCGGCCTCACCCTGGCCGAGGCGCGGGACCGGCTGCGGCGGTCACGGCTCGTGCTGGGCGCCGTCGAGGGACCGGCGGCCGATCCCGCCGCCCGCGTCACCGGCCAGGACCCGCCGCCGGGCACCGCGCTCGCCCGGCGCGGCAGGGTCGGCGTGACCGTGGCCGTGCCGGACCCGCTGCTGACGGTGCCGGACCTCCGCGGCAGGACACGCGCGGAGGCGGCCGCGCTGCTCGAACCGCTGAAGCTGGTCCTGGTGGTCAGGTCGGGCAGTGGCCGTGTGCGCAGCCAGCAGCCCGCCGCCGGCGACCAGGTCCCGGCGGGCAGCGTGGTCGAGGTGACCTTGCGGTCCGTGCCGCCGCCTGTCCTGGTGACCGTCCCCGACCTGCGGCGGCGGTCACTGAGCGACGCCGAGGCGGCCGTGGCCGCGGCCGGCCTGGCGCTGCGGGCCAGCGGCGCGCGGGACGGCACGGTCGCCACCCAGACGCCCGCGCCGGGCACCCGCGCACCGCGCGGATCGCTGGTCGCGGTAACCATGACGGCCGCGCCGGTGCCGCCGCCGCCGCGGCCATGGCTGCCCGCCGCCGTCGCCGCGGTGCTGGTCCTGCTCGCGCTCGCCGCGGCGGCGGCGCGCCTCCGCGGGCTCCGCTCGCGACGCTCGCGGCGCTGGGTGCGGCAGCACGTCCGCGTCGTCGCCGGCACCGGCCCCGGCGGGGGCGTCGCCACCGAGGTCGACGAGGTCGGCCAGGGGACGTCCCGGTCGGTCGGGCTCGAACCCCATCCCGACCGTGGCAGCCAGATCCTGGAGGAGGTGCGGCGATGACCACGAGCACGGCCGCCGAGCCGTGGACCGTGCGCTCGGTCCTGTTCGAGGGCACCGGCGCCGACCCCACGGCGGCGCTGGCGCGGTCCATGGAGGCGGGAGGCGTCGGCGACGCCGTGCTCCGCCACCTCGGCGGCCTGTCGGGCGCGGCGCGGCACGAGGTGAACCGCCAGGTGGCGGTCGTCGCCGACGGGCTCCTCGAGCTCGACGTCGTCGACCTGCTCGTCGGCGGCTGGCGCAAGCACGCCGCGCTGGTCGCGGCCGCCAGGCGCACGCTGGCGGCGCCGGGCGGCGAGGAGGTCGTCGACCTGGTGTCGCACCGCATCCGCTCGGTGCACCGGCCGGACGTCGCCGTCCTGCTCGACGGCGTCCGGGTGGCCAAGATCGATTTCGAGCTGACTGTCGTCTTCGAGATCCAGGCGCTGGCCGCGGTCGTGCGGGCGGGGCGGCTGGTGGCGCTGCGGGGTGGGTGCTGCGACCTCGGCGCGACGCTGGCGGCCGAGCGCATCCTGCTCGTGCAACAGCACCGCCAGTTCGACCTGGACGCACGGCTCGCGCTCGGCGCCGGCGTCGCGCTGGTCGAGGGGCCCGCGCCGGCGGAGGCGGTGCCGTCCTCGCTGGAGCACTAGCTCCTGGACGTCGTCTCGGTCCGCGCGTGGACCGGCGGCCGCAGCCAGAGGGACGCGTGGGTCGGCTGCACGGTCTGGTCCACCACGGCCAGCAGCTCGCCGGTCAGGGTGTCCAGGTCGAGCTGCTGGCGCAGCCGGTCGCTGAACGCCTGGATCGTCCGGGCGGCGTCGTAGCGGCGCCGGTCGAAGCGCCGGTCGACCGCGTGCTGGACGCGGCGGCGGGCCGGCTGGAAGGCGGCGGCGACCGCCAGGGTCGCCCCGGCGACCGCCCAGCTCGGCGGCGTGGCGCCGATGCCGCCGAACGACTGGCCCGCCAGCAGCACCGTGCCGGCGTAGCCCAGGCCCAGCAGCACGGTCAGCAGCCCGTAGGCGAGGGTGCGGCTGATGATGCGGTCCAGGTCGTACAGCCGGTAGCGCAGGACCGCCGCGCCGGTCGCCAGCGGCAGCAGCGCCATGCCCAGGGCCAGGGACACGAACACCACGTCGTCGTTGGCCAGGAACCCGGCGGCCAGGGCGACCAGCAGCAGCCCCGCGGCCAGCACCGCCGCGTACGCCAGCCAGCGCAGCTGCTGGCGTTCCGCCCCGCGGGCGCGGCGGAAGCGCGCCACCAGCGACCCGGCCCCGACCAGCAGCGCGACCAGGACGATGCCGGCGCCGGCCACGGCCGGCACGACCAGCAGGCGGGCCAGCGCCGGGACGGCCAGGGGGTTGCCGTGGTAGTCCGGCGCCAGCGGGTCGGGCTGCACGGCCGACCCCGCCACCATCACCACCGGCGCGGCCGCCGCGATCCTGGCCCACCAGCGCCAGCGGGGCGAGGGCAGCTTGCCGGTCGGGGTGAGCAGCAGCACGAAGCCGGCCAACGACAGCCAGACCAGCGCGGTGCCGTAGGTGAACCCGGCCAGGTAGCGGGCGGCCGGCAGCGACCCGGGCCGTGCCAGCAGCCCTTCGTCCACGTAGGACTGGACCAGCAGGCTCACCACCAGCGCCAGGCCGACGCCGAGCAGTAGCCAGCCCACCGGGTGGCGCGGCCGGCGGCTGCCAAGCAGCGCGCCCACGGTCGCCGCGCTCACGGTGACCAGGATGACCGCAGCGACGGCGGCGTTGGAGCTCCGCGGCTTCACGCCGGCGGAAAACACCTGCTCAGCGAGCCAGAAGGCGGGCACAAGGGTCAGCACGGTCAACCCCGCCAGCGCCCACGCCAGCACCGCCGACCACCGGCGTGCCGGCGCCGGCCGGGCGGCAGGGCTCATGCCCATGGTCGGTCGCCGCATCCACGCCCTCCCCGTTCGGCCACCGTCCCAGGTATCACCGGACACGCCACAGCCTGGACCGCCGGCGTCCCGGCAACGTTACGGCCGACGACCCGTCACGCTACCGCCCCTCGGCCGGCCGTGGCCTGACCGCGACCAGCCTCGGGCTCGCCGGGTCGCGGTTGTCGACCACCACGTCGGCGACCTCCCGCGGGCGGACGCTGGCGTCGTAGAGCCGCTGGCCCGGGATGTAGCGGTGCCGGTAGCGCTCCTCGGTGGCGCCGGCGGAGCCGAACAGCGCGCGGTCGCGCTCGACGGCGCGCCGGAGCGTCTCCGCGAACGGGACGTCGAGGAAGACCCGCAGGTCCCAGGCGTGGTCGAGCTCAGGCCGCAGCAGGAAGACACCGTCGAACACGAGCGTGGCGTCCGCGCGCGCCAGCCTGGCCGGCGTGGCGCGAGGCCGGTCCCCGCGGTAGTCGAAGACCTGGGTGCGGTAGCGGCGGGTGCCGCCGGGGCCCAGCGGGTCCAGCAGGTTGGCACGGAGCGCCTCGTGGTCGAAGGAGTCGAGCCAGTAGCCCTCGGGCGAGCGCTCGCCGCGGCGGTAGCGCTCGGCGCGCGGCCGGTGGAAGCCGTCGACGGACGCCCGGATGACCGTCCGGCCGCGGGCCACCAGCCGTTCGGCCAGCTCGTCGGCCAGGGTGCTCTTGCCGGCCGCATCCGGCCCGTCGATCGCGACCCGGACCGGGTGGGGCCGCCGCAGCGCGGCGACCAGGTCGGCCAGGTACTCCAGCAGCGCGGCGCGGGCTGGGGTGGGGTGGCGGGTGGCGCGCACGGACTGGCGTGCCGCCTAGCCGCCGGCCGGGCGGACGCGCACCTCCATGACGTGCTCGGCGACCGGCTCCTGCCGCGCCCACGGCTGCGCCAGGCGCAAGCGCCAGACGGCCCTGCCGGGCACGAGCGCGCGGACGACGAGCACCTCCGGCGCGCCGAACGCGGCGGGTGGCGGCCCGCCGGGCTCGGCCGGCGCTGGCGCCACGGGCTCCGTCTCGACCAGCACCTCGGCGCATCCCCGGTCGCCACCGACGAACTCGGCATGCCACGAGCTGCCAGCACCGGCGGCCGACGGCAGCCGCCGGCGCCAGCGCCCGTCGGCGTCGAGCGGGAGGACGGCGGGCAGTCCCGCGGTCCAGCGCTCGTCCTGGCCGGCCATGGTCACGCCGGGCCGACCACGGGCCCCTCGTGCCAGCCGACGCGGTCGCGCCAGTAGTGCTGCAGGCGCTGGTCCTTCCGCAGGACGATCACTTCGAGGTTCATGCCCCACGAGCTCTCGCACAGGCCGGTGACCGCGTGCACGTCGTGCCCGAAGGAGGCGCCGAGCCGCCACTGGCCGTCGCCGGAGTTGTCGCGCCACCAGTGCTGGATGCGCTCGCCGGCGGCGACGCACAGCTCGAAGTTGCCGTCGGGGCCGCGCTCGTCGGCCATGCCGTACTGGCCCTGGATCATCACCGGCGAGCTGGCGATCCCCGCCCCGAACAGCGCGCCGTCGTTCCAGGTGAGGCTCGACTCGTCGCGCCAGAAGTGCTGCATGACGCCGTCCGCGCGCACGGCGACGCACTCCAGGCTGCCGTGCGGCGAGCCGTGAGGGGTCTGCACCAGCGTGGGCCCGGAGAACGCGAGCCCGGCGCCGAAGCGCGGCCCCTCGTGCCAGCCGTCTTCGTCGCGCCACATGAGCTGCAGCTCGCCGCCGCCGACCAGCACGACGACCTGGAAGGTCCCGGGCGCGCCGTCGTCGGCCTGCACGAACCCGGGCACGCCGGCGCAGTCGGCGGGGCCGAAGACCCCGCCGTCCTTCCAGGGGCCACGGCCACCGCCCTCGGTCCACCAGTGGTGCAGCCGCCCGCCGCTGGTCAGGTAGACGAGCTCGAGGTTGCGGTTGTAGGTCGTGCCGATCAGCGTGGGACAGACGGCGGCGTCGTCGGCGAACGAGTTCGCGCTGCCCCAGGTCCACGGCGGGCCGCCCTCGCGCCAGCGGTGCAGCACGCGGCTGCCGTTGGAGCCGGCCACCTCCAGGTTGCGGTGCAGCTCGCCGTTGCCGCTCTCGTAGAGGTTGCCGTTGTGCAGCCGGCGCTTGGTCCACGGGTCGGGGTTGACGTTGCGCACGCCCGCCTTGGCGTACAGGTTGATGTTGGCCTCGTCGTACCCGATCCAGCCGTACCCGCCCATGCCCCAGCCGGTCCCCCAGCTGTTCTTGACCAGCCACGCCTTGCGCGCGTCATCGTAGCCGACGACCAGGACGAAATGGGTGCCGCGCAGGCTGTTGGTCGGGGCGGTGCTGCGCCGGTAGACGCCGGAGGTGTAGCCGTCGAAGTCGCTCCAGACCTCCATCCAGGCGACCAGCGGCCCGACCGTGTCGAGCCAGTCCTTGCAGGCCTGCACCGACCCGGCCCACTCGAAGGCCGGCCCGCGCACCGAGCGGCCGCTGCGGTCCGGCGTCGGGGCGTACGGCGGGTCGTCGGTCGCCCATGGGAACGCGCCCGGGTCGCAGATGCCGCCGTCGGCGAAGAACTTGGAGACGTTGCCGAGGTTGCCGTAGTCCGGGCAGGTCGCCCCGACGCCGCGGTGGACGTCGCCCTCCGACAGCCGGGTCCACATCGCGTGCTCGATGCGCATCATCGCCTCGACCAGCGCGACGCCGGTGAAGGCCCAGCAGGAGTTGCACGGGTTCTGGTTGCGCACGCCGGTGATCCAGTTCTGCCCCCAGCGGTTGCGCCAGTCGACCGCCGGGGCGGCGCCCGCGTCCGGCGGCTCACCCGCCTCCCGCGCCTCCACAACGCCGTACAGGCCGAGGTGGCGCAGGGTCTCCCCGGGCACGGTCGCGAGCACCTCGGCGGCCGTGACCAGGCCGCGCTGCAGCCGCCGCACCGCGAGGTACGGGTTGGGCCCGGCGTCGAGCTGCCGCAGGTCGAGCGCGGCCGCCTCGTCCGCCTGCGGCAGCCCCTCGGAGCTGGCCCCGAGCCCCCACTCGGGGACCGTCGCCTCCTCGTCGGCGTCCTGCCGCGTCTGCCAGCCCAGCGCCTGCTCGTCGAGCATGCGGCGCAGCTCGCCATAGGTCGCCATCGCTGAACACCCCCCACCAGGATGGTCGTCCCGGAATCGCGCGCGTCAACTCATCCGCATCCGGGCACCGGCGCACCACCCCAATTTGACGGGCTTGGTACTAGTACCGCGAAAATTCCGGTTCGGGCTCGGTACCAGGCTGACTATGCGTGGCCGCCTCGCGCCGGGTCAATGGCCCACGGCACGCGGTTGCCGCTGTGCCCCGCCCGACGGGGCGGCGGCCCTGGGATCAGCGCCGGCGCTCGGCCAGGCGGGCCTTCTGGGCACGCTTGGCGGCGCGGCCGCGGGCGGCGGCGTCGAGGACCTGCTTGCGCAGCCGGATCGACCTGGGGGTGACCTCGACCAGCTCGTCCGTGCCGGCGCGCTCGATGGCCTGCTCCAGCGAGAGCTGCCGCGGCGGCACCAGCCGGATCGCCTCGTCGGCGGCATGGGTGCGCATGTTGGTCTTCTGCTTCTCGCGGGTCGGGTTGACGTCGATGTCGTCGGGCCGGCTGTTCTGGCCGATCACCATGCCCTGGTAGACCTCGGTGCCGGGGCCGACGAACAGCTCGCCGCGCTCCTGCAGCTGGTCGAGCGCGTAGGCGGTGGTGGTGCCGACGCGGTCGGCCACCAGCGCGCCGCCCTGGCGGTGCTGGATCTCGCCGGCCCACTCGTCGTAGCCGTCGAACAGCTGGTTGAACAGGGCGGTGCCCCTGGTCTCGGTGAGCAGGACCGAGCGGTAGCCGATGAGCCCCCGCGCCGGCACGCGCCACTCCAGCCGCGCCCAGCCGGTGCCGTGGCTGACCATGTTGGTCAGGCGGCCCTTGCGGCTGGCCAGCCCCTGGGTCACCACGCCGACGAACTCCTCCGGCACGTCGAGGGTGACCGCCTCGTAGGGCTCCTGCAGCCGGCCGCCGACCCTTCTGGTGATCACCTGCGGCATGGAGACCTCCAGCTCGAAGCCCTCGCGCCGGATCTGCTCGACCAGGATGGCGAGCTGCAGCTCGCCCCTGCCCTGCACCTCGAAGGTGTCCGGCGAGGCGGTCGGCAGCACCCGGATCGAGACGTTGCCGAGCACCTCGCGGGCCAGCCGCTCGCTCAGGTGCCTGCTGGTCATGTAGGTGCCCTCGTTGCCGGCGAACGGCGAGGTGTTGACCCCGAACCGCATCGAGAGGCTGGGCTCGTCGATCGAGACCACCGGCAGCGGGCGCGGGTCGTCGAGGTCGGTGACCGTCTCGCCGACGGTCACGTCGCCGAGCCCGGCGAGCGCGACGATCTCGCCAGGTCCGGCGTGGTCGAGGTCGCTGTGGGACAGCCCGGTGGCGCCGACGATCTTGGTGACCTTCGCGGTGACCAGGCTGCCGTCCGCCTTGGCCACGCCCACCTGGTCGCCGAGGCGCACCTCGCCCTGCCACAGCCGCCCGAGCGCCAGGCGGCCGACGTAGGGGTCGGCGTCCAGGTTGGTGACCAGGAACTGCAGCGGGTGCCCCGGCTCGTAGGACGGCGGCGGCGTGGTCGCGACGATCGCCTGCAGCAGCGGCCCGAGGTCGCCGGCGAGGTCGTCCGGGCGCGGCCCGGCCCGGCCGGCGCGCGCGTCGCTGTACAGGATCGGGAAGCCGATCTGGTCCTCGTCGGCGTCCAGGTCGAGGAACAGCTCCTCGACCTCGTGGACGACCTCCCCGGGACGCGCGTCGGCGCGGTCGACCTTGTTGACGCAGACCACCACCGGCAGGCGGCGGGCCAGCGCCTTGCTGAGCACGTAGCGCGTCTGCGGCAGCGGGCCCTCGCTCGCGTCGACCAGCAGCAGGACGGCGTCGACCATGCGCAGGGTCCGCTCGACCTCGCCGCCGAAGTCGGAATGGCCGGGTGTGTCGACCACGTTGATGCGCACGCCGCCGAACTGGATCGCGGTCTGCTTGGCGAGGATGGTGATGCCCTTCTCGCGTTCGAGGTCCATCGAGTCCATCACCCGGTCGACGACCTCCTGGTTGGCGCGGAACGCGCCGGACTGCCGCAGCATGGCGTCCACCAGCGTGGTCTTGCCGTGGTCGACGTGCGCCACGATGGCCACGTTGCGCAGGTCGTCGCGGATCACGGGCACGTCAGGTCCTCCGGAGGAGCGGTTGGGATGCCTCGGCGCGGCTCGCACTCGCGGCGCTGGCGCCTCGGCAAGACGCCTTCGATGGTAGCGGTCGCCAGCTCGCGCCGCCGCCTTCACGCGACGCCGGCCCGGCCGCGGGCTCACCGGTCGCCGCCGGACGCCGGAGCGCTACCTGGTCCTCTGCCTTCCGGCGGCCTGCTTGTCCGCCTGGCCGTAGGCCGCTTCCCAGATGGCCTCGAAGCGGCCGGTCCAGTACTCGAACCAGTGCAACGACTGGGAACGCTGGATCAGCACGTGCATCCGCTCGGCGATGTTCTCGTCGCGGAACCCGTGGAACTCGACGATGAGTCGGCCGGCGCGGCCGCGCGGGTCGACGACCACCATGCTGAAGCCGGGGTTGAGCGGCAGGAGCCGCACGTCGACCCCGCCGGAGGAGGCGAGCTTGGACAGCGTCGCCAGGGAGGCGCCGAGGCTGGTGTCGAAGTCGGTGTGGTCGTCGAGCTGCGCGCGCACGTCGTCGACGCCGGCGACGGCCGGGTCCTGGACGACGATCCGGGCGCGGCCACCCTTTGCGGCCCAGCGCTTGATGTCGGCGGCATGGCGCAACAGGACGTTGACGCCGGTCGGCGCGTACATCCACAGCTCGGAGGCGCCGTCGAGGAGATCGTCGAAGCTGCCGAAGCTCTCCCGGTTGCGCAGCACCGTGTCGAGCGACGCCGGCGCCTCCCCGCCGCGGGCGCCCGTGGTCCACAGCACCAGGAACGCGAGGCAGGCGAGGACCACGCTCTCGGTCAGCCGCGGCGACGGACTGCCGAGCAGGTTGAGGACGGTCAGGGCGACGGCGACCACGGAGACGGAGTAGGCCTCGAGGTGGCGGGCGCTGCGCAGGTCGCCGCCGACCCGCCGCAGGGTCTGCCGGTAGGTGCCTGACCCCCTCATGCCCGGCGGCCGCCCGACGCGCCGGACCGACACCGCGGCGTCGGTCCGCCTTCCGGGCCGAGCCGCCTGCGCCGGCCGAGGAGGAGCAGCAGGCCGCCCGTCCCGAGGAGGCCGGCGGCGAGCAGCACCTGCGGCAGGATCGGGGCGCCGCCGAAGGCGATCCCGCGGGTGACGCGCAGCTTGGTCGTCGCGATCGTGCGGGTCCTCTGCCCGTTGCGGTTCAGGCAGTAGGCGGCGACCTTGAACGGCTTCTTGGGCTTGGTGATGGCGGCCTTCTTCCGGACCGTCTCCTTGAAGGTGACGCTGCCGCCGGACACCGTTCTCGTCAGCGGCACCAGTGCGGTGTGCGACCCACCGGGGTGCGACCGGAGCAAGACCTTTCGGCAGCTGGTCGTCACGGTGTACCTGACCGTCGCACCTCGTGCCCGCGAGGAATGCGACCTCCGGATCCCTTCGCGAGCGTCCGCCGCGGACCCCACGAAGGCGAGCGCGACCGACGCGATGACGAACCCGACCAGGAGCTTGCGCACAGGGCACCTCCGATCCGCCGCGTGCCGCGCGGCGGGCACGCCGGCGGCCGCGGCCATGGTGTGGTTGCTTGTGGACGGTCACGTGCATCTCGGCTGGTCATGCGCAGGTCGCCCGCTTACGGACTCCCGAGGCGAACTGGTTCCACTCGGCGTCGGTCAGGTCGCGTCCGGCGAGCGCGCACAGCTGCCGGCGCCACGACACGGGGTTCAGGTCGTGCAGGACGAAGTCGTCGCCGACGGTCGCCAGCAGCGCGCCATCGGGGCTGAAGGTCAGTCCCGACCCGCCCACCAGCAGGCCCGTCGGGATGCGCCGTGCCAGGTCCCAGAGGACGATACGGCCGCCCGAGGGCTGCAGGGTGGCTACCGTTCTGCCGTCAGGGGTGAAGTCGACGTTCAGGCCCGGCAACGTGGCCGTCGGGGACCGCCGGCCGAGGTCCCAGAAGATCGCCACGCCGTCGTCGCCGGCCGAGGCGAGCGCCTTGCCGTCGGGGCTGAAGACCACCCGGTTGACCGCGTCGGTGTGGGCGGCGAGGTCGGCCAGGAGGGCGTGGCTCGCCACGTCCCACACGGCCACGAGGCCGTCCACGCCACCGGACGCCAGCCTGCTGCCCTCTGGGTCGAAGGCAACGCTGGTGACCTGGCCCTGGTGCCCCCGCAGGACGGCGAGCCGGGCCCAGCGCCGCGTGTCCCACAGCGTCACCGTGCCGTGGTAGCCGGCCAACGCCAGCAGCCCACCCTTGGGGCTGAAGGCCAGCTTGTAGGCGCCGGCGGCGCCGAACCCGGGAACGCGCAGGGGCCTGCGCCGCGCCACGTCCCACAGGATCACCCTGCCGTCGAGGCCGGCCGAGGCCACGGTGCGGCCGTCCGGCGCGAATGCAACCCCGGTGACCTGGTCGTCATGGCCGCCCAGGGTGGCGCGCGGGGCGCGCGTGCGGACGTCCCAGAGGACGACCCGCCCGTCCAGACCTGCGGTCGCCGCCATGCCGCTGTCCGGGCTGAAGGCGAGGAAGTTGATGAAGCCGTCGTGGCCGGCCGGAAGCGCCGGCGGCAAGTCGAACAGGGCAACCGTCCGGTCGCTGCCGCAGGAGGCCAAGGTGCGCCCGTCCGGGCTGAACGCGACCGAGGTCGCCGGCCCGACGTTCCCGGCGAGGCCTCGAACGCGGGCGCGGCGGCGGACGTCCCAAAGTTCGACCTTGCCGCTGTCGTCGTTCACCGTGGCGACGGTGCGCCCGCCGGGCCTGAACGCGATCGCGCTGGCGCTCTGCTCCTCGCTGAGCGGCTGCTGGCCTCCCGAGGCGAGATCCCAGACGAGCATGGTGGCGTCGACGCTGCCCGCCGACACCAGGGTGCCGCCGTCGGGACTGAGGGCGAAGGCCCTGACGCCGCCCTGATGACCTTGCAGGGTGCGCCTGAGTCGGCGTCCGGGTACGTCCCACAGGGCGATCTCTGCGTCGCCACCACTGGCCGACGCCAACGTGCGCCCGTCGGCGCCGAAGGCAAGGGTGTCCGCCCCCCTGGATCGTGCGAGCAGCGCCGCCGGCCGCCGCGCCGGCACGTCCCAGAGCCGGATACCGTCCTTGTACCCGGCGGCGAGCAACCGCCCGTCCGGGCTGAACGCCACGGCGTGCACCCCGCCGCCACCCGCGGCAAGCAGGGCGAGCCGGTGGCGGCTGCTCACTCCCCACACCTCGACCCCGTCGTTGCCTGCCGCCGCGACGAGCTGCCCGTCCGGGCTGAACGCCACCGCTCGGACGCGGCCACCGCCGCCGGTGAGCAGGGCGGGCTGGCGGGCGCCGGCGACCTCCCAGACGCGCACCCCGCTGAAGTCGCCGGCCGCGAACAGCCGGCCGTCCGGGCTGAAGGCGGCGCCGGTCAGGCCGCCGGCGGCGCCGGTCAGTAGGGCGCGGGCATCGCGGCGGCGGTCGGCCTGGACCATTGCGCTGCCGCGCGCCTCGTCGCTCGGCTGCAGCTCGTAGGCGGCCAGGCTGAGCAGGATCGACAGGTCCGGCTGATCCGCGGCGCGGGCGTCGGCCTGGGCCACCATCGAGTAGGAGACGGCCCGCCGGCGCTGCGCGTCCGCCCTGTTGCCCTGGTACACCGCGAAGGCGGCGGAGGCGACCGCGACCAGCAGCAGCGCGCCGAGCGCCACGACCAGG
>WNFV01022474.1_pt1 | contig 13744 bp, 10 predicted proteins | sample 5400101 | NCBI WGS metagenome assembly WNFV01 (sample SAMN13153361, study PRJNA577476) | soil metagenome | isolation source: 115 cm soil or saprolite under grassland replicate 1 | place: USA:California | collected 2016-06-15 | reverse complement strand
CCCGGAAAGACGCTCCTGGCTTGAGGCCAGTTGTGGCCCACCACCTTGGTGCGGCTGCCGTTCTCCAGACGAAACTGGTAGTCGCCGGTCGGTTGGTGGCTGATGGCCTGGATGGTCTCCCGCTCACGGTGCCCCGACAGGGTGACCGACCATTTGGTGATGGTGTATGAGGAGTCGATGACGTGGTTGAAGCAGTACTGGGATGGGGGATCCAGCTCGAGCGAGGCGGAGAGCACCTTGAACGTCCAGGTACAGCCCTGATCGGTGTGACCCACGATCCCGCCACCGGCCGTCCTGGAGAACACGATGTTCCCGATCTGGGGGACCAAGAGCGGCGGGCTTGGAGGACAGCTTGTGCTGGCGGCCGGGCAACTGATAACCGCGATGTTTGTCATGCTCGCGCGATCGGGTTGATCGTAGTTCCACGTTCCCAGGTACTGGTGTTGGCTCGGTGCTGTCGACTTCGCTTGAGCTTGGTCTGGTCCTGCGATGCCGATGGCAACCCAGGCCGCCACGCTCAAAGACAGCGCGACAACCAGCGGCGACCGGCGTGACGGCAGGTGCCGGCGCCGGGCCGCGAAACGGATGTCAAGCATGGGAGGCCTCCTGTGAAGGTGTCCGCTGAACGGGATCCTGGAACTGTCCTTGCTCGACGCACCGGATCCGGTCGCCTGGTGCGAGCGTCACTTCCTCACCGCCTCCTGCCCGGGTCGTGCCGAAGGTCTTGACCAGCCCGAAGCCTCCACGGCCGGAGCGGGCCGCGACTCGGGCGCCGCCTCCCACGGTGCTGTGCGTTCCACTGCCATTGCTGCCTCCTTCTTTGGCTCCTGCGCGGGGCCGTGATCACGACGCCGGCCGGTGCGACGGGCCTGCCGGGCAAGGCGGGCACGCTCGGCCTCCCGATGCGACTGGGTGATCCGCTCGGCGGCGAGCGCCACGCCCAAGGTGTCCAGCTCCATCCCGACCCCTCGCTTAGCGTTGCTCTGGCCAGAGCGCGACGAGCGGCCTGGTGCGGTTGACGTGACGGCTGCGGGGGCCTATTGCGCCGTGCCCCCGCAGCCGTTGTGCTCAGCGGACCAGCGCGGCGGCTTCGGCGTCGATCTCGTCGAGGTCGATATCGGGTTTGCGGTGCAGGCGACTCGGCCACCAGATCCAGCGGCCGAGGTCGAGGTTGAGCGCGGTGACCAGCACCGAGCGGACCACGAAGGTGTCCAGCAGCACCCCGAAGGCGACCGCGAAGCCGAGCTCGGTGACAAACACCAGCGGCAGGGTGCCAAGGGCGACGAACGTGCCCGCCAGGACCAGGCCCGCCGAGGTGATCACCCCGCCGGTGGCGGCCAGGCCGAGCAGCGCGCCGCGCCGGGTGCCGTGGCGCCTGGACTCCTCGTGCACCCGGGTCATCAGGAAGATGTTGTAGTCGACTCCCAGGGCGATCAGGAATACAAACACCCACAGCGGCAGCGAGGCGTCGGCGCCGGCAAACCCGAACAGGTGGTCGAAGACCAGCGCGCTCACGCCCAGCGCCGCCGCAAACGACAGCACCACCGTGGCTACCAGCAGCAGCGGCGCCACCAGCGCGCGCAGCACCAGCGCGAGGATGCCCAGCACCACCAGCAGCACCAGCGGCACGACCAGGTTCCGGTCGTGGCGGGAGGCACGCAGGATGTCGAGGTTGACCGCGCTGCCGCCGCCGACCTTGCCGTCCGCGCCGGGGATGGCGTGCACCCTGGCGCGCAGCCGGTCGATGGTGTCGTAGGAGGCTTGGCTGTCGGAGCTGCTGCGCAGGGTTCCCTCCAGGTAGGCGTAACCGTCCTTGACCACCGGCCGGGTGACGGCGCTGACCCCGGCGGTGCCGGTCAGGGCGGCGCGCAGCTGCTGGGTGGCGTCGGCGTTGCCGACGACCTGGACCGGGTCACCAGCGCCGGCCGCGAAGTGGCGGCCCAGCGCCTGTTCGCCGGCCACCGCCTCGGGCTTGGTGCGGAAGGCATCCCGGTTCTGCAGCCCGCTGGCCTTCAGCCCGGTCAGGCCCAGCGCCATCGCGCCCAGCACGACCGCCGTCACCACCCACACCAGCCGGGGCCGGCGGGCGATACGCCGCCCGATCCGCGCCCACACGCCCCGCTCGGTCGGCTCCGAGGAACCCAGGGTGGGCCGGACCGGCCAGAACAGCCAGCGGCCGAAGATGACCAGCAGCGCCGGCAGCAGGGTGAGCATCGCGCACAGGCCCACCGCCACGCCGATCGCCATCACCGGACCCAGGCTCTTGGTGGAGTTCAGCGCGGCGACCAGCAGACACAGCAGGCTCAAGATGACCGTGGACCCGCTGGCGAGGATCGCCGGGCCGGCGCGGTGCAGTGCCACCGCCATCGCCTGGTGCCGGTCGGGGTGGCGGCGCAGCTCCTCGCGGTAGCGCGCCACCAGCAGCAAGGCGTAGTCGGTGCCGGCACCAAACACCAGCACGGTCAGCAGGAACGCGCTCTGGCCGTTGACGGTCAGGCCCGCGTGGCGGGCCAGCAGGTAGATCACCGCCTGCGCGGCGGTCAGGGCGACCAGCACGCACGCCAGCGGCAGGATCCACAGCACCGGGCTGCGGTAGGTGAACAGCAGGATGACGATGACGATGAGCGCAGTGACGTACAGCAGGGTGGAGTCAAACCCCTGGAAGACGTGGTTGAAGTCGGCGGCGTAGCCGGCCGGCCCGGTGACGTAGACGCGCCCGCCGCCGGCGTGGGTGATCGACCGCAGGTCCTTGACCACCGGGGCGATGGCGTTCCAGCCGTCCTCGCCGGCCTTGATGGGCACGACCACCTGCAGCGCCCGGCTGTCGCTGGCGGGGATCGGGCCGACGACCTTGCCGCCGACGTGGTCAAGGCCGGCGAAGCGCCTGGCGTCGGCGGCGGCCTTGGCCTGGTCGGCGCCGGTGATGGGCCCCGGGTGCTCGTAGACCACCACCGCGGGGTAGGTGTCGCTTGGCACAAACCGCTTGGCCAGCTCGACCACCCTGGTAGACTCGGCGTTCTTCGGCAGAAAATCCGACGCCTGGTTCTGCTGCGCATCGTTCAGCTTGCCGGCAAGCGGCCCCGCGACCACCACCACCGCGATCCAGAAGGCCAGGACCGCCCATTTGGTCCAGCGCCCAGCAGGAAGCCTCGCCAGCCTCGGGGTTGCGCCCACGCTGCCCGCAAGGGCCGGTATGTGTTGCCCGCCGGCAACCGTGCGCCGGGCGGTCTTCCGAAAATTACCGAACATTCCCATTGTCAGATCTCCGATCACCTCTCGTCGTCAAGCTTCGCCAGCGGGCGAGCCTGAGCGCCGCCATTCCCCTCGCTCCTGTTGGTCTGCATGTCTGTCACCCAGCAAGCTACGAACGGTTCCCGGGGCTCCAGCACCACGGTCCGGCCCAGGGAGCAGCGGGTCACCGTGTCACCAGCGGCGCGGTGTGGCCATCGCCCATCAGGCCGTCGTCGGCGATCGGCTCCTTGCTGGGCCGGTTGTGACGCTGGGCATAGCGGCCTTCGCCTGGCCAACCAGCCACGCATCAGCCTCCAACGGGCTCGACGATCGTCGCGCCTCCCGACACGACGAGGTCGGGGTACTCGAGCAGCTTGAACTGCTCGAGAGGGTTGCCGCGGACGCCGATGAGATCCGCGGGAGCACCCTCCACCAGCCGCCCCAGCGGCGCCAGCCGTGGAGCATGAGCTGCAGCTCCTGGGCGTTGATCCCCCAGGGGACGTCGGTGTGGGCCAGATCGGTGCCGTACAGCAGCCGGATCCCCGCCTGAACGAGCTGGCTGGCATTGTCGGCGACACCCGTGCAGTGCGATTGCGTGTCCAGCGTGCTCACCACCCGCACGCCCGCGGCCGCCGCGTGCGCGATCAGGTCGGGCGAGATCGGGTCACAGGGGACGTGGGCCCACTCGTCGACGCCAGCGTCCAGAGCCAGCCGGGCGCCCTGGGGCCCGCTGAGATGGACCGAGACGATGCGGCCGTGCTCGTGGGCCGCCTCGACGATCGCGCGGACCACCTCGAGCGAGAGCATCGCCCACGGCGGCGGGGAGCCGAGCTGGTGCCCGCTCCATGGGGCGCCCGGCGATCCGCCCGGCTCCAACGCGACCTTGATCAGCGCGGCACCGCCGGCGACGAGCTGGCCGACGGCCGTGCGGGCTGTCTGGACGTCGGGCACCTCCACTCCGGCGCCGGGGCCGAACACCGGGATCGGATAGCCGCCGGGTGCGGTGAGGATCGGCCCGGCGGCCAGCAGGCGCAGCCGCCCATCGCCGCCGGAGGATGGCAGGAGCGGACCGCCGGTGTCCCGGATCGTCGTGATGCCGTGCCGCAGGATCGTGTCCGGCGGGACCTGCCCGAGCAGCGGATGGCCGTGGAGGTCGATGAAGCCGGGAAGCAGCGTGCCGGCAAAGCGGATGAGGGGACCTGGGCCGGGGAGGTGGTCGGCTGGTGCCACGCCGGCGATCCGATCGCCCCGGACCGCGACCGCGTGGTGCTCGAGCACTCGCGTGCCGTCGAAGACCCGATCCGCGGCGAGGACGTAGCGGTCGCCGAATCCTCGCCGTGCCGGCTCGCCGGGGGCGGGCCGAGCGTGCGTCTCGCGTGTGGTCATGATGGCTCGTCCTTTCGTTGGGGACTGCTTTCTGCGAGGACGCTACGAGCTCAGAAGGCTGGGGGCGTCACCCGAAGGTGCACATGCCAGGGGGAATCTTTCTGCGGCCGGCCCTGGCACGAAGGTGCCGCCGGGCCGGCTGCCAGGCTCGACAGCGTCAAGCGCTTTCGTCGGGCGAAGAGGACGCAGTCGGCCTCTGACGGCCGTGCCGGGGTAGCGACCACACCGCGCCCCCCGGCCGCGGCGGCGACCAGCCGGCCACTACAATGAGGCAGCCGGAAGCAAGCATCGCCGGACGGGCTAGGGGGGATCACCGGTGGCTGAGCCGCCCGCCGCGACCCCAGCCGAGGTTGCCGCGTCCCGGGAGGACGGGCTGCTGGCCACCAAGCTGCACGTGCCCGGCCCGCAGCCAGGCTTCGTGGCTCGCCCACGTCTGATCGAACGGCTCGACGAGGGGCTGGCGCGGGGGCTGCTGCTGGTGTGCGCGCCGGCCGGGTTCGGCAAGACCAGCCTGCTGGCCGACTGGGCCCGCCGCAGCGGGCTGCCGGTCGCCTGGCTGTCGCTGGACGAAGGCGACAACGACCCGGCGCGGTTCTGGCGGCATGTGGTCGCCGCGCTGGACCGGGCGCGCCCGGGGATCGCCGAGCAAGTCGCCCCGCTGCTCGGCCCGCCCGCCCCGGCGTCGTTTGAGGGGCTGGTCACGGCCCTGATCAACCAGCTGGCCACCCAACCCGACGGGGGCGAGGTGGTGCTGGTGCTGGACGACTACCACCTGATCGATGCGCCGCCGGTGCACGCCTCGCTTGGGTTCCTGTTGGAGCATCTTCCGCCGGGACTGCACCTGGTGCTGACGAGCCGCGTCGACCCGCCGTTTGGGCTGGCGCGGCTGCGCGCCCGCGGCCAGCTCGCCGAGTTGCGCGACGCCGACCTGCGCTTCACGCCGGAGGAGGCCGCAGACCTGCTGCACGGGGCGGTCGGGCCCGACCTGCCTGAGGCCGCCGTGGCGGCGTTGGCGGCGCGCACCGAAGGATGGGTGGCCGGGCTGCAGCTGGCCGGCCTGTCGCTGCGGGGACAACCCGACGTGGCCGCGTTTGTGGCGTCGTTTTCGGGCAGCCACCGGTTCGTGCTGGACTATCTGGCCGAGGAGGTGCTGGAGCGCCAGCCGGAGCCGGTGCGCGGGTTCCTGCTGGAGACCTCGGTGCTGGAGCGGCTGAGCGGTGCGCTGTGCGATGCGGTCACCGGCCGCACCGACAGCCAGCGGCTGCTGGAGGGGATCGAGCGGGCCAACCTGTTCCTGGTGCCATTGGATGCGGTGCGTGGCTGGTGGCGCTACCACCAGCTGTTCGCCGACCTGCTCCGCGCCCGCCTGCAGCAGCAACAGCCCGAGCGGGTGCCGCAACTGCACCGGGCCGCGGCCGCCTGGTCAGAAGCGCATGGGCTGGCCGACGACGCTGTGCGCCACGCCCTTGCCGCAGGCGACGCCGTCTGGGCGGCGCAGCTGGTCGAGCGGCATGCCGACGAGCTGCTGTTGCGCGGCGAGGGGGCGACGGTGCAGCAGTGGCTTGCGGCGCTGCCGGCCGAGCTGGTCGGCTCCCGGCCACGGTTGTTGTTGGCGCGGACGCGCCTGGCGCTGCTCAGCGGCCGCGTGGAGGGAGTCGATGAGCTGCTGGACGCCGCCGAGCGCGCGTTCACGGAGGCTGCCGATGAGCCGTATGAGCCGTCGGCCGGCCGGGCCGCCAGCCTGCTGGCCAACGTGCCGGCGACGATGGCGCTGGACCGCGCGTACCTGGCCGAGCTACGCGGCGACGCCGAACGTGCACTCGCGCTGGCTTCCCGGGCCCTGGCCGAGCTCGGCGAGGACGAGTGGATGCTGCAATCCAACGCCAGCGGCTACCTGGGTGTGGCCGAGTGGCAGCGCGGCCGGCTGGCAGAGGCCGAGCGCCGGTTGTCGTCGACCATCGCGCAGTGGCTGCGGGCCGGCCAGCGCCAGCTGGCGGTGCGAGGCTGGCATCACCTTGGCCAGGTCCAGCGCGCCCAGGGCCGCCTGGACGCGGCGCTTGGGACCTACCGGCAGGCGCTGGAGGTCGCCGCGCCACCCGGCCAGCCGGCGCTGCCCGACGCGGGCATGGCGCAGGTAGGCATGGCCGAGGTGGCCTACCAGCGCGGCGAGCTGGACGCCGCCCTGGAGCACGTCACCGAGGGCATCGCGCGGTGCCGCCAGGTGGTCTACACCCCGCCGCTGGCCACGGGCCTGGCCACCCTGGCGTGGATTCGGCAGGTCCAGGGGGATCCGGCCGGGGCTCTGGAAGCTATCGATGAGGCCGAGGGGGTCGCGCCCAGCCCGGGCGTGGCCACCCTGCTCAACCCCGCCCCAGCCCTGCGGGCGCGGTTGCTGCTGGCCCGCGGCGAGCTCGCCGCCGCGGCCCGCTGGACCAGGCGGCGCGGCCTTGGCGCCGACGACCAGCCGAGCTACCCCAGGGAGCCGGAGTACCTGGTGCTGGCGCGCGTGCTGCTCGCCCAAGACCGGCCTGACCAGGCCCTGGCGCTGCTGGAGCGACTGCACACCGCAGCGACGGCGCAGCGGCGGCTGGGCAGCCTGATCGAGATCCAGGCGCTGCGGGCGCTGGCACTGGCCGGCAGCGGCGACGAGCCCGGCGCGCTGGCCGCCCTGACTGAGGCGCTCACGCTGGCCTGCCCCCAGGGTTATGTCCGGGTGTTCGCCGACGAGGGCGCGCCGATGGGCGCCCTGCTCGGCCGGCTGGTCGCGGCCCACCGCACCGAGCAGCCCGCCGCCCGCGGCGTGCCGCTGGACTGCCTGGCTCGGGTGCTGCGAGCCTTCGACGCCACCCACACCGTGGCGCACGCCGGGCGCGGCGTCGAGGGGGCAGTGGCGGGCCTGATCGAGGCGCTGACCGACCGCGAGCTGGAGGTGCTGGGGCTCCTGGCGGCGGGCCGCTCCAACCAGGGCATCGCCCAGGAGCTGGTGGTCAGCCTCGACACCGTCAAAAAGCACGTCAGCCACGTCCTCGACAAGCTCGGCGCGGCCAACCGCACCGAGGCGGTGGCACGGGCGCGGGAGCTGGGCCTGATTCGCTAGCGCGGCGCTCGTCGATCCCGGCGGCACGTTCGTGCCAGGGCCCGGCTGCGGAAGATTCCCCCTGGCATGTGCACCTTCGGGTGACGACCACAGCAGCGTCGGCTCCTAGCGTCCTGGTCGAAGCAGTCCCAACCACGACCGGGGCTCCGCGTTGACCGGGACCCCACCCCGTGGCAAGTGGCCGAGGAGCTGACACATGCAGCGCATCCGCATCCAGCGACCGAAGGGCCGGCGGCAGCAGCCCTGCCGCGAGGTCCTTCCGCCCGATCCGCGAGACCCGGAGATCCTGCGCGCCAAGGCACTCAGCCGTGCCGCCCACCCCACCAGGAGGTGACCAGGACGCGATGGCGCCCAACCAGCGCAACCGGGATCGCGGACACGACCGAGCAAATAGCCCACCAACCATGGAGCAAAGATGAAGCTCACCATCTTCGCGGCGACCGGCGGTATCGGCCGGCAACTCCTCGAGCAGGCCCTCGACGCAGGCCACGAGGTGACCGCCGTCGTCCGCAACCCGACGAACCTGTCCAGAGCGGTCCGGGTGGTCACCGCCGACCTGGCCGCCGCGGACCCGGCCGCGCTCCAGTCCGCGGTCGCCGGCGCCGACGCGGTCCTCTCCGGCCTTGGTCCGCGGTCCAAAGCCGAGGCCGGCATCGTCTCGCAGGGCACCCGGGCCATCGTCGGGGCGATGCAGGCAACCGGCGTACGACGCCTCGTGGTGGTCAGCGCCGCGCCGGTCGGCACCGTGGCGTCGCCTGGCCGCCCCCAGCCGCCGAAGCACGACCCGGGCGACGGGTTCTTCATGCGGCACCTGTTCAGTCACGTGGCAAAGGCCGTGTTCCGCCAGAGCTATGCCGATCTGGCGCTGATGGAGGACGTCCTTGGCGACAGCGGCCTGGACTGGACCGTCGTGCGGCCGCCACGGCTGACCGACGGGCCACTGACCGGCGCCTACCGGACGGCGTACGGGCAGAATCTCCGGGGCGGCTGGTCGGTTTCCCGCGCCGACGTCGCCGAGCTCATGCTCCGCGTGCTCGCCCAGCCCGAGACGATCAAGCAGGCCATCGGCATCGCCACGTGAGACGTCGACGTCGAGCTCATGCAGGTGGCCTGGCAGCTGAGCGGCCACGGCTCCCCAAGGAGGGCCCTCCGGTTGGTCCCGACGGCCCGGACGCGCGCTGGGCGTCGTCGAGGTAGCCGCGACTCGCTGGAGCGAGCCGGACTGGGGCCGCTGGGAGCTGCGCGGCCAGCCCCGGGCGCCTGGTGCACTCCAAGGTTGCCTGCTGGGCGGCGCTGGACCAGGGCTCGCCTGGCCGCACGGACCGGCCGGTCCGCCCCCTGCCCCGCTGGCAGCGGGTTCACGACCAGATCCGCACCGCCGGTCCAGCAGCATGGCTACGACCGGCACTGTGGCGTGTTCACCCAGACGTTCGCCAGCGACGAACTGGACGCCGGCCTGCTGCGGCTGCCAGTCCTGGGGTTTGTGGACTGGAGCGATCCGCGGATGCTGCGCACCGCCGACGCGACGCCGCCACGCTTGGCCGCGACGGGCTGGTCCGCCGCTACCACGCCGACGACGGCCTCGACGGCAGCGAGGAGGCCTTCCTGGGCTGCACGTTCTGGCTGGCCGAATGCCTAAGCGGATGGCCAGAGGTTCTGCTCGCAACCGTTGTGGCAGCAGGACTGCACGCCGGCGAGTGGCGTGACCACGCGGCGCCCCGGTTCGCCCCGCGCCGGGTGGCCACCCTGTCAGTACGTGGGCGCAGGAGCGGACAGTGGCGCACGGTACCCGTCGTCGTCTTGGAGCACCAAGGCCAGCGGTACCTGCTCACCCCGTTTGGGGACACCGACTGGTCACGCAACCTCAGGACCGCCGGTGGCGGGCGGCTTCGGCAAGGGCGCCGGGTGGAGCACTTCACCGCCGTGGAAGTTCCACCGCAGCAGCGAGGGCCGCTGATCGAGGCCTACGTGCGGCGCTACGGCAGGACGCCCGGAGTGAAGGCTGGCTTCGAGCAGCTTGCGGACCCGGCCGACCATCCCACCTTCCGCATCCTCCCGCAGCCGTGACCGGTACGGCGACAGCCAGGCTCGTGGCCAAGAGTTACATGCAGGACTTCAGGCAGGCTGCTTAGCCCGCCAAGACCGGCTGGACCAGGCCCGGACCTGGTTCGCGCGCGCCAGCGCCACCGCCAACGATCTGCGCCTTGGCGCCGAGCAGGTCGATCTTGACGGCGGCGAGCTGCTCGGCAACTTCCCCAGGGGCCCTCCCACCTCGCCCACCTGACCGCCGCGGTCGCCCTGCGACGCGAGGCCGCCGCGGCGGACCGTCGAACCGACCGGAGGACGGCATGAACCGGGTCAGGTCCGCCGCCTTTGCCTCCACCGAAGCCCACCACGACTCGACGGGCCGCTCGAGTGTCGAGCCCGGTATGCCGGTCCGGCGGCACCTTCGTGCCCAGAGCCGCAACGCAAGATTCCACCCGGCCTGTGCACCTTCGGGTGATGCCTGGCCAGGGGATTGTTTCTAGCGTGCTGGGTGACAGCAACGCGCACCGACAGGAGGAGAGAATGGCTGCGCTCAGGCTCGCCCGCTGCACGATCGACCTGGCCGACACCGAGGAGGTGCTCGCCGAGCGGGCCGCCCTGGTCGCCGCGGTCAGGGACGCCGTTGCCGGGCGCATCCAGGCACGACTCGCCAAGGTCGACGACCAGACGTGGATCGGTGTGTGGCGTTGGGACCCGCGCACCAGCGCGCAGGCGGCCATTGCCAAGGCGTCGGCGATCCCAGAGGCGCGGCCGGCGCGCTGGCAAGGGGGGCGGCGGGTGTGAGCGGCTCGGGACCGCCGACGCGGTACGAGATCCGCGTCGAGGGGGTCCTCGACAGCCGCTGGGCGGCCTGGTTCGAGGGCCTCCAGGTCAACAGCCAGGGCAGCCAGACGGTCATCTGTGGGCTGGTGGCGGATCAGCCTGCCCTGCACGGGCTGCTGGTCAAGGTCCGCGACCTCGGGCTATGCCTGGTCGCTGTGCGCCGGCTGGACCCCGATGAACCCGGAGCGGGAGCGCAGCAGTGAGCCGCAATCGCGATCCAGGCCCGAGGGTCGACCAGCGCCCACGGGTTGGCGCCCACCCGGTGTCGGCTTTGCTCACTTCCGCGTTGGTTCCATCACGCCGCCGGCGGCCGACCGCGCCACAAACGCCAACGCGGGCCGCAGCCGGTCGGTCGCCGCGCCGAGATGACCGACCGACAGGTCCGTGCCCGGCCATGGTGACTGTGTCGCAGGCCTTGACCCGACGAACCGAAAGGGGATCCACATGAGCGTGAGGGAGATCGAATTGTCCGCCGGGACAATCGAATACGAGGACACCGGCGGCGACGGCCCAACGGTTGTGCTGTTGCACGGGTTGATGATGGACGCCTCGCTGTGGGACGGACCGATCGCTGATTTGTCGGTCGATCACCGCTGCGTGGCACCGACGCTGCCGCTTGGCGCGCATCGTCACGCGATGCACGCCGACGCTGACCTGTCGCTTCCCGGGATAGCGCGGCTGGTCGCGGAGTTCCTGGACCGCCTGGATCTGCATGACGTCACCCTGGTTGGCAATGACACCGGCGGGGCGCTCGTCCAGCTGCTGATCTGCGACGGCGCCGCACGCGTGGGACGGGTCGTGCTCGCCGCATGCGATGCGTTCGACAACTTCCCGCCCGGGCTGACCGGCAAGGTGCTCGTGCTCACCGGCAGGCTCTCGCCCCGGATGTTCGGGCTGTTCATGCAGCAGATGCGTCTCCGGACGCTGCGGCGGCTGCCGATCGCGTTCGGGTGGCTGACCATGCGAGGAGACGCTGCCACCGCCCGGTGGGTGAAGCCGGTCATGAAGCAGCCTGGGATCCGCCGCGACGCCGTACGAATAGTGCGAGCAGCAGGGGCAGACACCCAGCTCATGGTCAAGGCGGCCGACTGCTTGCCGAGCTTCAACCGTCCTGCCCTGGTGGTCTGGGCAACCGGGGACCGCGTGATGCCACCCGAGCACGGCCGGCGCCTTGCCGAGCTGCTCCCGCAAGGACGACTGGTCGAGGTCGAAGACAGCTACACCCTCATCCCCCTGGACCAGCCAGCGAGGCTCGCTCAGGTCATCCGGGATTTCACCCACGCATCCGACAGAACCTGACCGTCACGCCCGGAACAAACCGATCCGCGACCGCCGCGGGACCGACCTGAATCGTATGGCGGTCTCACCTGCACCTTCCGAAGACCGGCGCGGCCGGCAGTTATCGAGGCGGCACGGCTCGGCGTTCGGGGTGGGCGGTGTAGACGTATTTCATCGCGGTGTTGTCGGCGATGGCGAACAGCCGCATGAGGTGGACGGGGTCAGCGGTGTGGCGCGCCTCGTCTAGGATGCGGTCGGCGCGAAGCTGCCCTGGCGTGATCGCCAGGGGGAAGAACAGCTTCTGGACGGTGAACCGGCAGACGGGCGGCTGGCTGGGGTCGACGGCGGTCTGCTGGCTGATGAGCAGGTGCGGGTTGGTGTTGTGGGGCCAGCGCTGGGCGCGTTCGCGCAGCCACGTGCCGGCAAGGCGCAGGGTGAGTTCGTTGAGGATCACGATGCGGTCCCGGCCTGCCACTGGTCGGCGGACGGTGAGCCGTCCGCGGGCCCGGTTGAGGTCGGCGAGGTGGAGGCGTCGGAGCTCGACGGGACGGAGCGCGTGGATGGCGACCAGCGCGACGGCGAGCTTCGCCATGGTGGTGGGTGCTCGGTCGAGCAGTCCGCGGAGCCGGTCGGACGGCAACGGCTGCGGGAGCCTGCTGGCACGGGTGACGGTGATGCCGCGGGCGGGGTCGCGGAAGATCAGGCGCTCGCGCTTGAGCGCGCGGAACAGCGACCGCAACGCGGTCTGCATCCTGCGCACGCTGGAGCCGGGGCGGCTCTTGAGGGCGGCCTGGACGTCGTCGGTGGTGATCGACCGCAGGCTGTCGACCTCACCGCGCTCGCCCCACTGGCGCAGGACCGGCGCGGCGATGGCGAGGTAGCGGCGGATCAGCGCCCAGCCCATCACGGGCGACGGTCGGCGGCCCTCGCCGCGAAGCACCCGGATCCACGCCTCGACCTCGGGGACGAGGTGGCCGGGGAGGGTGGCAAGGAGCCACTGGACATCGGCGTGGTCGGCGTCAATGGCGGTGGCGGGGTCCGGGATGAGTAGGCCCTTGGCGCGTAGGAACTGGGTGATGCACTGGCCGGCGTAGCTCGGGCCCAGGGTGGCGACCGCCTTTATGTCGACCTCGTGGATCGGGGCGGCCGCGCCCAGCCAGGCCAGCAGCAGCCGAAGGCTGCGCAGGTGGAAGGCGCGGATCGCCGCCGTCCACGACTGGGCACGGGCGAACTGGTCGAACTCGTCCAGGAGCTGCTGCGCGGGGCCGGTGAGGGCCGGGAGCGCGGTGCGCTCGACCCGGCGCCAGTTCCGTCGGGGGGCCTCGAACAGCACGAGCGAGAACCAAGTGGCAGGACCGGCAGCGGTCGTGCTTGAGCGGGAGGTTTCGCCGGCAGCGCCGGCAGGTGCCGACCGTATGCCTGTGGGCCCATTCCCGGCAGCAGTGGCAGATCCGCTTGCCGTCGCCCGCCCAGGCCAGGCAGTGCTCGCAGCTGCGCAACGGGTGGGCTGGCCGCGGCAGCCGCCGCCGGCGTGCTGCCGGCGGACGCGGTGCGAGCCGGACCGGTGCCAGCCCCAGTCCTGAGCGGGGCCGCAGGAGGCCAGCGCGGCTGAGCGCCTCGGCCAGATCCCGCCGCCGCAGCTGCGCGGGGAGCTGGTCGAGGTCCTCCTCGCGGACCAGGCGCTCGTCGGGATCACGGGCCGCCAGGGCAAGCCGCGCCATGCTGACCGCCGCCAGGCGCCAGCGAGCACCCCGGCCAAGCTCGCCCGCCACCTCCGCGATCGCCCGCTCCACGCCGGCAGGTCAGCGATGGGGCGGTCACGGATCCGCCTGGCGTCCCCGAGGAGGAACGCCCTGGGCAGGCGCAGCAGCACCAGCTGACCGG
>WNFV01006537.1_pt1 | contig 13744 bp, 9 predicted proteins | sample 5400101 | NCBI WGS metagenome assembly WNFV01 (sample SAMN13153361, study PRJNA577476) | soil metagenome | isolation source: 115 cm soil or saprolite under grassland replicate 1 | place: USA:California | collected 2016-06-15 | reverse complement strand
TGAGACTCTGTTGGGTAAGTCGACCTTGACGCGGGGCGTATCATGCCTGTACCTATCCATATACTGATATGAGGAGGTGCGCTATGACCCTCCGTCCTCAGCCCATCCCCACAATTCCCGCCCTCACCGCTGCTGCAGTCCATGCGGCCTTTCCCAAAGGCAACATCTACGTCGATCTGCGTGCCGAGTTCGGTATTCTGTTTGATGCTTCCCTCTTTCTTGATCTGTATCCGCCAGATGGTCGTCTTGTCGAAGTGGCCCCCTGGCGGCTCGCCCTCGTGCTGGTGATGCAATATATGGAAGGACTGACCGATCGGCAGGCTGCCGATGCCGTGAGGCGCTGTATGGATTGGAAATATGCCCTCAGTTTGGACCTCACTGATCCCGGCTTTGATTTCACGCTCTTGCATGATTTTCGCGACCGCTTGCTGACCAACACGGCGGCCCAGCGGCTGCTGGATACCCTACTGGCGGCCTGTAAGGCGCGCGGGCTGATTAAGCCACCGGGCACCCAGCGGACCGATTCGACGCACGTGCTTGCTGCCGTGCGCACGCTGCATCATCTGGAATGTATCCTCGAAACGATGCACTTGGCCTTGAACCGTCTGACAGCTGCAGACGCTGAGTGGGTCAGGCAGCGCGTGCCAGCCGAATGGTTCGACCGCTACGGGTTGCGGGCCGAACAATCGCGCCTGCCCAAGGAGACCAGTAAACGTGAGGCGCTGGCCCAAACAATCGGCGCCGACGGCTATCAGCTGCTGGAGTGGGTCTTTGCCGCCGAGACGCCGGAGGGGCTGCGTGAGCTTGGCGCCATTGAGACCTTACGCCGGGTGTGGAGAGAGCAGTTCTATCGCTCTACGATCCCAGGGCATGAAACACTTCGTTTGCGGGCGCTCGAGGAGAAGCCGCCTGGCGCACTGCTCATCCAATCGCCCTACGACCTGGAGGCCCGCTATAGCAGCAAGCGCGACACGCACTGGGTGGGCTACAAGCTCCATCTCAGCGAAACCTGTGATGTTGACCGCCCCGATCTGATTACACAGGTCATCACGACTCCTGCCACGACCCAAGACAGTGAGATGGGACCTGCCATTCAGCAGGACTTAGCCGATCGCGATCTGCTCCCCGGCACCCATCTGCTTGATAGTGGGTATGTCGATTCGCAGCTGTTGGTGAGTGCGGATCAGCAGCACCAGATTGATGTGGTCGGGCCGCCGTTTGGCTCCTATAGTCGCCAGCGTCTTGCCGGGCAAGGCTATGACCTGCACGCCTTTGTGATCGATTGGGAGGCGGAAACAGCGTACTGCCCCCAAGGACAGAGCAGCGTCAAATGGACGCCTGGACACGATAGCTCGGGTGATGAGGTCATTCGGATCCGCTTTGATAAAGCAGCCTGCCGCGCCTGCCCGGTCCGTTCGGCTTGCACCTGGGCCAAGGACGCGCCGCGGCAGTTGACGGTTCGGCCACAAGCGCAGCATGTGGCGCTGCAGGCGGCACGCCAACGGATGAACACAGCCGAATTTCAAGCAACCTACGCGCTGCGGGCTGGGGTGGAGAGTAGTCTCTCGCAGGGAACGCGTCGGTTTGATCTGCGGCACGCGCGCTATATTGGGCAAGCACGAACGCAGCTGCAAGAACTGCTGGTGGCGGTGGCGATGAATCTGGCGCGTATTTCCGCTTGGTTATGGGATGAAGGGCTCGGTGAGCAGCGACGCCCACCAGGACAGTTTGCCCAACTGGCACCACACCGGCTATCACGCCAAGCGGTCCTTTGTTAAGGAGCACTTACCCAACAGAGTCGCACATGGCCACACACAGTCCAGATATCGGAGCGCCTGGCTCCGCGCCGACGATATTGAATGAGGCCCCCTCCCCAATGGCGACACCGTACCTGCCATTTGCGACGATACCGCCGAGCGAGTCAGCGCCGATGAAGTTGCCCCGGATCAGATTGTCGTTGGTGCCCGCTCCCCACAGCAACACGCCCGACGCCAGATTGCCGCTGATCAGGTTGCATTGGCCGCTGCAGAGTCCCGATGGACGTGCCCCGCCGATCCTGGTCGCCGTTGCCCCTTGATCCACCGAGACGCCAAACATGCGGTTGGGCACACTCCCGGCGCCCGCGGCATTTAGGCCGATATAGTTGCCCAGCACCTCGTTATGGGCGCTGCCGCTGCCCCAGATCCATACCCCATCGAAGTGATTGCCGCTGATCAGGTTGCAGGGGCCAGTACATGCTGCAGTGGCGCGCTCGCCGCCGATCCTGGTCTGCCCCGTGTTAAAGATTCCTACTCCGCCCAAGCCGTTCGGGATAGCCGACAATCCCTCCGGATTGACGCCGATATAGTTGCCCAGCACCTGGTTGTCGGCGGCGGCGACGTCGAAGAACACGCCCAGTGAGCCGTTGCCGCTAATGACGTTGCAGAATCCATCGCACGCCACTCCGCCTCGTAGGCCGCCGATGCTATTCAGCGCCGCCTGCTCCGATGAAGTGGCAGTCGCACCATTGCTCAGGTTGAGTGCATATTCAAAGAAACGCTCGATCGGCTCGCGCACATCGAGCTCTGAAGCCGCTACAAATAAGATGCGCTTATGTTCCAGGCGTTTAGCCAGTTTCAGCGTATTGTCGGTGGAACATCCGCTGATCACGCTGCCCTTTGGAAGCGCCAGGCCCCAGACATCCACGCCCACTACGGGCTCATCGGCGCTAAGAATCGTCAGCACCTTGGCGCAGCCAATCTCGGGATAAGCCTTGATCTGCCACAGGCGCTTGCCGTCGTCCTTCGAGTCCCACCCCTCCTGATTCGGTGTTGAATCCTTGTATTTCCACCCCTGTGTCCGGTTGACCAACAGCTCGAACAGAAAGCCTTTGCTGGCGTTTAACAGCCCGTCTCTCTCGCTCTTACTCGGATGGTTCTCAAGCCAAAGTTTGACTGTGGGGGCCACATCGCTCGGGTCAACCTGCTCGAGATCAGCCCACTTGTCCGATTGGTGCCATTCCGCATTCAGCGCGATGGCAGCTAGCACGTCAGGTAACTCGCCAGTGCCGCTGGACACCGATATTCCATGCCTGCGATTTGGGATCGCGCCGGTGCCCTGTGCATTCAGTCCAATATAGTTCCCCTGCACCTGGTTGCGGCTGCCGCCCGCGACGATCGCGACGCCTGCCTTGGTGTTGCCGCTGATCAGGTTGCATGGCCCGTCGCACGCTACACCGGTGCGTGGACCGCCGATGGTGTTCTGTGATGCGCCGGTCTGCACAGCCACGCCTGGCCCCTCATTTGGCATAGGGCCAGCGCCATTAGAGTTGACCCCGATGTAGTTGCCTGCCACAGTATTGCTGATCGTTTGTGAGCCTTTTAGCACGACCCCGGCCTGATGATTGCCGCTGATCAGGTTGCACGGCCCGTCGCAGACCACTGAGGGCCGACTCTTGCCGATCCAATTGTGCCGCGCGCCGAGTTCGACCAACACGCCGATCTCGTTCGGCAGTGTGATGGTCCCTGTCGCGCTGATGCCCAGGTAGTTACCGGCCACAGTGTTGCTGATAGTCTGTGTGCCGCGCAGCGCCACCCCGGCCCGGTGGTTGCCGCTGATCAGGTTGCATGGCCCCTGGCACGCGCTGACACCGGTCGCGCGCGCGCCGCCAATCGTGTTGTCCACCGCGCCCTGCTGGATCGACACTCCGGTGCCATTGATAATCTCCTTCGTGCCCGTCGGGTCGGTGCCGATATAGTTGCCTAGGACAGTGTTTTTGGCGGTGTCGGGATCTTCCAGCAGCACACCGGCATCGGCGTTGCCGCTGATGATGTTACAGCGACCGTCGCAGGCTATGCCATCACGTTCGTCGCCGATCCAGTTGCTTGCGGCGCCCTTCCGGATGGCGACGCCGGACTCTACGTTGGGCTCCTCAGTCCCGTCCAGCGGCTCGATCCCGATGTAGTTGCCCAGCACGCTGTTGCTGGTGGTGCCGGCGTCTTCCAGCAGCACACCATTCTCGTCGTTGCCCGCAATGACGTTGCATGGGCCATCGCACGCGACGCCGTTGCGCTTGCCGCCAATCCGGTTTCCCTGCGCCGCATCGCCGATCACCACACCACTGTGGCCATTGCGGAGGGGTACAGTCGTCGGCGGTCCGCCTGGTTTCGTTTGGGTGGTCACGCCGATCCAATTCCCCTCCACAAAGTTGTCGTTGGCGCCCTGAATGGCGATTCCTGCTCCGTCATTGCCGCCAATCAAATTGCAGCGATCACTACACTCGATCACGACGCGGTCCGGATGGCCGATCTGGTTATGTTTGGCGCCATCGTCTACCAGAATGCCGTGTTCCTCGTTCGGTCGCGACTGGAGGCCTTGTGGTTGGGCACCAATGAAATTGCCCCAGACTCGATTGTCGTGTGTCTGCGCGCCGGTCAGGTGGATGCCGTTGTGATGGCTGCTGCTGATCACATTGCACGGCGTGCCGGCGCCGCACTTCTCGCTCTGTGCTGCGCTCCGCTGGCCGCCGATCGTATTATTGTATGCGCCGCCCGCGATCGTAATGCCATTACCGTTCGGAAGGGGGTTGCCGCTGACATCTACGCCGATCCGATTACCCAGCACCTGGTTGTCGTACGCGCCGCTGTCGATCCGCACTCCACTCTTGGTCTCATCCATGGCATTGCCGGAGATAAGGCTATCGGCGATGGTGTTGTCATGCGCGCCGTTCCGGATCACAATGCCGTCGATGTTCTTGGGACGCGCCGTAGTGCCGTCTATGGCAACGCCGATGTGGCTGTTGACGATGCGATTGTGGTGTGCGCCGCCGCCGTCCAGCACGATACCGGTGATCGCCAATCCCTCGATCTGATTTCCGGCCGAGGTAATAATCAGCGTCTCCGTGACGTCTTTTGTTGCATCAACCCCGATATCCGGGCTTCCATTGCCATCCAGTTTTGTTGCATCGACCCCGATATCCGGGCTTCCATTGCCATCCAGGTCGCCGTTGATTGCTGTGTCGGGGGCGGACAGAGTCAGAGTATCTGTGAGGACGATGGTGGTCCCGGGCTGGAGAGCGAAGCCGATGACGTAGCCAGGGCCGGTGTGGTTGACCGCCAGAACCGCCTCTGGAAGCGAAAGTTTGCCATCGTGGCCGAAGCCACCCGGCGCCAGCAGCGCGTCGACTGAGTCCGTCTTGCCGTCGACGCTCGGCTGGTCGGTGTTAACAATGAGGGTGACGTGGTCGGCGCGCGCGACCATCGAGCCGCTGGTCGTCGCGGCCCAGAAAGCTACCCGATGGTCGCCGGGTGATCCTGTATGCGGCGGGATGGCCGCCCCGGCTGTGGCATTCGCGATCGGGTCGTACACAGCCAAATCGGTCAGCGTCGCGTCGCCGATTGTGCCGCCCACCTGAGCGACGAGTTGGGGGAGTTGCCGGTGATACTCCATTCCCGACACACCCTCGATCACATCAACACGTACAGTCCAGAGGCCCTTCAGGGCGGAGAACCGGCCGTCGGCGGCGGGGGCGTTGGGAGTAGCGATGAAGGCCACCACGAAGGTATCGCTGATGATGCCTGGCATTCCAAGCACTTGGTGCGCGACCGCCACACGACTATCCAGGCCGAACGCGGCAAAGCAGATCGGGTCCGGGTCCGCATCCCCCCCCAGCTCGGCCCGGCTGCAGTGGCTGCCATCCCACGCCTCGCCTGCGATCGGGACCAGGGCGCGGGTCGTAGAGCCGTCGTCGATGCTGGCAAAGACGGCAGGTGAACTGTTACTGCCCCGTTGGCCGGCGAATACCACGATCCCACCATCATCGCTGATGCCCGGGCTACGCCCGACCTGTGTGAAATCGGCGTGCGCGCACCTTGTCCCGCTCAAACAGGTGATCGTCTGCTCCCCAGTCAAATCAGAGCTGTACTGGCGAATGCTCATGCCCGATGGGTTGGCAGCCCGTACGACAATACTGCCGGTATCGGCGACTAGCGGCCGGAGGGGGGCAGCGAGGGGTACACTGTGAAAACCGGCTGCCGATGGGGTGGCGAGCTTGTCCGTCACATTGTCAAGGGCGCTGAAAACAACCTGGGAGGCGTTATTCATGCTCGGATGGGTGTATACCGTATCGAATGGGTCTTCGGCCTTACCGCCAGTGGCGATTAGCGTGTAGGCATCCGGTGTGAGGGCATCCCAGATTCGCACATAGCTGAGCGGTGGCGAACCCGACACGCGGTCGCGCGCCACGACTTTCCTGGCGTTGTTGATCTGAACTGCCGGCGTAAATAGACGATCCGGGTTACGACTAAAGCCGGGATTGATATTGATCGGGGCGGTCGACCCATCGCCCACGAACAAACCGGTGCCATTCAAAAGCTGCCCAACAAAAGCGACCATGCCGCTATCGTTGATTGAGACCCCGTCTCCGATGCCTCGAATATCTGCGTCGCCGGTCTTGGCAATGACATCGAACCTGTAGAACGGGCTTGCAGAACCGGCGAGTACCTGCGTGTAAGCAGCACCACCAGGCAACGCCATTGCGCGGTCCTTTTCAGCGAGCAGGGATGGTTGTCCACTGGCAGGCTCGGCAAGCTGATCTGGGGAAAAGGGAGATAGGGGCTGGTCTATGAGCCCATGAGCGGCATCGACAACCGGCTGTCCATCCGATTGCCGAACCAGCGCGCGTGCAGCCCCAGGCAGCACCTGCCCCGTGAGGAACATCATCGATAGCAAGAGTATCGTGAAACGAAACGTTTTCACATCTCACCTTTGTCGCCTTGGTTGCACACGATTGAGCGCGGCACACAATAGCTATTGGGGCGGGAAGGGCTTGGGCAGGGCAGCAGGCCCTGCCCAAGCCCTTCCCGCTTAGGCCTTTATACCTTGGTCAGTAAGGCCCTGGCTTCTGCCAGTCCCAGACGTGCAGCTCAGGGAGAGTCTGGATCAGGCGGACACGGTACTCTGAATTCGCGCCACGTAACCATCTCACTCCATCCCATCAGGTACATCGTGTCAGCCTCAACCACGACGCTGTGGGGGGTCAAGGCAGGTAATCGAAGTTTGTCGCCACGGCTCAGCGGGTACGCCTTGCCGGCGACGGTAAAGGTCATTGAACCGCGCAGCAGGTAGACGGTTTCCTCGATGGGATGGCAGTGAGTCTCAAATGTCTCTGCGTTGGGATGCTCATACTCGACCGGCTGGAAACCATCTCGCTCTACGTCTGCGCGCGCGAGTTCAAGCGACGGGAACTGTCCGCGAATGTGCTCAAGATCGCTCATCTGAGGTCTCCTTTCTATAGCCACTTCATCTGTGTTCCTCATGGTCTGGTTGTAGATCGATTGCTTTGGGTACGAATCGGTAAGTTTGGTAGCGCTTCTCAATCACGCCGTTGATGTCGTCTGGAACTACTGATGTGGATGCTTCAAGCTCGGCAAATTCCTGCCGGAATCGGTCGATAGTGTCTTGGTCTATGGTTGAACGATCACGGCTCGTGAGCACTTGCTCTAATCTTCGAATGATGGCCTTGTAGCGCGCACCAGCCAGGCGGTGCTTCTCGGTTCGCTCCTCGTATCGATGAAAGGTTATCAGGCTCGATAGCACCGAGGCCACAATGCTGATGATGCCCGCGACGATTCTGCTCCATGGCTCATAGGCTGCCTCGAGTGATGCAAACAGCGACGCACCTATAACTGCAGAGAGCGTAACGCTGGCAAATCCAATCAGGCGATACTGTGACTCCAGCCGCCGCGCGGCTCCCTCATGCTTCTTCCGCTCTTTGTTTGCGTGGATTTGCCATCCCTTGAGCAGTTCACCGATATTTTCGGGCTCAAATAGCTTCTCCATTTTGTGCCTCCTGTGTGATGGCTCGCTGATTCCTTGCAACGGTGACGCGATCCAACACCTTTTGCTTGTCCATTCGTGATACCGTCTGGTTTTACGTGTGTTCAGTGTTAACCGGGCGACGTCGATGCTCTGCGCTCTCTGATCCACGATCGGACTGCATGGCGATCAGAAATTCGATCAGAGTCGGCCAATCGCGAAAGTAGCGCAATTCACCGCTCATCACATGCTGCACGTTGCCGCGCCACTCCACCTGGCCGTCACCCAGCGCTTCCAACCATAGCCGCACCGTGAACAACTGTGAGTGAGGATCTGGCGATGCTCTGTCCATACTGGTCATCCCATACGGTTGACTCATGCAGGCATCATAGCAAACAGAGCGTTGCAGAAGCGTTGTATGGAGCGTTGCAGAGGAACCAAATTCCGGGGAAAAGCACAACGGGGCGATCTCGCCGAAGGAGATCACCCCGCTTGAAACATCATAAATTTTCAAACCTTCAAACGTCCGATGCGTGTTCGATGGCCTGCTCCAGCGTCATTGCCCGTCCCGCGGTCCAGGCCGCCGCGAAGGTCGCTTCATCGAGTTGAGCGCGCACGTCAGTCACGTTTCGTTCATAGAGATCAGCGTCGAGCGCGAGCAGCTGCGTATGGAGCGATTCCAGAAGTGCTGCCACTGCTCCGCACAGTTGCACCGCACGCACCGATTCTCCCCGCGCCGCGGACACTGCTGCCAATCCCGCCAGGCAGGCGACCATCCCGCGCCTGTCGCCCACTTCCAGGTTGAGCGCCAGACTCTCTTGGCATCGGGCCAGCGCCTGCTGATAGTTACCTTGGTGCAGTGCCACCTGGCCTAAGCGGCGCAGGGGATAGGCCAGGAGATTTTTATCGCCCAATGCGCGCAGCAGGGCCGCGCTCTCTTCGTACAACGACTCTCCGCGCCCGTAATCCCCCTGGTAGATCATGACGTCGCCGAGGTACATGAGCGAGCCGAAGTGCATGAAAGATGTGGCGCTCTCCGGGGTGCCGCGCAATGATTGCCAGATCGCCACGTCTTCTTCAAAGCAGGCACGCGCCGTCGCATAGTCGCCTTGACTGATGGCCAGCTGCCCTGAGATATGCAGGGCCATGGCGATTGCCCATTGATCCCCTACCTCCCGGCCGATGCCCAGCGCTTCGTCAAGGAGCGGGCCTGCTTCAGCGTAGTGTCCCTGTAACAACTGGAGGTGTCCGGCAGTCATGAGCGCCTTCGATCGCACCGCTGTCCGCTCCGCTGCCTCCGGTCGCGTCAGGGCTTCCGTTAACCAGGTAAGCCCTTCGCCATGCTGACCGCGCACATACCAGAATCGCCGCAGCGCGCCCGCCAGACGCAACGTGGCAACCGCCGCGCCAACCTTCCCCGCCCATTCCGCCGCGGCACGCAGATTGTCATAGTCCAACTCAAGCCGATTCAACCACACGACCTGGCCGGCCCCAAACAACTGCGGTTCGGCCGCTTCCACAAACTGGAGAAAGAAATCCAGGTGGCGATCCCAGATACGCGCGAGCTCATCTGAACCGCGCAGCTTTTCGCGCGCATACTGTCGGATGGTCTCCAACAGTCGATACCGCACATGCTCGCCATGTTCCTCCACCGTCACCAACGACTTGTCCACCAGGTGCGACAGCAACTCAAGGACCGCGTCCCATTCATCCTCCTCGTCCCCACAGACAGCTTCGGCTGCTTCCAACGAAAAACCGCCAGCGAAGACCGAGAGGCGTCGGAATAAGGCCCGCTCCGGCTCGGAAAGCAGGTCATAGCTCCAATCGATCGTCGCGCGCAAGGTTCGATGCCGCGGGAGCGCCGTCCGACTGCTGCCCGTGAGCAAGGAGAACCGGTTGTCTAAGCGCGCCGCTATTTGCTCGACCGCCAACACCTTGACCCTGGCGGCAGCCAACTCGATCGCCAACGGGATGCCATCCAGGCGCTGGCACACCAGCGTGATGGCTGCCATGTTCTGGCGTGTCGAGCGGAAGGTCGGTAGCACCGCCGTGGCTCGTTCGACGAAGAGCGCGATAGCCTCGTACTGTCTCAACTGATCGAGCGATGGAGTTCCTTCCCCACTCTGAACTGAAGGAGGAGGCAGCGCGAGGGAAGGCACCAGCCAGCTCATCTCGCCAGCGATACCCAAGCCCTCACGGCTGGTCGCAAGTATCCGAACGTTCGGGCAGGAGCGCAGCAGCGCCTCGGCGAGGTGCGCACCGGCGGCGACCACATGCTCGCAGTTATCCAGCACGAGCAGCAGATGCCTGGGGTGGAGATAGTCGACCAGAGTCTCCGTTAAGGTGCGGCCTGGTATTTCACGTACGTTCAGCGCCGAGGTGAGCGCGTGTGGCACAAGCGTTGGATCAGACAATGGTGCCAGATCGACCCACCATACACCGTCCGGGAACTCCCGCACTGCGAGCAGATGGGCGGTTATTTGGAGCGCGAGTCGCGTCTTGCCACTGCCGCCTGGCCCTGTGAGGGTCAAGAGCCGGCTGCTGCTGAGCAAGCGATTGATCTCGGCCATCTCGCGCTCACGCCCGATGAAACTCGTCAACTGCAGCGGGAGATTGTTGGTTGCGCGTTGGGCCGGGACTTCAGCAACCGGCGCAGCAGGTGCCTCTGCTGCTAACAGGCGCTCGTACATTTCACGGGTGGCTGGGCTCGGCGCCACCCCAAGCTCACGCTCCATAACAGCCACGCAGGTGTGATTAGGTACGTAAGGCGCTAACGCGGTCGCCGATCAAGGTATGCAGGCGCATGAGGTGACGATAGGTCGTCTCGTGCAGCGGGTCGTGGCGCAACAGCTGCTGGGCATAGCGGATGGCCGCGCGATAGTCGGGCTGGCTTTCGGCCAGCCCAATCAGCCGATCGAGCGCGCCGATCGCCATCTCGCGCAGCCGTTCGCGGTGGGGCAAGATCCAATCGTCATAACACCCCGGCAACAGGTCACCCTGGTATAGGGTGACGGCCTGCTCCAGGAGGGCTTGAAGCGACGGTGAGTCGCCCGCTCGGTCGGTCTGATCGGCCTGGAGCAGCGCGGTTTCAAAGTCAGCGACATCCAGGCTAAAGGGAACGTCGGAGAGCCATTGTATGGTGTGAACGTCGGTGTGCAGGAAGCGGTCGGCGTCGGGGAGCGCCTGGCGCAACCGATGCAACACACTCCGCAGGTTGAGACGGGCCTGGGCGTCCGTCGAGTCGGGCCAGAAGAGAAAGGCGAGTTGCTGGCGCGATTGGGGCGCGCCGCGCCACAGCACTATAGCTAAGTGCAAAAAGCTTGAGCGATTGGTGATGGAACCCAGTAGCCACAATGCCGGAAAAAGGCGCTGGCCTCAGCCTGCGTAATCTGGCTCAACGCTTGGGCCACCGCTTGGGAGAGTGCCTCCGCCGTTCGTGCGCCGATGCTACGCAACACGCTCTTGATTTTGGCGATTGCCAGTTCGATTGGCGATAAGTCCGGCGAATAGGCGGGCACAAACCACAAACGACAGCCACGCTTGGCCAGCAACTCGGCAATCCGCGGCGCGGTGTGGGCGCTCTCCTTATCGACCAGCACGATCTGCCCCGCGCGCAGCGTCGGACCGAGCACGTGCTCGATATAGCTCGCAAACGCGGCGCTATCCGTGCCAGCGGAGAGCTGCATGCTCGGACCGATTCCGCCAGTGCTCAGCGATGCGATGATGGTCTGATTGGCCGGCGTGTTGCGGGGAATGCTGCCACAAGCGCGTTCACCAATCGGGGCGCGAGCGTAGCGGCGGGTCAGGTCCAAATTGCAGCCGAATTCATCTACCACCACCAGATCGTGGGCGTTCGTCTCGGCGATTTGCAGCTGAAAGGCGGCGCGCGCCCACGGATCGCGCTCACTGGCGCTCAGACTCTTTTTTTTCGCGACCAACGTAGGCGCGCAATCGCGCGGCTCATGGTCCAGCGGCTCAGCGAGATGTCCTGCTGGCGCGCCCAGGCGCTGACCTGTTCGGGTAAGGTCGCATCGGGAGTGGCAGTCAGTTGAGCGCGCAGCCGCATTTCGGCGTCGGGACCAATCTTGCGCGGGCGACCAGGTGGGCGCTTGGGGTGCAGATGACCGAGGGCGGCCTGCTGGGTGCGCCAGCGTCTGATAGAGGAGACACTGACTTGGAAGGTGCTGACAGCTTGAGCTTGGGACATCCCTCCATCGAGTGCCGCCAGTACTCGATTGCGAAGGTCTTCGGAATATGCTTTCATACATGGCATGCTACCACCTGTTCAAGGTTTTTGCACTTCGCTATAGGTACGCGAGGAGCGCTTGCAGGCGGGGTGTGTTCACGGTCGTGATGACGGTAGTGCCAATGCTAAGCTGAAAGGTGCCGAGGAGGACAATCGGTGCTACCTCTATCCGTGGTGGATAATTCGGGCATTCTCCGGAGCACCAGCGACGATGGGCAGATGCAGGTGCTCGTTACCGGTTCGATCGACAGCGAACGGGTGTGCGTCTCCCACTCGCCATGACGCGTTTTTGCTCATTAGAAAGTCATATCTCGTTACTTCGTGAGTAACGGTACAAATAACCCAAAAGTAGTAGACGGCCGGAAAGCGCACATGTGTTCGTCACAGAGATCGCACGCTCTAGGATCTTTGATTTCCGCATTGGAAAGCGGAAAGTGAATTATCCACCATATCTGATAGAAGCACCAGACGCTCGCACGCTGCTTGAGCAACTATGATCCTACGTTCATGCATAATGCGTACATGGACCTCACGAATCACGTACCACACAACACCACTTTGACAGATCCCCCGAATTCTTCGCACAAACTCGCGCCAAATAACACCTCACATAACGCCTACATAACGCCGGCCATACTATCCTCGTCGCAACGTTAGGTAGCGTACTACATGCTGCCAGAAGGGGGCGCACCGCGCATCGACGTCCCGGACCCGGGCGTTTGCCCGTTCTAAGCAGTATGCCGATGCTGGTAGCGGCTGCGGCGCCTTGTACCCAACACCAAGGAGGGAGCCATGATCGAACAGCAAGTCGGCACGACGAGGGGCACGGATGCCGTGCTCCGGGAGGAAGCCGTCCAGGCGTTCAGATCGCGCCTGCGCGGCGAGCTGCTCCGGCCCAGCGACACTGCCTATGACGCAGCCCGCGCGATCTGGAACGGCATGATCGACCGGAAGCCGGCGCTGATCGCTCGCTGTACCGGTGCCGCCGATGTCATCGAAGCCGTCAATTTCGCTCGCGACAATCAGGTCCTGCTGGCGGTGCGCGGCGGCGGCCACAACATCGCTGGCCATGCGCTCTGCGACGGCGGGCTGGTCATCGACCTCTCCGGGCTGCGCGGCATCCATGTCGACCCCAAGACGCGCACGGCTCGCGCCCAGCCCGGCATCAATTGGGGAGACCTCGACCGCGAGACGCAGGTCTTTGGCCTGGCGACCCCTGGCGGTATCGTCTCGACAACGGGCATCGCCGGTTTCACGCTCGGCGGGGGCTTCGGCTGGCTGTCGCGCAAACACGGGCTGACTGCTGACAACCTGCGATCGGTCGATATCGTCACCGCCGATGGCCGGCTGCTGATCGCCAGCGCGACCGAAAACGCCGATCTCTTCTGGGGTGTGCGCGGCGGCGGCGGGAATTTCGGGGTCGTCACCTCGTTTGAGTTCCAGCTGCACCCGGTTGGTCCCAGCGTGATGGCGGGGATGGTGTTGTACCCAATGGAGCAGGCGCGCGAGGTGCTGCACTTCTACCGCGACTATGCCGCCTCGGCCCCGGACGAACTCACCACCCTGGCGCTCCTCAGAATCGCCCCCCCGGCGCCGTTTCTGCCCGAGCACATCCACGGCAAACCGGTGGTCGGTATTGCCGCTTGTTACGCCGGACCGGTCGAGGAGGGCGAGCGCGTGATGCGGCCGATCAAAGCGTTTGGC
>WNFV01039953.1_pt1 | contig 13745 bp, 15 predicted proteins | sample 5400101 | NCBI WGS metagenome assembly WNFV01 (sample SAMN13153361, study PRJNA577476) | soil metagenome | isolation source: 115 cm soil or saprolite under grassland replicate 1 | place: USA:California | collected 2016-06-15 | reverse complement strand
TTTCCAACCCAAAAAGATATTCGCGAGCGATTGATAGATGTCGACCGTTTTCGTCGATGCCGGAGAGCCGCGTCCCTAGGGAAGAATCACAGCGTGCTTGACTTTCGGATTCTCTTGCTAAAGACTGCGCGGCTATCGACGCTACGAATTACCGCCAGGTCCACGGGCTGTAGCGTCCTGACGCTTGTTCTTGAGGGCATTTCTTGCCATGAAAGCTGCACGCGGAGTTCGAAGTCTTCGAGCCGCTCGGCTTCGGCTGAACGCGTCTTCTTATTCTGTCCCCTTCCTCCCCCACAAACCACGAGAACACTCTTCGCTGAACAGATCTCTCGATACCTTAGAGAAGGAGGTTGAGAAATGACCGCTGGAACAGTCACGAGTGCTGCGGGAGCAGCCGAAGGAGTCCAAGTCAGCCGATGGTGGCGCGTCGTGGGCGGGCTATTGATGAATCTCGCGCTCGGGTCCCTTTACGCCTGGAGTGTTTTCGTCGCACCACTGGAGAAGGAGTTCGGGTGGAAGCGGGCGGCCACCTCCAGCGTCTTCGGGTGGGCTGTCGTCGTGTTCGCCATCTCTTTCATTCTCGCAGGGCGGCTGCAGGACAAGCTCGGTCCCTTCAAGATCTCGATGGTCGGCTGCATTCTGCTGACTGTGGGCTTCCTGCTCTCCGCCAGGACCACCAGCCTGCCATACCTGATCTTCACCTTCGGCATCCTGGTCGGCATCGGCAATGGCTTCGGCTACGCGACGCCCATCCCGGTCATGGCCAAGTGGTTCCCTGACAAGCGCGGTCTGGCCGTGGGTCTGGCCGTGGCCGGCTACGGCGGCGGGTCGGCCATCTTCGGACCTCTGGCTAACCTGTGGCTGATTCCCAAGTACGGCTGGCGCCCCACCTTCGTCATCCTGGGCGTCATCTTTTTCATAATGACCTTCCTCGGAGCGTTCCTGCTGAAAAATCCTCCGGTCGGGTACCGCCCGCCGGGCTGGACGCCGGCTCCCGCGGCGAAGGCAGCCGCGACGACCTACGAGTTCTCTCCGGGAGAAACGTTGCGCACTCCCACGTTCTATTTCATGTGGATCGCGTACGCGCTCGGAACCTTCGCCGGATTCATGGCCATCAGCCAGCTCGTCCCGTTCGCCAAGAGCATGAAGATTCCGACCGCAGCCCTACAGACCATCACCCTCGTCATCGGCGCCGCTGGCAACGCCTCGGGTCGGATCCTCTCGGGCTGGATGTCAGATGCCATCGGCCGTCTGAACGTCCTGCGCCTGATGATCGCCATCTCGGCGGTGGCCATGCCACTGCTCTACCTGACCGGCAACAATATCGCCATGCTCTACCTGATGGTGTTCATCGTCTACTGGTGCTACGGCACGCAACTGTCGGTGAACGCCTCCACGACGTCGGACTTCTGGGGCACGAAGAACGCCGGCATCAACTACGGACTGCTGTTCAGCGCTTGGGGTGTGACAGGCTACTTCGCAGCCAAGGTTGGTGGCATGCTTTTCGACAAGTACAAGAACTACCAGGCCGCGTTCTACACCGCCGCGGTTCTGGCTGTTATCGCGCTGGTTTTCGAGATGCTCGCGAAGCGACCAACGCCACCGAGCACCGCGAACGCTTAGATTCGATTTATGATGTCATATTATGATCTTCTATTATGATGTGATTTTTCCAATACCGTGTCCCCATCGGAGTGGCCCGCTCCGTCGGGAATACGCTTTTCCAGCACAAACAGGAGGTGCGAATGGCTGAGACCACGTTTCCCAAACACAAAGTCTTAGATTGGCCGGCGGTGCCGCCCCCCACTCCCGACGAGGTCTACGCAGGCATGTCGGATCAGGCGAAGGAGTACCCCCTTTCGCTGGAGGCGATGCTTCGGCAGACGGAGAACTTCAAGAAACCCGAGAATCTCACCACGGTCCGCGTCCTCGACTTGAGCAAGGGGATGATCATCGGCAACTGGTGCTCCTCGATGCTGTCGGAGCTGGGCGCCGACACCATCAAGTGCGAGCCGCCGGACGGCGACCCGTTGCGGTGGCTGACGCCGTTCGGGCGCAAGGAGTACATGTTCAAGGACGCCGAAACCGGCGAGCCGATCGGTCTCCACTTCCTCCATGAGATGCGCAATAAGCAGTCCATCACACTCAATCTCGAGAAGGAAGAAGGCCGCGAGCTCCTCAAGAAACTCGCGGTACACGTTGACGTGCTGATCGAGAACTACCCCCCCGGGCAGTTCGATGCCTGGGGAATCGGCTACCGGCAGTTGAAGGAGATCAACCCTCGGCTCGTCTATGCCTGGGTCGGGCAGAAGGGCCAGTGGGGTCCATCAAAGGATAAGCCGGGCAACCTCGACCCAACGGCGCAGGCGGCTTGCGGGTTTGTCCATGGTACTGGCCTTCCGAAAGAATTCGGCGGACGGCCCACACGCTCGGCCATGTGGATGGCCGACCAGGTCGGGGGCACCTCGACGGCCATGGGAATCCTGGCCGCGCTTCTCTATCGCGACAAGGTCTCGGGCAAAGGCCAGTTCGTGGAAGGGACCGCGGCCGAAGGGGTCATGCGGATCCTGGACTACAACTGGGCATGGTATGGGATGGACGGGAGCATCCGGCCCCGCTACGGGAACTGGGACCTGGCCATCAATATCTATGCTGTCAATCCATGCAAGGACGGTTACTTCATGGTGGGCGGCGGGCACGATCGCCTCTGGTACCGGATCTGGCGGACAGTGGGCCAGACCCGTCCCGACCTGGAGGACGAGATCCTGGACGACAAGAGTCTGCGCGTCGTCGTGGCCCGGCTTCCTCACATGAAGCAGGTCAAAACGTACACAGTGCTCGCCGACTGGCAGAAAGACCATTCACGCGCCGAGGCCATGAAGGAGCTCCTCGCGCAACAGGTCGCGTCGGGCGGCGTCAACTACGTCGACGAGGTTGCCGAAGATCCGCACTTCAAGTATCGCGGGCACGTCGACCAAGTCGAAGACCGGCTCTATGGGAAAGTTCTCTTCGGCACGACGCCCTTCATCCAGCACAAGGCTCCAGGGCGCCTGAAGTGGATCGGCCGGCCGCTCGGATACGACAACGAAGAGGTCTACCTGAAACTCTTGGGGCTCGGTAATGAACAGCTCGCCGGGCTCAAGAAGCACGGTGTGGTCTGAGGAGGCAAGCAAGATGGCGACAGTCGACTTTGAAACCTATTGTGAAAAGCTCTTCGATCACAAAACGGCTTTCGGAAAGCCGGAAGTGTTGAAGGGTTATCGAGTTCTTTCCTGTACGCAGTACATCCTCGGCCCTTCCTGCGCCAGCTACCTGGGCGAGCTGGGAGCCGAGGTGATCAAGATCGAGGCGCCGCGGCGGGGAGAGCCGATGCGTCACACCACACCGTTCAACGAGCCCCTGCTCTACCCGCTCTCCCGCTGGCAGCCGGAGGCGGGGACAGGCCTCGGGTTCTTCGGTGCCAATTTCAACGAGGAGTTCGTCACCCTCGACTTCCACCGCCCGGAGGCCAAGCAAGCCATGTTGGAGCTCGCGGCCAAGAGCGACGTCATGGTTCAAAACTACCGGCCGGGGACGTTCGATCGTTGGGGAATGGGTTATCAGCATCTCTCCAAGGTCAATCCCCGACTCGTCTATCAGTGGCTGGGTGGCTTCGGGGGTTGGGGGCCGGGGCGCGTTCGCGCTTCGTACGACATTCTGGGTCAGGCCCAGGGCGGCGCCTTCGGGATCACAGGCGAAGCCGCTGATCGCGGAGGAACGCCGGCCAAGCACACTATCTGGCTGGCGGACTACTGGGGCGGCATGATGGCCGCGGTCCAGGTCCTGGCCGCTCTCTACTGGAGAGACACGGTCTCCGGAGAGGGAACCTTCATCGAGTACTCACAGGTTCACGGTGTCACACGGATGCTCGAGTATGCGCTTCCTCTCTATGCATCCAGTGCGGTAAGTCCTCCTATCCCGGCTCCAAGAATCCGCAGGAGGCCGAGGTCGGCTACATTCTCGTCACTGCTCACACCGACGAGGACTTCAAGAAGCTCTGCGGCGTCATCGGGCAGAAAGACGTGGCCACGAAGTTCGCCAAGCACGACGAACGCGTCAAAGCGGAAAACCAGGGACCCATCTACGAGGCCCTCGAGGTGTGGGCCAAGGACAAGACCAAGGAAGACGTGGCCACGCTCCTCGACAAGGCGGGCATCCTGAATCAGCCGGTGTGGAATGCGAAAGAAGTCTCCGAACATCCGCACTGGAAGATGCGCGGCGCGGTCCAGTGGATCGACGATCCGATGTACGGCGACGTTCACGCGCAGGGCCCGGCCTTCAAGATGTCCGACACGCCGCCGCGGCTGAAGTGGACCATGAAGCCCTGCGGCGCCGATAACGAGAAGGTCTACGGCCGGCTCCTCGGCTGGTCGAAATCAAAAATTGCGCAGATGGAAGAAGCGGAGGTGATTTGACATGACCATTGAGACGATGCCTGAAGTCAGAGTCAAGCAAGGTCTGGTGCTCACATGCACCAAGTGCCTAACCAAGAACTACCTCGATCCCTACCCTTTCTGGAACTTCGAGGGCAATACCAAGTGTGCCGGCTGCGACACGCTCTACGCAATGAAGTTCGTCAAAGGCCAGCTCATGAGCGGGCCCGGGGCCGGCTCGGGGAAGGCTGATCTGCTGCCGGGTTACGCCGAGGACAAGGAAGGCAAGGAGATTAGCAGCGGAGGGAAGATCCGCCCGGCTCCCCAGGCGCGGCCCGATCCGTTCAGTGGAAAGCAAAAGCAGATTTCGCAAAGCTTGCGCGGTAAACCGGTCAGCGGCCATCCGCTCAAAAAGGAAGAGCTGGTGGGAAGCCGAGCCAAGTTCATCGCCGATCTGCACAAGACCTAAATGAGGAGACGACAACGTGTCAGTGATTGATACAGCAAAGACCGGCACAGCAAAAAAGGAGTCAACCTCCCGGTGTTGCGAATATTTCGAGGAGGCACTGGATCCGAACATTCGGCGGGCGTATATCGGCTACTGCAAGGCGCGCGCGTGGCCCTTCACCGTGATGGTACCCATTGGTGGATTCGACGACGCATGCCCAAAGCCGCCGATCAAACGGACCGCTGGAGCCAGTAAAGGATAGACGTGGCGAACCTCCGCGAGGAGTTCGAGCGGCGTTACGGACCGCTCTGGTCGGGTGCATCGTCTGTTGTCATTGACGGTGTCACCTTCGAGCTCGCCCACGTGCTCCGGCGGCTCGGCTTCGGTTTCGAGGGAATCCGCCTCATCGATGCACCCGCGGTCGGGAACGGACGGTACGCCGTTCGTTTCTTCGACGGTGAGGAGAGGCGCATCGTCTGTATCGAGTTCGGCGCGGACATCAACTCTGTTCTGGAGGAGCATCGCGTTCACATCGCCGAGTGGTTGGGCGATGCCTACTTCGAGACAGAGTGGGAAGTGCACTGTCCCATGGATTTTTAAAGAGGAGAAGCTATGAAGGTCAAATTCTTCTATTCCACTAAGGACAAACCCGGCGAGCAGTACCCGTGCAACATCACGGCTGCTCTCGATAAGGTCAAGGCGCTCAAGAATACAGGCGTTGACGTCGAGGCGATCGATGTGTCGAAAGTGGATGACGTGTTTCGTCTCTACCACGCCGCCCTGACCGGTCCACCGGCGACGGTGCGCGCGGTCTTTGGCATGAAGGGGGCGCTGGAGGATGACTTCGGTCGCCGCACGCCCGCCCTCCTCGTCTACGGCGACCCGAAGGACCGCTACCCTACTGATGCCTACCCGCGGCAGGATCAGGCCAGAGGGGGACTTGTCGGCTGCGAGAAAGCGCTCGACGACCTGGCCAAGGGATAGGAGGCCACCCTTGAGTAAAATCCCAACGAACTACCTTCCCCCGAAGGAGTACCAGCCCCAGCGGATATACAAACTGAAGGAGTTCGCGAGCTACCCGGATCCGCTCAACAGCACCGAGGAGCTTCTCGACAAACAAGTGACGGCGGGACGAGGTGATAGCCGCGCCGTCCTGTTCGCCGACAAGGTCATCACCTACAAGCAACTCCTTGGGGCATCGAACAAGATCGGCAACGCTTTGAGGAAGCTCGGGGTCGAGGAGGAGGATCGAGTCATGCTCCGATCTCCGAACGTCCCCCCCGCCCTCTTCACCAACTTCGGCGTCTTGAAGCTCGGAGCGGTGATCGTTCCGACTTCGCCCATGCTCTCCCCGAACGAGATCGCCCACATCGCCAATAACGCGGAAGCGAAGGTGATCGTAGTGGCTTCGCAGTTTTTGGAGGGAGTGATCAAGGCGAAGCCGAATCTCAAGACGGTGAAACACGTGATCGTGTTCGGTGGTCAGGCGGAGGAACTGAAGGCGCAAGGACTTCTCAGCTACGAGGACCTCGTCGCCAACGAGTCACCGACGCTCGATCCGGTTCGGCGCTCTCGCACGGCTGTCTCGGTCCTTCTCTACACGTCGGGAACGACCGGCATGCCGAAGGGAACGGCCCACTACATGGAAGAGGCCTTGATCGTCCCGGACACATTCGGCAAGTACGGATGGAAAGTCCAGCCCGACGACATCATCTGCGGCCCGGCGCCCATCTCGTTAGCTGCCGGTTACTCGACTGTGGCAACGATCCCGTTCCGATTCGGAGCCGCGGCATCCCTCATCGCCAGGTTCACGCCCGAGGGGCTCTTCGAGCAGATCCAGAACCACAAGGTAACGATCCTGAGCGCGCTCCCGACGGCGTATCGGAAGATGCTCGAGGTCCCCGACGCAGAGAAAAAGTACGATCTGTCAAGCCTTCGAGTGTTGACCGGCGGCGGCGAATCGCTGACTGCGAAAACGTATTCTGATTGGAAGGCTCGCTTCAAACAGGAGATCTATGAAGGTCTCGGTACCACCGAGATGATGTACGTTTTCGTCTCCAGCGTGGCCACCAGGAAAGTCAAGCCGGGAGCGATCGGCACCGCGATCCCAGGGTACGAGATCCAGGTCGTCACCGAGGAGGGGAAGGTCGCCAAGCCGGGAGAACTGGGACGGCTTTATACCCGCGGCCCAACGGGAACGCTCTATTGGCGTCCACTCGAGGAAGGCGGAAGCCTCCTCGAGAAGCAGAAGTCGCTCATTCGCGAAGGGTGGGTCTTGGTGGGCGACTTCGTCACCATGGACCAGGACGGCTACATCAGTTTCGTGTCGCGCCAGGAGGATCTGATCAAGAGCTCCGGCTACCGCATCGGTCCCGAAGAAATCGAAGACGCTCTTCTCACAGGGAAAACTTCTGCGCCGGATCTTGCGGGACAAGGAGCCGGTCGCCGCGTCATAAAACGCTTCGGAATATCAGAGCCTCAGGCACCAGGACGGAATCCTGACGCCCGAGGCCTGACCCCTTCACTGCATGAAAGCCACATACGCACGAGAAAAGAGCGGACGTTCGACCTACGACGAACGGTACGAGAAGTTGCTGGAACTCGCGGAGAGCCTCCTAGCGCACCGCGATCAGATCATCCGGGCCGCAGTCCACGACATCCAGTTCACCGTGAAAGACGTGGCGGCGGAAGTGGACATATCAATCGACCGGCTCAGGATGTTCGCTGAGGCGAAATCAATCCTCGAGGAAAGAGAGTCCCTCGGAGGAGAGGGCTCTTTCGTGTCGCTTATGCTGTCCTACAACGGCAGCACGTGGCTCAACACGGCCATCACTTCGATCTACATGGTGGGGAACCGCGTGAACGTGAAGTTTTCCTCCAAGGGATCGACCCTTTCTGCGCTCACGGAGTCCATCTACAAGCCAATCTTCGGTGACGCGATTCGCTTCTCGCGTGAGAGGGGAAAAGATTTTCTCGAACGCGCTCTGAAGGACGCGGACATCTCCTCGCTCGTCGTCTTCGGATCGGATGACACCGTTTTGCCGTATGAGCAGGCGGTCCGACTGAGCGGGAAGAAGCTCATCTTCGAGGGACCGGGACAGGATCCGTTCATCGTCTTCGCAGACGCGGACCTCACCCTGGCGATGAATGACCTCGTCTCTGCGAAGTTCTATTACTCGGGGCAGACCTGCGTCGCGCCGAAACGAATTTTCATCCATCGGTCGATCTACGACGAGTTTCTGCAGGAGTTTCGGGCACGTGTTCGCGCGCTCGTCGTCGGCGCCCCTGAGGATGGGCGGACTGACGTGTCGCCGGTCGCAAGCTCGCTAGCGGTGACCCGCATTCGCGAGCAGCTTGCTGATGGCGTGCAGAAGGGGGCGAAAATCGTCCAGGGTGGAGAGATCGTCGGCAATTTGATTTACCCGACAATCGTCCGCGATGCCACGGACGCGATGCTTGGCATGCAGGAAGAGGTGTTCGGGCCGGTGGCATTTACCACTCCATTCGACACGAAGGACGAAGTTGTGGCTCGGGCAAAGAAGCACAAATATGGACTGCGCGCTGCCCTGTTCGGCGGAAAAGAAGCGGAAGAGGCGGCAAAAGAGTTGGCCGGAGAACGCTACTGCCACCCCGTACCCGAATACACCTTTGGAAAATTCGGAACGATTGCTCTCAACCAGCGGCGCAGTGAGTCCTGGCGTGGAGCGTTGGTCACCAAGCCGGTCGGCGGTTATGGATACTCGGGCTGGATTTGGGAAACTGTCGATGGGTCGTTCCGCATCAAGCAGGGGCCGAAACTCCTGAGCATTGAGACATCGATATGACCGAACTGGCGATCCAATCGACTGCCGCCGCGCATCTCATCGTCAGGCCATCCGACCTGGCCAGCAATCTCAATATCGAGACAGAGGATGCCTTTCCCGCAGTCTTCGCGACGTCGCGCCTGGTGGCGCTCATGGAGGTGGCGGCCGCGCGTCTTCTGCGCTCGCAATTGCGCGAAGGTGAGCTCTCGGTCGGCGTCACGCTCGAGGTCAAGCACACGGCGGCCACTCCGCTCGGTGGCAACGTCACCGCGACGGCGAAGTACATCGGGCGCGAGGGGAAGCTCTTTCTCTTCGAAGTCTCGGCCGCGGATGACGCAGGCGAGATCGGCCGTGGCACACACAAACGGGCGATCGTCACCACCGAACGGCTCATCGCCGGTGCGGCTCAACGTGGAGCGAAAACCTGAGGTTCGAAGTCCTCGGGCAGCACCTTGAATATCGCTGGATCGGACCGCCGCCTAACGACGCACCATCGATCGTGTTCCTGCACGAAGGGCTGGGCTGTGTCGGCATGTGGCGTGACTTTCCCGATCGCATCGCGTCCGCGACCGCCTGCGGCGCGCTCGTTTACAGCCGGTTGGGCTATGGCGCGTCCGATCCCATCCGTGGGCCGCGGCCAGTTCGCTTCATGCACGACGAAGCGCTCGACGTGCTCCCCGCGATCATCGAACGCTTCAAACTCGAAGAGGCGATCCTGTTCGGCCACAGCGATGGCGCGTCGATCGCTGTCATTTATACAGGCGCAACGCGACGGCCGTTACGAGGGCTCATTCTCGAAGCGCCTCACGTCTTCATCGAAAGTGTTTGCATTGAACGCATTCGGCGACTCGAAGAAGAATACGAGACGACGCGCTTGCGAGAGCGCCTCGCGCGATATCACCGCGCCAACACTGACTCGATGTTCAGGACATGGACCGACGTATGGCTCAATCCAGAGTTTCCGCAATGGAACATCGAAGAATACTTGCCGGCGATCACCGCCCCGGTGCTGGTCGTACAGGGCGAAGACGACGAGTACGGTACTCTCAAACAGGTTGATGCCGTGCTAAGGCAGGTCAACGGTCCGGCTAAATCGTTGGTGTTGGCAAACTGCGGTCACTCGCCGCATTCCGATCAGCGCGACGCGGTGCTCGAAGCCGTCACGCAATTTGTGCGACAGACGCTCGGCCTCGGATGACGCGTCCCCTCATCCGCGCTTCGGGCACCTTCTCCCCGTCAGCGGGGAGAAGGGCACTCGCGGGAGATCCCTCGCCCCGCGAAGCTGGGAGAGGGTGGCGCGGAGCGCCGGGTGAGGGGCGTGACTAGGACGCAGGCACCGGTTGGCGGGCTTCATTCAAGAGCTGCCGCGTTCCGTCGGATCGCATTGCGTCCCGATCGGTCTGGATAGCGAGCAAGCGTGACTGCCAGGGCGACAGGCTGAAGGGCTCGCCCTTGGGCGAACCGACATAGGTATCGATCAGGTCGCGATAGAACCTGACCATGCTCTCCATGCGGAATGTCCTCCAGAAGGAAGAACGCATCGTTCTTTAGGGCAACGCTGTTTTCCCACTTTTCATCACCGGAGTAGAGCTCCCACGATTCCATACAGACGCGGTAATCGAGCCCGCCGCGGTTCGGGCTCCCCTTGAACAGATCCTTCCCGAATTCATCTGTGGTGCGCTCGAGGCGATGATAGGGCGACATCCAACATTTTCCGAGGTATGTGTAGCACTTGTTGGCGTGAATCAGGATCTCGATGCCGACGTCGATCTGATCCTTCCGCGAAGCCAGCTCCTTGAGGGTCAGCTTTGTGTCCGCCACAACCTGTGAGACGCCGATCGATCGGTAGAAACGCACATCTTCGTTGTTGAGAATGTTGGCGCCGATGCTGGCGTGGATGGTGAGGCTGGGGAAGCGGCGGTGAACCTCTGCAATGGCGCCGATGTCCGTCATGATCGCGCCATCCACACCCCACGACACGAAGTGCTCGATTTTCCGGAGCATCGGAGCGACCTCATGGGACTGCATGTTCGTGTTGAAGGCCACCCGCAGCTTCGCGCCGCCGCCATGGGCGATTCCGATGGCATCATGCACCTCGTCATCGGATAGTTCGTAACGGTCGCGCCGCCGGCTCCATCCGCGGGGACCGACGTAGAGGGCGTTCGCGCCGCCCGCCACCGCTGCCGCGACCATCGGAAGATTGCCTGCTGGTGCGAGAAGTTCAATCATGAGCCGCTCCTTTTCGATCTACGACTCCACGCGAGAGACTGTCAGTAACGATCCCATCGCGTCCGGCCGGATGCCGGTGTAGTCCATTCCGCTTTTGCCGAAGTAGAACCCGTTACAGAGACCGATCCGGGCATGACGCAGGAGGGTTTCGCTCCAGCGATCGTCCGTCTCACCATCGCCGCCGGCGGCACGATCAAGCGCCGCACGGTACACCGCAGCGACCTCGCACCGGTAGGTGGGAGTCTCCGAAATGGTCTCGATTCGGAAGTGTCGGTGGCCTTCGGCCAGAAGGCGCGGCAGGTGCTCCAACATGCACACGTCCTTGCCGCTCAAGATCCCCTTGCCAACCGACTTCATTGCCCAGTCACCTTGTTTGAGGAACAAATCCTTCTGACAGAGATCGGGACACTTGACGCCCCACTTCTCCTCGTATTCGAGCAGGAAGCAATAGTCCGAGACCCCCAACGGCATCTTGCCATGCACCAGGAGCTCCATCGGCGCGCCGCACTCGGTCGTGATCTCGCGGATTTCGTCCAGACTCAGCTCGTAGTTCGGAGTGAACCGCACAGCCCCGAAACTGCGAAGGACCTCGATGCCGGGGCCCGTGTAAACGTTCGCGAATCCGCCGACGTGCAGCGGCAACTGGGGAAACTCCTCGTGCGCGATCTTCAGGATCCCGAGATTATGAACCTCAACCGCTTCGGCACCCGCCACCGCCGAGGCTTCCAGCATCTTCCGCACCTTCGGTAGGAAATCGTTACGCGGCGCCGCGTACGTCGTCACGTAGGCGCGTTTTCCCTGATCTCGAAGAATGTGGAGCCCCTCCTCGAGATCATCGAGCCGCTCCAGGAAGTTTGCTTCGTAAATCCGGCAGTAAGTGTCACCGAGATAGACTGCATCGTAGTCGCGGAGATCTGACTCGCGGAGGTCCCGCAGATTCGCAATCGTCGTGTTCAACTCGTAGTGGTTCATCCCCTCTCCTTATCGTCCCACCACAGCCCACGCCGCCGGTAATACAGCCGACTCCGCGACTGGAGCCATTGGGGTGTCGATCGCTTCCCGGTAGCGTCGGACGAGGGACGCCAGAAGATCCGTTGGCAGACTTCGCCCCTGAAGCTTCAAGACATCCACGCCTGCTTCAGCGTAGGCCCCGACCTCCGCAAGCCGGCTGATTTGCCGGCTGGGAAAGAATCGGCTGTCCACGCGCTCGTCGCTGCGGAACAGCTCCCACGGTTGCTGGCAGATCTTGAAGCAGACTCCGACACCTCCCCGCTTCATGCTGCCGGTCTGGCGCATCCCTCGATTCGCGCCCTCCGGCATGTGGCCGGCGATGGGAAGACGCGAAGGTTTGAGATGCACGTAGCTCGGCATCGAGCACTTTCCGAGCAGGATGAACTCCTCGACCATGTGGACCATGATCTCTACGGAGATTCCTTGGACCGTTCTGATCTCGCGCATTTCTGCGGGGCTCACCGTTCCCGGCAGGACGACAGCGCGAGCGCCAATGTCGCGGAAGAACGCGACATCCGCAACCGTCTGCGCGCCACAGCCGATGCTGGCCGTCAAGCGAAGTCTCGGAAACCGCCGCCGCAGCGCGGTCAGAATGCCGACGTCATTCACGATGATGTCTTGAATCCCCTGATCGAGGAGAGCGGGGACGCGCTCAAAGAGTTGAGCGCACTCCTGCGGTTTCGGAATGGTATTGATCGCCACATGGAGCGTCCGGCCGGCTGACGCGACCTCTCGCTGCGCAGCCACCAGCTCACCCCAGTCGAGTTCTCCCCGCGCCCCGCCTCGGCTCCAGCCCTCGAGGCCCACGTACACGGCGTCTGCGCCAGCGTCGAGCACAGCGCGAACGGCCTCCGGACTTCCGGCCGGAGCCAGGAGAAGGGGGACGGCAGCGTGGCCGAATACTTCGTGCCGTCGACTATTCATGATGTGAAGTAATTCTATTCTCTGTCAGCCGAGGGGAGTCAAGCGGATTCTCCTATAATGTAGGTCGATGGCCACGCGCCAGAGCCTCTCGGAGACTTACCGCACGATGGCTCATCTACGGCGGTTTTTCGAGTCGGTGCGGAGGACCATCACCACCGAGCAGACGGATGGCGGTCTCACTCCTGCGCAGCAGTTCGTCCTCCTGACGCTCGCGGGCAACCCCGCGAACGAGTCCCTGACCATCGGCGATCTGGCGCGGCAGACCTTCGCCACGATGAATACGACGTCCGCGCTCGTCCGACGGATGGAACGTGCCGGGCTCGTCCGCACCAAGCGCTCTTCGAAGGATCGTCGGTTCGTCTACGTCGAGCTGACCCCCTTGGGTGAACGAAGACTTCGCCCCTCCACGGCCGCGGTGGTGGAGGCCCTGCGCGCCGCGGCCGACGAGCAGGGGCGGGCCCAACTGCGCGCGGCGTTCGAGGCATGGTTCGACAATTGGGGCGCCGTGATCAAGGCACTCTCCTCCGGAAAGCGCAAGCCGCGTTCGCCCCGCTCTCGCGTCGTGCTATAGAAATCGATTTGATCGGCAAAATGAATGGCCGTCTACGTCCACTGCGTGGAGCTCTAATCTGCCAATGACGATGACTAAACGGTGGTTTACTAACTCCGCGCCAGGGACTCGATGAACGTTCAGCGCACCGCCTCGGGGGCGTTCACCGTGGAATTCGAGAACGAGAAGGAATTGAGGGATGAGCACCGTGCCAATCTCTCCTTCCGAGCTCTCCGTCTCCCGACCGCCGAAAGCGTTGCGCTGCACACCGCCCTCCTGGTGACCCTTCGCGGCCCGTGGGCGGGGGAGATCGGCGTGCAGGCCACGGTCGTGGCGGTGCTGGGCGATGGAATCGCTCTGGCCCTCGA
>WNFV01017672.1_pt1 | contig 13747 bp, 13 predicted proteins | sample 5400101 | NCBI WGS metagenome assembly WNFV01 (sample SAMN13153361, study PRJNA577476) | soil metagenome | isolation source: 115 cm soil or saprolite under grassland replicate 1 | place: USA:California | collected 2016-06-15 | reverse complement strand
CAGGCATCGCGGGCCGCTCGGGCGCTGCTTTTCCCGCCTGAGCACCCGTACAGCAGGCTGACCAGTGGCCGCATCGAGACAGTAAAGGCGCTCACGCGCGATGATTTGGTCGCCTTCCAGCAGCTGTATCACCCGGCTTTGACGACAATTGCGATCGTGGGCGATGTCGAGCCGTCGGCAGTGATCGAAGAGATCGAGCAGGTGTTTGGCAGCTGGGAGATTTCGGGCATGCCGCCGATCCGGCAGCTGCCCCAGCCGCCACCGCTCGTCGGTGTACTACGACGTGACATAACGCTGACCGGCAAGATGCAGAGCGATGTGATCTGGAGCGTTCACGGTCTAAGCCGCACCGACCCAGATTACTACAGCGCCAGCGTGGCGAATATGATTTTGGGCCGAATCGGCCTGGGCGGGCGGCTGGGCGACAATGTGCGCGAGCAGCAGGGGCTGGCTTATTCGTGCGGCAGCAGCTTGGATGCCGACATTGGTGCTGGGCCGTGGGCCGCGCTGGCTGGTGTGAACCCAGCGAATGTCGAGCGTGCGATCGAGGCGATTGTGCATGAGATCGCGAAGTTCCGCGCCGACGGCCCAACCGCTGAGGAGCTGAACGACGCGCGCGACTTCATGACCGGCAGCTTGGCATTGGGCTTAGAGACGAACGATGGTATCGCCGGGACACTGCTGGGGATCGAGCGCTACGGGCTTGGCCTGGATTATATTACGCGCTACCCAAGCCTGATTCGTAGCATCAGCGCCGAGCAGATCGTCGCTGTGGCACGCAAGTATCTGTCTACGGAAAACTACGTTGTGGTGGTGGCGGGGCCGTAGGGAAGTTAAAAGTTGAGAGTTAAGAGTTGAGAATGGAGAAGATCCAGCTCGCTGCTTGGGCCATATTCAATGGCGAGCGTGGTTCTTGCTGGTTGGGTCGATGACTATCACACTGCGCTTTTTGGGAACAGCGGCGGGGGTACCGATTCCACATGTGGCCTGTGCGTGCAACCAGTGCGGCGAGGCGCGCCGCGAGCGCCGGCTGCGGCGCACCCGTTCGGCGATCCTGCTGGAGGGGCCGGACGGCGCGCTGCTGGTGGATGCCGGCCCGGATATCTACCGCCAGCTCGCGCTGCTGCCGGATATTCCGCGGATTACGGCTGCGATCGTTACACATACACATTCCGACCACTATCTTGGCCTTGATGACCTGGGCAGTGTTGTACAGAATGCCGGCTGGCTGAATAAAGGCCTGCTGCCGATCTATGCCACGCCCGACAATTGGTCGCGGATCGAAGCGACGTTCGCGCATCTGTTTCTCCCCGGTATGTTTTTGCGCTTCGAAGCGCGCACGCTGCTGATCGACGCCGAGCAGACGATCGCCGGCTACAGCGTGCGGCCGTTCGACGCCAGTCATACAATTGACATAACCACCGCAATGCTCGCGTTCACACTGAACGGCAAGCGGGTGATTTACGCTCCGGATCTCAAGGTGATGCCGCACGAGGTGTTCGAAGGCGCCGATGTAGCAATCATCGGCGGTACGTTCTACCAGCGCGATCACCCGGCGCACATGCCGCTGCTCAAAAGCATCCGCACCTGCAAGCGGCTGGGCGTGGGGCGGATCATTGTGACCCATGTCGGGCACCTGGAATGGAGCAACGCCGAGCTGTGGGCGCTGCTTTCCGAGCAAGGTGCCGACCTGGCTTATGATGGGGCGACACTAGCCTTTGATGTATAGCGATTGTTTTGAGATGGATATCTATCTTTTACAAAGTCTCGCTTGGCCGTGCCAGGGCAGATCGAGTGACGATCCAGGGAGGAGGTTGACGTATGGCGCCACGAGATTCTGGTTTCTGGGCTGAAGCGCGCCAAGCCCAGGATAAGCTCGCGCAGCAGTTCCTAGATCATCCTGATATGATGCTCATCGACATTGGCCACGGCGGCGAAGAAGACAACGCCTCAGAGCAAATTGTCTTGCGCATCCACGTGCGCGAACGCTGGTTCAAAGCCAAACCAGAGGAACGGATCGCCTTTCCTGAACAAGTGAGCGGTATTCCAGTTGTTGTCATACGTGGCGAATATCAAGTGGGGGAATAGGTTAACCAGCCATCGCAGGATTCACATGGTCCGCAGCATAGCCCATTTTCCTCGGAAGCAGATCGATCGTCAGTGCCCCGGCATTGATGGCGATTTAGTGCGGCCCTAAAGTCACGATATTTCCATGATTGGATTTGCTACCATACAGAAAATTCGGCGGTAGTAAATAGGTAGTGGGTGTTGGGTATTGGGCAAGCGGCGTTGCGAAGCCCAATACCCAACACCCAACGCCTGCGCTGAAAGCGCCCTAGCAAGCTGTTGCCTGCTCATTCCCCCGTGCCCTTCTCTACCGGATTTCAACCCCAAAAGCCCTCTATCCCCCGTTCTATAGAACGTAGGACAACACGATCGCGCATTCCTCATCCGAATTCTCACGCTACCATTCGAGCCAAGAGGTATGCTGATCGTCGTTGCTCCGGCCAGGACGCCGAGGTAGGGCATACTTCTGGTGTCAGAACGAGGAAGGTCGTGGCAATGTTCGGAAAGGACCTACGGGGAAGCATCTCATCACGACTTGATATAGATCTCGCGGACGGCTGGATTGATTATCGTCAAGCGCTCGACTTGCTCGCACAATGCGATTGGTCGCGCTCGTTGATGTTGCTGGCAGAGGCAGAGACGACTTTTCGCACGGTCGACGATCATCAAGGGCTCTGGCGGGCGCTGATTGGCCAGTAGCAGATGCGTGAGCGTGGGCAGATCGGCCAGCGCGAAGCAGAATCGGCGATCGTCGAGATCCAGCATGACTTAAGCTGGCGACTCAACCAGGCCACCAGCTCGATGCGCTCTGCGCCAGTCGATATCACGAGCGTCGGCGCAGCGGAGGGAATGTTCCTGCTGCCTGGACCACCCGCGATGCTGGCGATGCCGGAATCGATCGGGCCGGCGATTGGTCTCAGCGGGTGGCTGTCCCGGCTGTGGCAACGGCTGATCCATGGCGATGACGCGCCAGACGCCGAGCCACTGACGCGTCTGCCAGTGCCGGCGTGCCCGCCGATCACGCCGGCCGATGTGGATTCCTACGATGCGCGCGCGGAGGAGCCGATCGTGGAGGTTGTGGCCCAGGCCGAGCCTGAAATTGTCCCGGTCGCGGATATCAGCAGCGAGGTGGTGCTGCAGCCGCGCATTGCACACGACCGTGCCGGCGCGGCGCATGCGAGCGGCCTGGCGATCTATTGCTTCGGTACTTTTCGTGTGTATTGCAACGATGTGCTGATCGATCGCTGGGAAAGCGCGCGCGGCCGGACGATTTTCAAATACCTGGTCGCGCGGCGTGCCACAGCGGTGCCCAAAGAAGTATTAGCCGATATGTTTTGGCCCGACTCCGAGCCGGAGCTGGCGCGCCGGAGCTTGCACCAGGCGATCTACTGTCTCCGGCAGACCTTTAAGCGATTTGCGCCGGATATCCAGGTGATTCGATTCTCCAGCGATCGCTACCAAATTAACCCCGAGATGGCGATCTGGGTCGACTCGGAAGCGTTCTGCCATGAGATCGAGCAGGCGCACGCGCACTACGCGGCCGGCAGGATCGAGCAAGCCATGCAGGCGTACGCCATCGCCGTCGATTTGTACCACGCGCCATTCCTGGCGGAAGATCGCTACGAAGAATGGACGGATGAGCCGCGACGGGCGAATCAGGCCATGTATCTCGAGGCATTACATCGGCTAGCGCGCCATCATGTCGAGCGAGGCGAGCACCCGGCGGCGATCTTGTTGTGCCAGCGCGCTCTGGTAGAAGAGAGCTGCGATGAAGAGTCGCACCAGATGTTGATGGCTTGCTACATGGTGCAAGGCTTGCGGCATCTGGCGGTGCGCCAGTTCCAGATCTGTGCGAATGCGCTCAAGACTGAGCTGGGTTTGACCCCATCAGAAGAGCTTGAAGCGTTCTACCGCCGCGTGGTGGCGGCCGGGTAACACGATAAGGAGAACCAAATCATGTATGATGTCGTTATCGTCGGCGGTAGCGCCGCCGGCCTGAGTGCGGCACTGGTGCTGGGCCGATCGCGGCGTAAAGTGCTTGTGTGCGACACAAATCAGCCGCGTAATGGGCCGTCACCCACAGCTCATAGTATTTTTACCCGCGATGGCACACCGCCGGCTGACCTTCTCGCGATCGGTCGTAGGCAGCTTGACGCCTATGGTGTTGAGGTGCGTTCGATCGCCGTAACCCACGCTCAAGCAGCGGACCAAGACGTTTTTCTACTCGATCTGGCGAATGGTGAGCAGGTGCGCAGCCGAAAGGTGCTGTTGGCGACCGGAGTGCGGGACGTTCTGCCGCCAATTGCGGGGATCGAACAGTTTTGGGGAACCAGTGTGCTGCACTGCCCCTACTGCCACGGCTGGGAAGTGCGCGATCAGCCGATCGCTGTGCTTAGCTCTTGTGAAACGGCTGTCTATCTGGCGTATCTCTTACGCAACTGGAGTCGCGACCTGGCGCTCTGCACCAATGGCTTTGGGCAATTGAGCGAGGCGGAACGCGATCGGATCGCGTCTTTGAATATCCCGATCTACGAGCGGCCGATTGCGCAGCTCGAGGGCGAGCAGGCACAGCTGGAGGGTATCCGCTTCGCCGACGGAACGCTGCTCAAACGGCGATCACTGTTTGTGCGGCCGACACAGGAACAGCGGAGTTACCTGGCTTATGATCTCGGCTGTGAGCTTGGCGAGGGCGGCATTATCAAAGTTGATGAACAAGGCCAGACCAGCGTTATGGGCGTCTATGCCGCCGGCGATATGATGCGCCAGATGCAGCAGATCATTTTTGCGGCCGCCGATGGAGCGCGTGCAGCGATGGCGATCAATCACACCTTTGTGCAGGAAGAGATGTGCTTAGCGGCGTGAACACTATTTGAAGGTATATTTCAAAACCAGCAGAATCATCTCACACACAAGCAGCGCTTGTCTTTCGAGAGACGAGCGCTGCTTGTGTGTTTGGCAACACTATCGGACATCTAAAAACCATTTCGTTCGATCCGCCAGATTGTTTGAGCCTACTGTGTGCGGCATGGACTGTCGCTCCAAGTCGGCACAAATTCTGATACAGCGCACAACGGCCGCTCATTATCTGGCGTTCCCGCGCCGATATTGGTGGCGCCACTCATTTGGCTCACAGCCACTCATCACTGTATCTGGACGCCAAACTTGTGCGCCCCTTGAGCCGAGTTTGAGCGCGATCTGAGCAGCCGATGAGCGGTGGGTTGTAGAGTTCGGCCCATCGAAGGCGACGCAGCGAGCGACGCCAGTCAATCAACTAGCGAAAGCTGGTAAGGAGTACCTACTGTGACTAGTGCAACACGCAACTCCCGTGGTTCCGTAACCGTGAGCGCACCCTCGCGTGCCATGCAGCAGGCCGCCGCCGCCGCCGAGAGCGCGCTGACTCCCCGCGTGACAGCCGCGGATGTCAAGGCGCACTACGAGGCCAAACTGGCCTCTGCGCTCGAGCAGAAGCTGGCGGGCCCGCCCAGCGCCCAGGTCGCCGAGCTTCAGCCGTGGTGGGATGTGATCGCGATCGGCCCCATCCAGGTCACCACCAACCCGCCCTTCGCGCCAAGCGACGTGATCCGAGCCGGCGAGCCAGCGTTCGTCGTGACGATCATTCTGCTGAATCCGGCCCCGATCCTGCCGCCTGGAATCTCGCCGTGTGACATCCTGTCCAAGTTCGCGCTGCCCTACGAGGTCACGTACCAGACCGGCAACCTCACGACCTGGCAGCCGGCCGGGTTCCCGCTGACCTCGGAGCACGATCCCCTGTATCTCGTTCCGGGCCAGTGCTTCTATATCGACGTCCTGGAATTCGTTCCTGAGGATGAGGATGAGGTCATGTACGAGATGAACGTGTCGGCGCGTATCTTCGGCTGCGACGAGAACTATGCGCCCCCGTTCGCCGGTTTCGCCCGCGAGGTGGTCGATATCGACTCCAGCTTCTTCAGCCCGCCTCCAGGGCTGGTGAACGCGCCGATCCGCTTCCTGGTGTATGGGGATAAGCCGAAGGAGATCTAGCTTGTAGCCAGCGGCTTTACTCAGCAACGCCGGCCCGGCCGCCACAGGCCGGGCCGGCGTCGCGTTGCTTAAGGAGTAACATATGCACATCGACACAATCACAATGGCGCGCGCACGGTTGGCGATGCGCGAAGCAGTTCGCTACCACCTGTTCGATCCAAATGTCGGCCTGGTCGATTTCGGCCATCCCGAACATGATGGGCAAATCGCTTGGAATGAGCTGGCGGTTCGCATTCATGTGAAGAAGAAACTCGACCAGCCGGCGCTCGAAATGGCGTCCGCACGTGGGATGACCAGTCCGATCCCACCGTTTATCGGCGGCTTTCCGACTGATGTTCCCGAAGGCACCTACCGCCCGCACGCAACCGGCTGGGGTGGATGGTGGTCCCCACGCGCGCCGAATCTTCACCAGTCGCTCAATTCTCCCATGCATGGTGGGATTAGCATTTCCGACGAGTTTCATAACGCCGCCGGCACGCTAGGTGCCAAGGTGATCGATCGCGCCACCGGCGCCGCGATGATTCTTAGCAATTGGCATGTTCTGGTGGCTGAGTGGACCGCGCGGCCCGGCCAGCGAATCTACAAAATTACCTATAGTAGCGGCATTGCGCGTCTCATTCGCGGGGTTGTGACGATCGAGCCGCGCTTTGGTTTTGGGCAAGTCAGCGCGCCGGGGGACTCAGGCTCGCTGTGGATCGATCCTGAAACGAAGCAAGGGGTTGGGCTGCATTTTGCCGGCAGTGACTTCCCCGAACGTGGGCTGGCGATCGATTTGCTATCCGTACTCGACGCGCTGAATGTCGACCTGGCAATTGATCGACCGCCAGTCGCTGCCCGGTCGTTCACTCCTGCGCCGGCCACTCGTGGCGCGCCGGCCGCAGTTCGGCACGTCAGCCGGCAGGAAGAAGAGCTGGTGACGCGATGAAGCAACCGGATCAAGCATGGTGGGCCAAGGCGCGCGCCGCCCGCGATCGCCTTGAAGCCGCGATTATACACGACGCGAACGTGCGGATGATCAGTATTGGGCTCGACCCCAAGCAGCAGAGCGACCTTCCGGTGCTGCTCGTCCATGTGCGCGATAGCGGTGCGGCCTCGATCGTTCCGACTGAAATGGATGGCATTCCGGTGCGCGTGATCTATGGCGACTATCAACTCGAACAAGGTGGGTTATGAGTCAAGAAAAGAAGATCAAAGCGCGTGTCAACCGCGGTACGCGCGATCAGCCGCAACTGGCCGAATTGCCCGCCGCTGCCGCGCCCAAGCAGCTGGATGAATCGAAGTGGCACGAGCGTGCAGCTTTTCAGGTCGCCTTCGATCACTCGGTCGACGCCGCTGGCCAGGTGATCTGGCAGACGCGCGCCTACCATGAAGAGGCCGATGGTCGCACGATCTGGCCCGGTATCGCAGGCGCGGCGCTCATGACCTGGATGCGCGAGCGCGCTGATCTGCCAGCCGAGACTCACGCGCTGAGCGCGCCCGCCGCGCCAGCGGAGCAACAGTCGCCCGACGATCGACTGGCCGCGGCGCCAGCCGCCGACGATCACGGCACAGTGCAGATCACGATCGATCAGTTGTCGCTGGAAGCTGCCCTGGCGGAGCAGCAGGTTGGCGGCGCTCCAATCGAGCCACGGCTGGACGCACGGGTCAGCTTTCACCTCTCCGGTGTGCCCGCGTATCTGGCGATCACGAATGAGTCATCCTATCTGATTCAGATCTTGGCTCACGATCTGGCTCAGAATCATGTGGCGATTCTGGCGCTGGAGGGACAGCAACTCCAGCCCGAGCTGATCGAGTATAGTGTGGCGCTGAGCTTCGAGCCGCCGCCGGTCGGCGAATACCAGATCATGGCGCTGGTGCTGTTGCCCGAGCAGGCGGTATCCGCGACTGAGCTAGGGCCGGTGCTGACAGTCGTGCCGTCAGGCGTTGGCGATTCGCTGTGATAGATGCCGAAGAGCACACGGAGCGTACGATTTGATCAGGCGCTCTGTGTGCTCTGTTGGTAACGCAAACCCTACATTAATCGTCTGCATCAATGACTCGGCCTTCGGCCGCGCGAAGGAGCCGATCCCAGATCGCCAGCCCGATGCCGGTGCGCGCGACCCCACGCACCAAGATACGCTCTATGCCCCGTCGATCGAGCTCACGCATGCTGGCGAAGATGCGCCGGCCGATCTGGCTCATGTCTTCGCGCGGGCCGAGCGGAATGATCACCACCGCCAGATCGGCGAAGGCGCCAATCTCCTGGTTTGGCGCCATGACGCCGACGATCAGGCCGGCCGCGATAGCCTCCTGGGCAGCCTGGCGCATACGCGCGACCGCGCGCTCGGGCGGCCCGGCGAACAGCAGCAGCTCGGCGCGCGGCGAGTAGTGCTTCAGCAGCATGCCGGGCGACGCGGGCGTGGGCGCGGCGGGATTATGTTCTACGTAGCGCGGCACAAAGATCAGATCTGGGATGTGCTGCCGAAGCGCCTCGATCGATACACCGCCTGGCCGGAGCAGCGTCGGCTGCGCGCTGGTCAGATCCAGCACGGTTGATTCGAGCCCAATTGGCGTCGGGCCGCCGTCGAGTAGCAGATCGATCCGCCCATCGAGATCCTCGAGCACATGCGCGGCGGTGGTGGGGCTGGGGCGCGTGAACAGGTTGGCGCTGGGCGCGGCGATCGGCACGCCGGCGGCGCGCGCCAGCGCGAGCGGCACCGCATGATTGGGGATGCGCACCGCCACCGTGTTGCGCCCGGCCGCGACCGTGGCCGGAATGGCTGGGCGGCGCTTCAGTACCAGCGTCAGCGGGCCGGGCCAGAATGCCCGCGCCAGGGTGTGCGCCAGCGCTGGCACATTCTGGGCCACGCTGTCCAATTGATCGAGCGCGGCGATATGCACAATCAGCGGGTCGGAGGCTGGCCGGCCTTTGGCGGCAAAGATTCGCTGCACCGCCGCCGCATCCAGGGCGTTGGCGCCCAGGCCATAGACTGTCTCAGTTGGAAACGCAACCAGGCCGCCGCCCAGCAGCGTCGCAGCGGCCTGCCGGATCGCCGACGCATCGGGGGCGATCGAGTCAACGCGGATGATGATAGTTGCTGTTTGGGAATGTGCCATAGTTCTGTTTTGCGGCTATTTTGGCTTCAGCACATTCTCGTTCGAGCGGCCGGACGCGAAGTCGCTGATGTTGCGAATGGTCGTCTCGGCGATCGTGGTCATCGCCTCGTGCGTGAAAAAGGCCTGGTGGCCAGTCACCAGCACGTTCGGGAACGTCATCAGCCGCGCGAAGACCTAGTCGGCCATGATTTTGTCCGACAGGTCGCGGAAGAATAGCCCTTCCTCTTCTTCGTACACATCCAGCCCGACCGCGCCAAGCCGACCAGCTCTGAGCGCTCCCAGCAGCGCCTCGGTGTCGATCAGCCCGCCGCGACTGGTGTTGATCAGCATCGCGCCCGGCTTCATCAGGGCAAGCGTGTTGGCGTTGATCAGGTGGTGCGTAGCCGGCATCAGCGGCACATGCAGGCTGACGATATCGGCCGCCGACAACAGTTCCTCCAGCGTGGTGTAGCGGACGCCCGTCGCCACGCAGGCCGGGTTCTGCGCAACATCGTAGGCCAGCACAGTGCAGCCGAAGCCCTGCATGATCCGCGCGAACACTGCGCCGATCTTGCCGGTGCCGATCACGCCGACGGTTTTGCCGTGGATATCGTGCCCGAGCAGGCCGGCCAGCCGGAAGTTGTTCTCACGGGTGCGGTTGAAGGCGCGGTGGATCTTGCGGTTCAGCGTTTGCAGCAGGCCGACCGCGAACTCGGCCACCGCGTAGGGTGAATAGGCGCTGACGCGCATCACAGCGATGCCTAAGCGCTCGGCCGCCGCCAGATCGACATTGTTGAAGCCGGTGCAGCGCAGGGTTAGCAGCCGTGTCCCGCCTGCCGCTAGCTGGCGCAGGATCGGCTCTGAGCCATCGTCGTTGACGAAGCAGCAGATCGCCGGAATGCCCTGGGCGAGCGCCGCCGTCTGCGTGTCGAGCGCCGCCGCAGTGTAGCTGAACGCGTGGTCGCCGCCGGCCGCATCCAGAAACTCGCGGTCATAGGAGTGCGCGTCGTAGACAAGGACTTGCATCGGTATCTCTTCCTTGTTTTGGCAGACACAAGACACAAAACACGAGACACGAGATTGTAACACCGATCTCGTGTCTCGTGTCTCGTGTCTCAGTTACTGCTACTCGTGCTCTTGTGCCCAGTGCTCCGGCGAGCGCCACAGGCTCGAGAGGATGAGCTCACGCATGTAGATCAGCTCTTTGGGCAGCCGGTCGTACAGCTTGATGAACAGCTCTTCGTGCGAGAGTATTTCTTGCTGCCATTGATCGCGATCGACCGTCATGAGCGCCTTGAACTTGGCCTCCGAGAAGCCCTCGATGCCGGTCCAGTCGATATCCTCGTAGCGTGGCATCCATCCCAGCGGGCTTTCGATGCTGACTGCGCGGCCGTGCGCGCGCTCGATGATCCACTTCAGCACGCGCATGTTATCGCCAAAGCCTGGCCATAGGAACTTGCCGTTCTCATCGCGCCGGAACCAGTTGACATTGAACATCCGTGGTGGGTTGGGGATCTGCCGGCCGAACTGTAGCCAGTGGTTGAAGTAATCGGCCATGTGGTAGCCGCAGAACGGCAGCATCGCGAACGGGTCGCGCCGAACCTGGCCGAGGTTGCCGGCCGCCGCAGCCGTCGTCTCCGATCCCATTGTTGCGGCGGCATACACGCCATAATTCCAGTTGAAGGCTTGGTAGACCAGTGGCACCACGCCCGCGCGCCGCCCGCCGAAGATGAAAGCCGAGATCGGCACGCCCTGCGGGTTTTCGGCCTGCGAGTCGATCACCGGGCACTGGCTGATCGGCGCGGTGAAGCGCGAGTTGGCGTGTGCCGCCTTGCGCCCGCAGTCCGGTGTCCAGTCCTGGCCGGTCCAGTCGATCAGATGCGCCGGCGGCTCTTTGGTCATGTCCTCCCACCAGATATCGCCGTCGTCGGTCAGCCCCACATTGGTGAAGATCGTGTTCTTGGTGATCGAGGCCATCGCGTTCGGGTTGGATTTTTCGTTAGTGCCAGGCGCGACGCCGAAGAAGCCGGCCTCGGGGTTGATCGCGTAGATCCTGCCGTCGGGGCCGGGCTTGATCCAGGCGATGTCGTCGCCCACGGTGGTGATCTTCCAGCCGTCCATCGCCTTGGGTGGGATCAGCATGGCGAAGTTGGTCTTGCCACAGGCGCTGGGGAAGGCCGCCGCCAGGTAGGTTTTTTCGCCCTGGGGCGATTGTGCGCCCAGGATCAGCATATGCTCGGCCAGCCAGCCCTCGTCGCGCGCCAGCACTGAGGCGATCCGCAGCGCGAAGCACTTCTTGCCCAACAGCGCATTGCCGCCATAGCCGCTGCCATAGGATAGGATTGCGCGCTCTTCGGGGAAATGGACAATATATTTGTTATCTCTATTGCAAGGCCAGGCCACATCCGGCTGGCCATCGTGCAGCGGCGCGCCAACCGAGTGGACGCAGTGGACGAAGTCGCCATTGCCCAGCACATCCAGCACCGGCTTGCCCATACGGGTCATGATCCGCATGCTGGCGGCCACATATGGCGAATCCGACAGCTCGACGCCGATGTGCGCGATATGTGAGCCGATCGGGCCCATACTGAACGGGATGACATACAGGGTGCGGCCGGCCATACAGCCATCGAACAGCGGCATGAGCTTGGCCTTCATCTCTTTGGGATGCATCCAGTTATTGGTCGGGCCGGCGTCAGTCTTGCTCAGGCTGCAAATATATGTGCGATCCTCCACTCGTGCGACATCGCTGGGGTCGGATCGCGCCAGGAAGCTGCCGGGCCGCTTGGCAGGGTTGAGCCGAATGAATGTGCCGCTCACCACCATCTCTTCGCAAAGCCGATCGTACTCTTGCTGCGAGCCGTCGCACCAATGCACACGCGCCGGCTTGCACAGCGCGGCCCACTCTGCGACCCAGCGAACAAGTTCTTTGTTCTGGACAAACGATGGAACCTCGATACCGTCAGGATGCACCTCAAATGATGATTGTTCGGCCTGGTCGTGAACTAACACATGAGAGCTCATCGTTTTCTCCTTTGCTAGCAGCTACTGACCCGGTATGCAGCGCGAACAGACATTGGCGCGGCAGCATGGGCGCGGGCATATATGCGCCTCGTGCTGTGCTGTCGCGCCGTCGTCGCAGTCGGTCGCAGTCGCTAATCTGCTTATTATACGGCAATCGAGCATTTCAATTGCAGCTGCTTTGGCTCGCACCTGCATTACTCGTTTCCAACGAGGATTATAATCCCAGGGCATGTCCAGCTTGTAGCGATAGCGCAACCGTTGGTTGTGGTTTCGTAGAGACGCAATATATTGCGTCTCTACGAAACCACAACCATGCCTTACACGCAAAAACAGCGCCGGCCCTCTGCCGACGCTGTTTCGACTGCCCGATCCTCGGCGGAGACGCTACTCGACCGGCTGCTCGACTGCGGTTTCTTCTTCCTCGTGCTCGTCGTACCAGCGCGAGAGGCCGCCGACCAGCATCTGAACCAGCAGCGGCGTATTTGCATCGCTCATCACCGTTACGTAGGCATTGTAATCGAGCGCTAGACCTTCGGTGATCTGCCCGGCCTCGACATATGCGGGAATGAAGCGGCGCAGCTGCGAGCTGATCGCCCGGCGCACGCGCGAAGACCCGATCGATTGGACGGCCACGCGCAGGTAATCGCTGAACGCGGTGTCGGCATCGTCCTCGACCACTGGCGGCTCGCCAAATTGGTCGAGCACCTGCTCGATCATCCAATCGTCGAAATGTAACGGCGCGAAGCGCGGGTCGCGGAAGATCTCCAGGCTGAGCTTGTGCAGCGCCTGTTCATCGGCGCTGAGCTCGGCGGCCTCCTTGCGGTGATTGCCAAGCTCGTGCTGCGCCGCCGAGATGCGCGCGATCTCTTCTGGCGCTGGCGGGCGCTCAAGCCAGGTGCCTTCGCAGGCGGTCAGTGCGGCGGTGAAGTCGGCCTCAGCGCGGCGGTCTTTCTTTATGCGTGATTTTCGGCCCATGATTCTGTCTCTCTACTGTTTAAGCGGTTGTGCGAATGATAGCGCAGCAGAGTGTACTCGATTCCGGCGTATTCGGCAACTCGCATTTTATTGGGGTGTGATGCACGTTTTTGCAGGACACGGCTCCAGCCCGCAGGGCTTTGTCCACCGAGCCGAGCGCTTCAACGCGGCGGTGCCCGGTTGGTGCACACGCTTGCCGTCGGGCTGAAGCCCTCGGCTACCGTTACGAAGGCCGCCTGCGCGGCCTGCGGGCAAAACCATGCATCACACCCTTTATTGGGCCGCGCTGCGAGCGCTCTGCGCTCGCAGCGCGGCCCAAAAGAACATTATTTTGATAGATCGAGATATACGAGTGGCAGCACGAAGCATTTACGCTGCGCGCTGGCGGATCTCGCCATCCTCAATCAGCTGGCGGATCTCGTCCAGCGACTCGGGCGCGCAGACACCCAGGCCGGGCAGCACATGCAGCGTCGGCCCACCCCAGCGCTGAACCACGCGTGCGGCCTCTTCAAGCGAGCACGTCATCAACGCTGCCACCGTCCGCTCTTCGACAAACCCCTCGTCGGCTACCAGCTGCTCCAGCCGC
>WNFV01007572.1_pt1 | contig 13748 bp, 14 predicted proteins | sample 5400101 | NCBI WGS metagenome assembly WNFV01 (sample SAMN13153361, study PRJNA577476) | soil metagenome | isolation source: 115 cm soil or saprolite under grassland replicate 1 | place: USA:California | collected 2016-06-15 | reverse complement strand
GAGGCGCGGCGGCGATCAACTCGGCGTCGAAAACGTAGCCCTGCTGGGGTGAGCACAGGATGATGTCGACGTCGGCGAGCGCGGCGATTAGTTGCGCGCGGTCGCCGCCCTCGCCGTCGACCACCTCGCAGCCCCGCTCCGTGAGGCGCTCGCCAAGTGCTTGACGCCAGCCCATCGTCGACCCAAACAGCACCCGCGGTCGATGCAGCACACCAGACGCATTCATGCCCGGGATGTTGTACCGGCGACGACTCCGACGGCTAGCGCCATGACCGCGGCGCCGCCATAGCCGACGTGCGCCAGGCCGCCACGATCGACGATCACACTGCCCATCGCGGCGCCGAGCGAGATGCCGACGTTTAACGCTGCCAGGTTGACCGCCAGGGCAAATTCGGGCGCGGCAGGCGCTAGCGCGACGATGCGCGCCTGCTGCGTGGGCACGAAGACACCAGTCGCCGTACCAAAGAGCGCGAATGCGCCAATGGTGGCCGCCGGAATGCCGCCCAGCAGCGACACCGCCCCGAGACCGAGCGTCATGACCACGCCGCTAGCCAGCAGCGTGGGCTCGGTGCCCCAGGAATCCGAGGCATGGCCGCCAATGGCGTTGCCTACGACCGAGCCCAGCCCGAGCAGGAGCAGCACGCCGGCAACGGCTTCGGCCGGCAGGCCGGTGATGTCTTCGAGGAAGGGCGCGAGATACGTCGTGGTGATATATACGCCGACGAACGCCAGCGCCGTCGAGCTGAGCGAGCCAAGCACGACCCGCCTTTGGAGAAGCTGCAGCGGCGGTTGCTCCTCCCGTCGTCGTGGCTCGCGCGGGATGTGCGGCACGAGCAGCGTCGTGCCGACCGCCGCGAGCCCCCCGGCAGCGAACAGCGCCACGAACACGGTGCGCCAGCCCCAGGTCAATCCGACCAGCGTGCCCAGCGGCACCCCAATCAGCAGCGCCACCGAGAACCCGCTCACGATGAGCGCAATGGCTCGCCCGCGCTGATGCTCGGGCACCAGGCTGGCCGCCGCGGCAGTGGCGACGACCTCGAAAACACCGGCGGCCGCCGCCGCAAGAACTCGGGTGCCCATAAGCGCCGCGAAATTCGGCGCGCCGATCGCCAGGGCGTTGGCAACGGCAAAGATGGCCATACAGCCGATGAGCATCGGCTTGCGCGCTTGCTGACCGATGGTCAGAGCCACGACTGGGGTGGCGATTGCGAACGACAGCGCATACGCCGTCACCAGATAGCCCGCGGCCGCGATCGAGACGTTCAGGTCGTTCGCGACCACGGGCAGGATGCCCGAGATCACCAACTCCGAGGTGCCGACGATGAAGGTGCCCACGCCGAGCAGCGCGACCGCGGCCCAGCCACCCGTGGCCAGTGTGCTCAGCGCCACGTTGCCGCGCAGGTGGCGCAGTTGCTCATGCCCGCGGGTATCCTACTCGGGCTGCTGGGGGATAGACCGTTGGCCACCGATTCCCGCGCTTCCGCGACTCCGGTCGATTTGTTCGTCGTTGGACACAATGGTGTGCGGCTGCACCTGCTCGATTGGGGCGGCCCGCCCGCTGCACCGGTATGCGTGATGCTGCACGGGGTGGGCGGCAACGCCTGGAGCTTCGGTGCCCTCGCGCCGCTGTTGCACGTGCCGTTTCGGCTGGTAAGCGTGGATCAGCGCGGCGGCGGCGATAGCGACAAACCCGTTGACGGCTACTCGGCGGAGGATTTCGCGCTGGACGTGCTGGCGATTCACGCTGAGTTGGGCAACGCGTTGCCAATGGTGTTGGTTGGCCATTCCCGCGGCGGCTGGCAAGCGGCCTACATCGCTGGTCGCTGGCCAGCGCTGGTCAGTCACCTGGTGCTGGTCGACCCGGCGCGGATCACGTTCGACTCTGCGTCTGACGCCGATGCCTTCTACGGCCCGGTGCGCGCCGCCCTCGGCCCCTTCGACTCGCGCGCCGCCGCCCTGTCGTTTGCCCAGGCGCGTGATCCCCAAGCCGTATGGAACGCGGACCGCGAACACACCTTCTTCTTCGGCTACTCCGAGCAACCCGACGGATCGCTGCTGGGCAAGATGCCCCCACGCGTCCTCGACAAGCTGCGCGAGGCACGCTCTCAAGACATCCACGACCTGCTCGGCGCGATCAACGTCCCGACGCTGCTCCTGGTGGCCACCAAGTCGAACCAGGAACGTCAGTCCCAGAAACTCGCCTACAAGGACGCTATCTCCCACGCGCGCGTCGAATTCGTCGAGGGCACCCACCACATCCACATCGAACAGCCCGCCCACGTCGCGCGGCTGATCCAGGAACTCCTCGAGTAGCCTGGCGCCCCGCGCCACCCCAGGGGTATCCTAGTGCCGGTCAATACGGGGCGTGGCGCAGCCTGGTAGCGCGCGTGCATGGGGTGCACGAGGCCATGGGTTCGAATCCCGTCGCCCCGACCAACATTTCGCGGCGGTCGTGAGTCGCTTGACGTCGTCGCTGCTGCACGGCACTGCTGAGCAACGACGACAGCGCGTCGCTGATGCTGCACTGTGGAGTTGACGGTCCGTGACGGGCGGGCCTACCGTAACCCCAGCGCGTCTCACTGAAAACGTTTTCATGGTGGCGGGAGGAGTGACCTCATGTTGACGCGACGCGGGTTCGTTCGAACGGGACTGGCACTCTTCGTGGCGCCGACGGTACTGGCGCTCGGGCCGGCGTGTGCCGTGCTACCAGGCGCGCAAAGTCCATCAGCACCACCAGCCGGCCCGGACAATGGCGCACAAAGTGGCACGCTCCAGGTCGCCTGGTGGGGCGGCAACGATCGCGCCGAGCGTACCCAGAAAGTCATGGACCAGTTCTCGGCCAGGTTCACGCAGTGGAAGTTCAACTCGTCGTTCACGAACTTCTTCGCCTACTGGGACAAGATCAATACCCAGGCCGCGGGCGGCGGCCTGCCCGACGTGTTCCAGATGGACATGCGCTACATCGGCCAGTTCGTGTCCAAGAAGCTCGTCCTGGACATGTCCCGCTTCACCGATACCGCGCTCAATCTCAAAGACTTCGACGAAGGCTTGTTGTCGCAAGGCAAGCTCGAAGGCGGGCTCTATGGCATCCCGCTCGGCGGCATCGTCCAGGCCACCGTGTACGACAAGACGGCGATTCAGGAAGCGGGCATGACGCTGCCGACGGGCACTGAAACCTGGGCAGACTACGCCGCATACTGCCAGAAGCTGAGCAAGGCGCTGCCCAGGGGCGTCTATGCCTCAGACGACGAGAGCATCAACATCGACCCCTTCGAAGTCTTCATCCGCCAGCGCAGTAAGGAGCTCTACACGGCCGACGGCAAGGCCAACTTCACCCGCCAGGACCTCGTCGACTGGCTCCAGTACTGGGCCGATCTACGTCAGGCGGGCGCGACCGTGCCGCCTGATGTCGCCGCCGCTTTCTTCCAGAACGACACGCCCGAGACGACGCCGCTCGTCCAGGGCAAGGCAGTGTTCAAGATGCGCTGGACGAACTTCCTCGGCCAATACCAGCCGCTGACCAAGCACGAGCTGGTGATGATGCCCAACCCGGCTGGTCCGTCGGGCACGCGGCCAGGTGCGTATCTCAAGGCCGGCTCGCTGTTCAGCATCTCGGCCAAGACCGGCTTTGCCCAGGGTGCAGCCAGTTTCGTCGGCTTCTTCAATACCGATCCCGAGGCGGTCAAAGTGCTCGGACTCGAGCGCGGCGTGCCCGGCTCGGCCAGGGCACGCGAGACACTCAAGCCGGTGCTCAACCCGAACGACGCGGTGCAACTCGAGTATTTCAATCAGCAGACCAAGAACACCACGGCCAAGACAGTGCTCGACCCGCCCGGCGCCGGTGAGTTCCAGAAGGCGCTGGCCCGGAACGCGCTGTCCATTCCGCTGTCCGGCGTCTCCGTTGGCGAGGCCGCGGACAAGCTGCTCGCGGAGGCCACCAAGGCGCTCAGCGCGTAGTGCGCACGCTGAGCAGGCCGCTCCATCGGCCGGCGTACTGGCCAAAGTATGGTCGCGCCGGCCAGGAAGCCCTCGCGGCCTACCTGTTTCTGACGCCGTGGCTCATCGGGCTGGTCGGCCTCACCCTCGGGCCGATGCTGGCGTCGCTGTGGGTCTCGTTCACACGCTACGACCTGATCTCGGCGCCGAGGTGGATCGGCGCCCAGAACTACGTCGACTTGCTCGCCGACGACCGCTACCTGCATTCGGTGCGGGTGACGTTGAGCTACGTGCTCCTCGAAGTGCCGCTGCGGCTGTCATTTGCGCTGGGGCTCGCGCTGCTCCTGAACCGCGGGCTGCGTGGCCTCGATCTCTATCGAGCCGTGTATTACCTGCCGTCACTGCTGGGCGGCAGCGTCGCCATCGCCATCCTGTGGCGACAGTTCTTCGGCCCGGACGGCATGGTCAACAGCGTGCTTATGAACCTCGGCTGGCAGAACCCCCCAACCTGGCTGCACGATCCGCGCTTTGCGCTGTATACACTGGTCCTGCTCGGCGTGTGGCAGTTCGGCTCGCCGATGATCATTTTCCTGGCCGGGCTGCGTCAGATTCCGCGTGAGCTATACGACGCGGCCGAAGTCGACGGCGCACGCGCGCCCGCCCAGTTCCTGAATATCACACTGCCGCTGCTCAGCCCGCTGATTCTGTTCAACCTGGTGCTGCAACTCATCGGCGCGCTGCAGGCGTTCACGCCCGCGTTCATCGTCAGCGGCGGGACGGGTGGACCGGTCGACAGCACGCTGCTGTACACGCTGTACCTGTACGAGCAGGCGTTTGGGTTCCTGCACATGGGCTATGGCACGGCGATGGCCTGGGTGCTGCTGGTCGTGGTCGCCGGCGTGACGGCGGGGATCTTCGCCAGCTCGCGCTACTGGGTGTTCTACATGGATCGATCCGGCTGATGGCTGCAGCGCGCCGAGGTTTGCTGCACGCGTTGCTGACCGGAGGGGTGCTGCTCATGATCTATCCCCTGGTCTGGATGCTGGGCGCGTCGCTCAAGCCGGCGGCCGAGGTCGTGGCCAATCCTGGCCTTCTGCCGGCAGAGCCGACGCTGGACAACTATCGGCTGGGCTGGACGGCGCTGCGCGTGCCCTTCAGCGGGTTCTTCATCAACTCGGTGGTGCTGTGCGGACTGGCCGCGCTGGGCAACGTCAGCTCGTGCAGTCTGGCCGCGTTCGCGTTCGCCCGGCTGCGGTTTCCGCTCAAGCGCGTGCTGTTCGGGCTGATGCTGCTCACGATCATGCTGCCCTTTCAGGCGACGATCGTGCCGCAGTACATCTTGTTCTTGAAGCTCGGGTGGGTGGGCTCGATGCTGCCCATCCTGGCGCCGAAGTTTCTGGCCGTGGACACATTCTTCGTCTTTCTCCTGGTTCAGTTCATACGCGGCATCCCGACCGCGCTGGACGACGCGGCGGCCATCGATGGGTGTGGACCATTCCGCACCTTCCGGTCGATCATCCTGCCGTTGCTGACGCCTGCGCTGGCAACGACGGCGGTCTTTACGTTCATCTGGACCTGGAACGATTTCTTCGCGCAATTGCTGTATCTGGGCAACAGCCTCGACACGTACACGGTGCCCGTGGCACTGCGCGCATTCGTGGATTCGTCGGGCTTCGCGTCGTGGGGGCAGATGCTGGCGATGTGCGCGGTGTCGCTGGTGCCGATCTTCGCGTTGTTCCTGGCGTTTCAACGCCTGCTCCTCGAGGGCATTTCGACGGTGGGGCTGCGTGGCTGAGCCGATGCCCGACACAGTGCGCTTCACGAGCGAAGGCGTGACGTGCCTGGCCGACCTGCTGCTGCCTGAGAGGCTGCCGGCACCGGGTTTGGTCATCGGCCGCGGATTTGGCGGTGTGCGGGCCGCCAATTTCAAGGAGGCGACGTATTTTCAGCAAGCTGGCTACGCGGTGCTGTCGATCGACTACCGAACCTTTGGCGACAGTGCTGGCGAGCCACGCTGCCAGGCCTTCCCGCTGGTTGAAGTCGAGGACTTTCGGAACGCGCTGTCGTATCTCGAGACTCGGTCGGAGATCGACGCGGCTCGTCTGGGCGTGTGGGGGACGAGCTTCGCCGGCGGTGTGGCGTTGTACACGGCGGCGGTCGATCGACGCGTCAAAGCCGTGGCGGCGCAGATGCCGATTGTCGATGGCCGGCGCTGGCTACGCTCGCTGCGCTCGCCTGGTGAGTGGGAGGACCTGCTGGCGCAACTTGACGCGGATCGGCGCCAGCGTTACCTGACGGGCCAAGGTGCGCAGGTGTTGCTGTCGGGCGGTCCAGGCCAGTTCAGCGCCATGCCGACCGACGATCCGAACATGGCCGACCATTTCGTCATGCTGAAGAAGACATTCCCCACCTGGCGCGAGGACGTCACCCTCGAGTCGCTCGAGCGTGTGCTCGAGTTCACTCCGACCGCGCTGGTCGATCAAATCGCCCCGCGCGCGGTGTGCATGATCGCCGCCTCAGGCGTGGATCTGGTGCATCCGCTAGACCAGATCGTGGACGCCTACGAGCGCTGCCATGAGCCCAAACGCCTTGCCTTGCTGCCCTATGCCGGCCTGGACCTGCGCTTCGATCCCGGCTGGAGCCAGGCGCTGCAAGCCGCCGTCGACTGGTTCGACGAACACCTGTCGGTTGATCGTTAGCGGCGGCGGCGCGCGAACTGAATCGTCGTGATGAGCACCGCGGCGACGCCCAGCAGGACCAGGCCGATGATGGCCGTGGCCAGGATTGGGTTTGGCGGCGGCTCGGCGGCCGGCTGGGCGACGTTCGCGGCGGCGGCGACAGGGAGCGCATGGGCAGCGCCAGCCGCGGCACCGCCTGCCTCGACCGGGACCACAGCTCGCGAAGATGGCAGGGCGGCTTCGGGAACAGGGGTCGGAACTCCGGATGCAATGTCCGCTGTGGAACGCGAACTCTGCAATGCGTCCATGCCACCGGTCGCGCCGGTGTCGGCGACGTAGATGTCGAAGTTGCCCGCCCGCGGCGAGTGGAACAGGACCCGCTTGCCGTCCGAGCTGATCTCGTACGGGCCCTGGACGCTGACCTGCTGCAGCAGGCGCTCGGTCGTGGCCGGGTGCGCGGGGTCGGCGGCGACCACATCGGTATAGGCGCCACCACCTAGCTGGATGTATTCCACGACCCAGGCCAGCCGGCCATCGGGCAGGTACCACGGGAAATGTGCGTGGTCGACACCATCGGTGACCTGCGTCATCGCCGTGGTATTGATGTCGACGGTCCAGACCGTCCGGTGGTCGCCGCCCGAGATCGCGATCGTGCTGCCGTCCGGCGACCATGCCGGCCGATGACAGGCGTTAGTGCAATTCGACTTGCGCTCGTCGGCGAGGCCCTTGGTGAGCTGGCGCAGGCCGCTGCCCGAGGCATCGACCATCCACAAGTCGGTGACGCCCAGCTTGTACGTGTAGAAGGCAATCTCGCGGCCATCGGCGCTCCAGCTGGGGAAGCTGGAGAACGCGTCGAGTCGGGTGATCTGGTGACGGTTCGAGCCATCGGCGTTCATCAACCAGATCTCGCGCAGGTTGGCGGTACCCGAGTCGAACGCGAGCTGCGAGCCATCTGGACTCCACACCGGGTGGCGATCGTCCGACTCATCGTGGCTGAGCTGGAGCGGATCGCTACCGTCAACGTTCATCGTCCAGACCTGGTATTGCCCGCCATCACGATCGCTCTGGAAGGCGATGCGCTTGCCGTCGGGGCTCCAGACCGGCCGCACGTCTTGCGCGCGATCGACGGTCAACTGGAGCAGCGGCGCCTGGCGTTCTTCGGCCAGCACCAAACCGGCGCTGATCAGGCAGAGCCCGAGCGCCAGGAGCAGGGCCCCAGTTGCGGCAAGCCGCCACGCCCCCGGCGCCATCGCATCATCCTAGGCAGCAGTCATGCCAGCGGTCAACGCCCACGATTTGTCATCCTGAGGGGAGCCTGCGACCCGCAGGATCCGCGGGCACGAGCGTCCCCGGCAAGCGGATCCTTCGCTGCGCTCAGGATGACAAAGGTCAGCTGTCGCCGACGCGGCGCTGCTCGACCAGCCAGCGCGCGAAGCCGAGCCGCTCGCGATCGAGCACCGACATCTCCTCGCGGATCGGCTGACGCGGCACGGGGATAGCCTCGCCCCGCTCCAGTCGATTCAGGATCAGCGTGACGCGCGCTTCCTCGAGCTTGTCGATCGCCTCGAGCGGCGAGGTCGCATCGGCTGAGACGCCCAGCTCCGGATAGCGGGCGCGGCGGAACCAGGTGCCGTCTGGGCCTTCCATCGACTCGACGACCAGCACGTACGGGATGGCCAGGTATTCCTCAGGTGTCATGAGCGGGGTCGCGGGTATGATGCCAAAACGCCCGCGAGGAGGGGAAGGATGGCGCAGCTTCAGCTCAGCTTGATCATGGGCTCCAACGACCGCTCACGCCCGGTGCTCGACGGCACGATCAGCCCCGACGGCATCGACTTGACGTGCACCGTGGCGCACCCGTCCGAGATCTTCTGGCGTCAACTGCACTTCAAAGAATTCGACGTGTCGGAGATGTCATTGTCGTCATTGCTCATGGCCATGGCTAACGGCAATACCGATTGGGTCGGCCTGCCGATCTTCACGTCGCGACGGTTCTTCCACACCGGCACGTGGGTGCGCTCCGACAGCGGTATCGACAGGCCCGAGGATCTCAAGGGCAAGCGCGTCGGTGTTCCCGAATACCAGCAGACCGCGGCGCTATGGTCACGCGGCGTGCTCAAGCACGAGTTCGGCGTGGAGCCGAGCGACCTCGAGTGGTGGATGGAGCGCACCGAGGAGCGGTCGCACGGTGGCGCTACAGGTTTCAAACCGCCCGAAGGAGTGCGGTTCAACCGGATTCCGGGTGACGACAGCATCGGCGCGATGCTCGCTGACGGCCGGTTGGATGCCACGCTTTTGTACTTGACGGACAACAACCTGGTGGATCGGAGCCGAATCAAGCTCGAGGGCAATCCCGCCTTCAAGCAGCTCTTCCCCGATCCGGCCGCCGAGGGGCGACGCTACTATCAGAAGACCGATATCTTTCCAATCAACCACGGCATGGTCGTGCGGCGGTCGATCTACGAGAAGCATCCGTGGGTCGCGTTGAACCTGTTCAATGCGTTTCGCCTGGCCAAAGAGCGCGTGAATGCGCGCATGCGTGAGTTGGCTGCCACGCACTTCGACCTTGGCCTGCTCGGCCCCGAAGCGAAGAAGGCGCTCGCCGTGGACGCCTACCCGTACGGCGTGAAGTCGAATCGCAAGGTGCTGGAGACGGTGGCCGACTACTCGCACGAGCAGGCCCTGACGCCGCGGCGCATGAAGCTCGAGGAGATCTTCGCGGAGAGTACGCTCGACCTGTAGGCAGACCGCCGACCGAGCGTCGCATGCGCAGCAAGAGGATCAACGATGATCCAGCTTGGGCGCACCGGCAATTGCTACCCGGACCCGCCGCGGGAGCCGAAGGTGGCATTCACGACCTTGGCGGAGTCCTGCGGACCGTGACGGGCGTTCAGGCGGGCGTTTCGGCTCGAAGCACCAGGCCGAGCGTGGCCACGTAGTCGGACACGGCACTGGCGCCAGGGAAGTCAGGCTCGTAGCCGAGCTCGGCGCGGGCGCGCTCGATGCTCAGGATGCCGGTGACATTGCCGGGCGCCGGCCTGGGCGAGTCGTCGAACGACAGGCGGTGCGTTGGTACGACGCGCCTGACTTCTTCGGCGTACTCGCGGATCGAGGTGAGCGCGCCAGTGGCGATATTGAATTGCCAGTGCTCTGACTTCGGTGCGAAGCACGCCAGCACGGCGCCTTTGGCGACGTCGCGGTTGTAGACGATATCGTCCTGTACGTCCGCCCAGGGAATGGCAAAGGCTTCACCCGACAGCGCCGCGTCGATGATGCGGCTCTTCAAGCCTGGGTAGCCAACGTGCGTACCCGGCCTGCCCTTGCCTGGTCCGAAGGTGGAGCCCAGCCGCAAGGCGATTATGTCCAGACCGAACAGGCGGCGGTAGTGATACGCGGCGTCCTCCAATGCCTTCTTGGTCGCGCCATAGACGTTTGAGGTTTGACCGACGTAGTCCTCTGAGACGGGAACATAGGAGGGTGCGGTATGGGCGCCGCGCAACGTGCCGTACACCGCCTTGCTGCTGGTCAAGACCACGCGCTCGAGGCCCAGGTCACGCGCCACGTCGAAGACGTTCATGCTGCCGAGCACGTTCACGCGGTAGCCGACGGGCGGATCTTGCTCCAGCACTGCGCCGAGCGCCGCCGCCAGGTGGATGATCCGTGTCACCCCGTACTCACGGACGGCGGACGTCAGGCGATCACGGTCCTGCACGTCGCCCGCGACGTGGCGCACCGTGCCCCGCAGGTCAGGAACCAGGGAATAGTTCTCGTGCCGACTGTAGACGACCACATCGTGGCCCTCGTCGACGAGACGGCGGAGGACGAAGGATCCGATGGCGCCGAAGCCGCCGGTGACCAGAACGGCGGTCATGCCGACAGCACGTACAGGCGCTCGCCCGGGACCGACACGAACACACGCTGCCCCTCGCCGAGGATCGTGAACGGCTGGCCCTTTACCCGCACCAGTTGCTGGCCCAGATCCACCTGGTATTCAACTGCGTCGCCGGAGAAGCTGGCGCTGGCGATGGTGCCTTCGAGCACGTTGTACTTGGCCAGGGGTCGTGTATCGAGCAGCGAGACGCTCTCAGGCCGAAAGCCGACGCTGAGTTGCGTGCCCTGGATCGCCCAGTCGGGCAGCGTGCAAGTCAAGCTGCCCCAGCGGGTCTCGACCAGCCCGACGTCGACGACCTGGCCTTCGAGCACGTTGGTGCGGCCAAGAAAATTGGCCGCGAACGGGTCAGCGGGTTGGAGATAGACGTCGCGCGGGGCGCCCTCCTGGATGATCAACCCGTCCTTGACCAGAGCAACCGTATCGGACATCGACAGCGCCTCGAGTTGGTCGTGGGTCACGTACAGCGTCGTCGTGCCCAGGCGCTTGACGAGCGCTTTGATCTCGTGGCGCATGTCCTCGCGCAGCTTGGCGTCGAGGTTGCTGAGCGGCTCGTCGAGCAACAGCACCGCCGGCTCGTTGGCAATCGCGCGCGCCAGCGCGACGCGCTGCTGCTGGCCGCCCGAGAGCTGTGGCGCCGGCCGCTGCGCCAGGCCGTCCAACTGAACGAGGCTCAGCGCGCGCATGACGCGCTCGCGAACCACGTTCTTCGACTGCTTTTTCTGACCATGTGCCAGCGGGAAGGCGACGTTGTCGTAGACAGTCATGTGCGGCCAGATTGCGTAACTCTGGAAGACCATGCCGATGTCGCGCTTGTGTGGCGGCACGAGTTTGCGCTTGGCGCTCGAGTACACAACGGTTTCGGCAATCTCGATCTGCCCAGCAGTCGGGTTCTCGAGCCCGGCGATGCAGCGCAGGGTGCTCGTCTTGCCGCACCCGGAGGGGCCGAGCAACGTGTAAAAGTTGCCCGGTTCGACGGAAAAACTGATGCCCCGTACCGCCTCGACAGTTCCTTGTTCTGTCGAGTACGTGAGGCGCAGATTCTGGACGTTCAGCATCGCCCCTCCAACTGGTGCGGGTATCCTACTTCGACCGAGGAGGACCTGAGACTATGCCCGACGACGCCCAGACCCAGCGATTGCGCCACCTGGACGCATGCGCGGTCTCCGATGCGCTGGATCGTCTGGGACTGAAAGGCGTGGTCCTGGGTATCAGGCCGTTGGGTCCACGGCGACGTATCGCCGGCCGCGCAGTCACCGTGCGACTCGAGGCGGCCACTGAGCGGCTCAAGGCGGAGATCGCCGCGCGCGGCGAGCATCCGCGACACCTGTGCACGGCCGCCGTCGACGCCTCTGGGCCGGGCGACGTGATCGTCGTCGCCAATGGTGGACGGTCGGATGCCGCCGGTTGGGGTGGCACGCTGTCACTTGGCGCGCGCATGCGCGGCATCGAGGGGGTGATTGTCGACGGCGCGTGTCGCGACGTGGACGAGGCCTTCGACCATGACTTCGCCGTGTACGGCAGCTATGCCGTGCCGCTGACCGCGCGTGGGCGGGTCATCGAGACTGGCTGGAACGAGCCCGTGAGTTTCTGCGGGCTCACGGTTGGGCCTGGCGACCTGGTGATTGCTGACAGCAGCGGCGTCGTCTTCGTTCCTTTGGCGCAGGCCGAAGCCGTGCTGGGTGCCGCGGAAGAAATCGTCGCGCGCGAACAAGCTATGGCCGACTCTCGGGATTGCTGGCCAGGCACTGGGCATGGCGCCGCTCGACGTTCGGTTCCGTCTGGCTGGCCGCTCCTTCACTATCCGCTACCGACCGTCAGGTGCGGTCGAGCGCGGCACCGTTGGTGACTACATTGACGACGTTCCGCCTGGTGAGGTCGTGGTGCTGGACAACGCAGGCCGAGTGGACTGCACCGTCTGGGGCGACATCTTGACCGCCGTAGCGCATCGCCGCGGCCTGGGCGGCACGGTCATCAACGGCGTGTGCCGCGACGTCTCGCGAGCCATTGACCTGGGCTATCCGATTTACTCCCGCGGCCGCTTCATGCGCACGGGCAAGGACCGCGTCGAAGTCGAAAGCATGGGCCAGCCTGTCTCGCTTGGTGAAGTACAGGTCCGACCAGGCGACGTCCTGGTTGGCGACGCTGACGGCATCGTCGTCATCCCTCGCTCACGTGAGTCCGAGGTTCTATCTACCGCTTTGTCAATCGAAGAAGCAGAAACGGCGATCGAGGCCGAGACCGCGCGCGGCACGCGGCTGGACGAGGCGCGGACCAAGCATCGCTACCACGCCCTACAAACACGTTCATAAGCGTTAGGTTTTTGAAAAGACCGTTCGTGCGGAACCGCCGCGCGGTTCCGCAGCGGAGGACTTTTCCCTGAATTTATTGAGGGTGGGAACGTAGCCAATTGATGTAGTCGGCGATGCCGTGCTCGACGCCGATTTTGGGGGTGTAGCCGAAGTCGGCGGTGGTGCGGCTGAGGTCCATGTATGTGGGCTTTGCATCGCCGCCGGGCGGTAACTCGGCCTGGAATTCAGGGACGACTTGCTGGACGTAGGAGACAAGCTCGGCAGGGGTCGTGGCGCGGCCGTTGCCCAAGTTGTACACACGGTGCGGCAGTGAGGCGGCCATGTGCGCCATCTGGATGCCCAGGGCGCAGTCTTTGACGTAGGTGTGGTCGCGGCCGTCGCCGGCTCGGGGCGGGCCGCCGCGCATCGTGCTCAGGTCGGCTGGGGTGCCGTGCACGGCGGCGTGGCACAAGCGACTGGGCAGGTTGGCCATCGAGTGATAGAGCGGGCCGAAGATGCCCGCCACGCGCAAGAACACGACGTCTAGGCCGGTGCGCTGGCCGAAGAACAACCCCAGCACTTCGAGCGCCTTCTTGTACGCCTCAGTGGGGTTGGTGGACGCAACGGGCAGGTCCATGTCCTCAGTCCACGGCGACTGCTTGACGTTGCTGTAAATGGCCAGCGAACTGGTCACCGTGACGCGGCGCACGCCGCCGGCTCGGCCCGCTTCGAGGACGTTCAGGTAGCCCTGGGTGTTGGTCTTGAATTCGTCGGCGGGCGAGACGCCGGCCAGCGCCGGCACGGCCAGGTAGACGATGCCCTCCGGCTGGTGCTTGTCGACCACCTTGGCCACCGCTTGCGCATCAGTTACGTCGAGCTGCTCGACCAATGCGCGGCCGCCGAGGTCAGCCTGGAGGAAGTCGGGCTCGCGACGGTTCTGGTGGTAGGTGACGA
>WNFV01012751.1_pt1 | contig 13751 bp, 8 predicted proteins | sample 5400101 | NCBI WGS metagenome assembly WNFV01 (sample SAMN13153361, study PRJNA577476) | soil metagenome | isolation source: 115 cm soil or saprolite under grassland replicate 1 | place: USA:California | collected 2016-06-15 | reverse complement strand
AGGCGCCCGGGTTCGAGGTGGCCGACGCGCCCCGCCAGGTGACCGTCCCCGGGCCGGCGTCCCCACCGGTCCGGCTCACCATCCCGGCCATCCGGGTGGCCACCCCGCTGGTCCGCCTCGGCCGCGAACGCGACGGCAGCATGCAGGTCCCGGTCGACTTCGCCCGCGCCGGCTGGTTCGCCGAGGGGCTGACGCCCGGTCAGGTCGGCCCGGCGGTGATCGCCGGGCACGTCGACTCCAGGACCGGCCCCGCGGTGTTCTTCCGCCTGCGCGAGCTGCGCCCCGGCGACACCGTCCAGGTCGAGCGGGCCGACGGCGCCCGCCTCCGGTTCGTGGTCGAGCAGGCGCGCAGCCTCCCCAAGGCGACCTTCCCGACCGCCGAGGTGTTCGGCCCGGCCCCCTGGGCCGCCCTCCGCCTGGTGACCTGCGGCGGCGACTTCGACCGGGCCCGCGGCAGCTACCGCGACAACCTGGTGGTGTTCGCCCGCCTGGCGGGCGTGTCGCGCTGAGCCGGCACCGCCCCCGGCGCTACGAGGACGGCACGGCGGCCAGGCCGAGGCGCGAGGCCATCGCGTCGGCCGGCAGGGGGCGCCCGAAGTAGTAGCCCTGGCCGATGTCGCAGCCGAGCTCGCGCAGGCGGGTGAGCTGCTCGGCGGTCTCCACCCCTTCGGCGACGGCGTTCAGCCCGAGGGTGTGGGCCAGGTTGATGACGGCGGTGACGATCGCCGAGTCCTCCTGGTCGGTCAGCAGCCCGGCCACGAACGCCCGGTCGACCTTGAGCTCGTCGACCGGGAAGCGCTTGAGGTAGGCCAGCGACGAGTAGCCGGTGCCGAAGTCGTCGACGGTGAGGCTGACCCCGAGGCTCTTCAGCTCGGCCAGGGCGGTGCTGGTCGACTCGACGTCCTCCATCAGCACCGTCTCGGTGATCTCCAGGTACACGGTGGCCGGGTCGATGCCGGTCTCGGCGAGGATCTCGGCCACCACCCCGGCGAGGTTGGGGTGGGCGAACTGGCGGCCGGACAGGTTCACCTTGATCCCCAGGCGCGAGCCGGTCGCCGCCCACGCCCGCGCCTGCCGGCAGGCCTCTCGCAGCACCTGGGTGCCGATGGGTACGATCAGGCCGGTCTCCTCGGCCAGGGCGATGAACTCCCCCGGCTCGATCAGGCCGCGGTCGGGGTGCTCCCAGCGGACCAGCGCCTCCGCTCCCAGCGGCCGGCCGCTGCCGAGGGCGTGGATCGGCTGGTACAGGACCCGGAACTCGCGGCGCTCGACGGCCCGGTACAGCGAGCTGTGCATGGCCAGCCGGCGCTTGGCCCGCGCCCGCATCGCCTGGTCGAACACCTCGCGCCGGTTGCCGCCGCGGGCTTTGGCCCGGTACATGGCGGCGTCGGCGTTCTCGACCAGCGACTCGGGCCGGGCGCGGCCGCCGGACGCCAGCGCGATGCCGATGCTCATGGTGACGAACACCTCGGCGTCGCCGAGCGCGAACGGCGCCGTCGCCACCTGCGCGACGCGCTCGGCGATGGCCAGCGCGTGGGCCTCGTCGGCGATGCCCTCGCAGAGGATGGTGAACTCGTCGCCGCCGAAGCGGGCCACGGTGTCGCCGGGGCGGATGACCTCCTGGAGGCGCTTGCCGAGCGCGACCAGCAGCCGGTCGCCGGCGTCGTGGCCGAGGGAGTCGTTGATGAACTTGAACCGGTCCAGGTCCAGGAACAGCACCGCCACCGAGGAGCGGCTGCGCTGGGTGCGGGCCAGCGCCAGCCCGATCCGGTCCAGGAAGAACACCCGGTTCGGCAGGCCGGTCAGGGCGTCGTGGGCGGCCTGGTGGGCGAGCTGGGCCTGGGCGTGGGTGCGCTCGATGGCGATGTCGGCGAGGTGGGCGGCCAGCTCGAGCAGCCCGCTCTCGGCCGGCGCCGGCCGCCGCGGCTCGTCGAAGTAGACGGTGAGGACGCCGAGGACCCGGTCGCCGTCGGCGGCGATGATGGGGGTGGACCACGCCGCCCGGATGCCTCTGGCCAGCGCCATCGGCTTGGAGTCGCGCCAGAGGGGGTCGCGGGCGACGTCGGCGGTGACGACCGGCTCGCGGCGGAACGCGGCCGTACCGCTGACGCCGGCCTCCGGCCCCACCACCAGGCTGTCGGCCTCGTGCAGGCCGACGTCGATCAGACTGGGGGCCGCGGCCACGGTGAGCGTCTCGGCGCCCTCGTCCAGCAGCAGCACGGCGCAACGGGCCCCGCTCGCCTCCGACTCGATCACCTTGGCGAGCACGTGCAGGATCTCCATGAGCGGGGCGTCGCGGGCGATCAGGTCCAGCACGTAGGCCTGGTCGGCCAGCAGCCCCTCGGCCCGCTTGCGCTCGGTCACGTCGCGGCAGTTGAAGACCACCCCGCCGACGGCCGGGTCGTCCAGGAGGTTGTTGGCGAGCGCCTCCATGTGCCGCCAGGAGCCGTCGGCGGCCAGGAAGCGGAACTCGAAGCTGGCGCTGTGGGCCAGCCCGGCCAGGTGCTCGCCGAACCGGGCCCTGACGCCGTGCACGTCGTCGGGGTGGACCAGCTCGAAGACGTTCTGCCCCACCCGGGCGTCCTCCCGGTAGCCGAGCATGCGCCGGAAGGCCGGGCTCGCGTAGGTGATCCCGCCGCCGGCGTCCAGCACGATCACCATGTGCGAGGAGTTCTGCACCAGCGCCCGGAAACGGGCGGCCGAGTCCCGCAGGGTCTTCTCGGCCCGCTTGAGCTCGAGCTCCTTGGTGATGTCGCGGGAGGTGAGGATGAGCCGCCGCGGCCGCCCGTCGCCGGCGGGCACCCGCGTCCACGAGCAGGCGACCCAGCACGCCTCCCCGTTGGGGCGGAGCACCTCCAGGACGGATGGCAGCGTGCCCTGGTCCTCGGCCCAGTGGTCGAGCTGCACCTCCCGCCCGGCCACGTCGCGGGGGCGCAGGCGGGCCAGGCCCCGGGTGCCGACCACGTCGGCGGCCTGGTAGCCGGTGATCTCCTCGAAGCCGCGGTTCCAGCTCGACACGCTGCCGTCCGGGTCGAGCGCGGCGATCCCGTCGGAGGTGTGGTCGACGATCTCGGTGAGCTTGGTGCGCTCCTCCAGGATCGCCTCCAGCAGCTCGCCCTTCTCGATGGCGGCGCCGACCTCGGCGGCCAGCGCCTCCAGCACGGCCAGCTCGCCCTCTTCGAAGCCCTCGAAGCCGGTCCGGTTATAGGTGCAGAGCACGCCGATGACCTTGCCCTCGGCCCGCACCGGGGCGGCGATGCAGTCGCGCCAGCCCTCCTCCCGCAACCGCGCGGCCGCCGCCAGCCCGCCGCCGGAGGCGGCGGCGCTCACCCTGACCGACCTGCCGGCGCGCATCAGCTCGCCGGCCAGCGTCTCCTGGCCGGCCTCCTCGACGCGGCGCTCGGCGCCGGCCGTCCCCTCGCGGCTGCGGTGCACCACCCGGCGCTTCTCGAACACCACCACCAGCTCGGCCACCTCGGACTCGAAGCAGCGGCGCACCTCGGCCAGGAAGTCCGGCACGGCGTCGCGCGGGTCGATCGGGACCCCGAGGGCGTGGGTGGCCCGCTGCATCCCGGCCAGCCGGGCCCGGTCGACCCGCAGGGCGGCGTCGCCGCGGGTCGCCCAGTGCAGCACCGCCAGCGGGACCAGGAACAGCACCGCCATCAGCGGCGTCCACAGGTAGGCGGCGAGGAACAGCATGCCGAAGGCGAGGTTGATGCCGCCGCCGATGAGCCAGACGGGCACGACCAGCGGCCGGACCCCCGCCAGCACGCGACGCAGCGGCTGCGGGCCGGTCAGCCACAGCACCCCGATCAGTGCCAGGATGTTGACGGCCCTGGCCGCCGCCATGGCCGCGGTCAGGGCGAGCAGGTCGCGGGTGCTCGGCGGCCTGCCACCCTCCCGCAACCCGGCCAGCACCACGCTGCCGGCGGCGGCCGTGGCCATCCACTGGGCGACGTTGAAGCACGCCTTGACGGGGCGGATGCGCTGCAGGCCCTCCGACACCGCCAGGGCGACCCCGACCACCACCACCAGCACGAGGGGCGGCAGCACGAACATGGCCGGCGCGAGGATCGCCTCGAACAGGTCCTCCGCGTCCACGTCGTCGCGGTACTGGAACTGCAGCGTCGGGAAGCCGGCGGCGGTGAGCAGCACCAGGAACGACAGCACGGTCGGCCAGGACGCCGCCACCGCCGCCATCGGCAGGCTGTCCTGGGCGAGTAGCCCGCCGGTGACGCCAGCGGCGCCAAGCGCCGCCGTGAGCAGCAGCACGAGGACGGGGAAGGCGCCGTCCCGCGCCTTCCCCGTCGAGCCGCCGGCGAGCTGTTGCACGCCTACTCCCAGGCGCCGTACCAGGCCGACCCGGGCAAGGTCTCCCCATACGTCTCGTCTCGTTCCTCGCCGTACCAGGTCGCGCCGTGCCACCTGCTCCCCGGCCAGTCGGACTCGTACCAGCCGAGGCGGTAGAAGCGGAACAGCGCCCAGGTCGACAGGTACCAGTCGGCCGGCCGCCAGTTGGCGTTGACGTACGCGCCCGGGTTCCAGAGCAGGAGCTGGACGGTGAGGGTCGCGCCGAGGGTCGACCCGAGCACGGTGGCGAACGGGTCGTCGGCCTGGGTCTGCACCGAGCCACGGCTGCCGCCGAGGCTGCCGAAGCCGTTGGAGCGGTCCAGGCCCAGGTTGGCCTCGCCGGGCGGCGCCGAGAACGTGGCGCGGTAGGCGTCCACCTGCCCGGCCCCGACCGCCAGCGGGTCGTCGGAGGCGGCGTCCCTGGCCGTTGCGGTCAGCGCGTACTTCACCCGGTTCGGGGTGGCGGCGGGGTTGGCCTGCAGCATCAGCGCGACCGCGCCCGAGACCACCCCGGTCGCCATCGAGGTGCCGCTGCCCCGCCGGTAGGACCCGTCGACATAGGTGGGATAGGCGGTGTCGACGGTGCTGCCCGGCGCGCGCAGCGAGATGATGTGGGCGCCGGGGGCGACGACGTCCGGCTTGGGAAGCAGGTCGGCGACGGTCGGCCCGCGCGAGGTGAAGTCGGGCAGGTAGTCGTCGCTCAGGTTCCTGGTCCCCCGGTCGTCGGTCGCGCCGACGGTGATCACCCACGGGTCGTCGCCCGGCTTGGCGATCGTCCCCGGGCCCGGGCCCCGGTTGCTGGCCGCCACGACCACCGCGATCCCGGCCTCCCAGGCCCGCTGGACCGCGTAGTTGAACGGGTCGGTCCGGTAGGTCTGCACCGAGTCGGTGCCGAGGCTGAGGTTGAGCACGCGGATGCCGTAGTCGTCCTTGAACGACACCACCCACTGGATCGCGGCCAGGACGTTGCTGACGTCGGCGGCGCCGTTGGCGCCGGCGATCTTCACCGACAGCACCCTGGCCGCGGGCGCGACGCCCTTCCACCTGCCGCCGGAGCTCGCCCCGTTGCCGGCGATGACACCGGCGACGAAGGTGCCGTGGCCGTAGGCGTCGTCGCAGTCGAGCTCGCCCGAGAGGTTCTTGCACGGCTCGGGCGGGCCGAGCCCCTCCGTGACCTGGACGATCCGGCCGGCGAGGTCGGGCACATCGGCGATGCCGGTGTCGACCACCGCGACGGTGATCCCCTGGCCGGTCACGCCGTTGCGCCAGGCGTCGTCGGCCCGCACGACCTTGGGGTAGACCGAGCGGATCTGGCCGCCGGTCGCCATGCCCTGGACGTGCACCTCGGGGTCGGGTGTGACGACCCGTACCCCGGGCTCGCCGGCCAGGTCGGCGAGCGCCCGGCCCCCGGGGAGGGTGGCCGCGAACCCGGCCACGATCGGCAGCGCCCGGGTCACCCTGCCGCCCAGCCGCTGGACCGCGAGCTCCGGCCCGCGGTCGGCGGCCCACCACTTCTGCACGATCACCTTGACCGGCCCGGAGGGGCCCGCCGACGGGGGCGCCCCGTCCGCGGGGGCGCCCACAGCGAGCGCGACCACCAGCAGCCCCACCAACGCCACGGCCAGCGCCCTCCCGCGCTGAAGACCAAGCGTGCCAACGATCACCACTGCGCCTCCCTGCTGCTCGTCAAGCGGCGGGCGCCGCGACCGGACGCGGTCGCCCAAGGACAGCCTCGATGCCGACGGATGGGCCGGAAGCCAGGGCGCGAACGCACCCGTAGGCGCGCGGCCGGCCGCTCCGCCCCCCACAGGTCTCGCCCCCGAGTCAGGGCCCGAGACGGGTCACGACCTCATCGGACTCGCATCCCCCCACAATCGTCCGGACATAGCGCCCGGACAACCCAGTGAACTTAAACATATTCAAGCAAATCTACGGTGAAATAGGCACATTAGTGACAAGCGTTCTCGCCGAACCGCTCACCAGCGCAGATTAGGGCGTTGCCCTAGGCTCGTCCCGCCATGACCATCGCCGACCCCACCAGCGGCGCCATGCGCCGGCGCGAAGACCCTCCCCTGCTCACGGGGGCCGCGCGCTACACCGACGACCTGGCGGCACCCGGGGCGCTGCAGGCCGCGTTCGTGCGGGCGCCGCTGGCCCACGGCCGGGTCCTGGCCGTCGAGACGGCGGCGGCGGCCGCCATGCCGGCGGTGGTGGGGGTGTTCACCGCCGCCGACCTCGCGCTGCCGCCGATGCCGGCCGGGAGCGCGCCGGCCGCCTTCGCGCGGCCGGTGCTGGCCGAGGCCACCGTCCGCTTCCTCGGCGAGCCGGTGGCGGTGGTGGTCGCCGAGACCAGGGCGCAGGCGCTGGACGCCGTCGAGGCGGTGGCGGTCGACTACGAGCCGCTCCCGGTGGTCGTCGACCCGCTCGCGGCCGCCGACGACCAGGCACCGCTGCTGTTCCCCGAGGCCGGCAGCAACCTGGCCAAACAACGGGCCTGGCCGCAGCCGTCCACCGCCCTGGAAGGGGCCGAGGTGGTGGTGACGGCCCGCTTCGTCAACCAGCGGCTGGCGGCCGTGCCGCTGGAGCCGAACGCGGCCCTGGCCGTCCCCGACCCGGAGCGGGACGCCGTGACCCTGTACGTCCCCTGCCAGGCGCCGTTCTGGGTGCGCGACACGGTGGCGGAGACGCTCGGCCTGCCGGCCGAGCGGGTGCGGGTGGTCGCCCCCGCGGTCGGCGGCGGCTTCGGGGCGAGGATCGCCACCTACCCCGAGCAGGTGGTCGTCGCCGCCCTCGCCCGGCGCCTGGGCCGGCCGGTCCGCTACGTGGAGAGCCGCTCGGAGAGCATGGTGGCCATGACCCACGGCCGCGCCCAGGTCCAGGAGGTGGAGCTCGGCGCCACCCGGGACGGCACGCTCACCGGGCTGCGTGCGCGGGTGGTCGGCGACGGCGGCGCCTACCCCGGCGAGGCCGCGTACCTGCCCGCGTCCACCAGGCTGATGGCCTCCGGGGTCTACCGCATCCCCCGCATCGAGGTCGCCACCGCCTGCGTGGTCACCAACACCACCCCGGTGGCCGCCTACCGGGGGGCCGGCCGGCCGGAGGCCACCGCCATGCTCGAGCGGGCCGTCGACCTGCTCGCCGGCGAGCTCGGCATGGACCCGGCCGAGCTGCGCCACCGCAACCTGCTCCGCGCCGACGAGCTCCCCTACGTCACGCCCACCAAGGCCCGCTACGACTCCGGCGATTTCCCGGCCGCCCTCGAACGGGTCCTGGAGGCCGCCGGCTACCCCGCGCTCCGGGCCGAGCAGGCGGAGCGGCGCCGGCGGGGGGACCGCCGCCAGCTCGGCGTCGGCCTCTCGGTCTACGTGGAGGTGACCGGGTTCGGCTCCGAGCACGGCGCGGTCGCGGTCGAGCCGGACGGGCGCGTCACCGTCCGGACCGGCACCGCTCCCCACGGCCAGGGCCACGAGACCGCCTTCACCCAGCTCGTCGCCACCACCCTCGGCGTCGACCCGGACGAGGTCACGGTCGTGCATTCGGACACCGCGCTGGTGCCGCGCGGCGACGGCACCATGGGGTCGCGCTCGCTCCAGGTCGGCGGCAGCGCGATCCTGCAGGCCGCCGAGCAGGTCCTCGACAAGGCCAGGACGCTGACCGCGCACCTGCTGGAGGCGCGGATCGAGGACGTCGCGGTGTTCCCAGGCGAAGGGCTCGGGGTGGCGGGCGCCCCGAGCACCGCCCTGCCGTGGCGGGAGCTGGCCACCGCCGCCGCCGACCCGGCCAGGCGCCCGGCCGGCGCGGCGGCGGGCCTGGACGCCGCCGTCGACTTCGAGCTGCCCGACGCCACCTACCCGTTCGGCGCCCACCTGGCCGTCTGCGAGGTCGACGTGGAGACCGGCCTGGCGCGGCTGCGCCGGTACCTGGCGGTCGACGACGCGGGCCGCATCCACAACCCGCTGCTCGCCGAGGGCCAGATACACGGCGGCATCGCCCAAGGGGTCGCCCAGGCCCTGTACGAGGAGGTCCGCTACGACCAGCAGGGCAACTGCCTGACCGGGACCCTTGCCAGCTACGCCATGCCGAGCGCCGCCGACCTGCCGGGCTTCGAGACGATGCGCACCCAGACCCCGACCCCGCGGAACCCGCTCGGGGCCAAGGGGATCGGCGAGTCGGGCGCGGTCGGCGCCACCCCGGCGGTGCAGAACGCCGTGGTGGACGCGGAGGTGCGCCTGGTGGCCAGCTCGTGCTGCATCGCGAAGGTGGCCGCCTCGAGCTTGGAGTGCATCTCCAGCTTCTGCAGGATGTTCTGGACGTGGGTGCGGACGGTGTGCGGGCTGATGTAGAGCTCGCGGCCGATCTGCGCGTTGCTCCACCCGCGACCCAGCAGCGCCAGCACCTCCCGCTCCCGCGGCGACAGCCGGTTGAGGGGCGCGTCGGTGGACCGGTCGCCCATGTCCAGCAGCCGGCGGAAGAGCTGGGGAAGCATCGCCCTGGGCACCACGCCCTCGCCGTCGAGCACCGCCTGGACGGCCCGGAGCACCGTCTGGGTGCCGGACTTCTTGCCCACCACGCCGACCGCGCCGGCCCGGATGGCGTGCAGGAGCAGGTCGAGGTCGGTGTCCTGGGCGAGCAGGATGACCTTGCTGTCGGGCAGCTCGCTCAGGACCGTCTCGATCAGGGTGGGACGGATCCCCAGCGCGAGACCGGCGTCGATCACGAACAGGTCGGGCTTGAGCTGGCTGACCGAGCCGACGATCTGCGGCACCGTCGAGGCCTGGCCGACGACCTCGTTGGTGCCGTCACGGGTGATGAGCGCCTCGAGCGCCTCGTTGAACAGCGGCTGACAGTCGGCGAGGAACACGCGAGCCATCAATTCCTCCGGGTCCTTCGGATGCCGCGAGCCAACACGACGTCATCGACGTGGTCAACAGCTTGCCGCATGACCCCGAACTATGGATACGGGGCCTACCGTGCCCAAGCTTACGGCGATTGGCGCAACTTCGCCTACGTTACACCCTGGCGGACCTGCTCGGCCCGGGCAAGCCGGGAGGTTCCCGGCCCATCGGGCGCCCCGACGGAGGAACCGACAGGCCAGCGACCCGCACCTGCGCGAGATCAGCTACCGCAGCTCCTCACTTCTCCGGATGAGCGGACTGCGGCGACTACCGTACCCTCTGTGTCGTGGCCGCGGTATGGCCACCCGTTCGTCCGCCGCTCGACCATCACGGGCCGATCACAGGTCGGTTACGTCGAGGCACGGGCCGTATCTTTTCCGGCCCGACGGCGCCTAACAAAACGGTCGCAAAACGGGCTGAAGCGACCGATGGCGCGTCCTGGGAGGGCCAACGTGACGGTGACGAACATGATCGGGCTGGTGCTCGCGGACGACCATCGGGTATTTGCCGAAGGCCTCGGTGTGATGCTGGACGCCCAGGACGACCTGGCGGTGCTGGGAGTGGCGCACGACGCCCACCAGGCCGTCGAGCTCGCGGCCACGCACGAGCCGATGGTGCTCCTGCTCGACGCCCACATGCCAGGGGCCGACCTCGCCTGGACGCTGCGGGCCGTCAAGGCCGCGTCGCCCGCCAGCAAGGTGCTGATGCTGTCGGCCGACACCCGCAAGGAGACCATCGCGGAGGCGCTGCGGGCCGGCGCCGACGGGTTCCTCGCCAAGGAGGCCTCCAGCCGGCAGGTGGCCGGCGCCATCCGCAGCCTGGTCGAGGGCCACACCGGCATGGTGATCACCGCCGAGCCGGTCGCCCGGCCGACCCGCGACCCCAGCGTCGACCTGCGGGTGCGCACGCTGTCGGTGCGCGAGCGGGAGATCCTCGGCCTGCTGGCCAACGGCTGGTCCAACCGGCGCATCGCCGACGAATGCTTCCTGTCCCTCAACACCGTTCGAACCCACGTCCAGAACGTCCTGGTCAAGCTCGGGGTGCACTCCAAGCTCGAGGCGGTGGCGTTCGCGCTCGAGCACCAGGTCGTGGGGAGTCGGGCTCAGGCCTCCTGGGTGACGGGGCGAGCCTAACCGGCCCTCGTCGCCTGGGGGTGTTGGGCCCCGGGGTCCTCGTCCTTCCTCCGAGAAGTACAGTCGGTCGGACGAGGACCCCGGGGCCCATTCCATTTGCGGTGGCCAAGGTGATCCCGGAACGGGGAAGTCTGCTCGCGGCATAAAACTTGAAGTGCTCAATCTTCTGTGGTGTTATCTATGGTATCGCCAAAGCATTGGAGGGTTGATGAGCGACGCCATTGTCACCGAGGGGTTGCGGCGGTCGTTCGGGACGGTCAAGGCGGTGGACGGGGTCGATCTGGCCGCGCCGGCCGGGACCGTGCTGGGGTTGCTGGGACCCAACGGGGCCGGCAAGACGACCATCGTGCGCATCCTCACCACGCTGCTGTCCCCCGACGCGGGCTCGGCCAGGGTGGCCGGCTACGACGTGGTCCGCGACGCGGCGGCGCTGCGTTCGGTCATCGGGCTGGCCGGCCAGTACGCGGCCGTCGACGAGAACCTCACCGGCCGCGAGAACCTCGAGCTGGTCGGCCGCCTGTACCACCTGCGCGGCGCCGAGGCGCGTCGCCGCGCCGACGAGATGCTCGAGCGGTTCGAGCTGACCGACGCCGCCTCCAGGACCGTCAAGACCTACTCCGGTGGCATGCGCCGCCGCCTCGACCTCGGGGCGAGCCTGATCGGTCGCCCACAGGTGCTCTTCCTCGACGAGCCCACCACCGGCCTGGACCCGCGCAGCCGCTACGCCCTCTGGGACGTCATCCGGGAGCTGGTCAACGACGGCACCACCCTGCTGCTCACCACCCAGTACCTGGAGGAGGCCGACCGTCTGGCCGACCGCATCTGCGTGATCGACGTCGGCCGGGTGATCGCCGAGGGCACCACCGACGAGCTCAAGTCACGGGTCGGCGGGGACCTGCTGGCCCTGCGGGTCACCGACCGGACGGCGGTGGGCGCGGCGGCCGAGGCCATCGCCGAGCTCGGCTCCGGCGCGCCGCAGGTCGTGCCCGAGTCCGGCGAGGTGTCCCTGCCCGTGGCCGAGGGCGCCTCGATCCTGGCCGAGGTGGTCCGCCGGCTCGACGCGGCCGGGGTGGACATCTCCGACCTGGCCTTGCGCCGGCCCACCCTCGACGACGTCTTCCTCGCCCTGACCGGCCATGCCGCCGAGGCGACCGAGGAGGACGGGCCCGACACCCCGGCGCGCGGGTCGGCGCGTCGCCGTCCAGCGAGGAGCCAGGCATGAGCACCGCCAGCCCCACCCTGCCCTACAGCCCGCTCCTCTGGACGGTCGCCGACGCGGCCGCGGTGACCAAACGCAACCTGTACCGCTACATCCGCGTGCCGACCCTGCTGCTGTTCTCCACGATCCAGCCGGTCATGTTCGTGCTGCTGTTCACCTACGTGTTCGGCGGCTCGATCCGGGTGCCGGGGGTCGACCGCTATGTCGACTACCTCATCCCCGGGATCCTCGCCCAGACGGTGGTCTTCGGCTCGACGCAGACCGGTGTCGGCCTGGCCGAGGACCTGTCCAGAGGGATGATCGACCGGTTCCGCTCGCTGCCCATGGCCCGCTCGGCCGTGCTCGCCGGGCGCACCCTCTCCGACACCGTCCGCAACCTGTTCGTGGTGCTGCTGATGGTGCTGGTCGGGACGCTGGTCGGCTTCCGCTTCCACGCCGGGGTGCTGCCGGCGCTCGGCGCGATCGTGCTGGCGGTCGCGTTCGGGCTGGCCTTCTCGTGGATCTCGGCGTTCATCGGCATGTCGGTCCGCGACGTCGAGTCGGCGCAGGCGGCCGGCTTCGTCTGGGTGTTCCCGCTGGTGTTCGCCAGCTCGGCCTTTGTCTCGGTGGCGAACATGCCGGGCTGGCTGCAGGCGTTCGCCAAGGCCAACCCGATCACCAACGTGGTCGACGCGCTGCGTGCCCTGTGCCTCGGCGGCCCCACCGCCACCCCGGTGCTCCGCTCACTCGCCTGGATCGCCGCCATCCTGCTGCTGTTCGTGCCGCTGGCGGTCAGCCGCTACCGCCGCGCCGCCGGGTAGGCCGGGCGGCCCCGCCGTAACGGTGCCGTAGCGCCGACCTGCCACCATGGGCGATAGCGGCCCACCCGACGGCCAGAGGAGCGGCGGTGCGCACGAACGCCAGGAGCAGGACCCTGCTCGCCTGGTCGTTGTGGCTGCTCGCCTTCGGCTGCTGCGTCGCCGGGCTGGTGGTCACCCTGGCGGTGACCCGGCCGCTGACGATCGCCGTGCTGGCCGAGGGGGCCGCCAGGGCGCTGGCCTACCCGCTCGGCTACGCCACCATTGGGCTGGTCCTGAGCTTGCGGCGGCCGGCCAACCCGATCGGTTGGCTCTATGCCGCCGCCGGGCTGGCCTGGTCGCTGTCCATCCCCGTGGACCCGTGGCTCTCCCGGCTGGTCGGCGAGCACCGCCCGCTCCCGCTGGCCGCCCAGGCCGCCGCCGTGTACGGGGAGCTCAACTGGGCGCCAGCGACCGTCCTGGGCGGTCACCCTGCCGGCGCTGCTGGTACCCGTTGGGCGGCTGCGCTCACGCCGCTGGCGGCCGGTGGCGGCCGCCGGCGTGGCCGCGGCCGCCCTGGTGCTGGTGGGCGACGGCCTGGCCCCGGCGCGGCTGGAGGACCTCCCGATCGCCAACCCGTTCGGGCTGGCCGGGCCCGCTGGCACCGTCGCCAGCATGATGGCCGGCGCCGGCATGATCCTCTGGGTGGCCAGCATGGTGGCGTCGGTGGCCTGCGTGGTGCTGCGGTTCCGGGCCGCCCGTGGGGTCGAGCGCCAGCAGCTGCGCTGGGTCGCCGCCGGCGCCGCCGCGGCGGTGGCCGGGCTGCTGGCAGGGGTGGCCACACCCCAGAACAGTGTGGTCTCGTCCATCCTGTACTCCATGGTGCTGTGCATCCCGATGGGGGTGGCAGTGGCGGTGCTGCGCTACCGGCTGTGGGATCTGGACCGGCTGGTCAGCCGCACCGTCACCTACGCCGTCGTCACCGGGCTGCTGGTGCTGCCCTACCTGCTCATCCTCCCCGTCGTCACCCGCCTGGCCGGCGACGCCGGCGGCCTGGCCGTGGCCGCCACCACCCTGGCCGCGGTGGCCGCCTTCCAGCCGCTGCGCCGCCGGGTGCAGAACCGGGTCGACCGGCGCTTCAACCGCCGCCGCTACGACGCCGCCCGCACCGTGGAGGCCTTCGCGGCCCGGCTGCGCGAACAGGTCGACCTGGACGCGCTCAGCGTCGAGCTGCTGGCGGTGGTCGACCAGACCATGCAACCGACCCGGGCGTCGCTGTGGCTCGCCCCCGGGACACGAGGCAGGGAACCGTAACGATGACGAGACGGAGCCGCGGTACAACCTGACCAGAGGAGGTGCGATGAGACGTCGATGGAAC
>WNFV01013968.1_pt1 | contig 13759 bp, 18 predicted proteins | sample 5400101 | NCBI WGS metagenome assembly WNFV01 (sample SAMN13153361, study PRJNA577476) | soil metagenome | isolation source: 115 cm soil or saprolite under grassland replicate 1 | place: USA:California | collected 2016-06-15 | reverse complement strand
GCGGCCAGCCGCGGCGGCCTGCCGGCGGGACGCTGCCGCCCGATGGCCGGGTACTCCCTGGTGGGCTGCCCGACCTGGTAGGCCCTGGTGGGCTGCTGGCTCCTGGTGGGCTCCTCGTCCATGGCCCTCTCCCTTCCCTCCGGCCCTGTCACCGGGCCGCTCCGGATGCGGTTCGCACTGCCAGGGTCGCCCAGCAGCCACGCCCTGCCTAAGCAGGTCACCAGAAGTTCTGCCCATAACCCGGGTCAGCGACCAGGGCCTTCCCGTCAAAGTTACGGACAGGACTTCTGAGCAGGTGCTTAGCAACCTCAGGGGTCGCAGGCAGCGCCCCGAGGGGTGGAATCAGCCCACCCTAGGGTGAGCCGCCACCCGGCCGCGCTGATACGCGCGAAACCCGCCGGACGGATCCCAGCCAGGAGGCCACCAGCCGGGTGATACGCTCATCGCGGCCCCGCTCACCAGAGCCGGCCGCGCGGGTGTAGCTCAATGGCAGAGCTCGAGCCTTCCAAGCTCGTGACGCGGGTCCGATTCCCGTCACCCGCTCCACCCATCCGTCCAGCTCAGCGCGGTTGCCGACTGCGCTCCCCCGCCGCCGAGCCATCCCCGTGCCCTCGGCGTGCCCTCCGGCATCTGGGGAGCCTTCTGAACGGTCCCGCTTGGGGGCAAGGCCTGGGGAATGGACCTGGGGAGGAGGTCGAGTGAGGATAGCTACCACCGCGTTCGAGACTGCCTTCGGAGGTCCTCAGATTCGTACGTGGCGATCTGCTCGTGCTGTGGTAGGAATCGCGCCAGAAGGGAGGGGCGATGGCTTCAGGAGCGCAGTTTCGTGAGCAGGCTTCAAGTGTCACCCCCGGGCACATCGCAGATTCGACCATCGTAAGTTGTCCCGCGACAGGGGTGACCGTGCCCTCTGATTACATGGGCCTCAGCATTGAGTGGAGCATGGTCCAGCACTGGTTCGGCACGAGCCGGACGTCCATCACCACCTCGCTCGTCAATCTCCTGAACAGCCTCGAGCTCAACTCGAGCACACGGGGTGTGCTCCGGGTTGGGGGGAACAGCCAAGACGGCTACCAGTGGAACCAAACTGGTTCGACCGCCGGCAATAGACTCTTCTCAGGCACGATCAATGGAGGATTGGTCGACGCCGTCTTCGAGGTGGCGCGGCGATCCGGATGGAAGGTCATCTTCGGGTTGAACCTCAAGAACAACAACCCTGGGATGGCAAGGGACCTGGCGAAGTACGTGGTGGGCCAGGACACAGGCGGGAGCCTGCTGGCGTTCGAGATCGGTAACGAGCCGAATGCGTATTTGAGCGAGAGCGCGTATCTCGCCCGGTATCAAACGTACGTGAACCAGCTGGACAGCGATCCCGCAACGGCTAACAAGCCGATCACGGGGCCTGCGGTCAGCGAGAACGCCGATGCCGTGTGGGCGCACGACCTCTGGGCCAGGTACCAGGCAACGGGTCGCATGCCATTCACGACCTGGCACGATTATGCCAACGCTCCCAACCTGGGTTCTCTGCTTCAGACCTCAAAGATCATGGAGTTCAACACTCGCATCAGCGCGATGGATGGCGCGGTGGGCCAGCGAAACCACCGCATGGGTGAGGGCAACGATACCGGCAACGGTGGAATCGACAAGGTCAGCAACGTGCTGGGGAAGACCGCGTGGCTGATTGACACCTTGCTCGACGGCGCGGCAAGAGGGCTTCGCGGGTACCACAACCACTCGTGGGATGGCTACTACTATCCGGCCGACAATCGCACCTCTTGGTATACGCCCTTTGTCATTCGTAACGGCCAGACCTCGCCAAGGCCTGGATTCTACGCGCTGGCTTTGTTCAAGTACGCGCTGGGCAAGAGGTTCTGCGGGGTGTCGACATCCAACGCCAGCGGCCAGCTCGTCCGCACGTGGGCGGTCATCGACCCGTCAATCAACAAGCTCTACGCCTACGCCATCAACAAGGGGGGTACCGGAACGGCGGGTAGGGTGAGCGTTACCGCCCCCGCCGGGCACACCAGCACGGGCTTCTTGAACATCATGAGCGGCGCCGGTGGCTGCGATGGAGAGACGACCAATATCCAGGGCTCCACCCTGCCTGCCAGCGGGAGCTACACGTGGACGGGCACGCCCCTCAATCCGGTACCCGGAACCACTCGGTACGAGTTCACGCTGGGCGAGTGCTCGACGGCGCTCCTTTCAATTCCGTAGAACGAAGCCATGCGACTGGAAGTATTTCTGAAAGAAGCGGTCACGAGCATCGAGGCAATCCCGCGCCCCAGGCTCAGCAGGTCGCCGACCGCTGGCACCTGTGGTCGCCGGGCATGTCGAGAAGACCGTGCTTGGCCACCGCGCCTGCCTGCGGGAACCGGTCGCGGAGACGCCGCCGGCCGATCCGGCCCGTTGCCGCCACCGGCACCGCCGGAGAAGAAGATCGTGACGCGGACCAAGGAGCGGTACACGGCGGTGCAGGACCTGCGGGCAGGAGGCGAGTCGATCTCGGCCATTCCGCGATCCTTGACACCGCCGTGCCATGCTCGTCCCCCTGCACTACGCCACGGGACGCCACCCGGCACGTCTGGTGGCGCACCGGAATCTGGGCCAACCAGAACTAGTGTTCTGCCGCCGCTGACAGCGCTCGTAGCGGACGGTGACCCGACGGTAGCCCGACACGCCGTCTTTACCTGCCGGTCCGCCATCGAGCATCGCGGTAGCTGGCTGGTCACGCGCACGGTCGACGTGCGGTCCAGGCGTCATGCAGGTAGAGCGCGAACGGGAGCCACCAGAGCAGGTCGTTGGTGAGCACGATGATGCCTGCTCTAAGCGGCCACTGACCAGAGAGCAGCAGGTGGGCGAAGCCCAGTGGCCCCAGGATCTTGCCGGCCATCCCGACCGCCGCCACCGGCCAGTTCTGTTCGGGAAGGCGAGCGACCTCCAGGTAGAGGACGCCGTAGAGGCCGATCACCATGCCGAGGCAGGCGAGGACCTCCGGGTGGTTCTGCGGCGGCATCGAGCGAAGCGGAACAGCCATTGCGGGTCCACCACCGCGTACAGGCCCCAGCCGAGGTTGTAGAAGCCGGCGGCGAGGAAGACCGCGCGGTGCAGCCGGCGACGGGGCAGGAGGTTTCGGTGCCGAACCGAGGCGGGCGGCGCGCGCATGTCAACCATGCCCCGGGTGGGTGCAGAAGTCTTGCCAGACGCCTGCGTCTTGGCGCCACCACAGGCGCAGCCCACGGCGAAGAAGCCCCTGGATCAAGCGGTCCTGCGGAAGCCAGGAACGCAGGTCGGCAAGGCCGGGTGTGGCGAGCGGCCGGCCAGCAGCTCCTGGACCGCCATGCCGGCCAGCACCGCCGGGATGCGGCCCCCGTCGCGGTCACCCACCACAGCGATGGCCTGGCGTTGTGGCATGCCACCGCGTCGGCCGGTGACCTCGAAGATCACCCCGCCTGCGTCGTTGCCGAACCGCCCGACCAGCCAGGACAGGCCACGCACCAGCGACGTGTAGGCCTCCAGCCGAGGGTGGCCGGTGCGGGCCCGCAGCGCCGCGGCCCCACCGAGCAGCCGATTGAGCAGCGGGAACTCGGAGCCTGCCTTGAACGTCACGGTCCCGACACCGAACAGCTCCGGCAGCACGTCCAGGTCCGCCATCTCCAGAACCAGGTAGTGGAGCCGGCGGCCGGAGCACGGTGTTCACCCGGCCAGGAGGCCGTGTGCCAGCCTCGCCGTGGCGGCAGGCTGCTCACGCCTTGGGCGCCCGATGAGGGCGTCGGTGCGGTCGGCCCAGTGGACCAAGGGCTCGCCGTCCGGTTCCCCGAGCCCGGTGGCGGCGATCAGGCGGGCTTCGACATGTAGGGCTGTGCCTCGGGCGAGCCGCCAGGGAGGATGGTGGGCGGCGGTCCGGGCGAGGCCCCTGTGCGAGCAGGTGTAGAAGCACCAGCGGGCGGTGAGGAAGCGGTCGAGCGTCGTGAGCTCCTCTGGCCGGTAGGGCGCACCGACCCGGAGCACAACGCGGCTGGATGCGTCGCCCGACCCGGGCCAGCGCCGACGGCATGCATAGGTGACCAGGTCACCGTCCCGGCGGACCCGTATGGCTGCCCAGTGATAGGGCAGCCGCCATGATGACGCCCGAGCGACGGCGACGGCGCCAAGGCGGGCGGCGTCCAGTGAGAGAAAGAGGATGCCAGACTGGCCGGCCGGGCCCCGGACGTAGGTGCGCACGTTGGTCTCGGCGAACGAGCACAGCCAGGGGAGGGCGGGTAGCCACGCGGGGCGGACGGTGAGGTGGAACAGGATCAGGCCAACGTAGCCCCTGCCGTCATAGGTGTCGGCGACCAGGCCGGGGGGCAGCAGCCGCTGCAGGGCCTCCGGGTCGTAGGGCCAGTGCAGGAAGCTCAGCGAGGCCCAGGTGTGGTGCATCGACGGTCGCTCGTTGAACGGTGGTGGTACCGCGCTCATCTCCGGTCGGGCTGTCGCCAGCTCTCGACCGATGGCCTCGTTGCTGGTCATCGCGCCCTCCAAGGAGGCATCATCGCTCGCGTCACTCGGCTGAGCATACGCTCAGATTGAGCAGTTAGTCAAAGCATTTGCTCAAATGGAGGACGAGGAATGGCCCGATCGGCACGACGAGGCAGGCGAGACAGCCAGGAAACACGGCAGCGGATCATCGACGCGGCCCTGGATACGCTCAAGCGCGAGGGGTTCACGGGCGCCAGCGCACGGGCCATCGCCGAGCACGGCGGCTTCAACCAGGCGCTGATCTTCTACCACTTCGGGACGGTCAACCACCTGCTGCTGGCGGCGCTGGACGAGACCAGCGGGCGGCGCCTCGCCGCCTACCAGACAGCCGTCGAGCAGGCCAAGACCTTGCCCGAGCTGCTCCAGACCGCCACGAGGCTGTACCGCGAGGACCTGGCGGCGGGGCACATCACGGTGCTCAACGAGCTGATCGGCGCAAGCCTCGCCTATCCCGAGCTCCGCCCCGAGATCGCCGCACGCGTCCAGCCATGGGTGCGCTTTGCCGAGGACGTTATCGTGCAGGCACTGGCCGGCGGCCCGCTTGCGGAGCTGATCCCCAGCCGCGACGCGGCCTTCGCCACCGTCGCCCTCTACCTCGGCATGCAGATGCTGACCCATCTCAACGGCGACAACACCGCCACCGAGTCGCTGTTCGCGACCGGCGAGCGAGTCGCTGCCCTGCTCGCCACGCTGCAGCCGTGACTATCGCCACCAGGCGAGGCGGACTCCTCCATCACCGCCCGAAGCGGTGGACGGTGATCCTGCGGGGGTGGCTGGGGTCGGCCAGGGTGCACCGCGGGCGCAGCGGGCAGGGGCTCACCCTCCGTCGCCCAAACGAGCATGTTGACGGTCGAGGTGACCTGTCCTCACCCGAAAGGGTGATTCCCGCAGTGGCCCTGCCGCGCCGCCGGTGGCGGCTTGCCAACGAGGCAGGTGGACCGCGAGGTGGCCAGGCCCTGGGCCACCCGCCGCGGGCCTGGCCACCGTCCCGGCTCAGCTCTCGAGGGTTGCCTGCACCGTGACCTGGACGTTGTTGCGGATCGCGTTGGAGATCGGGCAGCCCAGCTCCGCCTGGTCGGCCGCGGCCTGGAACCCGGCCTGGTCGAGACCGGGCACGACCCCGACGACCTCGAGCACCGACCGGGTGACCTCGATCCCGCCGCCTGCCTTCGGCTCCACCGACACCGTCGAGGTGACGTGCAGCCGCTCGGGCTGGTTCCCGGCCCCGGTGAGGGTGTTCGAGAACGCCATCGCGTAGCAGCTGGCGTGGCTGGCCGCGAGCAGCTCCTCCGGGCTGGTGCGGCCGTCGGGGCTCTCCACGCGTGACGCCCAGGTCACCGGGAACCGGCCGATCCCGCTGCTGGCGAACTCCAGCTCGCCCTTGCCCCCGATCAGCGACCCCTCCCACACGGTGTGGGCCTGACGGTCGGCCATGATGGCCCTCCTTTTCCGAACGGCTACGGTCCTCGCGAACCTAGGCCCCCGAGGCGGTGGTTGTCGAGGCGGACCGAGGGCCGAGCAGCAGCCGCACGGCGAGGCCACCGACCGCGTTCACCACGGCCACGAGCCCCAGGAACCCGAACACCGCGGCCAGGCCAGACCGGTCGGCGACCACACCCCCGGCCGCGCCGGCGAGCGCCCCGACCCCGAACGACAGGGAGAAATAGGTACCGTAGGCCGTCCCCCGCCGCCCCGCCCGGGTCGCCCTGGAGACCAGCTGGTTGGTCATCGGCTGGCCGACGAAGATGAGCACGCTCATCAGCCCGGCCAGGACAAGCCCGAGCACCCCGGCGCCGGCCGCCCGCACCGCGAGCCCGGCCACCACCGCGGACGCGTACAGGCCGGCGTAGCGCAGCGCGATCGTGCGGCCCTCGGCCTCCGCGAGCCGGCCGCCCAACCGTTGGCCGGGCACCCCGAGCAGCAGCACCAGGGCCGAGAGCGCTCCGCCCTTGGCTGCCGCACCCCGGTCCAGGCCGCCCACCTCGGCCAGGAACGCGGGCAGGAAGGTCACGAACCCCTGGAAGATGAACCCCTCCGCGGCGGCGAGGAACATCACCACGGCGAGCGCCGCACGGCTCCGCTCCTCCGGCGGGGCTGCCGATTCCGCCGGCAGTGCCCGGTCCAGCGGCACCCCCCACCGCAGCGCCAACAGCAGCGCTGCCGCGGCGACCCCGGCCAGCGCGTAGCTCGCCCTCCACGTCCAGGCCGCCGCGATCGTGCCCGCCACCAGCGGCGCCACCGCGGTGCCGACGTTCCCCCAGCTCCCGTGGACGCCGAGCTCCCGCCCGCCCCCGGGCGCGTTCAACGTCAGCTCGGCAAGTCCCGACGGGTGGTACAGCGCCCCCGCCGCCCCCAGCAGGGCGAGCGCCCCGGCCAGCCACCACAGCCCCGGCGCCGCCGCTGCGAGCGCGCAGCACAGGACCGACAGCCCCGCGAACGCGCGCAGCAGCACCGGCGCCCCGACCCGGTCGGCCAGCAGCCCAGCCGGCAGCGCCCCCAACCCGTACAGCATCGAGGAGACGGTCGCGATCACGCCCAACGTCGTGAACGACGCGCCGAACTCGGCCCGCAGCGACACGAGCACCGCTGGCAGCACCAGGACGAAGCCATGGCTGGCCCCGTGGGCCGCATAGACGGCGCCGAAGCGGACACCGCCCGGAGCGCCGCTCGCCCGCTCTCCCATGCCCCATGTATGCCAGGCCGGCGCCCGTCCCGCCACCGGCGTCACACCGGCGACCGGCGATCGGAGACCGGCGACCGGCCCAGGATCCACCCCTCCACCCTGCGCACCGCCTCGTCGCCGGCTGGCACGCCCGGGTCCCGCCGGCCGAGCACCACGTTCAGCATCCCGAACAGACCAACCACCGAGTCGAACCGGTCCTCGCCGCCGCCCCCCGGCCCGAACCCACCGGCGATCGCATCCCGCAGCGCAGGCGCCAGCACCGTCCCCGTCTTGTCCGTCCACGCGAGCAGCGCCGCCGCGTTGCCGAGGCGGTCCTCCTGCCGCCGCTTGCTCCGGGGCGCCGGCCCGGGCCCACGCGCGAACGAGACGCCGAGATGACCGTAGAACTCCCTCGGATAGGTCTCGGCGGCCACCAGGGCGCCCTGTTCGACCAGCTGGCCGAGCGGACCGTCGAACGGCCACAGCGCGACATCCTGGCGCCCGTCGCGGAGCGCCGGCGCCAGCACCTCCCGCCACCCGTCGATCGCCGCCTTCCCCACCTGCCTGCCGCCCAGCGTCCAGAACAGCGCCTCCGCCCCCGGCCGCTCGCACCGCCGCAACAGCGCCGGCCCGTCCAGACCCAGCGCCTCGTACAGGTGATGCCGGGCGCGGTCCCCCCGCCGACCCGGCGTGGCCGGGTAGAAGGGCCGGCGCAGGCCGATCTCCTCCCGGCTCGCCGCCACCCGGTAGAAGTCCGCCCACTCCCCCGACCCGAACCCCGGCAGGGCCGACCGGAAGTCGACCAGCCCCACCAGCTCGGCATACCTCCTAGGCAGCCCGATCGGGAAGTCGAAGCCGAGCACCACCGCACCCGGGGGACGCTCCCCAGGCACGCCCATCCGCTGAAGCACCCCGCCGTCCGGCCCGACCCGGCGCGCAGGCCCGGCGAGGTAGCGGCCATCGCCCTGCCGGACCGCCACCGCCACCTGCCGCTTGCCCGGCGCGGTTCCCCAGTCCGCATGGGCGACGACTGCAGGCAGGCCATGGGCGACGACTGCAGGCAGGCGCATCCGCTCATCCCTCGCGTCGTCGAGGAAGCGCTCGACGTTGCACGACGACCACGCGCCGGTCGGTGGGTCACGCCCTGCCGACCGGCTCGCTCCTGTGCTCACGCTATCGCATAGGTCAGGTGGCAGAGGGCTGGCGCCACATCGGCCACATCAGCCCTGCAGGCCCTGGAGCACCTCGGTGACGATCCGGGTGTCGACCTCGTCGAGCCCAGCGAGCAGCCCCTCGCCCCGCTCCCCGGCCAGCACTTGGGGGACGCCCTCGCGGACGTGCCATGGGTCCACCCGCTCCTCCTGCTCGCTGGCCTCGGGCAAGGTCGCCATCTCCTCGCGGAGCGTTTCGACCTCGGCGTAACGACCCGTTTCGACCTCGGCGTAACGACCCGTCTCGACCTCGGCGTAACGACCCGTCTCGACCTCGGCGTAACGACCCGTCTCGACCTCGGCGTAACGACCCGTCTCGACCTCAGCACCTACGTAACCGCTACGATGCAGCAGGCCGGCAACCGCCCTCCACCAGCTCCTTGGTGGTCGACATGGCGGTCGAGTAGCGTCGGCCTGGCACCAGCCGCAGGCAAGCGCCCGTAGCTCAGCCGGACAGAGCAGCGGACTTCTAATCCGCGGGTCGGGGGTTCGAGTCCCTCCGGGCGCACCACCGCTGAGCAGCAGCTTCGTGACTCCGAGCCTCGGCAGGCTCGGTGCTTGTCACCTCCCGTCAACGGGCTACCCTCAGGACCATGGCAGCGGGCTACATCCGCCAGCGCGGCGAGACCTGGCAGGTCATCGTCCACGCCGGCCACGACCCGATCACCGGCAAGCGCCGCAACCTCACCGGCACCGCCCGGACCAAGCGCGCGGGCCAGGCGCTCCGCGCCCGCCTGCTCACCCAGGTCAACGAGGGCCGGCGCCCCGCCACCGACGCCACCGTCGCCCAGCTCCTCGCGCGCTGGCTCGAGGTGGCCGACCTTGCCTGGAGCACCCGGGTCACCTACCAGGGCTACGTCGACCGCACCAGCTGGCGCCCGACGCCTACGTGTTCTCCTTCGACCCGGCCAGCCGCCACCCGATGACCCAGACTCGGTGACCCACCGCTTCGGGCGGCTCGCCAAGCAGCTCGGCCTCCACGCGAGGCTGCACGACCTGCGCCACTACGCGGCCACCCAGCTCATCGCCGGCGGGGTCGACGTGCGCACGGTCTCGGGCCGGGTCGGTCACGCCAGCGGCGGCGCGACCACCCTACGGGTCTACACCCACTTCCAGGCGGCCCCGGACCGGCGAGCCGCCGAACTCCTCGAGCAAACACTCAGGCGACCCAGCGGAGAAGGCATGGGCGCTGGGTTATGAGGCGTTTGAGCACCATTCCCCAGAGTACTGTCCCGGTCCGGATACCGCCCGGTGACGAGGGCGCTCGCCTCTCCCCCACCGGTAGCCGTCCCGGCCCGTCGCAGGCAGTTGCGCGAGGTCTCGTGAGCACGCCGTGAGCACGACAGGCCAGGCGGTCCCGTCCGGGCGCCGACGCCGTTCGGCGTTCCCGGTCCCTCGGCGCCCAGGGACCGCGACCGCTGGCGGGGCACCGCAAAGCGGTCTTCGGCCCTTGCCGCAACGGCCGCCTGCTGCACAAGCACCCCGGAGGATAGTGACCTCCTGGGATTGGGGATGGCAAGCTCAGCGGCATGCCCCGGTTGCCGCCGTTGTCCGTGATGGACTTCCTGTGGACTGCTGCGACTGGCACGGGGATGGCACGGCGGGCGGGGACGAACGTAGCTCGGGCCTGGTGGCGACGGCACCGCTCGGGCGTTGGGCCGAGGATCGTCCTCGTGACCACCAGCCTCGTTGGCAAGCGCCCGCAGGGCGCGGCAGCTCGCCGACGCCACGCCGAAGCAGCGGAGCCGTCGGGCCTATGCGCTGGTGCACAGCACCCAGGTCGCCTCCAAGTCGAGGAAGCGACGGCGGGCAAGGCCAACGGTCGCCAGCTCGCGGTCAAGCGCGGCGTCGTCAAGGATCTGGGCGGTCCAGCGATGGCGAAGCTCCCGACCGCCGATGACGTAGACCGAGGCCGCGCTCAGTCGGTCGCCGTGGCGCGTCACCCGTTCGAGCGCGAAGCTCATGCCGTCCTGCTCGCCGAGCGGGCCGTCAGCCACCTGAGCGGCCCAGGCTGGGTCATGCCGCTCCACCAGCACGACACCGCCGGGACCGAGGTGGCGCGCGCAGGTGGCAAGCCGCGCCTGCCGCCGTGCCGGGTCGGCCACGTTGACGAGACAGCTGCCGAGCACCACCGCATCGAAGCGGCGCCCGAGGTCGAGGCCCTCGATGTCGGCCAGGACTGGCTCGGCGCGATGGACGTGGGCCAGCATCGCCGCCGACTGGTCCACCCCGGTCGTCGGGTGATCGAGCGCCACCAGTGCGTCCGCGATCCGTCCTGTCCCGCATCCGAGCTCCAGCACGGATGCCCCTGGGGAAAGGACGCCGGTGATCAGCTCGGGCTCGCCGGCCGGGCGCAGACGGACGTAGAGCTCAACGGGGCTGCCATCGGGCGCGGTCTCCATCGGGTCATCGTAGACGCCCCGGCCTGTGTCGGGCGGGTGAGGCCGGTCCTCGGTAAGCACCAGCTTTCTTGGCAAGGCGCCGGAGGCGGCGCGCGGCAGCGTAGTGTCGGGAGATGGTGCGGCTGGAAGGCAGGCTCATCGTTCTGCGTCCGCTCCCGGGCCGAGGACCTGGATGCCGCTGTGTCTGGGGAGCCGGCACCTTGACGAGCGGGCGCAGCCGGCCGGGCCCCCGACGCGGGAGCGGTCCGGGCGGCTCGTCGAGCGCTCCGGGCGGTGGCGGGGGGGCCGGCTCGACCGTGGCGTCGAGGCGGGCGGCCGCCTGGTCGGCGAGGTCCAGGCGCTCAGGGGCCGGGCCTGGAACCTGCCGCCGGGGGTGGCCCAGCTCGGTGTCGCCGTCTTCGACCCGGCGGACCGGGGCAAGGGCATCGGCTCGGCGGCGGTGGCGCTGCTGACCGGGTGGCTGTTGGAGCATGCGGGCGCCGTGCGCGTGCAGGCCGGCACGGCGGTGGGCAACGCCGCCATGCGCGGGGTGTTCGAGCGGCTCGGCTTCACGTGCGAGGGCGTCATGCGCGCGTTCATCGCAGTGGTGGACGCCGGGGCCGAGTTCGAGGTCGTCGATCACCTCCTGGGCGCTGGCGGGCCGCTCCCACCAGATGACCTCGGGCGGAGTGTCGATCTCGATCGCGGTCACCTCCTCGCGGAACTCCGGGTGTGGAATTGACGGGTCCTTGCAGGGCTGTGCGTGTGGGGCCGAACCGCGCCATCACCCCGTGGGGTGGCTGGTCCTGGCCCTGGTGCTCCCCGTCCCTTATGCAGTTGGCAACGTGCTGGTCAGGTGCCGAGCGGGCCGCCGCAGGCGGGCAGAGGTCCCCGCGCGGCAGCGCAGCGGGCAGGCCGATCCCCCCGGCACGGCCCGTGGTGCCGGGCCGCCCCCATGCCCCGGGACCCGGGCGGGGCCAGGGCCAGCCGTACGTACAAGTTCGCAGATTCGCAGCCCCACCCAGATGGGTAGGACGCGGCCGGCGGCTCGCCTCGTCGGCCCCCCCGCCGAGACGATCCCGCCACCTCACCTGGCAGGGGGAGGGTAGCTGTGGCTCCCTCCCCCTGCCGCGCCCTGGCAAGGGAAGGCAAGATCGGCCGATGGTCGGCATCGGCTCCAACCAGCCAACAGGAGCGAAATGCCGTCCTAGGGATACCGCCTTTCGACGACCCGGGGTCGCGGCACTCTCAAGACCACCTGGACCGTCTGGGGGAGGCCGTCCTTCGGTGACTACTCCGGTCGCGGGCAAGCCGCCGAAGGCGGTGCGGCAGCTAGGCCAAGCCGGCGCGGATCATGTGGATAGGGACGGCCCCGCACTTCGCGCGGAGGCCAGGAGACGCTACTCTGTAGACTGGCTTCAGGTTAGGAAGGAGTCGGCAATGCCTGCAGCGCATGACGAGCCTGAGATGGAGGCTGTTGGCGAGCCTGCGCAAGCGGCGGGTAGTCCTGATGTGCTTGCATCGATCAGAAACCTCAGAAATATTCTAATTCACGTTCAAGGCTGGGAACTCCTCCGACTTTCTGAACCAGGGACTCTCAAGTCACTCCGCGAGCTAAGATCGTTCTTTGAGGAGCCAGAACATCACCAGCTAGCCCTATTCCTGGAACATAGCTCCCTAGCAGGGTTGAGGGCATCGTCGCCTGACGAGCTGTGGATATCCCTTGCAGAGGAGATACGAGCTCTTCTCCTTGAAGAGGAAACAGGGCCTAACCCGCGACCTCTACCCCAGATCGGCGTACTCGCGTCGGAGGAATCACCATTTGATACATCAGAGCGAGTCGAAGAAATCATCTACGGCAAAAGCTCGTGATTATCGACAGCGGTATCCTCTACGCTCTCTACGACGCAAAAGATGAGTGGCATGAACGTGCCAAGAATCTAGTGGTTGAAGCCCACTCACGGCGCGAGCAGTTCGTTATTCCTGCACCAGTCTTCGTAGAGATAGATTACCTGGCTAGTGGACGTCACGGTATGCAGAACCTCACCTCCAAGGTGCTCGAAGATGTGGCTCGCGGCGCCTATAGAGTTGCAGAATTGACACTCTTTGAGTACCGGCGTGTGGCAGTTTTAATTGAGCAGTACGCCGACGCGGACCTCGGATTCGTTGATGCCGCAGTCGTTGCCATAGCGGAACGATTAAACGAGCGAGTAATCGCAACGACGGACCGGAGAGACTTCTCGATTGTCCGGCCCTTACACGTAACCGCGTTCGAGTTGGTCCCGTAGGAATCGCTCATCCGCTCGGCGGGTGCGGTCGGCGATGACGTCAAGCAGCCGGCCGGCCGCAAGGTCGACCAGCCCGGTGACATACCGGCGCCACACCCGTTTCCGCCAGGCCAGCACCCACCGGGCGGCCGCCGATCGGCCGGTCCCGCACCCCGACCGTGCGGCGAGCATGGAGCTGGGCTTGGGTGCCGCAGGCCGCGCAGCCCACCGCGGTGGCCATAGTCTGGACCGCGAGCCGCCACTCCTCGTCCACGATCTCAGCGGCGGTGACCTCGAACCCGTCCAGGTCGAGCAGGATCGACCCTGACGCACTACCGTGTTGACCCACCTGGGGCCTCCTTCTTGCTTGACGTCAGACATCCGCAAGATAGCGAGGCCTCAGGTGCTCACCGAATCGCCTACGCCGACCTCAACAACACCTGACACCACGCTTCATGACGAAGAGCCGGCAATCCCGCTGGCAATCCAGTCGACAGCACTGCCCGGACCGGGCCGGACCAGCCGGACGCGGGCACGGACGTGATCTGCGGCGACGGGCTGGGCGACACCTGGCGGAGGGGTGCGTCGGCACTTCTAATCCGCGGGTCGGGGGTTCGAGTCCCTCCGGGCGCGCTGTTCCCGCAGGTCAGCGGCTTGCCCGCCGCTGGCAGCTGTGGTGTGCCCGACGCCTGGGTCACTCCATTGGGCTCAGCCTGG
>WNFV01006531.1_pt1 | contig 13761 bp, 17 predicted proteins | sample 5400101 | NCBI WGS metagenome assembly WNFV01 (sample SAMN13153361, study PRJNA577476) | soil metagenome | isolation source: 115 cm soil or saprolite under grassland replicate 1 | place: USA:California | collected 2016-06-15 | reverse complement strand
TAGAGCCTGCAAAAGAGGAAAGCGAAAATGTTGCAAAGAGCACGCCTACATCAGTCATGCTCACATTGAATTTGCTGGTAAGATAGAGGGCAAAAAATGGGAAGATCAGCGCGCCACCGACGCGGTCGATAAAAGTCACAAGGACCACAATCCAGAAGTTGCGTGGATATTCGTTATATAAGTTAGAAGCTTTTACGAGCGCGCTCTTTAACATTTATGATCCTGTGATTAGGTCACGTTTAAAACGAGACCTACAATCTATCGAGCTGCACCCCGCAATAAATTTGTGGAACCATTTTCAGAGGCAGCGCGGCGTTTTCGTAACTTCTCGCCTCCAGCAACCATCCAGTCACCGAGTGTAGCGAGGTTTTTATCTAGCAATTTCTCCTGACCTTTTGTGGCTTTTTCCTCCAGCCGGATCGCTGCCATTTCTTCCTCGATCTTCTTCCGGTTCAGTTCAGCTATCTTTTCAAGAAATAAGTTGTCCATCAGAAACTCCTTTTGAGTGGTAAAGGCAATCTATAAGGCAATTAAGGTGTTTTGTCTAATTTCTTACATCATTATACTGATTATTTATATTTTGTCAAGTACTAATTAATAATATCAATTTGTTCTTCAAGATAATTGAAAAATGGTCTAAATTTTCAAATCTTAGCAGGAGATGGCATGATTCGCGCCCTTTTTTATACCCCAGGAAAACCTGTCCGCATGGATATTCCCCCTCGGGAGTTTCAACGCCTCATCCAGGACCCTAAAAGCCTGCTCTGGATCGACTTCTTCGGTGAATCCGCAGAGATTTCCGAACCTATTCTGCTCGGCTTTGGGTTTCACCAACTCGCCATAGATGATGCACTAAAAGAAACTCATATCCCCAAAATTGATGATTGGGGCGAATACTTATATCTTGTATTAAATGTAATGAACCATCAACAGGATAATGGGTCATTCCATCCAGAAGTGGATGAACTGGATATCTTTCTGGGAATTAATTACGTCATCACACTTCATGATAAACCGATTGCTTCTATTGAAGATACCTGGGTCGCATGCCACCGCGATGAACGCCATCTTCAGGAAGGTGCCGATCACTTGCTTTACCGGATCATTGATGCACTTGTGACCGCATACATGCCTATTGTAGAGGAAATTGATCAGCAAATTGATCATGTTGAAGACCAAGTATTTGACCGCCCGACTCCCGCGACCCTTGAACAAATTTTTGGCCTTAAGCGCGTCTTGCTTGCGATGCGCCGCATCCTGCTCCCCCAACGCGAAGTATTAAATAAACTTGCGCGCGATGATTATCGCCTGATCGACCCAAAAGACCGTATCTTCTTCCGCGATATTTACGATCATCTCGTACGGTTACATGATTTGAATGAAAGTTTACGCGATCTTGTTGGCGGTGCATTGGATACTTATCTTTCTGTCATCAATAATCGCATGAATGAGATTATGAAAACATTGACGATCATCACTACCCTTTTCATGCCGATTACATTTGTCACTGGTTTTTTTGGAATGAACTTCTTTGAGCCTGTCGCAAATCTATTTGGCTGGACTTCGCGAGAGGCTTTCCTTATAACCATGGTTATTCTTGCCCTCCTGCCTGTAGGTATGTATATGTGGATGCGCCGCCGGACGTGGGTTTAGAATTTGTGATAAAAAACGCAGTTTTCCATCTTGACACAGAACAGACGTTCGAGTATCATTCCTAGCACAAATGAGCGATTAATGAATACCTATGCCAGTTACTGGCAGGAGGCAGCTATGATGATGGTTCGAAAAAGCAAAGGTCTGGGCGAACGCCACCAGAAGATTATTGAGTTTATCCAAGATTACCAGCGTAAAGCTAAACACCCGCCATCCATCCGCGAAATTGGGGAGAATTGCGGAATTTCCTCAACTTCAGTCGTTAATTACTATCTTGATCAATTGGAAAAGACTGGTCACATTGAGCGCGACCGCAAGATCTCACGTGGGGTACGTCTTACCGGCTCTACGCCTTTAGGTGATTTGCTACGTATTCCTGTGCTTGGCCGTATTCAAGCGGGCGTACCAATCCCCGTACCCTCTGGATCGGACTTTTCGAGCTTTACCGCTGACGACTCTGTTGACATTGCGATGTCCTTAATGCCCTCGAAGGAAAAAGGCAAAGACCTGTTCGCCCTTGAAGTGCAAGGAGAGTCAATGGTGGACGCTATGGTCAATGACGGCGATATCGTTATTATGAAGCCAGCACAGGAAGCGAAGAACGGTGAAATGGTCGCAGTGTGGCTTCCTGATAGAAACGAGACCACCCTAAAGTATTTCTACAAGGAAAGAGACCGTTATCGCCTGCAGCCCGCGAATCCCACCATGCAGCCGATTTACGTTAGCAAGAATGACCCGCTGGAAATCAAAGGCAAAGTTGTGATGGTCATTCGCAAAGTGGATAATTTCGCGGCCTAAGCAAGTGCAAATGCGAAAGAGACGGCTCAAGGCCGTCTCTTTTTGATTCTTATGGTGTATAACTTAATGACAAACTGTTCAACCACAGAGAGCACAGAGTCTACAGAGATTTTAATGATTTTCTCGGTGGGCTTGTAGTGAATTCTCTTATCAGTTTTGAGGAGGTATACATGTATGGCACAGTTGCACGATTCCGAGTTAAACCCGATATCAACAAGGAAGAATTCAAAAGAAGAATGGATAGCTTTGACTCCTCGAAGATCGAGGGCTGGATCGCCGATTACATTTTCCAGACTGATGCAGATTCCGACGAGTTCTACCTGGTTGCAATCTTCAAAGATAAAGCGTCGTATCAGGCAAATGCTGATGACCCCAGCCAACATGAACGCTATATAGTCTTTCGATCTTTTCTCATTGATGATCCGGTGTGGAATGACGGAACGATCATTTCGGCAACAGGGCCGGGAACAAAACAGTAGACGCTCAAATCAAAAGACGGCTTTTTACAGCCGTCTTTTGATTGAAATCGTTATTTGATTTTAATCCGTGGTTTCTTGCCACCTCCCCCAGTTGGGGCACTCGCGGCATTTGCCATCTTTATCCTTTCCTTTTCCTTCCCACCACTAAACAAGCCACTACCACGTGAGATCAAGAATGGAACGAACAGAAGCATGAGCAAACCGACGAGTATCATCACAAATACAGGCCATGAACGAGATGATATCTCTGGCAGGACTCCACCAGGGTTATATTTCGTCTCTGCAGAGACTCCTGGGCCCACTGAGACACTTAGTCCGCGGTTTACGCCATCGCGTAATGTAGAGGGTGAAACATAAGTAATTGCGTATTCACTCTGAAGATTACGTCCATATTGTTGGTATAGCGAGCTCAAAGACTGAGCATCTGCGGCAAAGCTGTAGAGACCACCAGCTTTTTCAGATAGTGATTTCAGGTTGGCCTCATCAAGTCCTGTCTGGCCGGTCATGCCTGCGTCACCAAAGCCAATAGCTGAAATGGAGAGTCCGCTCGGGCCAATGCTTGTGACCACATCATCGGCAGTGCTATGACTCTTGTTATCCAGTCCATCAGTCATAACGAGGATTGCTTTTCGGCCGGAAACGCCTTCGAGAGCCTTTTCAGCCTCGATCAAAGCATCGTACATGGCTGTGTCACTACCGGTCTGCAATCCATCAATCGCGCTGGTCAGTGCCGCAGTATCTGTGGTGACTGGCTGGACCGTATATACTTGTGTGTCGTAGGTGATCAATCCAGCCTGATCGCCGGGGCGCATCTGGTTAACATAAACTTTGGCCGCTTCTTTTGCAGCAGCAAGTTTGCCATTTTTATCCATGCTGCCGGAGATGTCTATTACCAACATGGTTGTCAGCGGATCGGCCTGCCCTTGTCCGCCACCGCTAACCTCCACAGGTGTCATCGCCTGGCCATTCTCTTGAATCTGGATCGTTGCTGGGTCAATGCCGACCGGCTCGCCAGCTGTATTTGTAACAGAAACGTAGACCGTCACATTCGGGAATTTGGAGTTATCCACCTGCGTAATGCGCACCTGCGTGTCACTCTGCGCGAAAGCTGTCAGCGTGGATGGGCTCAGGAGCAGCGCGAGCAGGCTAAACGTTAGAATGAGGCGGTAGCATATCGTCTTCATGGCTACCTCTTTTCGTGATAAACCATCTCAGTATTGCCCATGCGAATCTTTTGTCCATTCGCTAACTGGGAGCGTTCAATTTTTCTCCCATTAATATAGGTCCCAGCGAGACTCATATCTTTGAGAGAGAATGCTATCCCATCACCAGTCAGCATGGCATGTTGAGGGGCAATATCGGGATCGGGTAAAACAATCTCGGATTTAAGCGGGGAACTACCAATCGCTACTGCCGGGCCTCCTGCCTTCATAAATTTGTCAAGAATGAACTCAGTGCCTTTGAGTTTGCCGGATGTAACTTCCAGCCAGGCGCGCGAGAGTAAGACCGCGATGAGCGAGATGAATGCTCCAACCGAAGCGCCAAGAAGCACAAGTCCCGCGTCTTTACCGGTAAGCGGGTCACTCAGCCAGTTGTGCGCGCTTTCGAGCAGTACGCCTCCAAGTGCGCCGCCAATTAATCCGCCGAGCATCCCTTTCCATATCTGGTTCCTGCCAACAATGCCTTCAGCCAGCCCGATCAATAGGCCGAAGATCGCCCAACCAAGCGCGCGTCCGAAGATACCGGCTCCTACCGCTTGAAAGAGAAATTCACTCAGAGGTAATCCAATGCCTCCGGCAATCAGCCCAAGCAAGGCACAAAACAAACCTGATTTGACGGCTTGTACAATGTTACGGGTGAGCAAGCCCTCTGTGATGCCGATAAACAAGCCGATGATCAAACCGACCAGCGCGCCAACGACCACTTCACTCATATACAGGTTAGATACAAATGACAGGCCTAGATAATCACTTAGCTGCCAGCCAATCAAACCGCCGAGCGCGCCCAATATGGCATAGTAATACGTTCGCATATGTCTGCTCATAAATTAGCCTCCATTACTTTCATCTTCGGAACCTTGAAGGTTCTTCCAGTTCACCATCGTTCTTCCCAGATTGCCATTTAGTTCATAAAACCCAAAATAACGTGTTGGGTCGAGTGCGCCATCGTCACGACGGACAAAAAATCCGGCGAGTGAGGAATGCGGTTCAACCACTAATGCCACTTGCCATAGCTCAGGGAAGAAATTATGGTGCAACCAGGTGTCATAATGCGATAAGAAAATACCCATGCGCGGATGAGTGTGATACCAGCCGACAATTCTTTTTCCGACATGGTTTTTTTCAACTTCATCGTGAAAATCCATGATTGTGTCTTTTGTAAAGGTCAAGTAAACACTGCCCTGACGTGTATGACGGGCAGGCAACATATGTTGCACGACGATAAATTGCTCGCCGCTATCACGGTCTAGACACCAAAGGCCAACCAGTGCGCCACCCACTTCGTCGTCCAGTTCGCTGGCCGAATGCAAACTGATACGACAATACGCCGACTGCGAAAGAAATATCTTAACGAGTGGCCGTGCACCCTTGTATTCATGAGGTGATTCCCAGCGCTTGGATCGCGCAAGCGGCATACAGGCGGTTCTGGGCCTGGGGGTAGTAGGAGCAGAGATACGAATACTGATGCCTGCCATGTATAAATCCAATCCTGAGAGATTTTCCGGGCCGCCCTGATGTGCCGGAGAGCGGCCCGGAAAATGGGTTATCCCGCGGTAACGTCTGCGGTCATCATCAGACGGTCGTTTTGCGGAATCCCCGCCTGAGAGAGGGTTTCATCCTCTTTCAGTTCACGGCCAAGTGCTTTGCTATCCAACCGGTAGGACATAGGGCGTCCATCGGGACCGGTGGTAGGTAGCTCCAGTGAAGTAGTCAATTCCGGAAGCAAATCCTTCACAGACACATCATCGGGAACCTCAGCATTGCGACTGCCTCCTGAAGGAAGCACGACAGTGACAGGTATATCAGACATAGTTATCTCCTTTTTATAGTGGAACGAATACGGATATCTTTATCTGCGCGCAGCAATTGCCTATTTCAATCGAATGACAGGTTTCTTCTTTGTATCAACTGGTTTAACCTTCACTCGTTCCGGCCGTAGTAATTCACGCTGATCCACAGGGAAAGCATTTGGATGTTTCTTCCGGTACTCGCGGGACCATCGAGCGGCTTCCGCGTCCCAAGGAAAAGGCGGCTTTGTAGGATCATCGTGGAAGTTCTTCCACTGGACCATCTCGCCCAGCATAATAATCAGGCGATCCAATGAACGACTAGCTGTCCACCAAGCAGCGTCAATACAGACGCTTCCATTTAGGTGATTGATATTCGGGTGCCAGATCGGCGTCATCCACTTCATTCCCGGCCAGCGTTGCGGATATTGATTATGGAGGTAAATCTCTACCTGATGATGGTCGCCATATTTGGGATTGCCTGAGCGATCTACATCTATGATACTTTTGCATTTAAACGTCACAATATAGCGTTCAGGTGGCACGCCAGGTCGGGCGCCAACGGCTTTGAAGGATATCAGGTCACTGCGAGCACCCAGTTCCTGCAATAGCTCATAATCTGCTTTCAACCGCCTCATGCGCGGACTGCCAGCAACAGAAATTATTCCTCCCGCTGTGATATCTGCAGTGAGCATCAGCCGGTCGTTATCGGGGATGCCCGCAGAAGAAAGCGTCTCACTGTCCTTCAATTCCCTTCCGAGAGCTTTGCTATCGAGGCGATAACCCATCGGGCGTCCATCCGGACCGACAGTGGGTAGATCCAGCAGCGATGTAAGTTCTGGCATTAATTCGCGCAGTGCCACATCATCCGGGACTTCTGCGGCACGCGCTCCGCCGCTTGGCAGAACAATAGTGACATTCACATCAGGCATAATAATTCCTCCATTATGAATTAAGATGGGGTACCTGGCACATGCCGGTAATATTCCAACAATCTGCATGGTGTAATGCGTGACACACACTGCATTCTTTCACACCACGCGGGTCATTACGTTTGACTTCATCCAGACAGTACGGACAACGATGTTCTTCATAAACCGAGAATTGCAATTCTGGTTTGCGGCGAGCGGATTTCCTACTCCGCTTGGGGCGTACTGGACTTGCCGGACGCTGTACCACTAATTTGTCAGCCCCTCTTTTACGACGACCATGAGAATTTGTCCGGTGATTCGCTCTAGAGCGGGAATTTCCTCTTGGCTGCGTCCAACTCTCGGGAAGATGAAGGCGTGGAGGATTAAGATTAATTTGAGGAATCTTAAACCGTGCCGGTTCTGACGAAGCAGCTGCTCGAGCTTGTCCCTTACGCGCCGAAGAACGGCGAACTCTCGGGAGCATCTCTTCAGGTTCTTCAACTTCAACTGGTTTCCGCCAAGCCCACAAGGCAAGGAAGGCTATAAAAAATCCCCCCGATAATTGAGCAAGCTGGAACCAATCCACATTTCCTCTCAGCCATGGTTCGAAGGGACCGATCCCCATTCGCCATTTGGTAAAGAGCCCAATAGCAAACAATCCAAGCGGTAACAATAGCAATACCATTAAGGATCGAACAAAACCTGAAAATTCGTAAAAGACGACACGTGTACCAAGCCCGGCAGCCAAACTGATACTTGTAATCGCAAATAGCATCATCATCAATTGCGATAGGTTCGTTTGATAGAAATCGAACAAAGCCATGAGAGCAACGATACCTGCTACAAATGACACTAAAACCACTAGCTTTACAATAAAGCTGGCGATGCGGGCAAGAGAAGAATAAGAATCGCTCATCGTCGCTATTTGAGTGGACATTTCATGACCTGTGCAAAGCCCGTCTAATCACGTAATCGAACACGCCCACCGCGCAGACGCAAGACTGGTGTTTCCTTCACCTCTTTAATTTGCAGCTTGTCCTTAATTTGAATGCGTGTCGGTTTGGGGTTGATTTTGATAGTCGATTCAAAGTGGCGGAAATGTAACGTATCTGGCAAATCGCCAGTTAACTCGTAGAAGCGATATTCCACACCATTGTGCGCGCGGATAATATGCAGAGGCGGCACACCGACATTTGCCAATGTCCGGTGTAAGAATGTCTCTTCGCCTGTGATTACATGTGTCATAAACGCTTCGCGCAAGATACCACACGTCGGGCAATTCCCTGCTTCTAATGTCACTTCGCTCAGTGGACGCAGCACTTCTTCCACTGTATGGCAATTTGGACATTCAAACTTCGTGACCAGTTCCTGGTCCAACTCGATCACGGCATTCAAGCCTAAGTCTGCACATGCGATGCGCAATAAGTCGTCGAGAGTCGTCCGTTCGACCCGTGTCGGTAATTCGGTTACATCTCCATAGGTCCAGTGAGATTCGCAATCCTCGCGCGGGGAATATGCGGTTGTGTGCATCTCATTGACCATGCCGTTAAAGTGAGTCACCTTACCCGGTTCTACAGGCATATTATTGATTAACTTCAAAGCTTCCTGCGATTGCATCGCGCCAATAATGGAAGCAATGGTAGGTGTTGTGGGTACCTTGCCAAGCAGAATATTCTGGCGTGCGAGTAATGGACACGAATATCGAAGCGACAGGTCTTTCAGGGCTTGCTCAGTGAGCGTACATTCGTAACAGGCTCCCTGTCCTGGCACAAAGACTCGTACTAATCCGAGCAATTCCTGAATCGCGCCATCCACCCATGGTTTACCCATCCAGTAACAAAAACGATTGACGGCCAGCCTGGCTTCGCGGTTATCAAGACACCCAATGATCACATCCATGCGGCGAATGATGCCAAGTCCAAGCTTGGTCGCCACATCACCATTGAGATATTGTACATGCACGTCTGGGTTGATTGACTTTGCTCGCGCCGCCGCTATCTCTGCCTTGCTACGATTGTTATCTGACTCGCGGAACAAAACCGAACGACTCAAATTGGCGGCTTCGATCTTATCAAAGTCCACAATGAAGATGTTCCCGATGCCCATTAAGGCAAGGTTTTTGATAACTTCATTACCCAGCGCTCCCGCGCCGATCACCAACACCTTTGCATTCTGGACTTTCTCACGATCCCACCATGAGATAAATTCAAAAGTACCGAGACGATCCTTTTGAAGATTAGGGATATGGACAGGCTTTTCCAGCGCAATCGGCAGACGAATTGGACCTGTTGGCGGTTCATTTCTCGCGAGACGGTCGGCCTGTCTCTCCGACCCAGATATTTCCTTCGCCTCGGTCAGGTTTGACTCGTCAATATCCCGCGCAAACCAACCAACATGCGGGCGTGACTCGATCAACCGATTTTTCTCCAACATCTTAAGCGCCTCGCGCAATGTGGTACGGCTGATTCCAAAACGGGTAATTAATTCACGCTCCGGCGGCAATTGCGTACCAGGCTGGAGACTGCCATCCAAAAGCGATGCGGTCAATTTACCTGCAACAGCCTCGGCCAAAGTTTTGTGGGAAATAAGTTCGATTTTCATGTGAATTCCTGTGGTATGGTGGTCAGACCAGACAATACCAATTATAGGAAAACCAAGAGCAAGAGTCAATGGCTAAAGTGGGTAATCGGTACTACCTTAACTTAAATGCAAAGACGGCCCTTGCGAGCCGTCTTCTATCCTTGCTAAGGCAAGGGTTTGAGGCTATTTTTCCAATTACTCGACGGCAATAACTGCGCCAGCTTCTTCAAGTTTCTTCTTAGCGTCCATGGCGGCATCTTTGCCTACACCGGTAAGGACCTTGCCACCGGCAGTTTCAGCCAAGGTTTTGGCTTCGCCGAGGCCGAGACTGGTCAATTGGCGGATGACCTTGATCACGTCAATTTTCTTTGCACCAGTCTCTTTGATGACGACGTCGAATTCAGTCTTCTCTTCGACGGGTTCAGCAGCGACAGCGGGGCCAGCCATTGCGGCCATAGCCATTGGAGCGGCGGCGGAAACGCCCCACTTCTCTTCAAGTTTCTTCACGAGGTCAGCCGCCTCGAGGACGGATAGTTTGGAAAGTTCTTCCACAAGTTTATCGAGATTTTCAGCCATTGTTAATTACTCCTAGATTTCTTAATAGAGATAGATTTATTATTTGAGATATCCCAGCAGTGTAACTGCTGGGGGAGTGGCAGTACAACTGCCATCCCATCAACAACTCATTACGCCGCGGCGGGGGCCTTCTCAGTGAAAGCTTTGACGACAGCGGCCAAACCACGCGCGGGTTCAACAATCGTGCGGACGAATTTACTAGCGGGGGCCTGCAAAACGCCCAACAATTGAGCGCGCATCACAGGCAATGGCGGCATATCTGCCAGCGCTTTCACCTGCGCGGCATTAAGAGCTTGTCCGCTCATAAACCCACCCTTCACCTTGACGAACGCATTGCCTTTCATCGCGTCGTTCAATGCTTTGGCCGTAGAGGCCGGGTCAGTGAACGCAAACGAGACAGCTGTGCTCTTCACAAGGATTTCATCGGGAAGGTTCATGCCGTTATCTTTGAACGCGCGGCGCGCCAGCGTATTCTTTACCACATGGAATTCACCACCCGCATCACGGATCTTGGCGCGAATGTTATCCAGATCTTTCATCTTCACGCCGGTATATTCCACAAGAATCACTGCCTGACTGCGCTTAAGCCAATCTACATACTCGGCCAGCACTTCTTCCTTGCGTTGCTTAGAAATTGCCAAAGGGTACTCACCTCCTTTCAATAAAAAAGTCTTTGCCACTTTCACAGGCAAAGACTTTTGGCAAGTCCCTAAGGAGGGGTCAGCACGCGCGTGCTGATATTTGCTATTAGTCCTCACCTGAGCAGGAAATTAAGCCCTGAGCGGAGGGTCAAAACCCGCAATTAAAGGGCACCCGCCTTCATCGGCGAAGTGGCTTAGTTAACGAGTATTTATTTTTACTCGGTCACCTCAAGAGCCTGGGCTTCATTCGGATCAATCTTGATTCCTGGGCCCATGGTTGTGGTCACAGTGATGTGCTTGATATATGAACCCTTTGCACCTGAAGGACGCGCCTTGCGGACAGCATCCATCAGTGCAGCAAAGTTCTCATATAGTTTATTGGCATCGAATGAAGCTTTGCCAATCGAAACATGAATATTCGCAGTCTTATCAAGGCGGAATTCCACGCGGCCGGCCTTGGCTTCCTTAATTGCGCGTTCAATATCCTGCGCGGGAACCACCGTACCAGCCTTCGGGTTCGGCATGAGGCCGCGCGGGCCAAGGATACGGCCCAAACGACCGACCTTACCCATCGCATCTGGCGTGGCAATCGCCACATCGAAATCCAACATGCCACCCTCAATCTTCTTCAAGGATTCATCATCGTCAGCGACAAGATCCGCGCCAGCAGAGCGAGCAGACGCTGCACCTTCGCCCTGGGCGAAAACCAACACACGCACCGTCTTACCGAGTCCGTGCGGGAGTACAACCACATCACGAACTTGTTGGTCCGCTTGGCGCGGGTCAAGCGCAGTGCGCATGTGAACTTCCACTGTCGAATCAAACTTGGTGACGCTGGTTTCCTTTGCGAGCACAACCGCCTCACGCGAGTTATATAATTTATCCTCATCAACTTTGGCGAGAGCCGCCATATACTTCTTACCGTGTTTAGTCATTGTTTCCTCCGTGGTACAAGCGGGTTCTGTAGCGGCAGGCAGCCGCCTGCCGCTACAGAACCCTCCCACTAATTTATTCGGTCACCGTGATACCCATCGAACGGGCGGTGCCTTCGACTTGTTTAATTGCGCCTTCAATATCAATCGCGTTGAGGTCTTTCATTTTTAGCTCAGCGATTTCCTTCACCTGTTGGCGCGTTACCTTGCCGACTTTGTCCTTGTTCGGCACGCCAGATCCCTTTTCCACTTTTGCAGCCTTGCGAAGCAAAACCGCGGCGGGCGGGGTCTTCAATACGAATGTAAAAGAACCATCGGTATACACTGTGATTTCTGCAGGAAGTACCTCACCCGGACGATTCGACGTACGGGCATTATACTCCTTGCAGAATGCCATAATGTTGATACCATGACCGGCCAACGCAGGACCGATCGGGGGTGCAGGGTTGGCCTTCCCAGCCTCAATCTGCAAACGAACTATTGCTTTAAACTTCTTTGCCATCTTAATTTAACTCCTTTGTGGTTTTAGCGGGTCATTTTGGGAGACCCTCCCACCAAATCAGTGATCAGTTATCAGTCATCAGAAGACACGATGTCCACTGATCACTGGCAATTGATTACTGTTAACTGGTCTTACGCTTTTTCAACCTGCAAGAAATCTAACTCCACAGGTGTTTCGCGACCGAAGAACGAAACCATCACGCGGACCTTCGTGCGCTCCATGTCAATCTCAGAGACCACACCGCGGAAATCGTTGAATGGTCCATCCACAATGCGCACACGCTCACCCACTTTGAATGTGACCTTCACTGTCGGAGCTTCGGCTTCCATGCGCTTGACGATCTGCGACACTTCTTCAGGGCGTAAAGGCGTGGGATTATTTCCCATGCCAACGAAGCCTGTCACACCTGGAGTGTTGCGGACAACATACCATGACTCTTCAGTGAGGATCATATTCACCAGTACGTAGCCTGGAAAAATGTGCCGCTCCACGGTGCGACGCTTGCCATCTTTAACTTCGATCTCTTCCTGTGTGGGAATAACCACGTCGAAGATTTTGTCTTTCATACCCATTGTCTCGATCCGTTGTTCGAGATTGTGGCGCACCTTGTTCTCATAACCTGAATAGCAATGGATTACATACCAGGCCGGGCCTTCGACGGTGGTCTCAACAGGAGGCAGATCGGTTGGGATCTTCTCTGCGGATGGCGCGGCAGGCTTGGTGTCCGGGGATGGAGCAACCTCCGAAGGAACTTCCTGCTCCTCGGCTTCTTCATCCATCGGTTTATCTTCAAATTGCTCTTTTGGGTCCTGCACGTCCATTAAAAACATCCTTAATTCAGATCTTTAAATACCAAACATCAGATTCAGCACGGTCCTGGCAAGCCCATCAACGAGCGACAGATAGATGCCGACAATCACCATCACAAGCAAAACGAGCCCAGTCAAGCGGCGTGCTTCGGGCCAAGTAGGCCAGGTAACTTTGCGCAATTCACCGGTCGTCTCACGAAAATAGCGCTGAACGCCGTTCTCGTTTTTCCGGGATCTTTTATCCTTCTCGGCCAAGATTTTACTCCTCGTTCCGGAAACTTCTTCCGGCACTTCATTATTTTACGGCTAAAACGCCGCTTTGCGCGGCGTAGCCACAGGCAGGCCAGGAAGGACTCGAACCCTCAACCGCTCGTTTTGGAGACGAGTGCTCTACCAATTGAGCTACTGGCCTATATTCCGTAGAGGCGGATAACTGTCCGCCTCTACCCTAACGTTATTTCGTCTCGCGATGCAGTGTATGTTTCCGGCAATGCGGGCAATACTTGTTAAATTCCAACCGGTTCGGATCGTTTCGACGATTCTTCTCGGTAGTGTAATTCCGCTCTTTACATTCATTACATTGGAGTGTAATGACTGGGCGGGCATCTTTCTTTTTAGAAGCCATTCTAACTTACCAACTTTCTTTAATTATTCAATAATCTTCGTGACGACACCGGCGCCGACGGTGAGACCGCCTTCACGGATGGCGAACTTCGAACCCTGCTCCAACGCCACCGGCACAATCAACTGCACCGTCAGGTTCACATTATCACCCGGCATCACCATCTCCACCCCCTCCGGCAACGTGATATCTCCCGTCACATCCATCGTCCGAATGTAAAACTGCGGCCGATACCCGCTGAAGAATGCCTT
>WNFV01012108.1_pt1 | contig 13764 bp, 10 predicted proteins | sample 5400101 | NCBI WGS metagenome assembly WNFV01 (sample SAMN13153361, study PRJNA577476) | soil metagenome | isolation source: 115 cm soil or saprolite under grassland replicate 1 | place: USA:California | collected 2016-06-15 | reverse complement strand
TCGCAAATTGTTGTCTGTCATTTCGGTTTTGCTTGGCGGTCGCGCTGGTCGTCTATGCGGTTTTGCAGAAGCCCAGCGCCGCCTACACCGCCTCCATACCCACCAGAGTTGTGATCGGATTTCCCAGTCCGACTCCGCGAGTCGCGCCCCTTTGGATCGCTCAAGACTTGGACTTTTTCGGCAAGTATGGCCTCACGGCGCAGGTGGTGCTGGTACGCAACAATCAGATGCTTGCCGCAGGTCTCGCGGCCGGTGATATCGACGTCGGCTACACGGGAGGAACTACGGTTCTCGGCGCGGCAGCGGCCGGCGTCGAGCTGAAAATGGTCGCAAACTTTGTCAGCCGCGGCCGGGGTTACCTGGTCGTGCGACCTGAGATCAGAAAGCCTGCAGACTTGGCAGGGAAACGGGTCGGTGTGCAAAGCATCGGTGGAACTCTATGGATGTACGTCATGCTTACTTTGGAACAGCTCGGGTTGGATACGGCGCGCGACCGGATTCACCTGCTCGTGATCGGCGACCAAACGGTGATCGGCCCGGCCCTGGAGTCGCAGGTGATCGACGCCGCGGTTTTGACCTCCCGCACTTACATCCCCGGCCTCAAACAAAAAGGATTTTCGGTGTTGACGGAGGTAGCGCCGTCGATGGCAGCGACGGGGATCGTCGCTCGAAAGAGCCTGCTGCAGAAAAATCCTGAGACTGTTGAAAACATCATGAAGGCATTGATTGAAGCTGAATATTACGTCCTAGCGCCCACGAACAGATCACGGGTAATCAAGACGATAATGAATAGGCTGAAGCTTTCCGATCCGTCGCTGGCGGAGGAAGGTTATGCGGACGCAATCAAGGAATTCGACCCGAAGCCTTATCCTTCCTTGGACGGGCTCAAGAACATGCGAAGACTACTAGCGTCGCAAAATCCTCGGCTCACCGACGTCAATCCGGCAAGTCTCATGGATGCGACTTTCATGCGTAAGCTGGAAGAAAGTGGTTTCCTCGCCCAGCTCCAGGCGCGCTATCGGGAATGAAGGAAGCTGTGATCAGGGTCAGGGTCCCAGAAGTGGAAAGAGATAACCAATTCGCAGAAGCCTGACACCGCTTACTCTTTAGATATCCGAGCATGACCCCAGTTTCCTCCGCGGCCGCTCACGATAGGGCGAATACTATCCGAGAAAGTTAGAATAAAATGACCTGATAAACATTGGTTTTTCTTTCAGCGAATCATCAGCCGCTCGGCTTTGCCGGAGTAGTTTATAAAGATCGTTTTCAGCTCCGTAAAGAAATTGAGTCCTTCCTCGGCCATCTCGCGTTCGCCGACGCCGGTGGCTTTGGTGCCGCCGAAGGGGAGCTGAGCCTCGCCGCCGATGGTCGGCTCGTTGACATGGACCATACCGGCTTCGACTTCTTCGACGAAGCGCAAGATGGTGTCGATGTTTTCCGTGAAAATCGAACTGGTGAGGCCGTACTCGACACCATTCGCGAAGGCGAGCGCTTCTTCCAGATTTTTCGCGGTGGATATCGACAGCACCGGCCCGAAGACCTCTTCTTTGAAGATCCGCATCTTCGGATCGACATTGTCGAAGATGGTCGGCTCGACGAAATAGCCTTTGCCGAGATGTTCCGGCTTTTTGCCGCCCAGAATCAGCCGTGCGCCTTCGTCCTGTCCAATCTTGATGTAGTCGAAATCGGTTTTCCATTGTTTCTCATCGACGGCGGGGCCCATATCGATCGATTCATCCAGACCGGGCCCGACTTTAATTTTTTTTGCGGCCTCGACGAGACGATCGACGAGCGAGTTCTTCACCTCGGGATGAGCGATCACGCGTGATGTCGCCGTGCAGCGCTGCCCGGTGGAGCCGAAAGCGCCGCCGTGAATGGCCACTGCGGCTTTGTCGAGGTCGGCGTCCGGCATGACGATGACGGCGTTTTTGCCGCCCATCTCGCAGGTTACCTTTGCGCCGCGCTGCGCCGCTTTGGCATAAAGCGCGCCGCCGATCTCGTTGGATCCGGTGAATGAGACGGCGCGGATGACGGGAGAATGAACGATGGCTTCGCCCACTACCGAGCCGGAGCCCACAACCATGTTGAATACACCCGGCGGACAGCCGGCTTCTTGGTAGATCTCGGTCAACAACGCGGCCGTAGCCGGCGTAAGCTCAGCCGGTTTGAAAATGACGCAATTCCCCGCCGCCAGCGCGGGCGCGGATTTCCACACCGGGATCGCCCAGGGAAAATTCCAGGGCGCGATGAGACCCACCACGCCGAGCGGCCGGCGAATCGTGTAGGTGAAAGTATCGCGCGCTTCCGAAGGAAGGGTTTTGCCGTGCATACGAAAGCCTTCTCCGGCGTAGAATTCCAGTAGCGAGATGCCTTTCATCACTTCGCCCTTGGCTTCCTTGAGAATCTTGCCTTCTTCGCGCGTGAGCGTGCGGGCGATCTCGTCGGCGCGTCGACGGGCGATGTCGGCCGCGCGCCACAGCACGCGGCCGCGCTCCGGTCCCGGAGTATTTTTCCAACTCCGGAAAGCTGCTTGCGCGGCATCGATGGCCCGCTGAGCATCTTCAGCCAGCGCGGCAGGAAACTCCGCGATCACGTCGTCGGGATCGGCGGGATTGATATTGCGCACCAGACAATTCGACTTCGGATGAATCCATTTGCCGTCAATGTAGGAACCTGTTTCCATCGATAATCCTCCGAACTCTTTGAATGAGATTTTCTTACTCCAAGGCGATCAGGATTTCCACTGTGTAGTGCGCAGAGAGACTGCGCCGATTAACTTTGGTTTTTTTCACGCCGTGGAAGGATCAAGGTGCAGTGGCCCTTGAGAATTTGTTTGTCTTCCTGGTTCGTTCCTTCAAGCTCGCAGGTAACCCATGGGTCGGACGAGTCGTCTGACTTTTCTGCGATCCGGGCGCTGAACCGCATCATGTCTCCTTCAAACGTCGAGTAAGTGTGCCGAACGCTGATCTTTCTGAGCCGCCCACGCGCACCGATCCAATCGGTCAACATGCGCATGAGCAAAGCCTGGCGATAGGCGCCGCTCGCGATAAAGGTGCTGAGCCCATTGTGCTCGCGGACGTGGTCCCGATCATAGTGGAGATGCTGCCAATTTTCCTGCAGGCCGGCCCAGCGCACCGTGTCAATAATTGTCAGCGGACCATATTCGCGTGGCGGGATTGGATCGCCGACTGTAACGTCGTCGAAATAAATCGGTTGGTTCATACAAGTCGCTATTCAGATTATTTGCCTGCTGTCGCACGGCCAATTTTGCTGGTGGCGTAATTCAATGCGGCGAATATCTCCGCGTTGTGCTCTCCCAGCTGGGGTGCTGCACCAAGTTGTTTTCCCAGGACACTCGCGATGGCTCCGTGGGGAAAATTGATCGTTCCAAATTCAGGATGATCCAGTTCCGTTAAAAATCCGCGCGCAAGGAGTTGCGGATCGTTGACTAAATCGAGCGGTGTGGAGACCGGCGAGGCGGGAAAGTGTAAGCGCTGCGCTTCCTCGACCAATTCCGTCTTCGTGAAGCGCTTCGCCCAGGCATGAAGGCGCTCCATGATAAAATCGCGCCGCTTGTGCTGGTTTGCTTCTTCAGCCAGTGATGGATCGGCGCTCAGCTCAGGATCTTGCACCCAGTCCAGGAACGTCGACCACCGGCCGGCACGATGAATCTGGCTGATCACCCAGTGGCCGTCTTTGCACGGCAGCGCGCCGGACACTGCGGTAATCGCGCCTTTGCTGCCGCGTCGCTCGGTGATGGTCCCGGAAAAGCTGTACTCGACCATCGCCTGTTCGATGAACGACTCGAGCGATTCGCGAACCGAAACCGTGGCGATCAAGCCTCGACCCGAAGAGTTGCGCACAAGCAACGCCGCAGCGGTGGCCACGGCGACGTAGGTCGCCACCGCCATTTCGGGGATATGGCCGCCCAGCGTAACCGGAACTCGATCGGGATGACCCGTCAAGGACATCAAGCCCGAGCGCGCCACGGCACAGAGCTCCGGCGCGTCGTCGATGATTTTAGTCACGACGAGCTTCGAATTGATCGCCTGGCAAAGCTCTTCGTCCACGGGCAGTGGACAGTTAGCCACCAACACATCGGCTTGGCGCAGCAAATCGAGCAGCAGATTTTGCCCTTCACGTGAAGCGACATCGAGCGTAACACTTTTCTTTCCGGCGTTTAAAAATTGATGATAAGCGCTATGCTCCAAATCCCGCTGCTCTTTGAGAAACGGCGCAAGCCGCCTAAGCTCGTCTCCTTCGGGAGATTCAACGCGAATCACCTCGTGTCCTTGCTCGGCGAAGAGCCGAGCTGCGTAGGCTCCCGTGAGAGTAGTCAGGTCGATCACGCGAAGCATTTATTTTACATCCTTCGGAACACCGGTAAATTTCTTATCAGGAAACACGGCGAGTGTATGACGCCGCCGCAGAACAATTTGCTGACGTGAATTCAGAACCTGTTCTTCCTGACTGATATAAATGCCCACGCCCGCTTTTCCTTGTCGCGCGACGATGTCGACAATGGAGCTCTGGGTGTAAAGCTGCTCGCCCGGATAGACGGGCTCGACCCACTCGGTTTCGGCCGCGATAACCCGCGCTGCGCGCGTAATCATCGTCCAGCCAGAGCGGATTGGCATCGCCGGTGGCGTCGACATAACGCCGAACGTCCGCGGCACTGATAATTTCCACTGGCCGCAACGGTGTTTTTCGACCGATCCAATTGCGCAGCTCCGGCGTGATGATCGTCTCGCTCACTGGAGCACCTCGCGTCGTTTGAGCTCGGCGATCTCCGCTTCGGAACACTTTAGCCATTCACGCAACACTTCGACGCCATGCTCGCCTAAACTCGGCGCGCTGCGCGACGCTGGCAAAGTTACAGAAGACAACGAGAACGGCAGGGTGGTGGTCAACATCGTACCGACCCGCCGCTCCGCCATTCTGGAGAACGCTGTCCCAGAATCCGCGGAGTCGATGACCTCGTTGATGCGTCTGACTCGATCGGCGCTGATACCAACCGCTCTCAACCGATCTTCGACTTCCTTGCTGGAATACTGCTTTGTCCAAGCCGAAATCGCCTGATCGATCTCGTCGTGGTTTTGCAGCCGATCCGCTGCTGTATAGAAGCGCCGGTCCGATCCCCAGCGCTCCTGGCCGATCAACCTTGTCAGCGCATTCCATTGGTCATCGGTCTCGGCGCACAGAGAGCACCAGTTGTCGGTGCCGACGCAGGCATAGACTCCTTGGGGAGCATGGCGATCCGATCGGTTGCCGCGGCGGCTTGGAACTGTGCGGTTGACGGCGCTGCTTAATAATAAAGAACCGATCATCGCCGCGCTGCATTCAAATTGGCTCAAGTCGATGAATCTGCCCTGGTCGCTTTTTCGCCGCTGATCGATGGCTTGAAGGATTGCAAAGCAAGCATGCAGCCCGCCGATATAATCATTCCAGGAATTGGAGATCGCCGTCGGCGGATCGCCTTCTGCGCCGGTGACCATCATCAAACCACTGTATCCCTGAAGGTTCATATTCATGCTGGTCCAGTTACGACGCGGCCCGTCATGACCGTAACCGGACATGCTAACGTAGATCAGCTTCAGATTGGTTGCTTTAAGCCTTTCGTAATCGAGCTCGAGGCGAGCCATTACACCGGCGCTGAAATTTTCGATCACCACGTCCGACACTGCGGCTAAACGGGCGGCGATCTTCTGACCCGCTTCATTCTTCAAGTCGATGGCGATGGAACGTTTGCTGCGATTGGTATTCAAATACGACGCGTGGCGTCCGTCCTCGCTGACAAAGGTAGATGGCCAGGGATGATCCGGATGTTTGCTGCTTTCTACTCGAACCACGTCGGCGCCTAAATCGGCCAGCAGACGGGTGCAAAACGGGCCGGCGAGCACATGGGTGAAATCCAAGACGCGGATTGCCGCAAGTGGCGGGGGCAAGGTTGCCTGAGCATCGGTGGGCATGGCGTTAATGAATGTTCAGTTCTTTTTGCGCTTGTAGAAGTAAATCGCGGCTGGCCACCTGAGACAAGGGGATTTCTTTCTTAACGGTGCCGCGATCCAGCTCATACTGAATCAGGTCTTTCAGCGCCTGATCGGTCAAGCTTCCATCGGCACTGTAACACGGCAAGTAATTGTCAAAGGCTGCGCGGCTAATTGCGAGATCGAGTTTAAGCCATTTCGCGGCGATCCCCACCGATTCTTCTTGATGCTCTCGAATGAATCTGAGTGCCTCGATGCTGCCTTTAATGGTCCGCTTCACCTGATCGGGAGATTGCTTGAGTTTTTTGTCGGTGACGACGATGGCGTTTTGCGTCAGCGGCACATGATCGCGCGACCAGAGCAGAACTTTGTAGCCTCTCTTCATGCCGAAAATATCCGCAGGGGATGAAACGAACACCGCATCGAGCTTGCCGCCGTCCATGCCGGCGATTCTCGCAGTGTTATCGCCCGCGGGCAAAAGGTTGACATCTTTACCGGGCTCCATGCCCGCCCTGCGCAACAGCGTCACGGTGGTCAGGTACAGTTGGCTACCGAACGTGCTGATGCCGATCGTCTTGCCGCGCAAATCTGTGAGCTTTTGTACGTTTGATTTGACCAGCAGAAGATAGCCAAGCTTGTCTTGCGTCGTCATGATCAACTTGATCGGCAATCCCTTGATCGCCCCAGCGATTCCCGGCCCGGTGCAGACCGCATAGTCGAGATCTTCAGAGAGCAGCGCATTGGTCGCGATCGCGCAGGGCACCAATACATGCTCAGGCGCGAGCGCGTGTTTTGCGTAAAATCCTTTTTTCTCGGCGATCATCGTCGGCAAAAACCCAAGCGACACGGCTGAAATGCCGATGCGAACTCGGTCCTGTGAATAGGCCGCGACTGAGGGCCAAAAAAAGATACTGGCCAGCAGTATCATCAACGTCGCTTTGGTCATGGTTTTCCTAATCTGGTGAAAAAACCATCGTTATCGATTTCTTTGATCAGCGAGGCATCGAAAAAATCCGTGGCTTTCATGCCTTCGAGTTTTGGCGTCGATTCCTTCAAGTCTTCGATACTCGCCTGAATGGCGTCCTCACGCGGATAGGGTTTTGCGGGAATCGCGTCCAAGAACTGAACTCTATAGGTAAAGTCCAACAGTTTTGGATTCTCTACCCGCATATATTTGCGGAATACCTGATAGGTCAGTTCTTTGTTCTTTCGTCCGGCAGCGATGGCTTCACTATAGGCCATGAAAAATGCTTTGAGCCGTGGGCGCAGCTCCTTCAAAAATTGCCTGGTGGTATTGATCTCGCTTCCAGGAGAAGGTACGCCAAAGTCCTTGGGTTCTCCCAACACAGAGATTTTCTGGCCGCCCAATTCGGCAAATTGAAAAACTTTATCAGACTCACCGATGGTCGCATCGATCTTGCCCTGGAACATCAGTTGAATCCGCTTCTCCGATTCGCTCACGCCGGTGGGGATGAGCGATACATCTTTGCCTATGATGAATCCCAATTTAGCGAGGATGCGGCGCAGCAGAAAGTCCGTGCCGGCGCCGATCCTGCTGCTGCCGACGATTTTTCCCTTGAGCTCTGCCGCGGATTTGATCGACGGCAGGGCAATCAGCTGGTAGGGCAGGGCGCCGTTGGTCGAAACTGTAACGATCGGCGCACCGCGCGCTACGGCGCCGACGACTCCTGAGCTGGAATCCGTCGTCAAATGAACATTGCCGGCAAGCAAGGCCGTGAGAGAAACGCTGCCGGCGGCAATGCTCACGAGCTTCACGTCGAGTCCATGTTTCTCATAGAGTCCAAGTTCCTTGGCGATCCAAAGCGGAGCCCGATTGCCGGTGAAAGAACTGTAAGAAACGATCAAGGGCTCCAGTTTCTTTTCTTGAGCGTTGGCTATGCCCGCCAATGGCAGCGCCAATATCAGAGCGATTACTAGATTGCGCCAGACCATGGGTCTCCCTTCTTAAGCCGTTTGCAAGTAGAAAATGCAAAGCCTGGGCGATAAATAGGTGATTCAGTTTGACCGGTCAAACATATTATTTTCATGCAGGCCGACGATGAGAATACTTCAATGGTTGTTGCAGACTGACAATGGCGTTGTGGGTTGAACGAGTAGCATCAGGTATTCGCGGTCAACGGTCCAATTAATTTTCCCGCAGGTTTCTCCGAATAACGTCCAGATACTTGAGGCCGGATGCGGTGTTAAAAATAAGCACCTGATCGGCCGGACGGATCCATCTATTCTCAACCAGGCGGCGCAGCGCTGCCACGCATGCCGCGCCTTCGGGACAGAAAAAGATACCTTCTGCTTTTCCCACTCGGGGAATTTCCGCTAACATCTCATCGTCGCTGACGCTCACTGCGGTCCCGCCGCTCTCGCGGATTGCCTGCAAGATTAAAAAATCTCCGACCGCTTGCGGCACGCGCAAACCGGAGGCGACTGTTTGCGCATTTATCCACGGCTCCGCGGTTGTCTTGTTTTCGTCAAGGGCTTTGACGATCGGCGCGCAGCCGATGGCTTGAACTGATACCATGCGGGGCCGCTTGTTGCCGATCCAGCCCAACTGTTCGAGCTCACCAAATGCCTTCCACATGCCGATGAGCCCCGTGCCGCCGCCAGTGGGATAGATGATGACATCAGGAAGATGCCAATTTAATTGTTCGGCGATCTCATATCCCATGGTTTTCTTGCCTTCGACTCGATAAGGCTCTTTCAACGTTGAAAGATCAAACCAGCCTTCGGTGGTCTTTTTCTCCGCGATGATCCGGCCGCAATCATTGATCAGACCATCGATCAACGTGAGCTTGGCGCCGTACTGCTCGACTTCGATTTGGTTGGCCATCGGCGTATCACGCGGCATGAACACATGGGCTTCGATGCCGGCGCGTGCCGCGTAAGCGGCAAAAGAGCCGCCGGCATTTCCAGCCGACGGAATCGCGGCTTTTTTAACGTCCAGTTCTTTGGCCCGGGAAATCGCCAGGGAAAGCCCTCTGTCCTTGAAGGAACCGGTGGGATTTTGCGCTTCGTCTTTGATCCAGAGTTGCCGTAAACCAAGCTCGGCGCCGAGTTTCTGGGCGTCCAAAAGCGGCGTGTGGCCTTCTCCCAAAGAGACCAGATTGGCGTCGTTTTGCACCGGTAAAAGCTCGCGGTAGCGCCACAGTGAGGCGACTCGACCTTGGAGGGCAGATTTGACGAAAGCGGTTTTCGCTTTCTCGATATTGTAGCGAACCAGTAGAGGCGAACCGCAAGGACAGAGGTTTAGTAGCTCTGACAATGCAAAGCGTTTTCCGCAGCGTGCACAAACGATTTCTTGAGCAAAGGACATGGATTTGATTCCGAGCAATTTAGCCGTTTAATCATAGCCGTGGCGCTTGGGACTTCAAGACCGGATCATCTCGATTTTTTTGGCCCATTGAACCTTTGGCGTGTCGAGAAAAAACGGACCCATCGAAGCTTCTGATTCCCATGATAAGGCCAACCATCAGGAGCGGCGCGGGCAGGGAGTGACTAAGAAAAGAGCGCGGGGGAAGCGATATAAAATTGTCGGCGGAATAAGCGGCGACTGGGAGACACTTTATAATGCCAGTGGGTTGTTTTACGTTTTCGCAATCGCGAAAACGTGAAACTGTCAGCTTGGAACGTCGTCACCACGGGCGAGCCCCAGGTGCGTTCACAGATTCAACGCTTGAGCATCAGGGCTGCTGCGGCGGTACTTTGCGTTCTTGTTCCTGCTGAGGCTCCGGTTGCCGACGTCGCGGTTGCTGTTGTTTTTGCTGCTGTTGCGCTTGGCGTTGTTCTTGCGCTTGTTGTTGCCGGAGTTGTTGAGCGCGTGCCTGTTCCTGCCGCTGCACTTGAGCGTTGCGATCTTGCTCTCTTTGTTGCTGCTGTTGTCTGCGCTCAAGATCCTGTTGTCGTTGCTGCTCACGCGCTTGGCGCTCTTGCACCTGCTGTTGTTTTAACTGCTCGCGGCGCGCCTGCTCCTGTTGCTGCTGCGCCTGTGCTTTGCGCTCTTGCTCCTGCCCGCGGCGCTCAAGTTCTTGCTGTTTTTGCTGCTGCGCCTGACGTTCTTGCAGTTGCTGTTGTCTGAGTTGCTCGCGCCGCTCCTGCTCCTGCCGGTTCTGCTGTAGTTGGCTTTTGCGCTCCTCTTCTCGCTGCTGGGTTTTACGTTCCAGTTCCTCGATTCTTTGCTGGGGCGCTTGGCGCTCTTGCGGTTCCTGTCGACGATCCTGCGCCGGCTGCTGCTTCTGCGGCTGGGCTTTGCGCTCTTCTTCCTTCTGCTGTGCTTGCCGGCGTTCGAGATCCCGTTGTTTCTGCCGTTGTTCCTGGCGTTCTTGCGATTGCTGCTGGCGCTGCTCCTGCTGCTTCTGCAGTTGCGCTTTGCGCTCTTGTTGTTCCTTTTGCTGTTCTTGTTTTCTTCGCTCCAGTTCCTGCTGCTGAGCTTGCCGCTCTCGCTCCTGTGTTTGCGCATCCGGTCTGGTGGCGGTTCCCTTGTTCTGCTCCGGCGGCGTAGCCGGCGCCGGCTGCGGAGCGGGCGATTTTTCCGCGCGCGACGCCTTTTCCGCTAAATCTGAGTCGACAGACTCTCGGGTCGCGAGTTTCTTGCCACGAGCTGCGGTTACGGGCTGCGGTGTAGGGCCGGAGGTCGCTGTCGGATTGCGCGGTGCAAATTCCTTGCCGCGAATCTCCTCGGCGGCGGGACGAATCCGAACCCGCTCGGGTCTCGCTTTATCGGCTGCTGAAGTCAGCGCCAACCCCTGCGAAGGCTCGATCGGTTTGCCCTGGGCTTTCTGGATCTCAGGCAATTTCTCTCGGAACGAGGGCGGGGGCGCCGGCGGTGCCGTTCTGACTACGGCGGCGCGATTGAGCACGTTGGCGGACGGCTTGTAGCTGCGGCGGCCGGCGGTCTCGGAAATGACCCGCAGCGAAGACCGATTCGGGATCGGCAAGGACTCCGACGCGAAGCGACCGGAGTTTGCGTCGCGTCTGATCACTGAGTCTCTTACGATGTACTTATTGATGGGCCGCGCTGAGATAAAAGTATTCTGATTCACAATCGTGACGTAGGTCCGATTGACGTAAGTGATGTCGCGCCGGTCGCGCCGATCCCACCAGGGGATGTAACGATCACGCGGATGCAGCGGAAACCAACCGACATGGTCTCGCACGCGGACAAATTCCACCACCGCAGGGACGTATCGAACGCGCGTGCGCGGACGAACGGGCACCCAATACCAACGCGAGCGGTAGGGTGTCCAGCGACCGTAGTGCGAGGTTGCCCAGCCCCAGCGCTGGTTGCTGATCCATGTCCATCCCCACGGGTCCTGCCAGAACCAACGTCCGTCACTGAAAGGTACCCAGCCTGCGGCGACGCGCGTGGGCGTCCAGGCATAACCGTAATCGGGAATCTGCTCCCAGCGGCCGTATTCCGAAAGATCTTCGACGCCGATAATATCGTCGCTGGCATATCTGTATGCGTCGGAGTAGCTGCGCTCGAAGCGATCGTCGCGTTCGGATGCCCAGCGATCGAATGCGTCGCTCGCGGGCAATCCGACGATTTCATACCGGGGCGAGTCGATGCCGTATACCCGAATTTCACTGTTTTCGACCGCTATCTGTCGACCGCTAGCCGCTACCATCACTCTGCCGCGGCGAACGGTGATCCGACTGTTGCCATCTTCGTCGACGGCGATCCGATAGGTGCCCGGCTCGTCCAGAGTCACCGATACGTTGGGAGTGTCGATCTCTATAACTTCGTCGGGTTGCAGACGCTTGATATTGAACGACGCGGCGCCTTCACCGAGATAGAACTGCTTGACGTCGTCGCCTAAATTCAATGTGGTGAAGTAGCTCCGCGGCGCGAGGCGGACGAAATTTCCTGAAGAAAGTTGTACTTCGGCGCGTCCGCCTTCGGGTGAATAGATCCGATCTCCGATCGTCAATGGCACGTTTTCGATCGCATCATCCCACTCGTCTGGATCGTCCCCGCGGCTGTAAGAAACTGGTCCCGAGACAAACGAGATTCTGGCCACGGCCGGGTAGCGTTCCTGCGCCGGTAATAAGTGCGGATTTAGCAAACCAAACGCGAAAAAAATGACCGCGAATCCAAGTCTCGGCAAATTCGCCCTATTTAGTGAAGAGAGCATTTTCAGCCTCCGGTGCGTTTTCAATCAAGTTATTCAGAATATGGGCCAAATGAAGCAGCGAGTATTTTTCTTATAATTCGGCATGTACCAATTTAGATGTTGCATTTTCGGCACACTTGAGCCGCCCCTATATACGTATTAGACGAGAGAGTTGGCGATTTGTGAGTTCCGTCGGACGATTGTGGCCTGTTTCGGATGCCCTCTCGCTCGTTATAAGTTATACGAACCAGAGGGTCATAACCTTCGCCAGGCTAGGTGAAAATTCGTAGTTTCCTTGGGCCGCGTTTTATCCTTCGCGAGTCGAAGGCTCAGGGCAGGTTGGCTGATTTCCACTTGGCCCATTGCCAGAGTTCTTTATTATTTCGTCGGGTTTTGTTGTAAAAGGAATTTTGACTTTCTTAGCTTCTGCAATATGGCTATGAAGGAAACGTCAGGGATTTGCTCGATGCTAAGACGAAAATTGCTTACTAATTTCAGTTTCACTTTGCTGCACCTCTTGATTGGGAGCGCAGCGGCTCGAGCTGCTGAGTCCAGACCCGCCTGGCAAGTCGAGTGGGAGAAAACAATGAGAGCGGCTGAGGCGGAGGGTGAGGTCGCAGTTTACGTCGTCGATTACCCCAGGTTTACCGTCAGTCAGTTTCAGAAGGCTTATCCGAGGATCAGGCTTAACCTGGTAGACGGACCAAGCGGGCCCGCGCTTTCCTCTCGACTTATGGCCGAGCGGCGAGCGGGAAAATATCAAGCCGATCTCTACATTGCCGGACAAGGGACACATGTTTCAGTTTTATATCCCGCGAAGGCGCTAGCCCCTATGCCTGCCGCTTTCCTATTGCCGGAGGTGAAAGACGAATCAAAATGGTTCAAGGGGAAGCATCGCTTTGTCGACCCTGAAACCCGCCACTCTTTCGTATTTCAAGGTCATCGAGGCCTTTACATTTCCACCAATGCCCAGCAAGCGAGAGCTGAGGAAATCAAGTCGTGGTGGGATCTGATAAACCCAAAGTGGAAAGGAAAAATTATCGGCTACGACCCGTCGATTGCTGGGGTTGCGCGCAATGTTCTTTGGTATCTCTATATGAATAAATTCTTGGGTACGGAATTCATGAGTAAACTATACGGCGATATGCAACTAACTTTGAGTCGAGATCATCGGCAGTTGGTGGATTGGCTAGCCTCAGGGAAGGCGGCTATCTGCGTTCCCTGCGACGACGCGGAATTGGCCAGTGCCAAAGAGCAGCGGCTTCCTGTGGAGTCGGTAACCCACACTCTGAAAGAGGGCGACTATATCGCCGGCGGGCAAGGCGTGATTAGCTTGATCGCTCCGGGGCCGCATCCCCATGCGGCGCAAATATTTCTGAACTGGTTTCTTTCGAGGGAAGGACAAACCTTGTACCAGGAACACTCGGTCAAATCCGGTCAGCGTAACGCTAACTCCCGGCGTACGGATATTCCCAAGGATGTCATTGCACCTGAATACCGCTTGAAAGACGACTCGGTCTTTTGGGAAAACGGGCCCGCGGTAGATCAGGAAACTGCTGAGGCCACGAAGTTGCTCAAAGCGATTCTTGCAAAGAGACCGTAGGAAGGAAAACCAGTCATGCTCTCAAGAGAAGAAAACGAGCTGTTGACCC
>WNFV01006528.1_pt1 | contig 13764 bp, 19 predicted proteins | sample 5400101 | NCBI WGS metagenome assembly WNFV01 (sample SAMN13153361, study PRJNA577476) | soil metagenome | isolation source: 115 cm soil or saprolite under grassland replicate 1 | place: USA:California | collected 2016-06-15 | reverse complement strand
GCAGCGGCACCAGCCAGGCATGGTTGGCCCTGATGCCGCCGGAGCGCTCCGCGAAGTCGCGGATCGCCTCGAAGCTGGTGAAGAACGCGGCGGCGGCCACGCCCAGCACGACCGCGGTCATGACCAGGATGACGCCGAACAGGAAGCGGCGCAGCACCGTGTCGGTGAACACCACCGCCACTCGCGCTGCTGCCATCGTCGGCGGCGCGATGGTCGGGGTAGGGATCGGGTCAGGCATCAGAGGCCTCCCAGTAGGGGTCGCCCGGGGTAGCCGGGTGCGCACGCCAGCCGGATGAGCGGGGCGGCCAGGGGTGGGGTTGGTGCCAGCCGCGCTCGACCTGGAGCGCGCCGCACCAGCAACGCGTGAACCACTCCGGCCGGCACCAGGCCAGGGCGACCTGGACGTGGCCGCTGGGGCGGTGGCGGTGGCCCCACCAGGCAAGTGGCCGGCGGTGGCCGCGACGCAGGCTGGGGGCGTGGCGCCAGGCGACCAGCCGGGGCACGCGCTCGGCGAACACGATCGGCGGGCGGCTGCGCCGGTAGGCGGGCAGGTCCCCGAGCTGCTGGTGGGCGGGGCAGGCCGGGTCGAACCGGTAGGTCGGGGTCCAGCCGAGCAGCGCGCGGGCGGTGGCGGCCAGCCGTGAGCGGGGCCGGGGACCGCCGCCGCAGGTGCACGGCTGCACGACGGTGACGACCACCGGCTCGGACAGTTGATCCCAGGGGTCGGGGTGGTCGCCGGCGGCGCGGGTGCGCGCCCACAGGTTCGCCATCCCACCGTCCCCCTCCCTGCTTTGCGGAGGGTGCTCAGCGTTCAAGGCCGGCCTCCCGTGCTGGTCGCTGCCGCTCTGGCGGGTCGTGCCGGGTGGTGATCGGCTGGTCGCGCCGCGTGCCCGGCTGGGGTTGGCGCTGCGGCCGGGCGGCCCCCGCGTCGGCTTCGTGGACGCGTCGCCCGCGCAGGTCGAGTGGGGCAGCCGGTTGACGGCTTAATGTCAATGCCCGTTCGGGCTGGAACGGCTCTTCGCAGGCGCCGCAGATGATCGGGGCCTGCTCCAGCGTCGTGCGGGAGACCCGTAGCTTGCGGCCACACTCACACGAGCAGGCCAGCAGGTTGTGGGAGCCGGTCGCCGGGCCCTGCTGCCGCTCGGTGTGTCGCCACAGCCCAAGCGCGGCGTCCAGGCCGGCGAGCTGGTCGGCGTAGCGGCCGGCGAGCTGGTCGGTGAGGCTGGTCTGGGACCAGCCGGTCCGCTTGTCGACGTCGACCTTGAGGCCGAGCTCGCCGGCGAGGGTGGCGTAGCGGCGGTTGTGCCAGCGGCCCTGGCGGCTGGTGTCCTTGACGCCGCGGGTGTTGGCCAGGCCGTGGGCGGCCTCGTGCAGCAGGGTGGCCAGCACCGCCCGCGCGCCGCGCTTGAGGCCCTCCCCGGAGACCAGCACCTCGGGACGGTTGGCGTCGGCCACCTGCCAGCGGGCAGCGGCAAAGTGCCCCCATTTGAACAGGCCCCGCCGGGCCTCACTGCCGGCCCCAAGGATGACCACCACCTGGGGGACGTCGGGGTGATGGGCGCGGATCGCGGTCCAGGCACGCTCCAGCGCGGCGACGACCGCGCTGGCCGCGGCCTGCGAGCTGGTGGGCTCAGCGTTCATGGCCGTCACCTCCCCGCCGCTGGTCGCGGTGGCGGCGGGCGCTGCCTGCTCGGGTGGTCCGGGGCGGGCGCTCGGGTGGGATGGGCTGGCGGGCGGCCGCCGGGCCGACCCAGCGGGTGGGGTAGCGGCCGTACTGCTGCCGCTGGCGGGCAACCCGCACCGAGTCCGGCTCCCCGACCTCCTCGCCCAGGCGGGCGGCCTGCCGGTCAAGCAGCCGCCGGGTAATCACCGCCATTCGCCGCACCGAGTCGTCGAAGGTGTCGCCGGGCCGCAGGCGGAGGGTATCGAGCTTGCCCAGCCAGCCCAGCAGCAGCTCCCGCTCGCGGGCGGCGTGGTCCAGGTAGGCGGCGCGGCGGCGGCAGCGTTCGGCGACGGCGGCGGGGTGGTCGCTGAGCAGGAACACCTGGAACCGGGCGTCCAGCACCGACCGCTGTGACAGGTTCGGGGTGCCCGCTGGCAGGCGGCTGATGGCGTCGAGTAGCCGGTCGCGGTCCAGGGCGTGCAGGCGGGCGAAGGTGGCGCGCTCGGCGATCACCACGCGGCGGCGGGCGGGGTCGGGTGGGGCGTTCTCGGCGCGCAGCCCGGCCTCGGCGCGCTCCCCGAGGGTCGCGGTGGCCTCCTGCTCGCGGAGCCGCTGGCGCTGGTCGGGGTCGCAGGCCAGCTCGCCGGGGAACTCCTCACCCGGCGCTCGTGCCCGGCCCGCCAGGACGGGGTTGAGCCGGGCGAAGGCCCGGGCCGAGCCTTGGACCCAGGGGCGGCGCCAGGCTGGCAGCCGCGCGACCGTGGCGGCGTCCAGGGTCGGCGCCAGCAGGGGGGCGTCGCAGTCCCACGGGGTGTGGGGCCAGCCGGCCAGGTTCAGGTCGCACCCTGGCGCGGCGCAGTAGGGGGTGAGGTCCTGGGCGGTCATCGCTGGCCTCCGTGCACCCGCTCGGCGGGCCAGTCGCCCGCGGCCCGCTCCTGGTCGGCCTGGCGCTGGGCGGCGCGCTGGGCGAGATCGGCCTGCCACGCCCGCAGCGCGGCCGCGTTGTCGCCCAGCAGCGGCCAGCGGTGGCGGCGGCCGTAGTCGTCCAGCCGCTCGGCGGCCGTGCCGAGCAGCTCGTCGACCGCGGCGATCTCGGTGGTGGTCAGCCAGACCGGCTCGTCCAAGCGGACGGTGTGCTGTTCGGCGTCGACCTGGCGGCGGCACAGTAGGTTGTTGACCGCCTCCAGCCGCTCGGCGATCCGCTCGGCCGCGGGAAGGTCGCGCTGCTGCTCGTCGTGCTGGAGCACCAGGTCTGCGCTGCCGATCACCAGACGCAAGCGCGCGGCCTCGGCCGGGCTCAGCAGTGGCCGCCACCGCCGAGGGTCTCTGGGGGCGCCCATCTCAGGCCGCCCCCTCGTCGGCGGCCGCGCCGGCATCCGGCTCGGGCCTTGCCGGCAACGGGATGGTGCGGGCGTGCTGCGCCACCGCGGCCTGCGGCTCCGCCATGTTGGCCAGCCGCCGCAGCCGCCGGTCGCGGAACCAGGCGCGCAGGTGCAACCTGGCCGGCGGCAGGTGCCCGTACAGCAGCACCGCCCGGCCGGGCTTGAGCTGCCGCAGCGCCTCCGCCGGCGCCAGCCGGCGCCAGGTCGTCGACGCGGTGGTCGACGCCCGGCCGGCCTCGCCGAGGGTGTGGGAGGTTTGGGTGAGCGCCTCGTCGCCGATCAGCCGCGACGCCAGGTCCAGGCTGGCGAGGTCGGCCTGCCCGGACAAAAACAGCTTGGCGCGGTGGCCGTTGAGCACGGTGGCGGCGCGGCGGCCGTAGCGGTAGGCGAGCTGTGCCTCGTCGTGCCACACGGTCAGCAGTTGGATGCCCTGCCCGCGTGCGGTGGTGGCAAGCTCCGGCAGTTTCGACAGCGCGGCGCAGTTGCCGGCCTCGTCCAGGTCCAGCAGCAGCCGGTGCGGCAGCATGCCGTCGGGCTGGCGGGCGGCGCGCTCCTCGGCCGCGGTGATCACCACACCTAGCAGCAGCTCAAACAACGGCCGCAGCCGGCCTTGCTCGTTGGCGGGGGCGTACAGGTACAGGGTGTTGGCGCCGTCCAGCAGGGCGCCGACGTCCAGGTCGCAGCCCTCGGCGCTGGCCGCCACCGCGGGGTCGCCGAACACGTCCAGCAGCGTCTCGGCGGTGCCAAATACCGACCCGCGGGTGTTGTCGGGGCGGGCCTTGCAGGCGGCCCAGGCATCCTGGGCCATGCGGTCGCCCAGCTCCTCAAGCGCCTGGTCGACCTCCTCGTAGTCCTGGGTGTCGACCCAGCGGGCGACGTCGGCCATCGACCGACCCGTCCCCGCAGCCGCATAGAGCAGGACCGCCAGCAGCTTGGCGCCAAGGGTGGTCCAGTAGTGGGCGTCGTCCTGCTTCAGCCCGGAGAGGTCGGCGGCATCGGCGAAGGTGCGGGCGACCTTTCTCGCCTTGGGATAGGTGCCGCAGTGGGCCAGCGGGCTCCACCTCGCGCCCGGCACCCCGGCCACGCCGAGCGGGTCGTACACCCACACCTCGCCCATGCTGGCGCGCCGGCCGATGGTGGCGCGCAGCACGTCGGGCTTGATCGAGGTCGCCACCGCCGGCCCCTGCCACTCCAACAGGCCGGGGATCGCCACCCCGTTGGTCTTCAGCGAGCCGGGCGGGCCGAACACGATCACCGAATGGCACGCCTCGGCGGCGACTAGCCGGCCCCAGCGGGCGCGGCGGCCCAGCACCAGCCGCCACACCCGATCACGCCGACGAAGCCGTAGCGCGCGGAGCTGCCAGGCGGTCGCCCACCCCGCCCCCCGGTCGCGGGAGCGGCCGGGCCGCGCCCGCACCAGCACCACCGCAAGCGTGATCGGCACGAGCAAGGTGATCGCCACGGCGGCGTAGGCGCCAACCGGGCCAGGCAGCCCCGCCTGCGCCTCCGGTGGGAACGCCAGCCGCGGGTCGCCCGGGTGCTCGGCGAGCTGGACCAGCACCTCGGGCATGTCCGACAGGCCCAGGTGGACCGGGTGGTGGGCGCCGAACACCAGCGCGGCGACCTGCGCGGCCAGCCACACCAGCCCGCTTGCGGCCAGCGCCAGCCCGATGACCAGCCCCAGCAACGTCTCCCACACATCGCCGTGGGGCGGGTACAGCATCGGGTCGGGGCCGACGGGGCGCTCACGCATCAGCGCTCACCCCCCTCGCGGAGGGGCTCGCCTCTGGCAGCCGGCGCGGGCACCTTAATGTCGGGCGGGGGCTGGTAGACCTCGGCGCGGGCGGCCTCGCCCTCAAGGCACTCCAGCACCGCGGCGGCGCGAGCCTGCTCGCGGTCGTAGTCGTAGGCGTAGCCCTCGACGTACAGGCCGATCGCGTCGGCGGCGAGCTGCCGGACCCGCTCGCGCGCCACCGTCCAGTCCCGCTCCCCGGCGGCCTGCTCGAACTCGGTGACGGCGCGATCCGCAGCACGCTCCACCGCCTTCGGGTCCTCCACCGGCGGCGACAGCGCCTCACCGGCGGGGTGGCCGTCGCGGGTGAGCTGCTCGTAGCGGTCGATCGCCTGATCCGCCAGCCGCCCCACTAGCTCGGCGGGGAGCGGCTCGGCCTCGACCAGGGCGCGGGGACGGTTGAGGTCGTGGCGCATCAGCGCTCACCCCCGCTCGCGCGCCCGATCCGACGGCGGCGTGCCCGAGCGATGCGGGCGCGGCAGGCGCGGCAGCGACGCTCCCCCGTCGGCGTGTAGTAGGTGTTCTCCGGGCTGAACGAGTGGCCGAAGGCGCAGTGGGTCTTGTCGGCGTGGGGATGGCCAGGCGGCACGCGGCGGGCGCGAAGTCGGCCGGCGCGGACGATCAGGCGGCGGATCTCGCGCTGGGTCTTACCACCCCAGATGCCGAACACCTGCGCGGTGTTGACGGCGTACGCCAGGCACGCCTCCCGGGCGGGGCAGATGCCGCACATCGCCAGCGCGTCGGCCTCGGCCTCGGGCGTGTCGGGAAAGAACGGGTCGTAGTCGGCGCGGGCCACGCCCACACACACCGCTCCGTCGAGCGGGTAGGCGACGCTCACGCGGCGTCACCCCCCACCTGCCCGGCCCGCTTGGCGCGCCTGGCCTCGACCGCGGCGAGGGAGAGCCGAATGAAGTAGGCGCGACGGGCATGCTCGGCCCGCCGACGCCGCTCGGTAGGGTCGAGCTCCCCGGCGGGGTCGACCTCGCGCTCGAACCGGGCGAGGAATCCCGCACGGGCTCTCGCGGTTGTCTGACGCGGATTGCGCCTGGCGTGCAGGATGTGGGCGGCAAGGCGACCACGAAGGCTCTGCTCGCCCAGGCTCACGTCACGGATGGGCAGCGCGGACGCGCTACGCTGGTCGTGCATCGGAGGGGTCCCTTTCTGCTCTTCGGTGCACGGCCCGGGGCGGGGCAACGCCCCGGGCCACACCTCCTCACAGCGGTAATTCCCTGGTCGTCCTCACCTCCTGGAGCAACAGAGTCCAGCCACAGCCATTGTAAAGGCTGGCCTGTTAACTGTATAGGCAAACCTGAGCAGCAGCTAGGCTTGCGTCGACACATGACAAGGGATCGGGCATCCTGCGTCGTGATCGACCTCGGACAAAGGGCTGGGCTGTGACAACCGCACAGCAACGAGAAGCGTTCTGTCGCGCTCTGCGGCAGGCCCGCAGCACGATGGGCATGTCGCAGCGAGCGCTCGCTCGTGCTGTTGGCCGTACCGCTAGCGCGGCGTGGCAGTGGGAGAAGGGCCTGGGGGCGCCGGACCCGCCGACCGTCGCCAAGCTGGAGCGTCTTCTCCAAGTGGAGCCGGACTCGCTCGCGCGCCTGCTCGGGTACGTGCCGCCCTCGGAGCTCCGCGGCGGGACCGGGAGCGTGCTGGATGCGGTGAACGCTGACCCGCGCTTGGATGAGGGTGGGCGGGAGCTGCTGGCCAGTGTCTACCGCTGGCTGGTGCGCCACCACGCAGCCAAGGGCTAGAGGGTCGGCCGGGGTATCTATCACGGCTGCGGTCATGGCTTGGAGACTGGCTACTGGCACCAGCGGCACCAGCCGCCGCAGCCGCGTCCGTGGCAGTGCGTGCAGTAGCAGGGGTGAGAGGGCGCGGCGCCGGCGCAGAGCAGGACGCAGACCAGGACGAAGAGGAGCAGAAGCATCTCGTGACCCCCGTTGGGTCGTCGTTGGCGTCGTGGCGTAAGCAGACGACCTGGAAGGGGTGCTTGAGAGCGCTATAACTCGCCAAATGGTGCGAAACAGTGCGGTACGATGCGGCCGAGGCCATCACAGTGGAGAGGTCAACTGATGGCGACCTCTGATCCCGGCGAGTTGATCTACCAGGAGCGGCGCCGCCGTGGCTGGTCGAAGGCTCGACTGTGCGACGAGATCCAGAGCTGGGAGTACCGGCACGGCAACGGGGATGTCCTTGGCCTCAACCCGAACTACGTGCGTGAGTGGGAGACGAACAAGCGCTCGGTCAGCGACTTCTACGCACCGAAGCTGGCCGCGGTGCTGGGCATCCCGATCGAGGCATTCGTGGATCGCCGCACCCGGCGAGGCCGATCGACCCTGCCAAGTCCTGGCGACCGCACGCTACCGACGTCCCCTGCTACCGGTGGGGTCAACCAGACGGCCGTCGCACCATTGGCGGTCGCGCTGGAGACGCGAGACCGACTGCTCCAACAGTGGGGCGACCTTGCCCTGATCGGCCCGTTGGGACAGCGGCTGCTCGCTAAGATCCTCGAACCCCAAAGGAGCCTGATCGTGCACCGGCGGACATGGCTGAAGCTGTTTGGCGCGACCTCGGCCGCAGCCGTGGTGGAGTTGCTGCGGGGCGATACCGCCGTTGCGGCGCAGCCGCTCAACATGGAGCCGACCACGCTCAACACGCTTGAGTCGCTCGCGTTGCGCTACCAGACGATGTACCACTCAACGCCTCCAGCAGAGCTGCTGATCCCGGTGACTGCGCACCTTGAGATCGTCGATGACCTCGCTAAGGTTGCTTCCGGCGAGGGCCAGGGGCGCCTGCTCCGCAACCACAGCCAGGTCGCGCTGCTCGCCGGTCGGCTGTCCTTCTTCGACCTACGTGAGCCGATGAGCGCCCGCGCCTACTACGGCATGGCGCTGGACGCCGCCCGCGAGGCGGGCGATCCGCACCTGTCGGCCGCCACACTAGGTCACATGAGCTTCGTCTCTGCCGCCGGCGGCGGGTTCACCGCCGCGATCGACCTGCTGGAAGGTGCGGACGGGTACGCCTCCAGGCTCACGATCCTGCCGTCCTGGTTAGCCGCGGTCGAGGCCGAGATCCGTGCCAAGGCCAGGCAGAGCAAGGCGTCTCTGGACGCGATCGACCGGGCCGAGAGCGCGCTGGTCGTCGCCCAGGAAGTTCCCGCCTGGATGGACTACTACGACCAGACCCGGCTCAACGGCTTCAAAGGCTTCGCCTACCTGACCGCCGGCAAGCCGGACGAGGCGCGCACCGCTCTGAGCGAGGCCCTCGCCGCGCTCGACGCCAGCGCCGTGAAGCAGCGCGCGGTGTTCCAGACCGACCTCGCGACCATCTACGTGCACGAAGGCGAGATCGACCAGGGCGCCGACCTGGCGGGCCAGGCCGCCGTCGGGCTCACTCGGGCGGGCTATGCGACCAGCAAGGAGCGCCTGCAGGAGTTCCGCGAGCTGGTGCAACCGTGGCACGATCGGGAATCGGTCAAGGAGCTGGATGAGCGCCTAGCGCTCGTATGAGCCGGGAGGATGCCCGCTTGCCCGCCCAACCCTCAGCGCCGCGCGTGCGCGCCGTCGTGTTCGACGTCGGCGAGACGCTCATCGACGAGACCACCGAGTATGGCACCTGGGCGGACTGGCTCGGGGTCCCACGCCACACCTTCTCCGCGATGTTCGGCGCGGTCATCGCCCGTGGCGACGACTACCGGCAGACCTTCCAGCACTTCCGGCCTGGGTTCGACCTGGCGGCCGAGCGGCTGCGCCGCGAGCAGGCGGACTTCCCCGAGCACTTCGACGAGCCTGACCTGTACCCGGACGCCCGTCCCTGTCTGGAGAAGCTGCGGCAACTTGGCTTCCTGGTCGGCATCGCAGGTAACCAGACCGCACGAGCCGAGCGCCTGCTTCGCGCGCTCAACCTGCCGGCCGACTTCATCGGCACTTCGGACATGTGGGGGGTCGAGAAGCCGTCCGCGGAGTTCTTCGATCGGATCATCGACGAGTGCGGCTGCGCGCCAGGCAAGATCGCCTACGTGGGCGACCGGTTGGACAACGACATCCGCCCGGCTCTTGCAGCAGGGATGGTCGCCGTCTTCGTGCAGCGCGGCCCGTGGGGTTACATCCACGCGGCACACCCCGACGTTACCCGGGCGCACCTCCGCATCGAGTCGCTCGACGAACTGCCTGAGCGCTTGACGGCACTTCGCCAGTAGGAGTACAGCAGCAGCCCATGGCTTGACTCGATCCCCGAACATCTGTTCGGGTACCCTGTCGCAGTGGGGACCTGGCAGGACCCTGACCTGGGCCGGCCGATCGCGGCGCCGCTGGAGCGGTGCGCGGAGCTGCTCGGCGTCGACCTGGCCACCGTGCGCGAGCTGGCCGCCGGCATCGAACCGTATATCCGGTCGGACGGCACCAAGGTCTGGAGCCTGATGCAGCTTGAGCGGCAACTGCGGCCCGAGGCGTACCGCCGACGACGGGGCGGTTACCTCGACCGTCGACGGAGAGCCGCCGACGCATAGGCACTGAGCGCGTCCCGCGATACGCTCGGCCGCCAGCGCAGCCGCGACGGACAGGAGGGACCGGGGATGACGCCGGTCGAGTTCGCCTTGAAGTGGACCGGCAGCACACAGACGGAGCGGGCGGCGTCACAGGAGCACTTCATCGACTTGTGCCGCATGGTGGGTGCCCCGCGCCCAGCACGACCAGCGGCCCGCGGAGCGGTTTCTGCCGATCTGGAGCGGGAGACCGACGCGAGCCTGCGCGCGCCGACCCGTCCCGCTGGCCGTGGCGGCGTCCAGCGAGATCGCCGACCGGCACCGGTCGACGCGGGGCCGCCGGTGGTGACCGACGACGCCCCCGCGGTGGAGGGTCGCCGGCTGATGGCTGCCAGGCAGGTCCGACGGCTGGGCGTGTTCGTGCCTGACGAGGCCGTCGTGGAGGTCGCCGCCGCGACCGTCGCCGCGCGCCCTGGTGATCGAGTTGGGAGTCTTGCATACTCTGGGAGCGTGTAGCGGAACCGCTACGCGGTTGGAGGTGCGAGCGACTGGGGGAGCATTGCCTGACGGCGACCAGCTACCGATCGGCGGAATTCGGTTCCCGGAGTTCCTGCGGCCGACGTACGCCAACTACGTGAACGTCAACTACACACCATGGGACTTCCGGCTTACCTTTGGGGTCCTGAAGACTCCCATGCCAGGGGCCGAGGTGGAGCAGGCGCAGCAGGCCGGCGCGGTCGAGCCGGACGCGGTTGCTGACCTGATTCTGCCGGCCAACCTCATGCACGGCCTCATCGGCGCACTGACACAGGGCTTCGACCGGTACATCGCACAGTACGGGCCGCCCGGGATGAACCCGGAAGGCCCCGAACAGCGGGAGTAGCAGCATGGCCATGACGGCGGACGCCATCCGCATCACCGAGTCCTCGCAGCCGCCGCCCGAGCCGCAACTCCTGCCGGACCACGACCCGGCGGAGTACGTTGCCCTACCCGTGCCACCGGCTCGCCCGGAGGCCGGGCCGCTGACCGTTGAGCAGCGCCCCGCCCGGCTGGCGGCGCCGGCGCCGGCGCCGATCTCCGTCATCGTCGACGCCAACGGTCAGTTCGTCGCCGAGGACCGGCTGGGGGCCGTCTACGGGGTTGGACCGACGCCACAGGCGGCGGTCAGCGACCTGTACGCCGCGCTCGACCGACGTCTCGCACTCCTACGCGCGCACCGGGCCGAGCTTCACCCTGGGTTGCTCCGCGAGCTGGGCGCCTTGGAGCGGCTGTTTCCCGATCGCTGATGCCGTTCTCCACCCGGCAGGTCCGCAAGGCCCTGGAGAGCAAGCACGGCTTCGAGCCGGACCCGAAGGGCGACCACCCGGACTTCACCCGCTGGCACAACGGCCGCCTGGTCGCGGTCACGCACATCTCGCACGGCTCAGGCGGCAAGGTGGTCAGCGACTTCGTGTTGGGCAAGATGGCGAGGCAGCTCCGCGTCAGCGGACCGACCCTGCGAGGCGCGATCGACTGCACCATCGGCCCTACAGCGTTCCTGGAGGCGCTGCTGCGTGGAGCGGAGGGCGCCGCCGGCGGGAGGCGCTGAGGCCGCGCCGCCGACCGCGCCCAGGAACCGGGTAGGCTGCGTCGATTGCGACGGTAGGGGCGTGGGCGGGACCGAGCCGGGAGGAGGCCATCGGAGTGGGGATGACGCCGGCCGAGTTCGCCCTCAAGTGGGGGTGTCGGTAAGACTCGTGCAGCCAGGTACACGCGATTGAGTTCGCCCAGTTCAGCGACGCCCTACTGGTCGGTGGGGAGATGGCTGACGGCGTCTTCGAGGTCGGCGTGAGTGGGCAGGGTGTAGCGGCGGGTGGTGTCGAGGCGGGTGTGGCCGAGGAGTTCGGCGACGACGACGATGTCGACGCCCGCGCGCAGGAGGTTGGTCGCCAAGGTGTGCCGCAGGATGTGGGCGGATAGGGCGAGGGCGCCCGCGTCGTCGAGGATGTCGGCGTCGGTGGCGAGTTCGTCCATGAGCTGGTCGACCGCCCGGGCCGACAGACGCCCGCCGCGGCGATTGAGGAACAGCGCCGGGGTGTCGGCGCCGGGCCAGGAGGCGCGGTCGGTGCGCCACTCGGTGATGGAGGTCCGCGCGGTGCCGTCCAGGAGCGGGATCTCGCGGGAGGTCTCGCCCTTGCCGGAGCGGACGATGACCTTGCCTCTGCGCGCCGAGAGCGGGACGTCGTCGTCGTCCAGAGCGACGAGCTCGGCGATCCGGACGCCGGAGTAGAACAGCAGCCGGCCGATGGCGCGGTCGCGGGCGAGGGGGCGGCGTTCGACGGCGCGCAGGTAGCGCTTCTGCTGGCGGGCGTCCAGGGCGCGGGGCGCGAGCTTGGGGGCGTCGTCGCGGCGGACGACGGCGGGGCCGAGTCCGAGCTGGGTGAAGAAGTGGTCCAACGCGGTGAGGTGGGCGTTGACGGTATTCGACGCGCGGCGCAGCACGGTCTTCATGTGGGTCTTGTAGTCGCGGATGGCGAAGTCGCGGTCGTGGGCGTCGGTGAGCGGGTCGCCACCGAGGCCGCTGGCCTCCAGCCAGGCGAGGAAGGTCCGGACCCGGGAGTCGTAGGCGCGGCGGGTGTCGCCGTCCAGCGGGGCCCGCTTCAGCGCTGCGGCGTAGGCGGCGTGGATCGTGGTGAACGCCTCGGGTACCGCTTGGTGCTGCCGCCCCACATCGCCCTCGCAATATCAGAAGTTGATTCGCCGGGCTAAGCGTAGTCCAGGACCGCGATATCAGAAGCTAAGGATCTTCTCTGAATAGGGCGACTGCTGGTCATAGCGAAAGGCCGGTGCGGTCAAGGAAGGCGAACAGCAGCCGTGGTCGGCGGCGGACGCGGGTGATGCCCCGGCGGGCTTGCCGGGTAAGGTCGTCCAGGGTGTCGGCGGCGTAGTTGGCCAACTCCTGGCCTTTGAGGTTGGACCACACGCCCTCGACCGGGTTGAGCTCCGGCGCGTAGGCGGGCAGGCGCTCCACCACCAGCCAGCCGCGCTGGCTGGCGATGAAGGCGCGCATCGGGCGGCTCCAGTGGGAGCGCAGCCCGTCCCACAGCAGGGTCGCTTTCTGGCCGCCGAGGAACCGGCGGAGCTGGCTGAGCACGCCGATCAGCAGCTGGTCGTTGTAGCCACCCGGCTGCAGGTGGAACGCCAGCCGCGCGCGACGGCCGTCGGGCCGGTAGCAGCACATCGCGGCCATCGACAGCCGCGCCCAGTTACGCTGGCGGTGCCGCAGGATCGGGGTGTGCCCTCGCGGCGCCCAGGTGCGCCGCACCGGTGGCGTGAAGCCGACCCCGCTTTCATCCAGGAACACCAGCCACGCGCCGCGCCGGCGCGCGTTTTTGGCGAATCCTGGGCCAGTCCTGGGTGACCCAGCGGGCGATGGCGTCCTCGTCGCGCTCGGCAGCGCGCCGCTCGGGCCGCTGCAGGGTCCAGCCCATCGCCCGCAGGATGCGCCAGGCATGCGAGGGATGGTGGCGCACACCGGTGAGGCGTTGGATCACGATCACCACGCGCTTGCAGGTCCACAGGTCGCTGTCGAACCCGTGCACCAGCGCGCCTTGCAGCAGGGCCCGCTCGAGCTTGCGGCGCGCGCGGGCGTCCAGCATGGGCTTGCGGCCGGCACGGCCAGCGGCGCGCAGGGCCGCGCGGCCACCCCGTTCCCACTTGCGGTGCCAGCGGTGGGCGTTCTGGCGGGAGGTGTGAAGCCGTCGGGCGACCTCGGCCTGGCTGGTGCCGTGCTCGAACATGCGGGCGGCGCGCAGCCGGACCCGTTCCATGGCTTGGAAGTCGCGGCGTAGGCCGGTCGGTGGGCGTGGTGGCGTTGTGGCCATAGGCCCTCCCCACAACCTGGGCTGCTGAGGGAATTATGGCCAACGAGCACGTCGCCCTATTCAGAGAAGATCCTTAGTTCTGCCGATTAGCTTCCGATATCGAGAGATATCAGAAGCTCTGATGGGAGGGCGGCGTCGGCGCGTTGATCGGGCCCAAAGTCCCGAGGCCACGCTCAGGCCAAGTCCGTTCGGGGGTCGGCCAAGATACGACGGAAACCGGCAACCAGTGATCTTGAGTTGAACTTGCCGCAGGTGAGGTGCTGGGGCGGATCGGCGTCGGCTGCCCGACCAGGGGCAGCGATGCGCAAACGCAGCCGGAGGCCCGATCTGGTGTCACCGTTCGCAGTGGACTTCTTCGCGTACCCGCTCAGATCGGTCAACGGCGCACCCGAAAGCGCAGGTGAAGCACCCGGTTGCCCTGAATCACCACGTCGGGATCCTCCAACAGGTGCTGCGCGTGGACCGACCCGAAGTAGCGCTTGCCGGACCCGAACACGACGGGTACGACGTCCATGCGCACCTCGTCGACCAGGCCCGCGGCAAGCACCTGGCCACCGACGTCGCCAGCGGCGACC
>WNFV01008778.1_pt1 | contig 13766 bp, 9 predicted proteins | sample 5400101 | NCBI WGS metagenome assembly WNFV01 (sample SAMN13153361, study PRJNA577476) | soil metagenome | isolation source: 115 cm soil or saprolite under grassland replicate 1 | place: USA:California | collected 2016-06-15 | reverse complement strand
TCAAGTGACCACCGAGGCGACAGGCGAAACGTAACGCTCGACAGCGGCGCCCGGCGAGACGCTCGGCAGTGGATAGACCTACACGCGCATCTCGCGAGCGGCTGTATTTCACCGCTCACTGAGGCGTAGTCGGAGTCTTCGCAGCGGCTTGTTTCCACACACCAACGCCGTTTTCGTAAGCGATCGTGGTTCCAAATGCGGCTGACTGTTTCGCGAGACGATCGATGATTTTCCGCGCGGTTGTCGGATCCGCAAGCCGAGGCGTCCCGCGCTGCGATCGCGGAGCCTTTTGTGCGAGATCGACCGGGTGTAGCGTCAATCCGACGAGCTCGGTGCCGCGAAACGTCGGTCGAGCGATGACGCTTTCGTACCAGACGGGGCTGGAAGGGAAGCCGCTCGTACCGTTCTTGAACCGCGCGTCGTAAAGGTCGGACGCGAGTGCATCGTTGCCGAGGCCGAACTGTTCGTAATCGTCCGCAGGCATTGGATCGATCGTCTCGTTGTGGAAGATGAAGTTGCCGAGACTGTAGAAAATCGGCCGGCCCTTGTAGATCTCGATGCCGCGCAGCTGGTGCGGTCCGTGAACGATGTACGTCGTCGCGCCTGCGTCGATGCATTTTTTCGTGAATGCCACCATCCATGGAGGTGGCACCTCGGAATCATTGCCGGGCTCATGCGAGTGGCTCGTCACGATGACGTAATCGGCCTGACGGGTTGCGTTGCGGATCTCGCGCAGGATCCGCGCTTCGTCCGCGGCGTTCACGGTTTCCACTATTCGATTTTCCGCACCGGGCTCGACGGTAGCGCCAAAGAGCCGCACCGACGCATCGCTATTTGAAGAGCTCCGTCCGCCGAACTTCGTTGCAGCGGCGCGGAGCGCTTCGAGTGTTGCCGCGTCGGCTTGATACTTGCGCTCGATCCGCAGCGCATTCAGGCCCGGGCGTCCACGCATGTCCGGGCGCGACGCTCCGGCGCGTGACATCGGCGTAAACGTGGTAGCAAGCCCGATGAGGGCGATACGACCTTTCGGTGTTTCAAAGTACGCAGGCCGACTCGCTTCGCCCAGCGTTTCGCCGGTTCCCGCGTGCACGATGCCGAGCTCGTCGAGCAGCCGGCTCGTCATGCGCATGCCTGCGACGCCGTAGTCGGTCGTGTGATTGTTGGCGCGGTTGAACAGGTCGAACCCGAGCGCCTTCAAATCGGCAGCGGCTTCCGGGGGACCGAGCTCCCAATTGCCGCCGTTCTCGACCTCCGGCCAGCCCTTGAACTCGGAAAGCCGGAAGAGCGAGATCTCGAGGTTGAGAAATGCCGCATCGGCATCGCGGATGATTTTCGTCATCTGGCGAAACGCCGGGTCGGCGTCGGTATCGAATTGCGCGAGCCGCCGCGTGATGATCGCGTCGCCGGCGGCCGCAAGGGTCCAGGTCGCACCCGGTCCGGTGGGGGCGGCCACCTGTTGCGTGCTCACCGACTGCGTCGCGAGCAGCGCGACGGCGGCGAGAAACAGGACTCGAAATTTCATAACGTCTCTCCTAACCCAGAGCTGAATTGCGGCCCGTTGAATGGCGGCGCTGTAGTGGCGGGCCTTCAGGCCCGCCTTCGGCGCGGCTAAAGCCGCGCCACTACGCACGGTGGGTTGGACGTGACCGTGTTGTTGTCGGTCAAGTGATGTGAACCGTGAGCGTCGTTGCGTTGGCCGGACGATTTCTCCCATTGTCAGAAGGCAACCAGATCGGTCAGTAGCGGCATCTACGCACCGGCGAGTCGAAGTTCAAAGACGAACGGACTCACGCTCTGGCTGCGATACCCCACGCAGACTGCTATGTCGACTCCAGAATCGTAGCCGCAGCCATTACCGTCACCGTGTAACATCAACACGTCGTCAAAGAGCGGGCCGTTCCCTGTCGCGATCAGCGGGCTCCACAGGTTCGCCGCGAAGTTGTACTGCCACAGCGTGTTCGTGCCGGCGTAGAAGACCAGCCGATGCCGCCTGCTATCCAGAAACGCCAGGGGGAACATGGTGTGAACCGGTGGGGGCTTGATGCCGCCGACAGGGGCGATTTTTGTGAATCGTCTCGCCGCCGGTTCGTATTGGTAAATGTCGTTCGACGCCAGCGTTGAAGTTCCGCCACCGAAAACCCAAAGGATTGAACCGTCGCCAAAGAGGTCGGCACCTTTGAACACCACGGGACAGTGCGGAGAGACCGAGCCGGGCCACGCGATGTTCACGTCGCAGGAGACGCCGTCGGCGCCGACGAGTTGCTGACTCGCATTGGTGTACATCTGCGTCACCGGGTCGAACTCGATCACCCGAGTTGAAAAGCTCCCGTCGCCACAGCAGAGGATAGCCCTCCCGTAACCCGGCACGTACTCACCGCCGGAATCAAATGCGACGCTGCCGCAGTCGAACGTGCCGTCGCACTGCGGGGAGAGCATCCACGTCGGCAGCAGCGGCAACATCTGGTGCGCGACGGCATCGTAACGGGACGTGAACCCCGCATTGTAGTTGCACCCCAAATTACCCTGCGTGACCCATTGCCGCCGTACAGGGTCGAACCACTGGAACCCGAGCCCATGACCCACGATCGGGTTGTAACTCGCGTCGAGACAACCGTCGTAGCCACCGCCCTGACCGACAGGAACCGTCTGCTGAACTCGCAGCGTAAAGGCGTGTGTGCGCGCACTATACCCATACAGCGAGTGCGAATAGAACGTCGTGGATTGCTGCAAGCCGCCGAAGTACAAGAATTCATTGTTCTGCGTGTCGAACGGCAGCTTCCATGTGAAGCCGCGTCCGACGGGAACTGTTGGGCCGGTGCAGGAGGAGACTGCCGTCTCGTCGGCGCCAATCACGCTACAAATCGTGACCCATCGCGGCGCCGCTTGGGCAGCCACACGCATATTGACGGAAACGAGTGGCGCGAGCAGCGCCATGGTGCCCACAAACACAGGTCGAAATCTCACAACGATTCTCCTGAGAGGTTGCGGCTGGCGTTTCAGCAGCCTGGTAAGGAAGGTTCGCCGCAAAGCGACCAGAGAGCGCCCGCGGGTTCGGTGCGATCTAGTTTTCTGGCCAGCTCTGCCGGGGGTAGACATCTCTGAGCGCCGAGCGTAATGCAATACCCGTGCTGTGACCCTCAGGAGTCAAAAATCGAATCGCACGCCCAGTTGTCCCTGGAAGGGCGGCAGCGCGTATGTCGGCTTTCCGAAGTCGGGCGAACGCTGGTTGCCAATGTAGCCGCCGTAATTCTTCGCGTTCGTCAGATTGAACATCTCCCAGAGCAGCTCCAGGCGGCGCGTGGGGCCCATCCTGAACAGCTTGCTGATCCGCAGATCGATATTGAAGTAATCGTCGCCGCGTTCCGAGTTCGGCGGAATCATCTTGCCGTCGGGGCCGATCGGACGCTCGTTCGTACGCCGATCGCCGTTCGCGTCGAAACCTGTGGTGACCGTATACGGCGGCGCTGACGACGCAGTGACGATGCCACCGAAGCGAACGTCGACTCGCGGCACCGTGTACGAGGAGCTCAAGACGAAACGATGCCTCACGTCGTTGGCGGCCGGACCCCAATCCGCGTCACGATTGGAATCGTCTACCGCGGTCGAGAACGTTTTCACGTTCATCAACGTGTAGGCGAGTCGATATGACAGGCGATCGGCGGCACGCCGCTCGAACCGCACCTGCATCTGGTGCGCGTTGATTCGATTGCCGAAGTCGTTCACGTTGAAAATGGTGCCGCTCGGATCGATCGGATAGGTCCGATCAGCGCGAATCGCATTGGGGTTCCACGTGCGTGGATAGTGAAGGCCGAGCGAGTAGATGTAGTCGCCGGAGATCGACATCATCGGCGAAAGCTGCCGCTGCATCCCGATGCTGTACTGCGTCGTGGAGGGGTTGAGCGCTCCGGGATTGGGCAGATCCACCGACGTGCTGCCTTGCCGGCTCAGAATCGCCAGCGGCGGGATGTTGGGAAAGAACGAATTCGGAATGCGCGTGACGCGCACATCGTTCGCGTACTTCTGCACGAACACATCCGGATAATTCTGGACGACGTTGCCCGTGTCGTTGGTCCAGATGACGTCGTAGAAGACGCCGGCCCCGGCGCGGACCACCATCTTGCCGTCGTGACGCGGATCCCAGGCCAATCCCACCCGCGGGGCCCAGTTGTTCGTGTCGTCCGGGTATGCCTGGAAGTTGATGCGCTGAAGGTCTCCGATGACGAACCGCTGCCAGAACTGCTCGACGGGTACCTCCGGCAGATCCTGACCATCGAGATCGCCGCGCAGGAACTGCACGTCGTATCTGAGGCCGAGCGCAAGCGTGAGGCTCGGGTTCACCCGCCACTGGTCTTCGACGAACCCAGCGTAAAGATCGAGATCGCGGTGCAGGGCCTCCTCCCCGACGCTGACGGTGAACACTTCCGGAAACGTCGACGGATCGTTCGGGTTGAAGGTGACGGCGCGCAGAAACGTGTACGCCCCGTTGAAGGAGATGTTGATCGTACGCGGGCCGCGGCTCCGGTTGATCTCGAAGCCAGCCTTCAGGTCGTGGTCACCCCATTTGTCATCGATGTGGTACGAGAGCGTGTCCATCAGAATCAGGTTGTCCTGCTGACGGCCCTGCGGGTAGTTCGTAGCCTGACCGAAGCGAATGCCCGGCATGCTGACGCTCGGTCCCGGAGGACCGGAATTGATGCGGTCGCGGAAAACGCGGCTGCCCGCAAACCGCAACTGGTTGCTCATATTGCGGGACAACACAGACGTCAACGCTGGATTGATGAAGAAGCTGTAGCCATCTTCGTCGAATCCGGCATCGCCGGCCACGCTGCCACCGAGATTCTGCGCGAGACGCATGAACTTCTCGTACAAGCCGTTCACGGATAGGTAGTGATTGGACGTGAGGCTCGTGGTGAGCTTCGAGAACAGGTTGCTCGCGCGAAACGCCCGCGGAAGCTCGGATCGCGGATCGAGCATCATCGGCCGCGCAAAGTCCGGCACTCTCACTGTCACGACGTCGTCATTGGTGCGGCGCTCGAACGTCGAGAAAAAGTGCATGCGATCGCGGCGAATCGGACCGCCGAACGTGCCGCCCCACTGTTGCGTGCGAAATGGTACTTTGCCGGTTGCCAGAACGTTCGGCTTGTCGAAACTGTCGTCGCGCAGGAAGTAAAACGCGCGTCCGCGGAAGGCATTCGTGCCGGACTTCGTGAGCACGTTGATCACGCCCGAACCGGATCGTCCGAATTCCGCCGAATACTGATTGGCGAGCACCTGGAACTCCTGGATGCTCTCCTGGGAGAAGCTGTGTCGGACGGCATCCGACTGCGTCGTCCCGCCGCGAGTCACGTCGTCGTTGATGTCGACGCCTTCGAGCCAGGTGGATTTGTAGCGTTCGTCGAATCCGCCAAACGAGATCGAATCGGTGTTGCTGTTGGCAGACGTCGTGTCGACGCCGACTCCCGGTGCGAGAAGAGCCAGATCCGTGAAGTTTCGGGTCTTCAGCGGCAGCGAATCCACCTCCTGCGGCAGCACGTTGGTTTCAATCGATTTCTGCGTCGTCTCCACGAGTGGCGTCTGGCCGCTGATCGTCAGCGTTTCCTGCAGCGCCGCCAACGGGAGGCGCATATCGATGGGGATCTCCGATCCCATCGCGAGCTCCACGTTGCGCCGTTCCTGCGTCGCAAAGCCGGTGAGTTCGGCCTTGACGGTGTACGGTCCGGGTGGCAGATTGCCAATGCGGTACGAGCCTCGCTCGTTCGAGACGCTCGTGCGCACCAGGCCGGTTGCAGTATTGGTGATGGTGACCGTCACGCCTGGCAGGACGCCGCCTTGATCGTCAGTAATGGTTCCCTGTATCGCAGAATAGGTGGATTGCGCTCGGGTGTCCGTCGCAGCGAACACAAGGGCGAGCAATAGCAGCGAGCGCCAGACGGTAGGACGCGTGTTCACACAAGGCATGGTTTTCTCCTGAACCGACTAGATCTTCGAAACGGCCCTTCGGTCCTTAGAAACCTTCGGGCCTTCGACGACGCATGCGCCGACGATGTCTGCGACGTGGGCATCATACGTGGCGCCGCCTGTGGCCGCAATTGTTTGCGGAAAGCAGGTAAACTTTGCACGCGGTGTGAGGTGAGACCCATGACGAAAAACAGCCGCCGTTTGGCGTTTGTGATCACGGCCGCGTTCGTGATCGTCACGCTTCAGTTGACCACTGCGGAGCAGCAGACGGCGCGCGCCACCGGCCGTGCGCTTGCCATCGAGGATTACTACCGCATTCAGACGGTCGCGAGTCCTGCGATTTCGCCCGACGGCCGCTGGGTCGTCTTCACGGTGGCCACGCGCATCGAAGAAGACAACAGCACGCGGACGGAAGTGCACCTCGCCCCGTCCGATGCGTCGGCGAAGCCTCGCCGCATCACGCATTACGGCAAAGACGTCGCAAGTCCATCGTGGACCGACGATAGTCGTTTGCGGTACTCAGCCGATCGCCAGCAGTGGACCGTGGATCCGTCGAACGCGGCTTCGGTGCCCGTGCGTGCGGCAGCAACGCCGGCCGGTGCGGTCGTGAGCGCAGACGGCAAGTGGATCGCGTTTGCCAAGGACAAGCCGCAGCCGAAGAAGGAGACGACTTACGCCAGCGATTTCGAGCGGCGGCATGAAGAGCGCTTCAAAGGCGTGACGTTCGACTGGAAGGACTTTCAGCGCGACGGCCAGCCGTTTCCCGCGCCAAATCTGCACGCGCGGCCGGCCGCTCAACTGGTGATTCAGCCGGCGGGCGGCGGAGATTCAACGGTGCTGGTGGATGCGGATCTGCGACCCAGCGACATCGCATGGCATCCCAACGGAGCGCTGCTCGCCTACGTGGCCGATCCCGACTGGCGAGACGAACTGAAATACGAGCGACCGGATATCTGGACCGTGACGACCGACGGCACAATCACGCGGCTCACCGATGACGGGTATGTCTACAGCGACGTCGCGTTTTCGCCTGATGGCCGATTCATCTCGTACGTGCGCACGTTCGGCACCGGGATGATCATTCAGCAGAAGCTCAGTCACGGCGGATCGCGCGATCTCTTCATCAAGCCGGTCGCGGGCGGCGACGCGATGAATCTCACGGCGAACTGGGATCTCGAGCCGGGCGACACGCGGTGGTCACCCGACAGCCGCTTCATCTATTTCAGTGCAGCTATTGGCGGTGAATCTCACCTGTTCCGCGTGGCCGCGTCTGTCCCCTCCGCGGCGGGCGCCTCCGTCGAGCAGGTGACGAAGGGAGCGCGCCGCCTGAACAACCTCACCATCGATCGCGTGTTCAAGACAATCGCATACACCGTCGGCCTTCACGAATCGCCGCCCGAAGTGTACGCGGCAAACATCGATGGCACGAGCGAGCGCCGCTTGAGCGACGTCCACAGCCGCATCGTGTCGGAGATTGCGTTCAGCAAAGCAGAACGTCTGCGCTGGCCAAGCTACGACGGCACTCAGATCGAAGGCTGGCTGATGTTTCCATACGGGTACGACGCGAGCAAAGGGCCTTATCCGATGATCGTGACGAGTCACGGCGGCCCACACGCCGCGACCGGCTACAGCTTCGATTTCAAGGATCAGTTCTTTGCGGCGAATGGCTACTTCGTCTTCGATACGAATTTCCGCAGCTCCACCGGGTACGGCGATGCGTTCAAATGGGCAACGTGGGGCGAATGGGGCAAGAAGGACGGCGAGGATGTGATGTCCGGCGTCGATTACGTGCTGAAACGCTATCCGATTGATCCGAAACGCGTCGGACACACGGGTCACTCGTACGGCGGGTTCATGACCAACTGGTTGATCACGCAGTATCCGGACAGGTTCGCCGCGGCGATCACGGGCGCCGGTATTACGAACTGGACCAGCGACTACGGGAATGCGGACATCTACCGTACGAAAGAGACGGAGTTCTTCGGGACCCCGTGGGACAAGGCGGCGCGAGATCGGATGATCAACCAGTCGCCGCTGACGTTTGCCGGCAACGTGAAAACGCCGACGTTGTTCATCCATGGGGAAGTCGATCAGCGCGTGCCGTACGAGGAAGGCGAGCAGATGTACTTCGCGCTCAAGCGACGCGGCATCCCCGCGAAGATGATTCAGTACGCGGGGCAGCCGCACGGCATTGCGGGTCACTGGAACAACGTGCACCGGATGCTGAATGAGTTGAAGTGGTGGGAGACGTACCTGAAGCCGCGCGCGACCACGACATCGTCGCAGCCGTGATGGTGACGACGGTGTCGTTCGCGGGACTGAAGTCCCGCGCTACAGACCTGATGCAGAGGCGCGGCTGGCGCGGCTCGTGTAGCGCGGAACTTTAGTTCCGCAAAAGCGGCCGCGCGATCAGCGATAGAGTCCCGCCCCCTACGATGACGGGCGTCCACCGGGGAATCGCAGGCCGCCGCCGAACGGGTTGACGCCGACCTTATACCGCGCGGCGACCTTCATCTCTTTCAAATCGACGACCGCGACATCGCCTTCGCCCGAATTCATGACGTAAAGCTTCGAGCCATCCGGCGAGAACACGGGGAAGCCGGGTCCGCGTCCGAGCTTCACCGTTGCCGCGACTTCTTTCTTCGCGGCATCGATGATTGCCACATCCTGCGATCCCGAATGCGTCGAGGCGGCCCAGCGCCCGTCTGCTGAAACGGCCATGCGGCCTGCGCCCTGTCCGAGACCTTTGAGCACCTTCACCACTTCGTCTTTCGCGCTGTCGATGACGTGAACCGCGCCGTCGCCGTCGTTGTGAATCCACACTTCGCCGTTTGGCGCAAAGCCGACCCCGACGGGGCCGCCTTCCACCGGGATGATCTTCGCGATCTTGTCCGTCTTCGTGTCGATGACGAGAACGCGATTGTCCTCACGCATCGGGTAATAGAGCTTGTCCGTCTTCGGCTGAATCGCGAGGAAGTGGCCGCCGCGCAGCACGACGTCGATCTTTTTGAGGACCTTGTTTGCTTTCGTGTCGTAGACCACAATGCCGGGAATGTCGGCGTTTTCAAGACCGACGTACAGCTTGCTCCCATCCGTCGTCAGAGCGATCCCGTGCGGCGACGACGAGCCATTGGGCCTCGACGAGCGGAAGAACGCCGATTCGATTTTGCCTTTCTCCTTGAAGGTGGACGCGTCGAGAATCACGACGTGCGGTCCGTTTGGAACCGCCGCGTAGAACGTCTTGCCATCGGGCGACGCGATGCCTTCGTGCGGCTGATCGACCGCCGTGAACTTGTTGAGGATCTTGCCCGACGCCGGATCCAGCTCGTAGGCGGTGTGGTCGCTGTGGCTCAGCGCGACGATCGTGTGCGTCTGCGCCGTGCCGGCAGCGGCGACAGCGAGCACGAGACAAGCCGTGAAGAAAGTTGCGCGCATGATTGGGTCGGCCTGGTAGGTCTCCTGTAATTCGCGCCATCATAGGCCCTGCGTCATTCGGTGGCAAGCGCGAGCATCGGATCGATTTGTGTGACTCGCCGTGCGGGCAGGAAGCTCGCCACCAGGCTGGCGGTCGCCAGCGTGGCGACGACAACCGCAAACACCACGGCGTCACGCGGATTCACGTGGTACAGAACCGGCTGCAGGCCGCCTGACGCCACGAGCGCGAGCGAGAGACCGAGCACGAGCCCAATCGCGAGCTGGACGACGCTCTTTCGCATCACCAGCATGATCAACTCGCGGCGTTCTGCGCCGAGCGCCGAGCGAACGCCCATTTCTCGCGTGCGCTGCGTGACGGAAAACGACATCACCCCGTAGAGCCCGGCGGCGGCGAGCAGCAGCGCGCAGATGCCAAAGGCCATGAAGAACGTGCCGAAAATCGTGTAGAACCATGTCTGCCGGCCAATCACTTCGCGCATCGGGCTGATCTCGTAGATCGCGAGATCCGGATCGAGCGACGCGACGGCGGCGCGGACGGCCGGAGTAATTGACGCCGGATCGCCGCGCGTTCTGAGCGCGATGCGCACGCCGTTGGCAACGTCGCTCTGCGGAATGGGAATGTAGTAGCCGATCGGGCTCGCGTTGTTGTTCCCGATCCCCTCCATGATGAGATCCGGCACGAGTCCGACGATCGTCAGCCATGGCTCCTCGCCCTTCGGGCGAATGCGGCGGAACTGGTGGCCGATCGGGTTCATGTCGGGATAGTGTGCGCGCGCGAACGACTCGTTGACGATCGCGACCGGCTGGCTCGTCGCGTTGTCGCCCATCGTGAACTCGCGGCCGCTGAGCACCCGGGCCTGAAATGTCTCGAAGTAGCCGGCCGTGACGATTCCCTCCCGCGCGAGAGGGTAGTCGCTGGTTTGCGTGTACGCTTTCCCTTCGATCTGCACCGGAATGACGCCGTTGCCGGCCGCAGGCAAGCCGTCGGACAGCGTCGCAGCTTCGACGCCAGGCACCGTCTGTAGACGCGGCAGCAGTTGTTCGAAGAACCGGATGCTGGCGGGTGAATCCGGGTAGCCCGCGCGCGGCAGATCGACGCGCGCCGTCAAAACGGTGTCGACGGCAAATGGCATTGGCAGGTTCTTCAGCTGCACGACGCTCTTGATCATGAGCCCCGCGGCGATGAGGAGCGCGCACGACACGGCAAGCTCCGCGATGACGAGGCCGCTGCTGAAGCGCCCGAGCCGGGCGCTCGTGGCCGATCGGCTGTCGTCCCTCAATGCATTGGCCGCGTCGACGCGCGCTGAGTGCAGCGCCGGAAGAGTGCCTGCCGCAAGGCTCGCGAGAACGATCAACGAAAACACGAAGAGCATCACACGGTAATCGAGCTCGAACGTGATCCAGAACGGCGGCGGGGTGACGGCGAGGCTCGACGTGAACCACTGCATGCCGAAGACGCTGAGCAGAATGCCGACGCCTCCGCCGATCAGGGCGAGCACGAGAACTTCGATCAGGTGTTGTCTGACGACTCGCAACCGCGCCGCGCCGAGCGCGATCCGGACGGCGACTTCTCTTCGTCGAAGCGAGGCACGCGCGACGAGCAGGTTCGACACGTTGACGCACGCAATGAGCAGTACGCCGATGCCGGCGCCGAGCATGGTGTAAAGCAGGCCGGCAATTTCCGGTCCGAGAATCATCTGTGTGTACAGCATCACGTCGGCGCCCGTGCCGCGGTTTGTTTCAGGGAACTCGACTACCGTGCGGTACGTTCCGTTCACACGAATGGGTTTGCCGACGATGTCGCCCGCGCTGCCGTAACGATCCCGCCACAAGTCGTAACCGAGAATGACGACCGGATCGGCACCAGGCCGATCGTCGCCACTGCGCAAGCCACGGCCGATGAGCGGCTGCACGCCCAGCACGTCGAACGCGTCGACGGTCAATGCGCCGCCGCTGAATCGCTCCGGCCGGCCGTCCGCCGTCGCGAGGTTGATGGGCGCAAACCAGTACGCCCCAATCCTCTCGAAGGCGGTTTGCCGCTGCTGCAGAACGGCAATGTCATGCACGCTGATCGGCTGCCGCGGCTGGTTCTGCGCAGGGTTCGTATTGACCACGGACACGATCCGGTCCGCGTTGGGGAACGGCAACCCCTTGAACATGCCGCCGTTGACCACGCAGAAGACCGTCGTGCTTAGACCGATGCCGAGTCCCAACGTCAGAATGGCAACGATGGAGAGCGTCGGATACTTCACGAGCATTCGCAGGCCGGATCGGACGCCGTTGAGGATTTCGGTCATAAGGGTCAAGACGGATCAGCTGGAGTGGCGGTTCTCATTTCAGGCAGATCATGCACGGAGTTGCTCCGCGATGCATTTCTCACTTATTCTCCAACCTACGTCAATTTGCGTCGCGCGTTGAGCTGCGAGTGCAACCCTATTCCGAGTAACGGAGGACCTATGAGAGCGTCGATCATTGGAGCGCTGATTGTTTCTGGCGGGCTGGCTTTTGCCGGTGTCGTTCAGGCGATGCAGGACAAGCCGGGCGAGAAACCGGCGCCGAAAGAGCACACGATGACCGGCTGTCTGAGAGCCGGCACCGAGACCAACACTTATCTTGTGGAAAGCACGGCCGAGAAGGGACCGAAGACTATCGGCATCGTCACGTCAAAAGCCGAGCTCAAGGGCCACGTCGGTCACAAGATAGACATCACCGGCACCGCGGTTCCGCCGGCCGAGGCCGAGAAGGCGAAGCCGACGCCGCCAAAGGCTGATCACTACATGAATCTCACAGCCATCAAGATGGTGTCGGCCACCTGTCCGTAAACGTTCGAGGTTCGCGGTTCGAGAGTTCGAAGTTCGCAGTCCGGCATTTACATTTTGAGTTCAGCTCCAACTTCTGAACTGCGGAATGTGAAAGTCGGACTCGAATCGTCGAACTCCGAACCGTCGAACGTCGAACACCCGCGACACCTTGAGTGGCACCGCTCACCTCGGTCTTGTCGTTGTATTTGAACTCGATTTCGTTGCCATCGGCCGGCTTGACGACGAGCGTCTTGGCGTCGGTGTCCACGTTGACGAGCTCACCTTCGATCGACGAGGCAGCGGCTTTCTCCTTCGGCTGCGCGGCTTGTTGTGCAAGGGCGGGTGCAGCCATGAACGCAACGAGAGCAAATGCGGACAGCGCCATCCCGGCGCGTTTGAATTTGCGCACTATTGACCTCCTTGTTTTTTCGAACGGAGACCGGTCCGCAAGGACTATGCCTCAACACCGCTGGTCTCGATAAGTTGGTCTTGTCGTGGAGGTTACACGCGCGCGCGCGATCCAGATGCGGCGACAGACCAGATAGCTGTCGCGTAAAACTTACGCAGCCGCGTAAACTCGTGGTCCGTTGTCCATAAATATCCCGACAGAAATCTTTGTTTAAATCCGACAATTCATCTGGACGGCTGAGCTCGAGACGTTCCATACTGTGGCGCAACGGACGAGCTTGGCCCTAATGCGCCTACCCACTCAGACTGCAATCTTTGCCGTTGCGCTCCTGTTCGCGGCAGCCGCACCTATCGAGAAAACTCGGATTGCTGGCGACCTACAGCTCGTGGTCGAGGAGATCAAGCGCGACTTGTCCATCCCTCAAAACGTCACCGTGTCCGTGGTTCCAGCGAATCCTCTGCTTGTGTCGGTAGAACCAGTCAGGGGGCAGGCGGATGCATTTCAGTTGACGGTCGAAGAGGGCTTCTTCGATCGGTTGAACGATGATGAGGTCCGCGCCGCGATCGCGCACGAGCTCGGTCACGTCTGGATCTTCACGCATCACCCGTTTCTGCAGACCGAACGCGGCGCAAACCAGATCGCCATGCGCGTTGTCACACGCGAGGCGCTGCGCGATGTTTATCTCAAGGTCTGGCAGGGAACCGGCGTCAAGGGCGATCTCGCGCGTTTTCTCGGACCGTAATCTGACAGAGCGTCGCATGCGCCGCCCTTGTCTCGTCGCGGGGACGCGATCCTACGATTGATCTCTTCGTCCGCGGTGCTCGGCCAGCCAGGCCTCGCTGACAGATCCTACGTCGATGCCTTTCTTAGCCGATCGTCTCGAGAGAAGTCGCGTGAGCACTGCGCCGAGAACGACGATACCGCCGCCGATGAGTCCCCATTGCAGCCACATATCGATTTCCCAGCTTCAGATTGGACGGGGAGCAGATGGTATCACAGCGTTCTTGGTTCCAACTGAAGCGCGTCAAGAACCGGGTTAACCTCAGCGTCGTCCGGATGTGGCGGCGATCGCTGCGGTTGGACCGACATCCCCTTCCGTTCTTCTCTTAAACCGCGGCGGCCGACTGGGTTGAGGCGCATCCAGCCTTTCGATTTTTCTTTGA